>Ga0163144_10000728_pt1 | contig 77234 bp, 64 predicted proteins | sample OliLak19BULKMAT1_FD_123175 | JGI IMG/M metagenome (GOLD analysis project Ga0163144, IMG submission 123175) | Freshwater microbial mat bacterial communities from Lake Vanda, McMurdo Dry Valleys, Antarctica - Oligotrophic Lake LV.19.BULKMAT1 | ecosystem: Environmental > Aquatic > Freshwater >... | reverse complement strand
TTTTTTATTACTTTTATCCCTGCCTTTTTTGTATTTGTTCATTAAAAACTCTTATTATCGACAAGTAGCAAAATAATAAGTTTTATAATTACTAAGGAATATCATCTCCTCTGACCAATGTAGAAGAAATACTAGGTAAGAGCTTCGATGGAGTATCAAAGGTAGAGATAAATAAGAAGCCCTCAGCTCTAGTGATAGCCGTATATAAAAGCCTTCGACTTAAATCTGTATCTGGATAGAAACGATCAGAGGGGTTCCACAATACTACCGAATGAAACTCTAATCCTTTTAGACTTTTGATATCGGCAACGATAATTCCAGAATCAAAGGACATTGATTCTGAATCTCCAAATCTAATTCCGTTTCCGAAAGTTGGAGAGAGAAGACTTAATGCTTGTTTGGCTTCATCTTGAGTAGGTGTAATTACGGAACTAAGAGTTGTTGGGAATCTTTTTCTTACTTCTGAAATCCATTCTATGATTCCGGGCAGGGCAACTTTTAAAGAACGACACTTTACCCAACGTGGAGGTTTTCCAGCACGTCCAGACTCTGTTCGATTTTCGCCAATTACATAATCAGCGAGTTTCATGATCGGAAGAGTAGATCTATGAGCAACTTTTAATGAGATAAATTTGGAGCTGTTTTCTTCGAGTTTCCAATGTGAGAGAAGTTTATCCCAACCCGGGAATGTTGATTCTCCATCGAGGCTTTGTGCAGTATCTCCAACTATAGAGAGATCTCTTGGTGTATTTACAGAATCGATAATCAATGAGAAATGCACAGGAGTAAAATCTTGAGCTTCGTCAATTACAATGTGTCCATATCGATATGCTTTGCCAGCTTCATCAACCAAGCCTCCCTTTTTTAAGGTGGCAATTTTTAATAGTAAGGTTTCATCGCCTGATTCAAGGCCAGAATTTGAGAGATTATTTTCAAGACGAGACTTATAAGAAGTAATTAATTCTCGATCCAATAATTTTGTTTCATCAAGTTCTAAGATTTTAGATGTATCACTTAAAATACTTATCAGGTCAGATTCGAAGTTTGATTCTTGTTCGATGAGTGTATTTAAAATCGAAAGAGCTTTATCTAAGCCTTGGGACTTTGGATGAGTTGAGGCAATCTTGTTTTTACCTTCGGAAATAAAATTTCTTAGTGTTGCTAAAATTCCAAGTGCAGGTTTGCGACCAGATCGTAAAGTATCAAAAGTAATCTTTACTCCAGTTGGTAATTCTGTCCAAGGAAATTGCCTTTGAACTTCTTCTAAGGATTTTTCCATTTTCAAAGTGACAAATTGATCTATTCTTTTAAAAAGGGCGACAGAGCCTTTTACTCTTCTGATTGAAGCCGGAGGTTCAGAATCAATTTGTTTTAGGGCAGTTCGAGAGAATGCTGAGCGCATTAGGTTTAATCTGCTTAGTGCCCACTCTCTAAAAGTTAGGATTGTGACTCCTTCAACATTAATTGAAGGCAATGTTTGTGAGATATATGTTTTTAAAGATGTGTTTCTTACAAGAACAACACAATCTTTAGCCTTAAGATCGGAGTTATCAGAATGAAGTAGCCAGGCTAGTCGGTGCAGAGCAACGGTTGTTTTTCCAGAACCTGCAATACCTTGGATAATAACGGCTGTTTCTGCATTCTCAGTAATTGTTTTAAATTGCTCGGCTGTAATTAAAGATAAAATACTTGGCAGTTGATTTGAACTTGAACCAGTTTTCTCTCGACTTCCGCCACCTGAAACAGAGATCCATTCATCGCCCTCAAATCGATAAGATCCTTGTTTGCAGATTAAGCTTTTTAGCTTGTCATGGTTTGCCTCTAAGGTATTGCGAAGTAGAACGGTTCCTTCTCTTTCTTGACCTTGAATTTCTTCACAATAAGTATCTCCCTCTTTATATTCGTAATAGAGTCTTGAGAGGGGGGCTTTGCGCCAATCTATAATTCTACATTCTGTATTAGCATGATGACCAATTTTGTATTCAATTTTTCTAGGTTGTCCATTTAGCTCCTCTTCTAAGATAATACGAGCGAAATATGGACGAGTAATAAGAGCATCTATGGTTTTACCTTCATCTCCCTTCATGTCTCTTAATTGATGAGAGACAGCCTCGTCAGAATAGAGTTGAACACGATCTTCAACACGTCTTGTGGCAACAATTTCAGAGGTTAGCTCCCTTGATCTAGTATGTGCACTAGAATATGCCGACGTGACCTGATCCTTTTGTTCCACTAGTTTTGAGTAAGTGTCCGCAAGAGAGCTTTCCTCTTGCTTTATTATGCTTAATTCTTGTTCTGTAATGGCCATTTATTAAGAGTACCGATGTAATTGAAAAAGTGAGAGAGAAGGCTATACAAGGATCGGATATTCGAGGAAATACCCGATCTAAGGAAATTCATAAGTATTTGAAATAAAGGCCTCTTAAGTTTATAGGATCAAAAAATACAAAGATTACCTTCCAAAGTCAAAACAGTGTTTTGAAGTCTTTGTATGTCTTCATGATCTATTAAATAATATAGATATTAGCACTCTCCCAACTTTTAATGTTTTTGATTAAAGTAACCAGACTTAATCAACATGAATTCTCAATTTTTAGAGGCTGTAGGTGCACGGTGTCAGTAAGTAACATTGAAAATCTCTCTGAGTTAATAAAGACAAAGTTAGCCGGAATGCAAATTTCGCTGTCAGTTGAGTTTGATCATTTGGTGTTAACTATTAACAAAAAAGATCATCAAGTAATTTTTTCTGCTCTCAAAAATGATCAGGATCTGGGTTTTAACTATCTTGTTAGTATTACAGCGATAGATTGGTTGGATAAAAAAGATCTGCGCTTCGAAGTTGTTTACCACCTAATGAATCTAAAGACACTTTATAGACTTAGGGTAAAGGTGGCTGTGCCTGAAGAGGATCCGACTATCGACACAGTATTACCGCATTGGGCTGCTGCTGATTACTTAGAATCTGAGACTTGGGATATGTATGGCATCAACTTTAGAGGTAATCCAGATGTTAGAAGGATGTTGATGTATCCTGAATTTGAGGGACATCCACTTAGGAAAGATTATCCAGTGCAGGGAAAGCAGCCGCGCGTTCCGATGAGATACCCAGAAGTTAGAAACACAGCCCTGGATATGATTCGTTCTCCTTTGGTGCAAATTACAAATAAGAAGAAATTGGAATCAAGGGCATAGTTCATATGGTCAAAAAAGCTCCGCTATTAAATGAAGATTTTGGTATTGGTGGTGTTACAACCAGGGTAAGACCACACGCAATGGGCGATGATCTCCACACTGACACCATGGTGCTTAATTTAGGCCCAGCTCATCCAGCTACTCATGGCACTGCCCGAGTTTCGGCAGAAATTTCAGGCGAGAAAATTATAAATGCCGATGTTGAAGTCGGATATCTTCACCGTGGTTTTGAGAAGATGTGTGAAACGGTTGATTATAATCAGGTAATACCTTACACCGACCGTCTTAATTATGTTTCTCCATTAATTAACAATGTTGGTTGGGCTTTGACAGTTGAGAAACTTTTAGGAGTTGAAGTTCCAAAAAGGTGTCAGTACATCCGAGTTGTAATGTCTGAGATCTCAAGAGTGTGTGATCATCTTACTTGCCTTGGAGCAAGTGCCATGGAGCTTGGAGCCTTCTCGGCTTTTCTTTATTTAGTACAAGCTCGAGAGTATCTTTGGGATCTTATTGAAGAAGTAACTGGGGCAAGACTCACTATCTCATACACTCGTGTGGGTGGAGTCAAAGAGGATTTACCAAAAGATTTTGATGAAAAGATGAAAGCTGCATTTGCAGGAGTTAGAAAACATCTTTTAGCTTGTGATGGCTTACTTTCAAGAAATCGTATCTTTATGGATCGCATGTGCGATGTAGCTATAGTTACTAGAGACGAAGCCATAAGTTATGGATTGGCAGGTCCAATCGCCAGAGCTAGCGGGATTGATTATGACGTTAGAAAAGCTTTTCCATATTCTTCTTATCAGGATTTTGAATTCGAAGTTCCACTTGGAACCAAAGGTGATAACTACGACAGATTTTATGTCAGAATGGTCGAGGTAGAACAATCTCTTAGAATTTGTGAACAAGCCATGGCAAAGATTCCTCAAGGGCCGATTAGCATTCGTGATCCGCATATTGTTCTTGAGCCAAAAGAGGAAGTTTATAAGAGTATCGACGGCATGATTAATCACTTTGAGTTAGTGATTAAGGGAGTGCAGCCTCCAGCAGGTGAAGTTTATATGTTGGTTGAGGGTGGCAATGGTGAGTTAGGATTTTTCTTAGTTTCGGATGGAACTGGAAAACCATACAAGGTGCATGTAAGAGCCCCAAGTTATATTCATATGGGAATCATGAAAAAGATGCTCATAGGTAACAGCATTGCTGATGTGGTGCCAATATTCGGAATGATCAACATGATTGGTGGGGAGTGCGATAGATAGACATGGTAAAACTTAGTGTTGATGCGGAAAATAAAGTTGCCGAATTGCTTACAAAGTACCCTGATAAAAAATCAGTAGTAATGCCTGCGCTGTATATTGCTCAAGAAGAACTTGGCTTTATTAATGCGGATGCAATTTCTTGGGTTTCTTCTAAAGTCGGATTGGCTCCAGTGCATGTGATGGAAGTGGCATCATTCTATACGATGTACTACAAAAAACCGGTTGGTAAATATCATTTTCAAGTTTGTCGTACATTATCTTGCGCCTTGAGAGGTGCTGGAAAAATTACTGAATTTTTAGAGAGTAAGTTTGCTACATCTGCTCACGAAGTTAGCAAAGATGGTAAATGGAGTCATGAAGAAGTTGAGTGTTTAGGTTCATGTGGTACTGCACCAATGTGTCAGATAAATGATGTATTTTTTGAGAATTTAACTCCCGAGAAACTTGATGAAATTATTAAGAGAATTGACAAGGAACAGCCTGATTTAAGACTTTCAGCTAAGACAGACAAGCTTGGAGAAGGGATGAAGGACTGCTCCAGATCTCAAGTAATTTAAAAAAGTTGAGTATTTAAGAATTTAGTCGAGGATTTACATAGTGGGCAAGCATAAGCAGATACTTTTTAAAAATGTTCATGAAGCTGAACAGTATACCCTTGTTGGGTACGAAAAGCGGGCTGGGTATTCAATTATTAAAAAAGTACTGAGTATGGATCCCGTAAAGGTGATCGATGAAGTCAAGGCTTCAGGTTTAAGAGGTCGAGGTGGTGCCGGATTTCCGACTGGGTTGAAGTGGAGTTTTGTTCCTCGAAATTCTGGAAAACCAGTTTATCTTTTAAATAATGCCGATGAGAGTGAACCTGGAACATTTAAGGACCGCGTCCTTTTAGAAAAAGATCCACATCTTTGTATCGAAGGCATGTTAATTGCAGCTTGGGCTTTGCAAAGTAATTGGTCTTGCGTCTATATCCGTGGCGAATACGGATATCCTTATGAGAGAGTTAATAACGCAGTTAAGGAAGCCTACAAAAAAGGATATTTGGGTGAAAATATCTTTGGCTCAGGATTTACTCATCACATGGTAGTACATCGTGGTGCTGGAGCTTATATTTGTGGTGAAGAAACTGGATTGATTGAGTCGTTAGAAGGAAAAAAAGGTCAGCCAAGATTAAAACCTCCTTTTCCCGCTGTCGTTGGAGTTTATGGTTGTCCCACTGTTGTCAATAACACCGAAACTTTGGCAGCTTTGCCTTGGATCATAGAAAATGGAGCTGCTGCATATAAAGCCATCGGTACTGAAAAATCTCCTGGTACAAAATTAATTAGTGCTTCAGGCCATATTAATAAGCCTGGTGTCTATGAGATTGAGCTTGGATATCCTTTATTACAATTTCTTGAAGAAGAATGTGGTGGTGTTTGGGGTGGAAAGAAACTCAAGGCCATAATTCCTGGGGGCTCTTCAGTTCCAGTTCTAAGAGCTGATGAACTAGAAGGCGTTAACATGGACTATGAATCCTTAGTTCAGGCTGGAAGTTTACTTGGCTCGGGTGGATTCATGGTAATGGATGAAACCACAGATATGGTTGATTCTGTATTAAACTTGGCTCATTTTTATACACATGAGTCATGCGGACAATGCACACCTTGCAGAGAAGGTGGTCATTGGATTCAAAAAATATTTCATAGAATTAATGATGGTCATGGCAGAGCAGAAGATTTGGCTCTAGTTGAAAGTCTCTCAAGTCAAATTGCTGGACACACAATTTGTCCATTCGGTGAAGCTTTGGTTACTCCAGCATTAAGTTTTATTAAGAAGTTTCCAGAAGAATTTACGGCGAAAATTTTAGCAGGAAGTGGACCTCTAAAAAAGACTGAAGAAAATCCAGGGGCTGAGCTATATCAGATAGGTCATTAATTAAATTTTGTGTAAATTTTGAAAGTTTAATTTCGGAAAAATTTTAAGATGTCTGAAAAAAACGGATCGACTGAGCAAAAAAAAGAGATGGTGGAATTCCTTTTAGATGGAAACAAGGTCTCTATACCTGCTGGAACTAATTTGATTGAGGCAGCAGCCGCTGCAGGAGTAGCCATACCTCATTATTGCTACCACAAAGATCTTTCGATTGCTGGTAATTGTCGCATGTGCCAGGTGCACATAAAAGGCAAACCAAAACTTGAAATAGCTTGTAATACCATTGTTCAAAATGGGATGGAGGTTCAAACTCAAGTTTCAAATCCAGCTGTAAAAAGTGCACAAGAAGCAACCTTAGAATTTATTCTTATTAATCATCCTTTAGATTGCACTGTTTGTGATCAATCGGGACATTGTAAATTGCAAGATTATCATTACGACTACAATGCAAAGCCAAGTAGGTTTATTGAAGAGAAAATTCATAAAGTAAAAGCAGAACCCTTAGGCCCAAATGTAATATTGGATGGTGAACGCTGCATTATGTGCACGCGCTGTATTAGATTTTGCGATGAAGTCACTGGAACTTCTGAATTAGGAATGATTAATCGAGGTGATAGATCTGTAATTACTGTTAATGAAGGGAAAGAGTTAAATAATGCACTCTCTGGAACAGTTGTGGATCTTTGCCCAGTGGGAGCATTGACTCACAGAAACTGGAGATTTAATAGTAGAATTTGGTACACGAATCAAAAAGATTCAATCTGCACAGGTTGCTCTACTGGTTGTAATGTCAAAGTTGCAGTTAGAGATAACGAAGTTGTGCATGTAAAAGCTCGCTACAACGAAAATGTTAATAAAGAGTGGATGTGCGACGAAGGTCGATACAGTTTTAATAATTTTACTCCAAAAAGTCGCATTACTTCTGCCAGAGTTGGTTCAAACGAAGTCGAACTCAATAAAGCCATCGAATCTTTCAAGCCTTTAAAGGGCCAAGAACTTTTGGTCTTTATTTCTCCTGATCTTACCCTTGAAGAATACTGGCTTTTAAAGAAATTCCTAGAAAGAGATGTTCAGAAATTTAAATCAGTTTTGGCACACAGAGAGAGAAAACTAAGTGATGTTGAAAAGATTTTAATAAGCCCAGATTATGCTTCTAATTTTAGAGCTGCTCAACTTTTTGGTTTGTGCGGAGAGAATTTAGAAGAAGAATACTTGGAAGCTCTAAAGAGTTTAAGAGAAGGTAGTGTTGAGAATATTTTGATCGTGGGCGATCGTGGAATTTTAAAACAAGATCTTGATGTTTCAATCATAGCAGGAATTAGCAAATGCAAAGTTTCAATCGGACTTTTAGCAGATGCCAATTCAGCTCTTTGTGGTCCAATTCAAACAATTATTCCTGAGAGAACGGTATTAGAAAAAGCTGGTTTAATGGTGAATAGAAAAATGCGCCTTCAATTTATGGAGCGTCTCCTTGATTGCCCAACAACTGCATTGCCAGTTTGGAAGATCGTAAATATGGCAGCTGCTAAACTCGGAGTTGAACTTGTTAATTGTACAAATGATAGAGAATTAACCCTTCGCTACATCCAGAGTGACTCAAGGCTAAGTGGTCTAAAAATTGGACAACTTAAAGAAGGTGGTGTTTCTTTGACTGAACTTCATGAAGGAAAACACTCAAGAGGACAAACTTCTGCGGGAGCAGTTTAATAGGTAGGGGTTTTTATGATCTGGTTTATTTTAATTGTTAAAGTTCTGATTGTGTTTCAGATAGCTCTAGGCCTAGCCTCAGTTTGTGTTTGGGTTGAGAGAAAGGGATCTGCTTTAATCCAAGATAGAATTGGAGCAAATAGAGCTGGTGCTTTTTTCTATACTGATAATATTTTTCTAAAGCCAGTTTTCATAGTTGTAAGGCTTTTGGGAGTTTTGGGAGTTATTAACACTTTATTGTGTGATGCCGTAAAAGCTCTTTTCAAAGAAGACTTTGTTCCTAAAGGTACTTCAAATTTCATCCATTCACTTGCACCCTTTATGGGTGTCTTTCCGGTATTTCTGGCATTTTCTTTAATTCCATTTGCTCCGGATTTTGTAATTGCTGGAATTACAATTCGTCCTCAGGTGGCAAGCCTGAATGCAGGTGTTCTTTTTATTTTTGCCATGGCCTCAATGGCTGTTTACGGTGCTACAATAGCTGGCTGGTGCGGCAATAATAAATTCTCACTTCTTGGTGGACTGAGAAGCGCGGCCCAGATGATATCGTATGAATTAGCATTGGGAATTTCCTTAGTGGCAATGGTTGTTCTTTACGGCACCTTAGATCTTTACGATATGGTTGTTGCACAAACAAAGTTAGTCGGGGGATTTTTACCTGCTTGGGGAGTGTTTACTCAACCAGTAGCTTTTATAATTTTCTTTGTAGCTGGTATGGCTGAAACAAAGAGAGCTCCTTTTGATTTGCCTGAGAGTGAATCTGAACTAGTAGCAGGATATTTTACAGAATATTCGGGCATGAAGTTTCTTCTTTTTTGGCTCGGTGAGTTTGCTGAAATTGCACTATTAGCCGCCTTAATGGTTTTGATGTTCTTTGGTGGTTGGGACATTCCCTATGTAACTCTTCCAGCAACATGGGTTGGAGCCCTAATAGGACACTTAGTTTTTATGGGTAAGATAACTTTTTTCTGTGTTCTGCAAATTGTGATTCGTTGGACACTACCAAGATTTAGGTATGATCAGTTAATGCATTTAGGCTGGAAGATTCTTCTTCCACTATCCATGGCAAATCTTATTGTCACGGCAGTATTAAAGTTAGCATTTTAGTAAGGATTTATGACGGAACTTCTTTGGTACATTACTGCGGCGCTAGCAATCGGATCAGGTCTGGGTGTAGTCATGTTAAGAATGCCGCTTTATAGCGCGCTTTCACTGGTTCTTCACCTTTTTACAATGGCGGCCATGTTTGCCTTTCTTGATGCTCATTTCTTGGCAACGACGCAGATCATTGTTTATGCCGGTGCCATTATGGTGTTGGTTATCTTTGTCATAATGCTTTTAAGTCTTGAGGGTACCGAAAAAAGACCTTCAATTTTCTTAATTGGAATTGCTGGAGCAGCAGCTTTTGGACTTTTGTATATGATGGCCCCTGCGATTAGAAGGACATTCCCGATGACAGGCGGCTCGTTACAAGGTGATGTTGGAACAATAGGTAAGTCTTTATATACCGATTATATTTTCTCTTTTGAAATTGCTTCGCTACTTATAATGGTTGCGATTGTTGGAGCTGTAGTATTAGCAAAAAGGATAAAGAAAAATGCCACTTAGTAATTATATTCTACTATCTGCTGTAATGTTCTCGATAGGTGCCGTAGGCGTAATGTTGAGGCGTAACACTATTGTTGTTTTTATGTGTATTGAGATCATGCTTAATGCCGTGAACCTATCTTTTGTGACATTTTCAAAACTTCACAATGATATTTCTGGCCAAGTTGGAGTTTTCTTTGTGATGGTTGTGGCCGCTGCTGAAGCCGCAGTTGGTCTAGCTATAATGATTTCAGTTTTTAGATCCATTTTGTCCGTTGAGACAACAGATTCAAGTGAGCTTAAGTTATGATTAGTGAATTAGTCGTATTTGAACCAAAGTTGGCACATATAGTTCTATCTCCTTTGATAGGATCGATACTAGCTTTTCTTATCGGAAAAAAATTCAAGGCAATGGCTGGTTGGATTGCTTCAGCTGCCGCACTTATTGCCTTTGCAATTACAGTAGGGTTGTTTCAGAAATTATCTCATGGCAGCATCTTTGAATATAAGCTTTTTCAGTGGATGTCGGTCGGGGATTTTGCTGTTGATTTTACATTTCGTTTTGATGCTCTTACAGCAGTAATGTGCTTAGTGATTACCGGTGTTGGTAGCCTGATTCATCTTTATTCTATCTCTTATATGTCTGAAGATGAGTCCAAACACAGATTCTTCTCTTATCTCAATCTTTTTTTATTCTCGATGCTTTTATTAGTATTGGGCGGAAATCTTTTGATACTTTTTATTGGCTGGGAAGGTGTTGGACTTTGTTCTTACCTTTTAATAGGATTTTGGTTCAAGAATTTATCTTATGCTGCTGCCGGCAAGAAAGCCTTTGTAGTTAATAGAATAGGTGATGCTGGTTTCTTATTAGCGATATTCTTAATTTCTCAGTACTTTGGTACGATTGATTTTATTGCTCTAGAAACTAAGATTCAGGGCTTTACTGATCCTACTCTGATTGTTCCTATTCTAACAACAATTGCCTTTTGTCTTTTTATTGGCGCCACTGGAAAATCCGCACAGATTCCATTATTTGTTTGGTTACCTGACGCAATGGCCGGGCCAACACCTGTATCAGCACTAATCCATGCAGCTACAATGGTAACCGCTGGTGTTTACATGATGGCTCGTTGCAGCTTTATTTTTGATTTAGCTCCGTATGCAATGTCAGTCGTCGTGATTATTGCAGCTCTTACTGCTTTTGTTGCTGGAACAATTGCCATAGCACAAAATGATATTAAGAAAGTTTTAGCCTATTCTACTGTAAGCCAACTTGGTTTTATGTTCTTGGCTGCTGGATCTGGCGCATATTGGGTAGCGATCTTTCACGTGATTACTCACGCTTTTTTTAAGGCTTGTTTATTCTTAGGAGCAGGCTCTGTAATTCATGGCTGTCATCATGAACAGGATATGCGTCACATGGGTGGTCTTGCCAAAAAGATGCCCATTACATTTTTGACTTATTTAGTTTCAACTTTAGCCATCGCTGGTGTTGCGCCTCTTAGTGGATATTGGTCAAAGCATGCAATTTTGGCGGCACTTGAACAGAATCCAAATCCATATCTTGCTTCGATGTTAAATATTATAGTGATCATGGCTTCTATAACTGCTGTGATTACTGCTTTTTATATGACTCGTTCCGTCGCAATGACTTTCTTAGGTGAGTATAAAGGGCATGCCCATCCACATGAATCACCTCTGCTAATGACATTGCCATTGGTTGTATTGGCTGGATTAGCTTCTGTTGCTGGATATTATGGAGGTGATTTAGCTCACTTCTTAGAATCTGTTTTGCCAGTTAATGGTGCTCATTTTCATCTTGAAGATATTAAGAGCGCGTTACTTCACAGCTGGCCAGCGTTTTTAGGTATGGGAGTAGCTTTGATTGTTTATACTCAACTAAAAGAGTTGCCAAATAAAATTTTTAATATGTTTAGACCCATCGGAAAGTTATTACAGAACAAATATTATTTAGATGAGATTTATGGATTTGTGATCGTAAGACCTCTTGAAGGGATGGCTAATCTTCTTTGGACAAAAGTTGATCAATCTGTAGTTGATGGTGCCGTCAATGGCACAGCTGCGATTGTTGACATGAGTGGTGAAGCAGTAAGATCTTTTCAAACCGGACAAGTTCGAACCTATATGGTTTTTATGTTTGTCGGGATGGTAGTAATTTTTGGCCTCTATCTGGCACTTTAGGATTGGATTTAAAATGATCGAAGGCATAACAAGTTTTTTCTCTCATCATCTTTTGTCGCTGATTACTTTTACACCGCTAGCTGGTGCTTTTTGGCTATACCTTTTCCCACGAAAACAAGATGAGTCTTATTCTCAATGGTTAGCACTATTATGGTCATTGGCTACTTTTGCTATGAGCCTTCTGATCTTTGCTAATTTTGATATAGCAAATCCAAATTATCAATTAGTTGAGAACATTTCTTGGATTCCAACTTTCGGTATTAATTATGCTCTTGGTATTGATGGCATAAGTCTCGTATTGGTAATTCTAACTACTTTTTTAATGCCAATTATTGTAATTGCTTCTCGATCAGTCCATGAAAATGTCAGGGGCTATCTGTGTAACATGCTGATCCTTGAGACAGCCATGATTGGTACTCTTTTAGCGACTGATGCTTTTCTTTTCTATATTTTCTGGGAACTGATGCTTTTTCCCATGTATTTCCTGATAGGAATTTGGGGCGGGGCACGAAGAATTTATGCAACTCTAAAGTTTGTACTCTATACAGTTGCTGGAAGTGTACTTATGTTAGTGGCACTTATTTATGTTGCTTGGCTGCATACCGAGCAAACTGCCACTATCAGTTTTGCAATTTCAGATCTCGTTAATACCAAGTTCACTTTCAATCAAGAGTTTTGGTTGTTCTTGGCATTTGCGATTGCCTTTGGGATTAAAGTTCCAATTTTCCCATTTCATACCTGGTTGCCTGATGCTCACGTGGAAGCACCAACCGGAGGTTCCGTCGTCTTAGCAGGGGTTCTTTTAAAAATGGGGCTTTATGGATTTATCCGTTTTGCATATCCGCTGTTTCCGATGGCTGCTGAATATTTTACACCGTATTTAGCTGCCTTGGCTGTGATAGGCATAGTCTATGGTTCTTTAGTTGCTTGGGCTCAACACGATATTAAAAAACTTGTGGCTTATTCTTCAGTCGCACATCTTGGATACTGTGTTCTTGGATGGGCAGCCTTTAATGTGATGTCGGCAACCGGCTCAATTTATCAGATGCTAAATCATGGAATTTCTACCGGAGCACTTTTCTTACTTGTTGGAGTGCTCTACGATCGACGACATACTAGAGCAATTTCAGAGTATGGTGGCCTTGCTTCTCAAGTTCCAGTTTTTGCCTTTTTATTCTTAGTTTTTACACTTAGCTCCATAGCCTTGCCACTTACTAACGGTTTTATTGGTGAATTTTTAATTCTTAATGGCAGCTTTAGATCGTTTCCATTATTGACTGTGATTGCTCTTTCAGGAGTTGTTTTAGGAGCTGTCTACATGTTGAGTCTTTATAAAAAGACTATGTTTGGTGAGATTGATCAGGCAAAGAACGGTAAGTTAGAAGATCTTAAAGTTCACGAGTATGTAACTTTAATTCCATTATTGATTGTAGTTTTTTATATGGGAATTTTCCCCCAAGGTATTCTTAATATAATTGAGCCACCTGTGAAAAATTATATAGAGACGATTGAAGCTAAAAGAGAGCTGTCTCGTTCTGGATCTTTAATAACCATTGCCACAAAAAATCCTGATATCAAATTTGTTTCACTTAAGAAAATTGAGCTTAAATAGTAAAGTTTAAACGGAGTTACAGCCCATGCTTTTAGATCTTGAATTAACTGCACCAATAATAATCATGGGACTAGGTGCTTGTTTCTTACTTATGGTTGAAGTTTTTGCCAAATCTCTAAATCTAAAGACTAAGGTATCTGCTTTATCAATTCTTTTAAGTATCGGAAGTCTATTCTATTTCAAATCAAACTTTATTGTTGGGGCAACTGCCTTTAGTGGTCTTATTTATGCCGATCCCTTCACATGGCTGGCCTCTTTATTGATTCTAGGCGGTTCTTTTATAGCTTTATTGTTGGGCGAAAAGTCACTTTCAAAAGAAATTCCAGCTTCTGGTAATGAGTACTATTCTTTATTTATGATGAGCATATCTGGTGCTCTTATTATGGTGGCTGCTCGCGAAATGATACTACTCTTTCTGGGACTTGAGATAATGTCGATAGCACTTTACTGTTTGTGTGCTTTTAATCTTTGGAGCAGTCGTTCGAGTGAAGCAGGTCTTAAGTATTTTCTTTTAGGATCTTTTAGTTCGGCGATCTTTCTTTATGGCATTTCCCTTATCTATGGCTTAACAGGATCCTTAGTCATCTCAGATATTTCAAATCTTCTTATTACTGGAAATTTTGCCAATAATACACTTCTTTATATGGCTCTTGGATTTATGTTAGTTGGCTTTGCTTTTAAAATTGGACTTGTACCTTTTCATTTCTGGGTTCCAGATGTTTATCAAGGTGCTCCAACTCCAGTAACTGCCTTTATGGCCTGTGTTGTAAAAGTTGCAGCCGTTTCCGTTGCTCTGAGAGGATTATGGGTAATGTTTGGTGAGGCATCTATTTTTGAGCATTGGTCACATGTAATTTGGATCTTATCTGTCTTAACTATGACGGTAGGAAACTTGGTTGCGCTTCGTCAAAAAAGTGTCAAAAGAATGCTAGCCTATTCAAGCATAGCTCACGCTGGATATATGTTCATGGCATTTTTGGCCCCAGGTTTTGGTGGTGGTTCTTCGATTATTTATTATTTAGTTGCCTACATGGTTATGACATTCGGAGCCTTTGGAGTCATAATTGCAGTTTCAGATTCGGCACCTGAAGGGGTCGAGGGTGATGAAATATCAAGATTTAATGGGGTTGGATTCTCTCATCCAGTTCTTGGAATCTTAATGACTATATTTATGTTTTCCTTAGCTGGCCTTCCTCCTGGATTAGCTGGATTTTTGGGAAAGTTTTATATTTTCAATTCAGTAATTCAAGCTGACTATCTTGGTCTTGTAATCATTGCCGTCATTAATTCTGCTATTTCTTGTTATTATTATCTTAGAGTCTTGGTAGCTATGTACTTTGCTGATTCGGAAGGTAACCAGCCTATTGAACTCGATTGGTCAATGCGCTCAGCGTTGTATGTTTGCGCAATAGCAACCATCTTTCTAGGTATTTTCCCTTCACAGGTATATAATTTCGCAACTACAGCTGTTGCTTCTCTTTCCCATGTTATAAGTGTAGTAACACCGTAGAGATCCGGTGATAAAGCTTATTTATCGCCTCACTCATCTGTATGAAGAGTTAAATGAATTTAACAAAAATTGATTGCTCAATTGTAGGCAGTTCTTCTGGCCTTGGTGATACCGAGTTATATTCTGTATTTAATCCTCTTCAACGAGCTGGATGTCTTGTCGCGGGCTTTGCATCAGGATCAAGTAACTCAGTTAGTGGACAGATTTCCTCTCGTTTGGCACTAGAACATTTTTCAGCCGCAGTAAGTCAGCATTTAATCAGTAAAACGAATACTGCAAATATTGATGATACTTTCTTGCTAGAAGCTCTTGAGTTGGCATTTAAAGAAGCAAATCGATCTGTATATGAATTTGGTCATAAGCTTGCTGCTGGCGGAAGAATGGGCACTTCACTTTTAGGCATTGCCATTTGTAATGGTAATATTGGAGTTGCAAAATCAGATTCTGGATCTGTTTATATCGTTCGAAATGAAGAAGTTGTGCCTTTTTTTGTAGAAGAAGATAGAGGCAATAGTTCCTCTTCGAAGAACTATGTTGGAGCAAACTCATTAGTGAATGTTGAGCTTTCTTCCTTACCACTTGAAGCCTCAGATACAATCATAGCTTTCTCTCGCACATTAGAACCTAATGAAGAAATAAGACTTATTGATTTTATTTTAGCAGGATTTTTAAATAATGGTGCTGGATTAAAGCACCTTACGAAGCAACTTTTTTCTGGCTCAGATCTAGAACCTAGCGTGCTCTCTGTGATTGTTGGTCCTGAAGGAATTTATTTAAAAGAGGCAGTATGAAAGCAGATATAGCCATGATTGGCTTAGGTGTAATGGGAGCCAGTCTTGCTCGAAATATGGAGCACAATGGCTATAGAGTAACCGTTTATAATAGAAGCCAAGACGTTTTAGCAAAGTTCATGCAGGAATACTCAGATAAAAAATTTATTCCTGCCCATAATTTCTCAGAGCTTGTTGCAACCCTGGATCGGCCTCGCAAAATCTGCTTAATGGTAAATGCCGGTGCTCCAGTTGATGCAGTTATAGAAGGACTACTTCCTTTTTTGGAAAAAGGAGACATCGTAATTGATCTTGGAAATTCATATTTTAAAGATACTGAAAGACGAGAGAAGTTTTTAGATCTTCAGGGAATTTTCTTTTTAGGAGTTGGAGTTTCGGGAGGTGAAGAAGGGGCTCTTAATGGTGCTAGTATAATGCCCGGTGGTCAAAAGGGAGCTTGGCAAGAAGTAAAAGATATCTTTGATGCTGTTTCAGCTAAAGCTCCGACACCTTGTCATACATATATTGGATCAGGTGGTTCTGGACATTTCGTTAAGATGATTCATAACGGAATTGAATACGCTGACATGGAGTTAATTGCTGAATCTTATGATATTTTAAGAAAAGTTGGTGGTTTCACTCCGCAAAAATTAGAAGAAGTTTTTTGTAATTGGAATAAAGGACCGCTCTCGTCATTTCTAATTGAAATTACTTCTAAGATATTTGCTAAGCAGGATGACTTGGCAGATGGTTTCATTCTAGATAAAATTTTAGATAAAGCTGAGCAGAAAGGCACTGGACGTTGGACTATTGAAGCAGCCCTTGAATTGGGCATTCCAGCTCCGACGTTAGCTTTGGCAGTTGAATCAAGAAACATTAGTGCAAAAAAGGATCTAAGAGCTCAGATTTTAAAAGTTTCTAGTAAAGCCCCAACCCCAAAAAAGTTTGAAGGTGATTTAATTAAAGCCGTTCATGATGCTCTGTATGCCTCAAAAATTCTCGCCTATGCCCAAGGATTTCACATAATCTCAGAAGCCTCAGTAAAAAATGGCTGGCAAATTAATTTGAAAGAACTCTCAACTATTTGGCGCGGCGGCTGTATCATTAGAGCTAAGTTTTTAGAATTAATTATTGCAGCTTATAAAGAAAATTCTGCTCTAACACATTTACTTTTAGCACCATCAATCGCCAAAGAAATTACAGATACCATACAGGGACTCAGGGAAATTGTTTCTCAAGCATCTCTTTTCGGCATACCGGTTCTTGGTTTTTCCTCAGCCCTTTCTTATTATGATGCTTTTGCAAGTAACTCACTGCCTCATAATCTGATTCAAGCCCAGAGAGATTTTTTTGGAGCACATACCTTCGAAAGGAACGATAGGCAAGGAAAGTTTCATGTGAAGTGGGAGTAGGCTGTTGGTTTATTGCTAACTATTAATCTCAAACTCTGGTTGCGATTTCGACTCAAAGAAAGATAAAAGTTTATAAAGACTAGGTACTACGAAGAGCGTAAACACTGTTGAAACAACTGTTCCGCCTGCGATAGTGAGTCCCATAGGAGTACGAGTTTCTTGTCCCATACTATCTCCCATAATAAGAGGAATGGCTGCCGCAACAGTAGCGACTGAGGTCATTAATATTGGTCTAAGCCGAATTGGACAAGCTTCAAGGAGAGCAGCTACCACATCTGATTTTCCGTTTTTGCGAACATGATTTGTAAACTCGACCAAGAGAATTGAGTTCTTTTTTGCAATTCCCATTAAAACAATCAAGCCAATGAAACTGAATAGATTAATAGATTCTCCTGCGATCCAAAGAATAAGTAGCGCTCCGCTTAGGCTAAACGGCAAAGCGGCTAAGATTGAGAATGGATGTACGAAGGAATTAAATTGAACGGCTAGGATCATGTAGGCAACAACAATACCTAAGATTAGTGCCATCACTAAACTTTGAAAACTTTCATTTAATCCCGCAGATGCTCCTTCGAGACTAAATGTGTATCCTTGAGGCAAAATCTCTTTTGAGATCGTCTGGGCTCTTTCCAAAGCCTCTCCTTGAGATCGTCCAGATGCAGGGCTACCATAGATACCGATCGAGCGTTGGCGATTCAATCGAGTTATGGCTTGATATGTATCCCTTTCTTCAAATGTTACAAGTTCCGATAGCGGAACTCGTAATCCAAAATTGTTGCGGACTTCAATTAGCTCAACGTCTTTAGCAGTCATCATATGTGCTTCAGGAACTTTAATGCGAATGTCATATCGACGACCATCTGATGTAATCTGATTCTGCCGCAACCCAGCTATCGTAGCACTGAGTGTCCTGGCTATTGCTTCTATGCTTACGCCTTTTTCTGCCATGGCTTCTCTGTTTGGGCTAATAAGAAATTCAGGTAGACCCAACTTAAAGTCAGTATCTAGATCAATTACAAGCCCTTCGTCTTGAAGCTGTTTCATGATCAAAAGACCTTTCTCATTGAGGACCTCAAGGTTGGGACCACGAAGATTGAAAGAGACTGGTTCCTGTCTTCCTGAAGTAAGACCTCTAGTGGAATTATCTCTCATCTGAATACGAATATTTTTGATATTAGAAAATTGTCCACGTAAAGAATTCATGATGTCGATGTGAGATTCTGTTCTTAACTCACGTGGTTTTAGAAAGATGGGAATAAAAATACCGTTGACGTTAGAGACTCCACCGCCACCTCCGATTGAAATAATGAAGCGTTGAATCTGAGACTGCTGCTGAAGTACTTTTTCAATCTCCAAAGCTTTATTATAAGTTTCTTCTATTGCAGTTCCAGTAGGAGTTTGTGCCGAAAGAGCTATGAAATTTTGATCCTGAAGTGGCACGAACTCTTTTTTAACCTTTGAGATGAGCAACATTGATACAGCGAACATTAGAAAGGATCCAAATACGATAATTTTTGAGTGCTTCAGAGTATTAACCAAAACATTGCGGTAAAAATTGGCACCTGAATGGAAAAGATTTTCCAAGAAAACTTCAAATCGTCCAGTTTTTGGACCTCTTTGCAGAAACAGTGCTGAGCGCATTGGTGTAATTGTCACTGCTTCCAATAATGAAAGCATTACGGCAGCTGACATCGTTACGCCAAATTGAAAGAAAAATTTTCCTGTAATACCAGACATAAAAACTACTGGAAGAAAAACTGCCACAACCGCAAGAGTAGCTGCCGTTGCTGCTGGCAAGATCTCCATTGAGCCATCGTATGCTGCTTGGGTTGCAGATTTACCCATCCTAAAATGACGTACGATATTTTCGAGCAACATAATGGCATCATCAACAACAATCGAAATAGCTAGAGTGAGTGCTAAAAGTGTAAATAGATTAAGAGTAAATCCGGAGAAGTACAGGATTATAAATGTGCCAATAATAGAAGTAGGAATTGAGAAGAGAATGTTTATGGCAGCTTGAATACTTCCCAAAAATAAAAAGCAGACAAGAATTGTAATTATCGCTGCCATGATAAGTTTTTCAATGGTCGTTGATACGACAGCTTCAGTTGATTCAGTGAAATCGATGTTAACTTTGAGATCGTATCCTTCAGGAAGATTTGGTCGGAGTGTCTCAACTCGGGCTCGAACTTCTTTGGCAAGAGTAACTTCATTACCACCACGCTGCTTTCGGATTGCGAAAGAAACTGCCTCTTTTCCATCCGCCCGAGCAATTCTGCGGATATCACTCAGCCCATCCTCTACCATGGCCACATCTGCAATGCTGTAAACGCGATCTTGGATAATCTGTCCACCACGACGAAGGATTCTAATCTTGCCTAATTCCTCAGGAGTAGTTGCTTCCCCGAGCCAGCGTACCCGAAATTCTTTTTTGAGATTTGAAATTTGACCAGCTGCGGCTTCTATATGCTGTGATTGAATAGCATCAAGCAGATCCACAACAGTAAGATCTAATTCGCGAAGTTTTTTAAGATCCGGCCAGACACGCAGATTTCGAGTGCTAAATCCACCGATGTCGACCTCGCCAATTCCGGGAATAAATCGAAACTGATCAAGCAAATAAAGATCTGCCCATACTAATGTCTCACGCAGTGGTTTGGTAGTACTAACTGAGATGAACATAATCGGAGATTCTTCTGGATTGCGTTTGCGGACAATCGGCGGATCTACGTTTTCAGGCAGGCGAACTTGACTGATGGCTGTTTGAACTTCTTGTAGCGCGATATCTACGTTTCTTTCGATAGCGAAATTGAGTGTGATAGTTCCGCTTCCTTGGCGAATGGAAGCTCGCATCTCTTCAATTCCCTCAACTGCCAAAAGAGATTGTTCAATTGGATCAATAATTTCAGCTTCTACAACTTCTGGAGAAGCTCCTTCATAATCGGCGGAGATGCTCAGGACTGGAAAATCAACATCGGGGAGTTGACTTACTCCAAGTCGAAGAAAACAGATGGCACCAAAAATAATTAATGCTGACATCAGGATCCAAGCAAATACTGGACGCTTTATTGAAATTGCTATTAGATTCATTACGAACTGCTCTCCTCAAGGCTGAATGAGCGAGCCCGACTTTCGGCTTTACGCAATGAAGCGAGAAGTCTGTACAATCGAATTTGACTATCGCCGGCATCCTTTTCAAATGTAGTAATCTGAAACGTAGTGCTTTTTCCTTGCTCGAATCGTTCTCGCTCAGCTTCGACTTTTTTTTGTTGCAAAGAGCTGAGTTTTCTGGCCTGGCTTATTTGTTGCTGAAGATTACTTATCTCCCTTGTCAATTCCTGCCAGCCGATGTTTGACTCCAAAGCAAGAGCGTTGGCCCGTGACTCCTGTGCATCTGCTCCGAGAGTAGCCGATAATCTTCGTTGATTCTTAAGGCTAGAATCGAGTTCAACAGAGAAGAGCAGTCCAACTCTTACAGCACTTGAGTCCTCAGTTGCGGCAGTAGTCCAGGATGAATCGAAGCGATTCTCGTATCCGTTTGCTCCATAATCAACATACGCATTGAGCGAAGGATTTAATGAGTCAGAGATGCGAGCTGCCTCAACTCGAAGTTGATGTGCCAGATAAACAGCTCCTAAAGCAGTCAGCTTAACTGGAATTTTAGAGTTCAGGCTTTGAGTAGGAGTTAAGAGAAGTCCTGCCGGATCACGATTTGTTTCGAGCGATGGCAGATTAATCTTCCAAGCCATTGGATTGATCTCTGGAATCAATTGACGAATCCGATTAGCTGCATTTTCTAAAGCATTTTTTGTGCTAGTGAGATCGAGTTGTCTTTCACTAAGAAGGGATTGTACCTGTAAGAGGTCTGTCTCTTCGGCTGAAAAGCGAGATATCCTTTCGCGCATCCAGTTTTCTAAAGCCAAACTTCTTTTTAGATTTTCATGGCGAATTGCAACTTCTTTATTGGCGAGCACTAGATCCCAAAATGCAATTTCAGTATTTTCGAGAAATGTTTGTTGTACAGAAAGAGCAGAGTAGCGACGGCTTTTTAGTTCGGAAATTTCAGCCTCTCGTCGCAGGTCAGTTGAGCGACCAAATGCATTTCTCCAAAGAGATTGCGAGAGTCTAACTTCCCAGTTTGCGACGTTACTAGATTGATTCTGATCACCGGATTCTCGGATGTCATGTCCGGCTCTGAGCGCGATTGTCGTACCAGTACTGAATGGCTTTGAGATTTCGGTATCAAACAATCCGAAGCGTCCTCGTCGGCCTTGGCTACTCTCTAAGTCACCAATATCTGTTGAAGTAATATTGCGATTTTCACGATTGTCATGGCCAGTCGCAACTTCCGCACTTAAAATTGGAGAAAGTTCAAGATCTCTTGCCTGAATCTCAGCTTCCAAGGAGGCGATCGATTGTTGCACTGCACGCAGCGCAGCAGACCTTTTTTCTGCTAGCTTGAGAACTTCATTAAGAGAAAGAGGTACATCGGCATTGGTATTACAGGGAAGCAAAAAAACCGTTCCCAGAAATATTATAAAAAACAACTCGAGGATGGATGTATTTTTGATCTTTCTTATTGGATAATTTGGTTTTTGATAAAATAATGTAGAGGGATTTAGATATTGTAACAGTACAAGTTTTTTTACTGTAGTTTTCATAAGTTAAAATGTCAGCTCAGATCGTCTATTAAAATTAAAGTATTATCTATTCTTGTGAAGCAAAAGCTCTTCACTTTAGTTTTTGGGCATTGTTTTTGAGAAGTTCTTCGAAAGCTTTCTTTGAACAATCTTTAGAATCCATCAAAAGATCATGGACGATTTACCCCGCTAAAATTTCAATTCATAAAACGCATTATTATCTTTAAAGGTGTAAAAGTTAGGTACATATCATAGTCGAGTGACACTAGTTGCTGCAATCTTGCAAAAATGATAGTATTTTCTCCTTCAAGCCGTATGTTGTTGGTTTAACAGAAGAAATTCCTTTTCTTTCTGTGATTCCTGGTTCGTCTTTATCTTGTCAATCTGACAGGTGAGTTTTTTTGGTTGTGTTTCATTGTCATTACAATGAAGCGCGCAAATAGTTTTGTCTTTTGACTGGCTTGATTTTTTTTGGATTATTGAATGCTTGGTTATTCTCAAATGTGGGAGCTTGTTGAGTCCGTTGTTAAGGATGAAGGCTACTTTTTGTTTGATCTAGATCTTCCAGTAGGGCGCAAAGGGAATCTTCGCGTTTTTTTAACTGGGGAAGATGGCCAGGGTAAAGGTATTAATCTTGATAAGTGTGCAAAAGTAGCCAGACGGATCGGAATGGTGCTGGATGTGAATGTTGAAATTGTAGGAGCATATGTCCTTGAAGTTTCAACTCCCGGGATCAATAGAAGATTGAGAAGACCAGAGCATTTCAAGAATTCAGTTGGTGAGCATGTGAAGATTAATGTTGATGCAATTGGTGAATCGAAAGCACGTTCAATTTACGGAACAATTTTATCTTGTGATGTAACTGGCGTAAATGTCAGAGAAGATAAGCAGGAAGAAACTTTAAAGATCCCATTTAGTGCCATTAAAGAAGCAAGAATTGATTTTAATTTTGATAATAAATAGAGAGATTAATGTATGTCCTTTGACTTAAGTTCAATACTGAATCAGATCGGTAAAGATAAGGGGATTGATAGAAAAGTGTTAATTGAAGCAGTTGAGTCAGCCATGCTCTCAGCAGCAAGGAAACACTATGGTCACAATCTTAACTTAGAAACTCAATTCAGTGAAGATAATGGAACTATTGAAGTTATCGAATTTAAGACTGTAGTTGATAAAGTTGAAGACGTTGCTACTCAGATCTCACTACCTGAAGCTCGCAAAGATTATGATGCTGATGCACAGGTCGGAGATGAACTTGGTAGGAAGCTTGATACAACTGTATTAGGTAGAATTGCCGCACAAACTGCAAAACAAGTTATAATACAAAAAGTTCGCGATGCAGAAAGAGATGTTATCTTTGGTGAGTTTAAAGATCGCAAAGGGGAACTCATTAACGGCATCGTTCAACGATATGAGCGAGGCAATTTAATTGTAAACTTGGGTCGTACAGACGCAGTACTTCCTCGCCGCGAACAAATTATTAAAGAGAGATACAGAAGAGGAGACAGGATTCGGGGTATGATCCTTGATGTGGATCCAACTTCTAGAGGGCCTCAGATTATTTTAACAAGAAGTCACCCTGATTTTCTAAAAAAACTTTTCGAGCTTGAAGTTCCTGAAATCGCAGAAGGTGTAGTTGAGATTAAAGCTGCAGCTAGGGAGCCAGGAGAGAGAGCTAAGATAGCTGTTTCATCAAATGACAGTGGTGTAGATCCAGTTGGTGCTTGTGTTGGTATAAAAGGATCTCGTGTTCAAGCTGTTGTTACAGAAATGCGTGGCGAGAGAATTGATATTATAGTTTGGAGCCCAGACGCCCCTTCTTTTGTTGCTAGAGCGATGGCTCCGGCAGAAGTTAGCAGAGTCGTTTTAGATGAAGATGAGCATTCTATGGAAGTCATCGTTGCAGACGATCAGTTGTCCTTGGCAATTGGTAGAAAAGGTCAAAATGTCAAACTTGCAAGTAAGCTTACTGGTTGGAAGATCGATGTAAGAAGCGTTTCCGTTGCTGAGGAAGAATCTAAACGTGCACGATTAGCACTTGAATCTATTCCTGGCATTGCGATTAATCACGCCGAACTTTTATTCCAAGAAGGGTATAGAACAGTTCAAGAGGTGGCAGATTTATCACTTGAAGAACTTCTTGATGTTGAGGGCATTACAGGAGAACTGGCTTCTGAGATATTAAAGAATGCTAAAGAATACTCTGATAAATTAATTGAGAGTGGCGCGATTGTTGACGGTGCTGTGTTGAGTGACGTTAATAAACTTGGATTGAATGTTGATGTTACAAATCGATTAATTAGAGGTGGATTTAATACGATTCAAAAGCTCGCTACTTGTGAAGCTGATGATCTTACAAACTTAGTTGGCTTAACTCTTGAGGAAGCAGATACAGTTCGTGGTTCAACTGATGTGTTCTTAAAGTCGAGACCTATCGATAGAATGTTGTAAGGAATTCTGGGTGATTAAAAACAAACCCCAGAGAAGTTGCATTTTCTGTAAAAAGAAAGGCAAAAAAAAAGATTTTTTTAGGTTTGTCTTCGAAGCAGGAAAGTTAAAGTGGGATATTAATTATTCCAGCCCAGGAAGAGGAGCGTATGCTCATCAAACTTGGCAATGTGTTAGCAGGTTTGCTGAATATGAGAGATGGGAAAGAGCCTTAAAGTTACCGAAAGGGGAAATAAGGCTTACTCAAATTTCCGAGGTTATTAAGGAAGTAAAAGAAATTGTATTGAAAGATGTATCGAATACAAAAAACGATTTGTTAAAAAACACTAAGAGAAAAATAAAGATTTTGTAAGTATGGGAAAGATAAGAGTTTACGAGTTAGCGAAAGAGTTGGGTGTCGATAATAAGGCAGTAATAACCCTTGTTCATGATTTAAATATTGCAATGAAAGCTTCACATTCTAGCTCCCTCGAAGATTCAGAAGCTGATCAGATTAGACGTGCAATCATTAGAACTGCTTTGGGTAATCCAGAAGCCAAGGGTGTTAAAGAGACGGTTCAAAAAGATTCTTCAGGTAATGCGGTTACTGTAAGAAGGAGCGGAAATATTATTAGAAGAAGAAAGGGTGGCACTGATGATGCGCCTGAAGCAGAAGTTCAAGAAACCCCAATTCATATCGAGGTTGAAATTGAAGAAGCTCCAGCTCACGTAGATCGATTTCAAGCCGCCGAAGATCTTTTTTCTTCAAATGGTTCTCACGCAGAAGCAGCTAAGGTAGAAGAATTTATTCCCCAAGAAGAGGTATCTGTTGTTACTGCTTTAGTTGAAGAAGTTGCACTAGAAGCAGTTGTTCAAGTTCCAGTTTCTCAAGCCAAAACTCCTACGCCTATTAATGTACCTCCAAGAGGACCAGGTCCTAAGATTTTGGGTCGTATTGAACTGCCTCAAAAGAAAGTCATAGCTTTAAAACCAAAAGAAAAACCTGTTCGTATTGGATCTGGACCAGTTGTCGCTTTTGAATCAGGCACTGATAAAAAAGCTGGACCGCTTAGTAAGACTGAAAGAGAAAAGAGGGGCCGTAGAAAGGAATTTACACGTGGGGATCTAGTTGATTATGACGGTCGCTTAGTAAAGAGAGCTCAAAAGAGAAAAGGTCAAAAAGGGGATAGAAACGATAGTTATTCTTTAGATCAAAACTCAGCTCAAGAATCCCGAGCAATGAAGGCTTCTAAGAAAGTTGTAAAGATTGATGAAGTAATTACTGTTGGAGAGCTTGCTAAAGGCATGAGTCTTAAATCTGGCGAAGTTATTAAAAAACTTTTTGATCTTGGTCAGATGGCCACGATCAACCAGCCAATTGATATTGACACTGCCCGTGTTATTGCAGAGGAATTTGGTTTTCAAGTTGAAAGTGTAGCTTTCGATGAAACCGACTTTATTACTGCCGTTAAAGATGAAGATCCGGCTTCTAACTTAATGAGAGCACCTGTTGTAACAGTAATGGGTCACGTAGATCACGGTAAAACTTCCTTACTTGATGCAATTCGAGAAACTTCCGTAGCTGCAAAGGAACATGGTGGCATTACCCAACACATTGGTGCGTATAAAGTTATCCTGCCATCTGGAAAAGCAGTTACTTTCATCGATACTCCTGGTCACGCTGCTTTTACTTCCATGAGAGCAAGAGGTGCCAAGGTTACTGACATAGTAATACTGGTTGTAGCAGCAGATGATGGTGTTATGCCTCAAACTATAGAAGCCATTTCGCATGCTAAAGCAGCCAAAGTTCCAATTGTTGTTGCTGTTAATAAGATGGATAAGCAAGGAGCTAGTATTGATAGAGCTAAGCAACAACTGGCAGAGCATTCAGTTCAATCTGAGGATTGGGGTGGTGAGGTGATGTTCTTTCCAGTCTCGGCACTAAAGAAGCAAGGGCTTAAGGAATTGTTAGATGGTGTTCTTCTCCAAGCTGAAGTTTTAGAGCTGAAAGCTAATCCAGTTCGAAAAGCTACCGGAACAATAATTGAATCACGTCAGGATAAGGGGCGAGGTATTGTAGCTACAATTCTTGTTCAAAATGGAACTCTTAGGGTTGGCGATGCTTACGTTTCTGGTGCTGAATACGGTCGTGTAAAATCCATGATCGATTACAATGGTATTCATCTTAAGGAAGCCGGGCCCTCAACTCCAGTTGAAATAACTGGTTTTAGTGGAATTCCTGAAGCAGGAGACGACATGTTTGTGGTCGATTCTGATTCAGATGCACGAGAGATTGCTCAAGTCAGAGCAGATAAGAAAACCAAGAAAGAACAACTTACTTCTGCTGGTGGTCCTATTAGCTTCGAGGCCTTTTCTAAGAAAGTTTCTGAAAAAGTTGTGCCTGAACTTAATATTATTATTAAAGCAGATGTTCACGGAAGTTTTGAAGCTGTAAGAACTGCCGTTGAAAAACTAATTTACGATAAAGTAAAGGTAGCGGTGATCCATTCTGCAGTAGGTGGGATTACCGAAAATGACGTTAAGTTAGCTCAAACTTCAAAAGCTGTAATCGTAGGCTTTGGTGTCAGAGCTGAGCCAAGAGCAACTCGAGATGCAGAAGCTGCTGGTGTTGAGATTAGATATTACAATGTAATTTATGAATTGGTTGATGATATCAGAAATGCCATGGTCGGTTTATTGGCTCCAGTTCGTCAGGAAGCAAACTTAGGTCGCGTGGAAGTACGAAATACTTTCGTTGTGCCAAAGATCGGCACAATTGCTGGAGGCTATGTATTAGACGGCATGGTCAAGCGTGGTGCTATGATTCGACTTTTGAGAGACAATAAACTTATTCACGAAGGTAAAATGTCGAGTTTACGTCGCTTCAAAGACGATGTTAAGGAAGTTCAATCCGGTTATGAATGCGGATTAGGCATAGAAAAATATAGTGATATAAAGGTTGGAGATATCATGGAAGTATTTGAGATTAAAGAGATCGCAGATACTCTCTCTTAACCAAAAGTATGGCTAATCAAACTCGAGTACATAAAATTTCGGAAAGAATCCGTAGCATTTTAGCAATGCATTTGTTGCGATTATCCGATCCTCGTTTTCAAATGGTAACGATCACAGGTGTAAGAGTTACGACAGATTTACGATTAGCTAAAGTTTATTGGGGTGTTACTGGTGGTAAAGAAAAAATCAAACTCGTAGAAGATGGGTTTGAGAGTGCAAAGGGAATTCTAAGACGAGAGCTGGCTTTAGAATTGGGCATAAAGTTCGTACCAGAATTAAAATTTTACTACGATGATACACTTGATATTATTGATGAGACCCAAGCTTTAATGAAGAAAGTTGCTGAAATTGAAAAGAAAACCGAATCTTAAATTTTAATTTGTTAGTTTCTTTACATGAAACACAAAGATAACCTTGATAAAGTTGTAGAAAAAATCAATCAAGCTAAATCTATTTTGGTATTGGCTCACTATAATCCTGATGGGGATGCCTTTGGATCTAGTCTCGGACTTTATTTAGCTCTTAAATCACTTGGTAAAAAAGTTGCAATTGTAAATGAAACAGCTGTTATTGATAAATTTCAGTTCATGCCTTCAATTAAAGATATCAAGACAAGTGCTAAAGATGTTGATTATGAAATATTAATTTCATGTGATTGCGGAGATCGAAAAAGGTTTGGTGATAAGTTAGGATCGGAGTTTAGTGAATCGACTCAAATTATAAACATCGATCACCATGCTTCAAATACAAATTTTGGAATTTTGAATTGGATTGAGGGTGAAGCCAGCTCAACTTCAGAGATGATTTATGTTCTCCTTGAAAAGCTTCAAGTAAAGTTTACTAAGGAAATCGCAGTTAATTTACTTACGGGAATTATCACCGATACTGGATCTTTTCGTTATTCTTCAACTTCTCCTGATACTTTACGTGCAGCAGCTCGACTTTTAGAGACTGGGGCGGATCTTTCTTTGATTTCAAGAGCTATGTTTGAAACTCGATCTCGAGAATCAGTTCTGCTTTTTGCAAAAACAATTTCAAATATTGAATTTTTTTCTGAAGGTAAAATTTCTTTACTGACAGTAACACAAGATTCTTTGAAACAATCTGCTTCTAGTTTGGATGATACTGAAGGATTGGTTGAGGAAGGTCGTTCAATAAAAGGAGTCGTTGTTTCTGTTCTTTTAAAAGAAGACCTTGATCAATGGCAAGTTAGTATGAGATCTAGTTCTTCTAATTCTGATGTCTCACTTCTAGCCTCTAAGTTCGGAGGTGGTGGCCACAAAGCTGCTGCTGGATTTAGATGGAAGAAAGTTAGAGGGGATTTAAGAGAAAAACTCATGCCTGAGCTATTAAAGATTGTTTAGGATCGGCTGATGTTACAAATTCTACCCAGAGATTTAGGCGGAGTATTTTTAATAGATAAACCTGCCGGCATAACTTCCAACGATGCAATTCAGATTGTAAAAAATAAATTTAAACTCGATAAAATTGGTCATACTGGAACTTTAGATCCCATGGCAACTGGCTTGCTAGTGTGTCCAGCTGGAGCCATGACACGTTTAATTAGATTTTTAGAAGGCGGCAGTAAAACCTATTCTGGTAAGATAAAATTTGGCTTAGTTACTGATTCAGATGATATTACCGGGAATAAAATTACTGAATCTTTTGAGTATCCTGAATTTGGAAAAATCCTAGAGGCCCTAAGTAACTTTATTGGAGAGATAGATCAGATTCCTCCTAAAGTTAGTGCTATTAAGATTAACGGAGAGCGAAGCTATAAGCTTGTCCGAAAAGGCCAAGATCCTGTTATTAATTCTAGGAAAGTAAAGATCGATCAGTTTCTTATTGATCGAATTAGTCCAGATGTCATTAAGTTTAAAGTAGTCTGTTCCCGAGGAACTTATATACGTTCTTTGGCAAGGGATCTTGGCGCAATTTTAGGTTGTGGAGGTTGTCTTAAAACAATTCGGCGTGAAGAAACCTCTGGTTTCTCAGTTGAATCTGCTAAAGATTTGGATAGCTTAGCTGAAAGTGATATGATTAAAGCCACAGATCTTTTTGCTAAATGGCCTCAAGTTCAATTTGAAGATTCTTTAGCCAGGCGCATTAATGGTGGCGATCAGGAAGCTTTAAAAACTTCCGAAGTGCAGACACTTGTTGATAAATTTAGTAGTAACAAATTCTTGATTTACTCCTCCAAAGTTTGCCCTACTTTACCTCTTGGGCTGCTTGAAAAAATTGAGGATACATGGAAAGTCGGAGTTAATTTTTAATAGAGGGTTAGATATGCCATCTTTAGCAGTTATCGGTGCACAATGGGGTGACGAAGGTAAGGGAAAACTTGTTGATTACCTTACTTCTCAGGCTGACTATGTCGTCAGATTTCAAGGTGGTAATAATGCCGGCCATACACTTGTTGTAGATGGAGTTAAAACCAAGTTGTGCTTGGTGCCATCAGGAATTCTTAGAGAAAAAACTCGGTGTCTAATTGGTGCTGGGGTTGTTATTACTCCATCAGTTCTCCTTGAAGAAATGGCCAAATTAAACGCTGCTGGCGTTTCCGTTACACCTCAAAGATTGGTCATCGATCGAGATGCTCATCTTATCTTGGATTATCATGTTGCCATTGACATTGCTCGTGAAGAAAGACGTGGAGAAGCTAAAATCGGCACAACTGGAAGAGGTATTGGACCTGCATATGAAGATCGTGCTCAAAGAGTAGGAGTCCGCATCGGCGAACTGAAAAATCTCTCTGTCTTAAAGGAGAGGCTTTCTCTCTTAACTGAAGAGAGAAATCAGTATTTGAAACTTATTCTTAAAAGTTCAAAAGTTGTTAATTTTGATAACCTGTGGGCTAATGTTGAAGAGTTTAGTGTTAAACTACTTCCCTATGTTTCAGATGTTAGTCACGAATTAAACAAAGCTCGAATTCAAGGTAAGAAAATTGTTTTTGAGGGTGCTCAAGGAACTTTACTTGATCAAACTTTCGGCACGGTTCCATTTGTGACTTCTTCTAATACGATTACTGGAGCAATCATGACAGGTTGCGGAATTGGGCCAAAATCTGTTGATTATATTTTAGGCGTAGCTAAGGCCTATTGTACTCGAGTTGGCAGTGGACCTTTTCCAACCGAACTTAAAGATGCACTTGGAGAAGATATTAGAAAACGCGGTGATGAGTTTGGAACTGTTACAGGTAGACCTCGTCGTTGTGGTTGGTTCGATGCAGTAGCAATGGCTCGGGCTGTTGGTTTAAATGGCCTTGAAACATTGGCCATTACAAAGCTTGATGTCCTCTCCGGATTAGATGAATTAAAGATCTGCATTAAGTATAAACTTGATGGAGTAGAGATCGATGATTTTCCATCATTAGCTGAGGATTTAGCTAGAGTTTCCCCTGTATATATTACTTTGTCAGGATGGAAAGAGGATTTAGGTTCAGCACGTAAGATTCATGAATTACCTGCCAGTGCTAGATTGTATTTAAATACAATTTCCGAAATATTAGGAGTTCCGATCAGTATAGTCAGTGTTGGTGCAGAACGGCATTCAACAATTTTTTCAAAAAGTGCAAAGATTATCAAAAGCTTTATGGAGTAATTGTGACTGCTGTGGCTCAAAAAAACGATCTTGAACCAATAAAGATTCTTATTGTTGATGATGAGAAAAGCATCAGAAAAACTCTTGAAGGAGTCTTTAGAGACGAGGGCTATGTCACTGAGTGCGCTGATAATGCGGCAGCCGCATTTGAGTATCTTAAAAATAATAATCCATCTTTAGTTCTCTTAGATATTTGGATGCCAGGTATGGATGGCCTTGAAAGCTTGGAACGCATTAAGGCTCTTTATCCTGAAATGCCAGTAATTATGATCTCAGGACATGCTACGATAGCAACCGCCATGCGTTCAACTAAATTGGGAGCCTCTGATTTTATTGAAAAACCTCTCGATCTAGAAGTCTTATTAAAGTCAGTGAAGCGAAGTTTGAAACTTGATATTATTGACACACCAAAAAATATTGGTGAAGTAACTCTCTCGCCACAACGGGAACAGTTCGGTCAAAAACGGTATCACGATCAATTAAATAAGATTGCTTTTGATAATGTTGTTATGAAGGGTGGATCCGTTTCACAAAAAACTCTTAAAAATAGTGCAATTCTATACGGACAGGGTCTACATAGCGGAAAGAAAAGTGGATTAATTTTGGAACCATTGCCAATAAACAGTGGGATTCATTTTGCCGAAGTATCTGAAAGGTCCGTTGTACCGGCACATGTTGATTTTGTTGATTCTACTGGATATGCCACAACTGTAAGGTTTGGTAATTCAGAAGCTGGTACGATTGAGCACTTGATGTCAGCTCTTCATGCGTATGGAATTTCAAACTTACTTATAAAATGTAATGGAGAAGTTCCAGTAATGGATGGCTCGGCTTTGGATTTTTGTAACTTGATAGAAGATGTTGGAATAGAAGAGCAGAACGAACCTTGGTATGAAATTGCCATTGATAAGACCTATAAAATTGGCACTGGTAAAGAAGAAATAACAATTGAACCTGCCGATGATTTCACAATTAGTTATCTTCTTGAATATCCTGATCCAGTTGGTCGACAGGAATTTAGTTTTACTCTAAATGACGTTGAAAGTTATAAGTCTGAAATTGCTTCAGCTAGAACATTTGGCTTTGTAAAAGATATCGGCTGGCTACAAAAGCAAGGTTTAGCACTTGGTGGTAGATTTGATAACTTTGTTCTCTTTGGAGAAGAGGGTGCCATTAATTGCGCTTTAAGATTTTCTAACGAGCCAGTGCGTCATAAAATTTTAGATGCCATTGGAGATCTCTTTCTGTTAGGTAGAAAGATCCGAGGTAAGGTGACTGCAAAAATGACTGGTCACTCAGATAATGTGGCTATTTTAAAGCAAATCCGAGCCCAGTTAACTATGATCGCTTCAAAATCAATCTAGTTACAAAGCTTATTATAAGTATTCCTAAGACTGTTAGTGAAATTAATGTTAGATAAGATTTTGAGTCTTCAATCTTTTCACTTTTTGAAAATGTAAATCGATCAATAATTATATTAAATTCATTTTTTCTTCCTGAGAATTTATCTGCCAAGTCTTTGTATGTTAGGATCAATTGAGCATTCGGAGTCTCAATTCTTGTGACAATGGCTCTATAGCTAATACCGGCAAGAGTGTATCTTATTTCTACCGACGGAACTTCTACAGAATCAATTTTTAAACTTTCAGTTCTTTCTATCTCAACATCAGGAATGCCCACATTATTATAATCTTCTTTAACGACTTTGTCCCAAGCAGAGTTTTTTTGGATAGAATTATAGTTTCCAAGCACGATGTTAAATTCTGGAAAATCGACATTATTTGCCCTGATTAGCAAGGGAATATTTGAACTACCGGAATTGAGTATTTGATACCCATTCGGAACAGTGATTTTAAAATTGAGAAACTTATTTGAAAAAACTTTATTTTCTGCAAATCCAATGCTTATGGGCAAAACGATAAACATGAAAAATGTTAGCATTAAGGCTAACCTCTTGATAAAAGAGCAATAAAAATCGGTATTTGGGGCTATAAGTAACTTAAAGTTGTTCTGTTTGATCATGTTTTCTTCTCTTCCGTTTAAATAAAAAACCATTTTTTGGCTTTAAATTTGTCGATTTGTCATTTTTCTAGTTGATCTCGGACTAAATGATCCATATATTCCCAATTAACCGGTCTCTTAATGACCTTAAGAATCGGCCCTTTTAGCGTGCTTTTAACAATACGCTAAATTTTTTAAGGAGTACTAATGGCAAAGAAAACTGCGATTAAAAAAGTTGCTGCTGCACCAAAGAAAGTAGCAGCTCCTATATTGATGAAAAAGAGCAGGAAAGCTACTACCCCAAAAAACAAGAACAGCTTGAGCTACACTCAATCTGAATTTCTTGAGAATTTGATGGGATTCTGTGGTCTTCCAAAGCGCGCTTCAGCAAGAGAGCTTGCTGGCGATCTTTCAGCTCTTATTATGGAATGTTTAAAGAGAGGATATAAGATCCCTCTCGTAGGACTAGGAAAGCTTTATGTTCGAAAGACCAAAGCAAGAATGGGCCGCAATCCAGCAACTGGAGAGCCGATCCATATTCCATCGAAAAAGAGAATCCGTTTCTCAGCTTCTAAAGCTTTGAAACAGGCTGTTCTTTTCGGATAATCGAATAATTTATTATTTTAATTTGAGGTAATTCTCAAAGAAAAATCTGATAAATTAGATTGATTATAAGGTGTCTGAGAGGGTAACTTCTCAGACACTTTTTTTGTATTTTGGATTCAAGGAGATTTGGCTAGTCTTGTTTGTTGTCTTGCTGTTTTCGACTATAGTTATCCCAACAAGTAATTTCCGAATACTTTTCTGTTGAAAACCTTCGGTTTACTTAATACCTTTAGTTGGGATAACTATTTATCATCCCTCCGGGGGATAGTAACTTTCTAAAGCCTTTTCTTTTCGGCAAAGACTTTTGAAAGTTACTATATATAAACTCGATCTCATATTCATCTGGATGTATAACGGTTACGAATCAAAAGTTTCGCATGATACTGCTACTGAATCAATAAACAGGTAACACTGCGAAATCTTTTGCATTGGATGGTTATATTGCTAATACCTCGCACTTTCCCACAAACAACAAAAAATGTGCTTGCCCGATTGTCGCTTTAGGCGACAATTAACTATAGATCGAGCCAAAATCAAGGAAGATACAAAACCTCATATTACGAAATGGAAAAGCTCCATTTGAAGAATGGTTTGTTCGACTAAAGGATAAGAGTGCTAAAGCTCGAATTATGATCCGAATGGATCGGCTGCGTTTCGGAAATTTTGGAGACTGCCAGAGTGTAGGTGGCGGTATTTTCGAAATAATTATCAGTTCGGCTTAACCACATAACATTCTGCTTACAAGTTCTCGTCATTAACCTTATCATAATCTCGAGTTTTAACTCTACCGACTCTCGACAATACATTTTAAAGGTTTTTTATCATTGCTTATTTCCCTTTAGATCCAAATATTTACCATTATCTTTAAACTCTCTTCAAGGTACTGACGTGATGCGTAGATCTGCACAATGACGCAGGCTTAATGTGCAGGTTTAAGCAAGCTCACTAAGGTCGTCGAATCAATAAAATTTCAGAATAAACGAGTACTTTTTTTTGGGGGGGGAGGGGCGTCTGATCTTATGAATCAATTCCGTAGATCTTCAACACAAATTCTCCGCAATAATCTCAGCAATATCTTTAACCGTCATACTTTCTTCTCGACTAGTTAACTTAACTCCATCTTCCATCATCTGCATGCAAAATGGGCAACCTGTGGCTACCATATCGGCACCAGTTGCGGCGGCCTGATCTGTTCTAAGGGAATTAACTCTTTCTCCAATTTTAAGATCCATCCAAAAATGTCCACCACCAGCACCGCAGCACATGGCCTTATTTTTGCTTTGTTCCATTTCAACAATATTTAGGCTTTTTACTTTACTCAAAGTTTCGCGAGGGGCCTCGTATTCATTGTTGTATCGTCCAAGATAGCAAGGATCATGGAAGGTTACCTTGGATGCAGTACCGTTATCTTTAAGCTTAATTTTACCACTTCCGAGTAGGTCTTTAAGCAATTTTGAATGATGGATAATCTCAGGTTGCTTGCCTTCACCTAAATTTCCAAACTGTGGGTATTCATTTTTAATTGTATTAAAACAATGCGGACAGTTTGCCACTAGGTATTTGAATTTTACTGATTTCAAAGTTTCAATATTTTTCTTGGCTAAAGATTGGAAAAGATTTTCCTCGCCCAATCGTCTTGCCGGATCTCCAGTACAACCTTCGACAGTCCCTAGTATTCCAAAAGATAATCCAGCTTCCTTCATAATTGTAACGAGGGAACGAGCGATTTTTTGTTTTCGTTTATCAAAAGCTGAGACGCAGCCTACCCAGTAAAGGTAATCCACCGCCTCGCCAGCCTTTAGAATTGGCACATCCAGTCCTTCGATCCAATTAATTCGATCTTGTGGTGGTCCATATGGATTGCCGCGATTCTCAAGAGCTTTTAAAGCTTTTTGTGCCTCGGTAGGAACTTCACCCTGCATAAGCACCATGTTGCGGCGATTTTCAACAATTTGCTCAACATGGTTTATACCCACTGGGCAGGCCTCAACGCAGGCCATACATGTAGTGCAGGACCAAAAAACGTCCTGACTCATGACTTCTCCAGAAATTCGTTGATCGGCATTTGATCCTAAATTCAAGGCGGATTTCTGAACAAGTTCATTTTTTGCGCGGAATTTTCCATCATTTTGATAGTGGTATCCCTCTTTCAAACTTTCTGAAGAGTTTTTTACAAGACCACTTTTAAAAAGAAGCATGTTTTTAAGAAGGAAATTATCCATGCTTTTTAAAGGAGATGGTAATTTTGAATCACCAAATTTACCATCTGCATGAAGAGAGAGTGCATGATTCCTGGTATCTAAGATCATCCATTTTGGAGAGAGTGGTTTATTAGTGACATATGCTGGGCAAACTTCTTGGCATCTACCGCAACTTGTACAGGAATCTAAATCTAAAAGTTGCTTCCAGGTGTAATCTTTAATTGTACCAAGTCCAATTGCAAATTCTTGACCTGATTCAACCATCTTTTCTATGTCACCTGGAGATTTGAGTGCTCCAGCTACTCGACCACTTCTTCTAAAGTATAGATTTGCTGAACTTGCAATAATATGAAGGAACTTTGTGTAAGGCAAAACAGCAATAAAAAAGAAAACTGTTAATGAATGAAACCACCACATTATAAAATGCATGTTCTTGGCTACATTTGCGGAGAAGCTCCAAAAAATTTTTGATAACAGGTATCCGACTGGTGAATAAAGAGCCCACTTATCTGGTGTTCCGGATACTTCTCCATGATGAATTCGTAATGCTTCAAGAATAAAACCTTGGGCAATTAAAAGTGCTAATAAACTTAAGAGAAGTTTATCTGCCGATTGATTATGAATTAAATCAGATTTTTTAACGTATCTTCTGTGAGCAAAGATTGCCAAACCGATCAGTACTCCAAATCCCAAGGTGTCACTTAATAGAGTTACTGCTAGATAAAAATCACCTTGGTAAATTCTAATCCCCAGGTCGTTATCGATAAAAACCATGGTTGTTGTAAAAAGTAGAGCAATGAAACCTATATAAATAAAGGAATGAGCAAAGCCTGCTGTTTTTTCTCTGATTGTACGTTTTTGAAAGAGAACATCTTTTATGGCATCACCGAAACGAATAAAAATAGATCCCAAATGTTTTGGATCCTCTTTCCCTTGGGCGATTAATTGAGCATGACTAAAAAGTCCACAAAATCCAACGATCATGGAGAGAACCATGATCGCATACATAGTTATAATGTTGGGAAGTGTATTAACATTCCAAAGGATCTCTCGTGTTGCGACTTCTTCCATAGGGTCTCTAAAAAACAGTAAATATAAAATTAACAGCAAAACACCCCTCGGGGGTCGATTTGCAAGTCAAATCGGTGCTGATAAAGTTCAGAATAATTACAAAACCGATTTTGTTTTGTCCACGCGAAATAAAGTAAAGATACTTTTTTATCTTGTGAAACTGATTTGCTCCTGAACGGTTAGATTGCAGAAGAAACGCGCTCTTAACCATGCTATATTTTCACAACATATTGAAATTCATGACCAGAACGGTACTTTACGGAATACTAGAACGAGGCTTCTAGGTATGTTTTAGTTGACATAAGATTGATTAGACCCCATCATATTATGGTGTTTTACTCATACATCCAGAATATCAAAGTCAAACCCACTTGCCATCGCAATTGCTGGATCCGGAAACATCTTATTAATATGAATAAGTTAGAGAGTTAATGTCCTGATATTATGGAGGGAGAGAGTAGTACGATTATTAGTTTTGTTTTCCTTTTTACTGGATTTGTAGCCCTATATTGCTTCTTCGTCGTCTCAACAGCCTCGATCCGCCGAACTAGCAGCTCTAAGTTACAGGAGCTACAAGAGTCAGGATCTATATTAGCAAATCAAGCAAGAAAAATTTTACAAAAAGGGGATAACTACCTTTTAAAATGCCAATTGGGGCAATTGATTTCTGCTTCAAGTTTTGGTTGGCTGTTTTTTGGACTTTTTCATACTGTTTGGTTTGAAAGTTACTGGAATCAGGCTGATTTGTCTTCAAATACAACCCAAGGTTTCTCTTCTTTAATTCTTGCCGGAATTTTTGCCATTTTACTTTTGGCAATGTTGACCTTCATTTTAATACAGATTGCAAAGGCAATTGTCGGGGCTCATCCAGAGAGAGTTTTATGTGCCGCATCGATTCCAATTATTGTGGTATGTAAAATTTTAGCGCCAGTTGCATGGCTTGTAACACTTGTTTCCGGAAAGCTTATTGATATTTTCAAGTTACAACGGCTGGAAGAGCGTAATTTGATTGCATCAGCTCAGGATATTAGTGAGATAGTTCTTCATAGCAGCCAAGCAGGAGAGATTGACGAGGATGAACGAGATATGATTGAGGGTGTTTTTGCCTTTTCTGATACGATAGTTCCCGAAGTTATGACACCTAGAAAAGATATCGTATTTGTAAAAATGACAAATACATTAACCGAAATTGTAAAGATTTTTAATAACAGTGGATTTTCAAGATTAATTGTCTGTGGTGATGATTTAGATGATGTTAGAGGCGTAATTCTTGCCAAAGACTTTTTGGCTTTTATTGGAAGTGATGATTCAAATTTTTCACTTGAACGTCTTATTAGGCCGGCCTATTTCTGTGACTTTAATAAAAAAGTGGATGATCTACTTCAAGATCTGAGAGGCAATGCTATTCATTTGGCAATTGTTAGAGATGAGCACGGAGGCGTTGACGGGATTGTAACCTTAGAGGATCTTGTTGAAGAGATTGTTGGAGATATTGTTGATGAGTTTGATATTGGAGACGATCAAATTAGAGTTCGTCTCATGGATGGCGGAGATCTGCTAGTAGATGGTGGTCTTTCTATCTTTGATTTAAATCTAGAATATAACCTCGATATTCCAGAAGGCGAGTATAATACCTTAGGAGGTTTTGTTTGCCATCAAGCAGGTCGCATACCTAGTAAAGGCGAAATTATAACAACCGATAAATTTAGCATTAAAGTTGAAAAAATTTATCAGAATAGAATCAAGCTCTTAAGAATTATAAAAGGGGATAAACCCCTGACAAAACTATCAGTTGTTCCCGTTAAAAATCCTGAATCTAAAAAGCCCCAAAACGAGTCAAAACAATGGGATAAGAATAGAGATAAATCAGCTTTAATTAAATAAGGCGTTACTTAACTCTTCTAATCTTATCAAATTTTTAATGTTTTCTCGGTTAGCAAGGGTTGTATCTGTATGACTGGTGATTCTGTAGTAAATCCCAACTTAACAAACATCAAAGAAACTTCCGCTGAAGGAGATGCAGCAGCACGACCTAAAACTACAAGTGGGGCAGAGCTAGCCAGATTTGCTGAGGATCGTGGCAAAATTGAAGAGTTATTACAGGTAAATATTGAGCCACAATCCAAAGCCGATGTTAGTGCCTCAACTGTTGTAAAAATGATGGGGCTAGCAACTAGCTCAGAGCTAAAACTGATTGAAGGTAAGTTAGATCTACTTTCCGGTCGATTGGGTAATTTTAATATACGATTAGAAAGAGTAATGACTCAGCTTAATAATCTACCAAGTGCAAATGATTTTGAAAGATTAGAAGCTCATTTTTCTTCTCTGCGCTCTCTTCTAAAAGACGCAACATCTCAAACTAAAAGTGTTGCCTCTGAAGAAGGAGTTACGAAAGAAAAATTACAGGCATTTATAAATAAAGATGAAGCATCCGCAAATACTTCAACTGTAATTGATTCTTCAGGGATCCCGAAAGTCGAGTCTAAATAGTTTTTATATTTTTTGGTTGATACAATGACAATTAGTAAGAAAGGTTTAAATTCACAGATTCAGAAAGAAGTCAGCTCTAGTTCTGATTTGACAGTTTCGTCTAGCAAGAAAAAAAAGAAAAGTTACGTTATGGATCTTAGGGTTCATACGCCGGCTTCTGTTGGTTATTTTGGAATAGAAGGAATTGATACTGCACCTGCTATGGTGAGCTTGGCTAAAGTCAAAAAGCTTGACGTGATTGCTGTAACAGATTTTTATAGTGGCGGATTCATTGACTCAGTAATTGCTGCTGCCAAAGGTTCCTCTCTTACTGTAATTCCAGGAGTTAATCTAAGATGTACTCTAGGTGTTTGTAATGATGTGATTCTAACTTGTTTGTTTCCCGAGAGTTTTACAGGTAGGGATGTAGAAGCATTCCTTAGAAATATTAATGTTCCTGTAGAAGCATCCGGTCGTAAGGAATATATAGTTTCAAAGCCTCTTCAACAGATAGTATCTATTATTGAATCCTCGAATGGTGTTGTAATGCCTAGCCGAATGGATCAAACGCCTCATAGACTTAGTGCCATTCCGGCCTTGATAAATGAATTTGGCTTTAGAACCTTTGATCTTGCATATCCAGATTCGGCACAGTATTTCAAAAAGAATTGGCCAAAAGTCAAATTTAATCTTTTTAGCTTCTCTAATGCTAACTCATTGGCACAGCTTGGAACTCGAACTGCTAGAGTTAAGATGCCTGAAGCTGGTTTTGATGGCGTAAAGGCTATGACAAGCCGCGTGGCTGTTTAATAGTTTTATAGTGTTTTTCAAAAGTCTTTGCCGAATCAGAAAACATTGCAATGGAGACTAGGTTAAATCTTATTTCTTGTTAACCCTTCGGGTTAACAATGATTTTTGAAAATGAAAAACACTATTTATTATCCCTCCGGGGGATAGTAACTTTCTAAAGCCTTTGCTTTTCGGCAAAGATTTTTGAAAGTTACTATAAGTTATCCAAAAAATTAAAGAGTTAACCTAAAAGCCTTTTAGCAAAAGCTGGATCGTGTTACTTTATCTAATTCAACAAATGCAAATCTGTGTTTGTTGCTATAGTTATCCCAATAAGGAAATTCCGAATACTTTTCAAATGAAAACCTTCGGTTTACTACAATTCCTTTGATTGAGATAACTATTTATTATCCCTCCGGGGGAACGTAAGTCAAAAATAAGATTTTTTTTCGAGGATTCTTTTTTGATTTACTATAAACGATAAAGTGGATGTATCACCCTTGACGCAGTTCGCTCACTTACACCTTCATACTCAGTATAGTCTCCTAGATGGTGCTAATAAGTTGCCTGATGTTTTGGAGCAAGCACATGCTTTGGGACAACCGGCCATCGCCATGACCGATCATGGCAATATGCACGGTGCAATTGAATTTTTTCAAAGTGCTAAGAAAATTGGGATTAAGCCGATCATCGGTTGTGAGCTCTATGTGACCTCAGGCTCAAGATTTGAAAAAAAGATGAAAGCTCAAGGAGGAGATGGGACTTATCACTTAACAGTTTTAGCTCAGAATAAAGTAGGCTATAGAAATTTGTGTAGACTTGTAAGTCTTGCTTATAAAGAAGGATTCTATTTTAAACCTAGAGTGGATCATCAATTATTGACAGAGTTTAATGAAGGTCTGGTTGTTCTAAGTGGATGTCTTGGTGGAGAACTAAATAGCTTTATTGAAAATGATAATATTGAGAAAGGTAGGGAACTTTTAGAATATTATTCCAAGACTTTTCAAAATAGATTTTTTCTAGAAATTCAACCACATGCGATTAAAGAGCAAACAAAGTTAAATAAAGCTTGTTTTGAACTAGCTCAGGATATGGGCTTACCTGTTGTGGCTACAAATGATTGTCACTATGCCAGTGCCGATGATCATTATGCCCAGGAAGTCTTAATGTGTATCTCTACAGGTAAGAATGTAATGGATCCTGACAGGCTTCGACATGAAGGTGTTCATCTTCATCTACGAAGTGGTAAGGAAATTCTTTCAGACTTAAAAGATTTTAGTAGAGCCGAAGAGGCAGTTAAAAATGCCGTCAATATTGCTGACACCTGCAATCTTGATTTCGATTTCAACACTTACTACATGCCACAATTTGCCGAGGAAAAGGGCAAAACTCTGGCCCAGATGCTTAAAGAAAAAGCATCTGAAGGTTTGGAGAAAAGAATTTTAGAGATGCGAGAGAGTCGTAAAAATTGGAGTGATACCTTAATCCCTCAATATAAAACCCGCTTGGATCTTGAATTAGAAACAGTTTCCTCAATGGGTTTCCCTGGTTACTTCCTAGTTGTGTCTGATTTTATTGTCTGGGCCAAGGAAAATGGAATTCCTGTTGGTCCCGGAAGAGGCAGTGTTGCCGGATCATTAGCGGCTTATGCTCTAAGAATTACTGAAATTGATCCTATTGAGAATAAGTTGCTATTTGAAAGATTTCTAAATCCTGAACGTATCTCAATGCCTGATATCGACGTTGATTTTTGCATTTTCGGTCGAGATAAGGTGATTGATTATGTCGTAAATAAGTATGGCAAAGATCGGGTAGCTCAAATTTGTACCTTTGGAACACTTAAAGCCAAAGCCGCTATCAAAGATGTCGGCAGAGCTTTGGGCATGAGCTATGCCGAGATGGACAGAGTTGCTAAATTAGTTCCAGCTCCACGGCAAGGTTTTGATTACTCACTAGCTGAATCCATCAAGATGGAGAAGCAACTAGAAGATTACGCAAAAGGTGAAGGCAAAGAACTTATCACTTTAGCTCTCAAATTGGAGGGGCTTGTTCGACATACCTCCACTCATGCTGCAGGAGTTGTTATTGGGGATCGACCATTAGTAGATCTATTACCGATGATGGTTGATAAAGATGGTAAGGACGTAACTCAATTTTCAATGAGTTATGTTGAAAAGATCGGTCTCGTGAAATTCGATTTTTTGGGGTTGAAAACTTTAACTGTTATTCACACTGCCATTAGACTCGTTAAAGATAGCCAAAACATTCATATTGACCTTGATAAATTACCTCTTGATGATTCTAAGACCTATTCAATTTTAGCTGCTGGAGATACCACTGGAATTTTTCAGCTTGAATCAGGCGGAATTACTGAAGTTACAAAACGCTTAAAGCCCAACTGCTTTGACGATGTGGTGGCTATTTTAGCACTGTATCGACCTGGTCCTCTAGATGCCGGAATGGTGGATAAGTATATCGATCGAAAACATGGCAAAGAACCTGTTCAGTATCTTCATTCTTTAATGAAAGATATTTTAGCCGACACCTACGGTATCATAGTCTATCAAGAACAGATTATGCAGCTTGCACGGACTTTGGCAGGGTACTCACTTGGAGAGGCGGATCTTTTACGTCGGGCCATGGGTAAGAAAAAACCAGCTGAGATGGCTCAGCAGGAAACAAGATTTGTTGATGGAGCTAAGAAAAATAAAATTGATGAAAGGCTCGCGAAACAGATCTTTTCTCAAATGGAAACTTTTGCAAGATATGGATTCAACAGAAGCCATTCAGCTGCTTATGCCATGATTTCATTTCAAACTGCATATCTTAAAGCTCACTATTCAGTTGAGTTCATGGCAGCACTAATGTCTCACGAGATGGATGATAGTGATAAAACACTGAAGAACTTAAATGAATGTAAAGAACAAGGACTTGAAGTTTTACCACCAGATGTAAACAAAAGCGTCGCAGGATTCTCTGTACAAGATGGAAAAGTTAGGTTTGGTCTAGAAGCTGTGAAAGGCATTGGTGAAAAAGCGGTTCTAAATATGGTAGAAAGCCGCAAAAGTGACGGATTCTTCAAAGATATTGAAGATTTCCTAACAAGAGTAGATCCACATTCCATTAATAGAAGAGTCATTGAGAATTTAATAACTTCTGGTGCTTTTGATTTCTCAGGTGTCAGTCGCCGTGAAATGTATGAAAAGGCTGAAGAGCTTTTAAAAGCTGCCCAAGCACATCATAGAAATATTGACAGTAATCAAATGGGATTATTTTCTTCAGCTTCCGGTAAAGAAGAGATTGCTCGACGTCGACTTAGCTTGCCTGAGTGGCCGATTAATAAAAAGTTAGCTTTTGAAAAAGAAGCCCTTGGATTTTATATCTCTGGACATCCATTAGAGAAGTATAAGCGTGAGTTAAAAAAGATAGGTGTTTTAAATACGGATGAAGTAAGAGCCATTACCCAAGTTGGAAAAATAAAAACTGGTGGAGTGGTGACTTCTCTTAAATTAAAAAATACAAAGAAAGGGGATCGATACGCAACTTTTGTTTTAGAGGACTGGCTTGGTACATTAGAAACAATTGTTTGGCCTGATACTTATCTAAAAGTCAGCACTCTTTTAGCTGGTGAAGATCCAGTTATTATTAATGGTAAACTTGATGTGACCGAAGATAGAAGGGTGCTTATAGCGGATAGTGTTCTCTCACTTCTAAATTTAAGAGATAAAAACGCCACAGTAGGTTTAATCGAGTTAAAAGAGAGTGAATGTGCGGAAGATTCCTTAGGTCGATTATCTGATCTATTTAGAAAATATCCTGGTATTTGTCCTATCAAGCTAAAGATTGACAAGGTGCCTTATCCATTACAACTAAAAGACTCTAAGCAGGCACCGGTATGCGTAACCCCTTCGGAGAATCTCTGTGAAGCCGTTGAGCAGCTTTTTGGAAGGCCAGTGCTTTCTTTTGTTTAGTCATTAATCCCATATTAAGGCTCTATCAAAGTATTTTCCTTAAATCAGTGATATTGATATAGTAATTTGCAAATTTATACAGTTTGAAAATGGAATATAAAGAAAAATTACTTCCGCCTAAGTGGATAATTATAACCGCTTCTTTTTCTCTTTTTCTTTGGATTGTATGGCAAGCCAAAGAAATTGTTACTTTACTAATTTTGTCTTACTGCATTGCCTATTTGTTAAATCCTTTAATTAATAAAATCGAATCGGGATTTATTTTTAAACTACGAATGCCTCGCACTTTGGCAACGCTGCTCATTTTTGCATTTTTAACCTGCTCTTTAGTTTTTATTCTCAGTAGTGCCGTACCAACCCTTGTTGAAGACTACGAAAAGGTAACTGCAAAATTACCAGAATACACAATTAGAATTGAAGAAATGGTAAGTTCTGCCTCTGCTAAATTTAACAAATTTTTATTAAAAAGTGGTCATGGATCAGGGACGGATCCTTTAAAAGCTGCACTTTCCTCAATCGATGCAAATTCCATAAAAGGTATGGCTTTAGCTACAGGTAAAGCACTGATGAAGGGTTATTCTTTTACCCTTACGATAGTTAATTTGTTTCTTTTGCCATTCTTTACTTTTTATCTATGTGTAGATTTTAAGAAAATTCATGATGGATTTTTAGCTCTTTTCCCAGTAAATAAACGCAAAGAGACAGCTAAGATTTTTTCTGAAATTGATCATTATATTTCCTCCTTTGTACGTGGCCAATTGATGGTTGGGCTGATTCTTTCAATTCTTTACTGTATTGGATTGGGAGTTCTTGGAATTGAACTATGGTTCCTGCTGGCATTAATATCAGGTTTTGGAAATATTATTCCTTATATGGGTTTTTTAATTGGTATAACTTTAAGTTCCTTAATGGCACTCTTTACCTTTGGTGATTTTACACACGTTGTATACGTTTGGATCCTCTATCTTACTGTTCAAGTTCTTGAAGGCTTAGTGATTACTCCTAAAATTGTCGGTGATAAAGTGGGCTTAGGACCACTTTCCATCATAATTGCTGTTTTTATGGGAGGACAACTTTTTGGTTTTCTTGGCTTACTTTTGGCAGTTCCCGGAGCTGCGGCTCTAAAAGTACTAATGAAATATTTCCGAAAATGGGCATTAGCTGAGACAGTAAACGCATAAACCTTTGATAATGTGTAAATGATTAATAGTCCATTAGTTAAAAAACTTATCGAACTTTCAATTGAAGAGGATCTCTCGCAAGGTGATATTACTTCTTCGATTTGTGTTGATCCAAAAATTATGGGAGTTGGAAAAGTTATTTCCAGAGAAACTTGCATCGTATGCGGAATGCCTCTTTTAGAAATGATTATCGAAGCAGCAAATTTTAAGTTGAGAGTTGATTTGCTAAAAAAGGAAGGAGCCTTGGTAGGTAATGGAGATATCCTTGCAGAAATAAAAGGTTCCGTTAAAGAAATACTTTCGCTTGAGAGAACAGCGTTAAATTTTATTCAGCGTCTTTGTGGAATAGCTACCAGAGCCCAACAAATTATTTCAAAATCACAAGGCATCATTGTTGCAGATACAAGAAAGACCACACCCGGCTGGCGCATTTTAGAAAAATACGCGGTTAAAACTGCGGGAGGTAGAAATCATAGGTTTAATTTGGGTGATATGATTTTGGTTAAGGAAAATCATATCGATGCAAATGGCGGCAGTGTCTCAAAAACATTGCAAAAGATTTCGACTCAAAAGCCGATTCACATGTCTTTTGAAGTCGAAGTCAGAAATTATAAAGAAATGAGTGAAGCTTTAAAATTCTCTCCCAATGCTATAATGCTAGATAATATGTCAGATTCTGATATTCGTGAATGCATAAAAGAGATTAAAAATAAATTGCCAGGATGTTTGATTGAGGTTTCGGGTGGCATAAACACAGATAGATTTGAAGCCTTAAAAGGACTGGGTGTGGAACTAGTTTCAATGGGGACTCTAACAACAAATATTAAAGCCACGGATATCTCTATGGATATAGTTTTGGATGTCAGTAAATAAATTTAAAAAATATGAATCTGGTAGAATCCTTGTTTGGGAAAACGAGATTCTCGAAACGTTTGAAAAGACAGATCCGAATTGGATCGTTAGAGCATATGATTCGATTGAATCCACAATGGATGCTGCTGCCGAATTGTCTAAAGACTGCACAGAAAATTCTCCTGGACTTGTGATTGCTAGAGAACAAACGCAAGGAAGAGGTCGACAGGGTCGCAGTTGGCAACCTGCAACCTCAGGATTTTATGCCACATACTGCTTTGTTAAAAATGGTGATTTTTCCTCTTTATATAGTTTTCCCTTAGTTACTGCTTGTATTTTATCTAGAATTCTAAAAGAAATTAATTGCCAGGTATATGTAAAATGGCCCAATGATTTACTCTGCAGTGAGGGAAAGAAAATTAGTGGTGTACTTATTGAGTTATTAAAAGATGAGAACAAGAACTCCTTCCTAATTGGAATTGGTGTCAATTTACGTGGAGAGCCGAGCTCACAAGAAAACTCTACTAGTCTGCACTCTCTTACAGGTCGGCAATATACTCCCGTAAATATTGCAAATTTCTTATCAAATAAATTATTTGAGGCTTTTAAAAAGGCCTCTATTGAGGGATTCCAACCATTTATGGAGGAATGGTTATCACTCACACGTAATCTCGATCAAAAACTATCTGTGCATGTAGGAACTTCGATTGTCACTGGAATTTTTAAAGGCGTGAATAAGTTGGGTCATTTAATTTTAGATATAGATGGTTTTAATAAAGAAATATCATCTGGAGAATTAATTTCTGAGAGGTAATTATGTTAGCAGTTTTTGATATTGGAAATACAAATATTGTTGTTGGTATTTTTAAAGAGGAAGTTCTTCTGCATGAATTTCGATTGAAAACAGATACAGCTAGAACCGAAGATGAGTATGCAGCTTCTATGTTTTCATTATTTCAGATGCATTTCGGCGAAAAGTTTAGATGCAGAAAAGCTATTATTTCAAGTGTTGTCCCGGCCCTCACACCATTGATTATAAACTTAGTTGAACATCATCTTGGAGCTGAATGTCTTGTTGTTGGACCAGGATTGAAAACTGGTGTTCAGATTAAAACTGAAGATCCAAAAGCTGTAGGTGCTGATAGAATTGTAAATTGTGCAGCTTGTAAAGTCTTGTATGGATGTCCATCTTTGGTGATTGATTTTGGTACTGCTACTACCTTTGATTATATCGGATCTGATGGATCCTATGAAGGTGGTGCAATTGCTCCGGGTGTTACAACTGCCATTAATGCACTTGTAAGAAATACAGCCAAATTACCCCAAATTGAACTCAAATGGCCCTCTTCCACCGTTGCTCGTAATACTGTTGAAGCCATGCAGTCAGGTTCGATTATTGGTTATGTTTGTATGGTAGATGGGATGGTTCAGAGAATTGAAGCTGAGAAGGGAACTTTAAAGCATATTATTGCGACGGGCGGTCTCGGGCGACTTATGGCAGATCATTCCAATAGAATTCAGAAATATGATGGATCTCTAACTCTGGTTGGTTTGCGGTTAATTGCAGAAATGAATTTTAAGTAGCAATACGATTCTAAAGTAGGGATCTGATTCTCTCAAAGACTACGCCTACTTCATCATAGCTTGTTTGGATAAATACTCCATTTGCGGCATTTGCAATCGCAGATAGATCCGTTACGTCTTCATCATGACCGATAGCAATAATAACCAAGTTTATATTGTTTCTATTGAAAATATCTTTAACATTCTCAAGGAGTCTTTTAAGTGGAACGTCTGAATTCTTATCTCCACCATCAGTGAAAATAATTATTGATTTTCTAAAATCTTTAAGCGAATCGTTTTGGATATAGTGACTTGCTTTTAAAATAGCATCATAAACGGCACTGCCACCTTGGGGCTGTAATTTGTCCAGAGTCTGTATTATCTGTCCGCCTTCGGTTGAAAAGTCACTCTCTAGTTTTGGGGTAGTGGCAAAACTCATCAAGGCTTTCTTGTCACGAAAAGTAGTAGCGGCGATAGTGTTTCTAAAGCTTGTTTTACCGACTCGAATTGAGGGACCTTCCATGCTACCGGATGTATCCATAACAAAAAGTACTGCTGCGGGCTTTAGTAGCTCAGGCCATTTTTGAAGTAGGAAACCAATGGTTTCGCCTGATACAGGAAGTAGTGCAGTCTTTCCCAGACTTACATTAATTCCGTACTCGGATGTTAAAGGTGGAATTAAAGGTACTGCGCCAGCTGATGGCCGAAAACCAACTGCTTCAGCTGCCATTTGAGAAGATTCCAGAGTTAGAAAATTAGTAAAAACCTCCATGGCTTTTCTGTGTGCAGGAGATAACCAATCAGCCTCAGATAAGCACATATTGTAATCAATCCAATACGAACCTTCTTGAGGATAAAGTGCCAATAATGGATCGAGTCCAGACTTAATTCGGGATTGATTGAATTTGGCAAGTTCTTGTTCCGAAGTTATTGTGAAATGAACTTTATCATTCCGTGCCCAAGCTACCTGGTTTAAAAGGGTGGCATCGGAATAGCCGTAGCCAGTGGCGTTTCTTTCGTACTGTTCGAGTTTGCTAAGAATTGAAGGAGCAGCCAGTTCTTCTTGACGAATAATACTTGGAGATTCGAGAGCTATATAAGATAGTTGAATCAAGCTTGCCAATCCAGAAGCCGAGGCAAATGGAGAGCTGTGATTAAATAAGAGTTTTTGTGTATTTGGGTTTTTATCTTTTAATGGATCAGGAAAAAGCGTTTTCCATGAAAAAACTTGGTCTTTAGAATTGAATTTTGCAAGATTTTTTTTACTAGTAGCAACAACAATTGGCGAAGCAAAAAGTTGTGTGCAATCGGTTTGTTTAGGTCCAAGGTTATTTAGATTGGCATTGGTGTAGTTTACTAAGGCTGTTGATGGAGCAAGCCAACCATGTACTTTTAATCTTCCTGATCCAATCCTTCTAGATGCACTTAGAGAATTGTCAGAAATTAAATTAATTTCAATTTTACTTCCATCTGCCAGCACGGCACTGGGAGTCTTTTTAAATAACTCGGTAACATGCTGCATATAAGCGGCTAATTGCGGGTTGTGAACGATAAAAAGAGTTAAGGTATTTTTCTTAAATAAAGATTGCGAGTCTTGATTACAAGACGATGCACAAAGCGTTAAAAGAAGTAATATGCTGAAAAGATATATCGACTTGAAATTTATTTTAGAAAATAAAAAAAATCTGATCATAAATCTACTTTCAATTGTATATAGCAAGTGACAGAAATACGAAGTGATATATCTGAATATCTACAAAATTTACTTTCTTGATTAAATACTAACTTATTGACTCACTCGCTATAGGTATCCCAATAAGTAATTTCCGAATACTTTTCTTTTGAAAACATTCGGTTTACTTAAAACATTTAGTTGGGATAACTGTTTTTTATTTTCAAAAATCATAGTTAACCCGAAGGGTTACCGAGAAATAAGTTTTAACATAGTCTTCATTGCTATGTTTTGTGATTCGGCAAAGACTTTTGAAAAACACTATATGTGCAAATATATGGTCAGCCGAAGACTCTAACAAGAGTTAATAAAGAGGAGCGCATTATGTTTTGTTTAATTTCTTTAATAAATCAGGAAGTTTTTTTAAGGAAATAATTTGGCGTCTCCAGGTCGATACTGGGATTGCTGGCATACCCGAGTAGTCTCCGGCCTCTTTAAAGGAACCAATAACACCTGATTTTGCTGCAAATCTGCAATTATCTGAGATTTCAGAGTGATCTGCCGTTCCGGCCTGGCCTCCAAGTGTAACGCCATTACCTATTTTAGAACTTCCACCAATACCCACCTGGCCACAAAGGATCGACATCTTGCCAATTTTTACGTTGTGACCAACTTGGACTAAGTTATCCAATTTACTTCCAAGACCAACTTCAGTTGTCCCTAAAGCAGCACGATCGATGCAAGAATTCGCCCCAACATCAACAAAGTCTTGAAGTTTAACTACGCCGATTTGAGGAACGGCTTTTAACATTTTACCGTCAAAAAAATATCCAAATCCATCTGAGCCAATAACTGCCCCATTTTGTATAACTGAGAATTTTCCAATTTCGCAATATTCACGAATGATGGATCCTGAATGCAAAACAGATCCAGCACCAATGCAGGCTCCTTCATAGATAACAACATGTGGATGAATAACAACATTTTCACCTACCGTTACGTTCTGAGCAATAACTGAGTATGCTCCAATAAATACATTTTTACCCAAATTGGCTGATGGGTGAATTTCAGCTTTGCTTGAAATTTCGTTTTGATGAGGAAGAAATTCAACAAACAGCTCCATACATTTTACAAGGGCAGCTATCGGATTTTCTACAAAGATCAGGGCTGTTTTTTGATCCAAAGTTTTAAATTTATATTTTGAATTAACCAAGATTGCTGAAAATTTGTTATTTGAAATACTTTCACCCAATTTTGCCTGACTTTCGCTTGTAAAGAGACTCAATGCATTTTCCTTTGGTTGGTCAATTGAGCAAATCCCATTACAGAGAATTGTTGGATTACCTAAGAGACGCCCATTTACTTTGGTAGCTATCTCGCTTAGTGGAATGCTTTTGTTAAGAATTTTGTAGTGCATCTATTGGGCTATTTAAGAAAGTCTAATGTGGTATCATTAAATATTTAATACGAGCTTACTTTATTACAGTTTTAAGGAGAATTTCTAGTGCCACAAGCCATAGAATTAGCTGATATAGAGAGAGCTAAACAGGGAATCTCTCGTTATTTACAGCCAACACCACTTTATCTTTCATCTACCCTAAGTGAATTTACAGGTAAAGAAATCTACATCAAATGGGAGAGTAAGTTAAAATCAGGAGCTTTTAAGGAGAGGGGCGCATTAAATGTGCTTCTAAATTTAAATTCTGAACAAGCTAAGGCAGGTGTTTGTGCTGCCAGTGCAGGCAATCATGCTTTGGGTCTAAGTTTGCATGCTAATAAGCTAGGCATTCCCTGTACGATTGTGATGCCAAAGTTCGCACCTCTAGTAAAAATTCAAGCTTGTGAGAAGGCTAAGGCCAAAGTAATTCTTCACGGATCTGTTTTTGATGACGCACTTGAGTATGCTTTACAGTTGAGTGAAGAAAATAAGACAGTATTCGTTCATCCTTTCAATAATCCATTAGTAATGGCTGGACAGGGAACCATAGGATTAGAGATTTTGGATCAGCTGCCATCCGTTGAGGCCATTATTGTACCTGTTGGAGGTGGCGGTTTGATTTCCGGAGTTTCCACTGCAATTAAATCTTTAAAAAGTGATACTTATATCCTAGGTGTACAGTCAGAATGGGCAGTTTCTTATCAAAATGGTCTTCCTCAAAAGAATACCCTAGTTGCGCAAACAACTATTGCTGATGGAATTGCAGTTAAGCGAATTGGAGATTTAACAGCTCCAATTATCAAATCTAGAGTCGATAGTTTGACTACTGTAAACGAAGATGAAATAGCTAGAGCAATCGTCAAGCTTATGGAGTATGAAAAATCAGTTGCAGAAGGTGCTGGAGCAGCATCACTGGCTGCACTTCTTAAAGGGGCCCTTCCAGAGCAATATAACAAAATCGTATTATGTGTTTGTGGTGGCAATATCGATATCAATCTACTTTCCACTATTATCCAAAGAGATTTAGTTGAAAGGGGTCGACGATTAAAGATTATGGTTACCGTACCAGATCGTCCAGGTCAATTAAATCAGGTTTCAGGTGCAATTGCTGAGCTGGGTTCAAATGTTCTTGATTTGTACCACGATAGATTTTATTGCAAGCCCGGAATGGTAGATATGGTCTTCATGCTTGAGGTTCGAGATCGAATCCATGGAGATAAGGTTGTAGGTGGAATTGAAAAGATAGGCTTCAAAGTCGTTAGGCATTCTCATTAGGAGAATTAAATAAAAACGGCGCCTGTTTTTTAGACAGGCGCCCCATAATAACTGCAAAGATCTAGTGTTAGCAAAGTTCCCAGTTGTGGGGAAGCTAAGTAAGGGGGAGGGGAGAGAGCACAACATAAGTTCCCGCTTACACCATATCTCCCGTTAAGATCAGAATCGGACCAAACGCAAATTGTGTCAATAGAAGCTGAAATTTCTGTTTGATTTATGATTTGAGATCTCTTCAATTGATTTAGGTATTTATCAAATAAGCGGCAATTTTTTCCTGAAAAAATGTGAGATATTGTTAGTAAGATTACAAAGTTTCGCTGCGCATAATTCGTAAAGATCTTGTTGTAGACTAGGGGATTTTAATTAAATACAACTTGTTTCAGATAAGCATGTCAAAATTTAATATTGGCTACCATCTCGAATCAATTCAAGCTGACCTGATAAATCGACAACTTGTTCTTGCCAATATCTTTCAGAGCCAAAATCAGTAAAGACTTTTTTAAAGGAAGGATCTTCCCATCGTTTTGCAATCCAAGCAGCAAAATGAATAAAGCGCAGAGCTCGCAAAGGCTCAATTAGACTTAAAGTACTTTTATTAAAATCACTCATTTGATCGTAACCAGCAATTAAAGCATCAAGCTTATCTTTAGATTCCGCATCTCGACCAGGCACAATTAGCCACATATCTTGAACTGCCGGTCCATTGACCATGTCATCAAAGTCAACCCAGAAAGGACCTTTGGATCCCCATAATAGATTTCCCATGTGACAATCGCCATGAATTCTTTGCAATGTAACTCCCTCGAACAGTCTGTTTGAGATTGTACAAATTTCTTCAACAATAATTTTATAACGATCTGCAAAATTTTTAGGAATGGTTCCAGAGGAAAGAATAAAGTTAAGGTTTTGCAAGCCGTATGTTTCGGGAGTAAGTGATATTCTGTGTTTAGCAACTCTTAGTTTTCCAACATTATGCATTCGTCCCAAAAGTCTTCCAAGCTGTGTCAATTGTTCTTTAGAAAATTCATCAGGATTTCGTCCGCCCATTTTTGGAAAAAGAGTATAGTAGATGCCCAGGTCTTTAATTTCGTGAACAGTTTGATTCTCAAATTTTAATGGAGCAATAACAGGAACCTCGTTTTCCTCTAGGTCTAAGAGAAAAGAATGCTCTTCCAGTATTTGTTCTTTACTCCAGCGACCTGGGCGGTAGAATTTTACAACTCTAAATTTATCACTTGGAGAAGTAATGGTGCTTTGATCTTCAATCTCAACTTCAACTTCGAAGACACGATTTTCCATGCTATTGAGTTGCAGTACTCGGCCTGTGCATTCTAAGCCAAGAGCTTCTACGGAATCTAATATTTTTTCTGGAGTAAGTTCGTAAAAGAATCTTGTTGTTGTATTTCCAAAAGCTGTAGAAGTTGTCATTTTTACCGAAATTTATTTGATTAACTTAGTTTATGAAGAATTACTATTATTTTTCTCTGTAAATTTTACCACCAAAATACTAAGTCCATAAAGTAAAAGCAGTGGTCCGGCCATTAAGAATTGAGTCAGCACATCAGGTGGGGTCATAATTGCTGCAACTGCAAAAATAATAACAATTGCATACCTCATACCACCAGTTAACATTTTTGAGTTAATGATTCCCAGTCTTCCCAGAAAATATGCCAGGATCGGCAACTCAAAAACTACTCCAAAAGACAAAATGGAAGTTGCCATAAAAGAAAGATGTTCAGTTATTCTAACTGTGGGTGTTAGTTTTATAGAATCGTACTGCTCGTAAAAGAACTCAAAAGTAAAAGGTAAGACGATGTAATAACAGAACCAGATACCGGTTAAAAAAAGCGCGGTGCTTGTAATTAGAAATGGGAAAACTAAACTTTTTTCATGATCCAAAAGTCCCGGAGCTACGAATAGCCATATTTGATAAAAAATTATTGGAGAGGAGAGGATAATTCCTGAAAAAAAAGAGATCTTGAGTTTTATTAGAAAAGCATCGGCAGGACCAGTTCCGATAAGCAGACTTCCCGGAAAGTATTCAAAGTATGGCTGACATAGAAGATTAAATATATTATTTGCCTGTTCATAAGAAATTACGGAAGCAATTAGGCAAACAATAATACTAATAAACAATCTTTTTCTAAGTTCTCTGATGTGATCCATTAAAGGCATTTCTTTAATACCTTTAAGCTCCGAGCTAGGAGTATTATCAGAGGAGGTTTGGTTATTCATGAGTAATTGGGTTTTTTTCTACTTCGGTTTTCTTTTTTGATTCATTTTCAAGATCTTTCTTATTATTATCTGAGTCAGAAGTAATCTTTTGTGCTTCTGACCTTACCCCTTTTAGTTCACGACTAATTTGATTTCGAACATCATTAGCTGGTGTATAAACAGAATTATAGAATTCTCTTCTAATAGAGTCAGAATTTTTCTTGAAGTCACCCATTATTTTGCCAAATTTTCTGGCTACTTCTGGTAATTTCTCCGGCCCAAATACTAAAAGAACAAGAACTAAAACAACCAATAATTCAGGAAAGCTTATGCCAAACATATCTTAGAGCTTTATCACAGATTTAACTTTTCTTGGAGCAATCATAGATTCACCTTTGAGATTTGAAAGTTCCATTAAAAATAGACAAGCTGAAACCTGGCCACCAATTTTTTCTATTAATTCACAACTTGCCTTGGCTGTTCCTCCAGTTGCTAAGACATCGTCTATAATTAGCAGTTCATCTCCTTTATCGACAGCAAGATCTGAAATTTCAAGGGTATCTGAACCGTACTCAAGACCGTATTGAATTGAATGGGTTGTGCCAGGAAGTTTACCTTTCTTACGAATAAGAACTAAACCTTTTCCTAACATTTGAGCTAAAGAAGATGCAAAAATAAAGCCGCGAGCCTCGATCGCTGCAATTTTTGAGAAATTCAGATCTAAGGTTTGGTAGGCCATGGCTTCTAGAGCGGCTTTGAGTCCTTGGCTTGTTTTTAAAAGAGTGGTTATGTCATAAAAAAGGACACCTGGTTTTGGAAAGTCAGGGACTGTTCTTATCAGTGATCTAATTGTATTTTCGTAGGAGATGATATTTTCCATAATTGAATAATATATAGTAACTTTCAAAAGTCTTTGCCAAAAAGCAAAGGCTTTTGAAAGTTACTATCCCCCGGAGGGATAATAAATAGTGTTTTTCATTTTCAAAAATCATTGTTAACCCGAAGGGTTAACAAGAAACAAGATTTAACATAGTCTCTATTGCCATCTCTCGTGATTCGGCAAAGACTTTTGAAAAACACTATAGATGAATAAATCGTAATGGTAAAATAAGTTTTATATGTCATTTAAAAGAGTTTTTTTGTTTTTGCTTGTTGGTATATTGACACCTTTTGGTGTCGTTTGGTCGGAAAATATTAATCCAAAAGAAATTGTTCGAAATGCAATTAATTACTGGAGAGATGATTCATCTCATGCCGTAGCCACTATGGTGGTTCATCGCCCAAATTGGGAGCGATCCATGACCTTTGAGTCATGGACTAAGGGAAGTAATAAAGCCCTAGTTAAATTTATTGCTCCAGTAAAAGATTCTGGAAATGCAACTCTATCTATCGATGATGATACTTGGAGTTATTCACCTAAGATAAATAAAGTAATTAGAATTCCTCCTAGTATGAAATCACAAAGTTGGATGGGCTCGGATTTTTCTTACCGTGATTTGACTAAGGCTGATGATATTATCGAGGACTATACTCACAAAATAATTTCTACAGAGACCTCAGATTTAAAGAAGGTCTATGTTATAGAATCAATCCCATTAGAATCAGCTCCAGTAGTTTGGGGTAAGGAAATACTTAAAATTAGAGAAGATTGGATAATTATTCAGCATGATTTTTATGACCAAGATGGCCAATTAATAAAAAGTTTAGTTGTCAAAAATATATCTAAGATGGATGGAAAACTTTATCCAAAGGTAATGCATATCTCAAAGGTGGAACTTACTGATGAGTGGACTGAGATTATTCATGACACTATAAAGTTTGATGATAACATTCCTGATTCTTTCTTCTCAACTGCCTCATTGGGAAATCTTAAATGATTCTTTTGAGTTTAGCTTCTCGTAATATTTGGAGAAATCCTAGACGGACAATTTTGAGTGTTGCTGCGATCGCCTTTGCCGTTATGGTATTAGAATTTTTTTTTAGTTTACAATTAAAATCTTATGATGCTGCAATTAGTGCTAGTACCGGAGTATTTCATGGTCATATTCAGATTCAAAGAGAGGGATATTTAGAAAATTCTGAATTAAGAAATTATATTCCTGATTCAGATCTAGTTTTGGATGCAATTGCAAAAATCCCTGGAGTTCTTGCTTCATCAAAAAGAAGTTTAGGTTTTGGGCTTCTGTCATCTGCGGATAGAAGTTTTGGTGCTCAAATAATTGGTGTTTTGCCTGATAGAGAGTTGGGAGTTTCGAGTATACCTGGTGTAATTAAGTCTGGTAGATATTTAAATTCTGAAGATACATACAACTGCGTAATTGGTCGAACATTAGCAGAGAATTTAAAAGTTGGACTTGATCATGATTTATCGCTTATGAGTCAAAGTGTTGATGGCGGAGTTGTTGCCACCAGTTTTAAGGTAGTGGGAATCTTTGAAAGCGGATCCATCGATATAGATAGAGCTTTTATTGAAATTCCTAATTCAGTTTTTGAAGTTGAATTTGGAATGCATTCTGGAGCTCATAATATTGTTATTAGGGCTAGAAGTATTGATGATGTGCTGGATTTAGAAGCTCAAATTCATAAACAGCTACTTCAAAATAAAGTTGGTACAAACCTAACAATTGTAAATTGGAAAAAACTATTGCCCGGACTTCAAGAATCAATCCAGCTTGATATGGCCGCAGGCTGGCTTTTTTATTGTTCATTAATCGTGATTGTTTCTTTTACAATTTTAAATACTTTTTTAATGAGTGTTCTTGAGAGAACTCGAGAATTTTCGACAGTCTTAGCGTTGGGAGCCAGCCCTTCTTTTTTAGCTATTTTGATTGCTCTTGAAGGAATATTGTTGTCCATAATTGGAATTATAATAGGAAATATTTTAGGAGCTTTATTAGTTGAATATTTTCGAAATGTAGGATTTACAGCTCCAGGAGCCGAAGAAGTGCTCAAAAAATGGAATCTTCCTGGAAGAGTATACCCTGTAATAACTTTTCAAAGTTTTATTTGGCCCACAATAACGGTAGGTCTCTCTTCGATTATTTCTGTTGTTTATCCAATGATGCGTGTTTTTAAAATTCAACCCGTCAAAGGTCTAGCTGGGGAATTATGAAAATATTTTCCTTGATTTTACCACTCGCTATTAGAAACTTATTCAGAAACAAACGACGATCTTTTATAACAATTCTTGCCATTAGTATTGGAGTTGGAAGTGCTGTTCTACTTTCTTCTATAGCAAGAGGGCTAAGTAAAGGTCTAGCTGAGGATGCTGTTAAGACTCTATTAGGACATGCTCAAATTCACTCCCCATTATATCTAAAAGATCCAGTAGCTGAAAGAAGTTTTGAAGATCTGTCAGAGCAAATGAGAGATCTTCAAAATAAAAATATAATTTCTAAATGGACTTCTAGGGTTAGAGTTCCCGGTGTTATCCTTAGCGAAAGAGAGACTTTTGGAATAAACATAGTTGGTATAAATCCAAAAGAAGAACATGGTCTTTCCTTTATTGAAAATGCAATTGTTGAAGGTAAATTCTTTACTGACATTGAGGATTCTGGAATTATTGTTGGAAAAAAGCTCTTGCAGAGATTGAAGACTCAACTCGGCAAAAGAGTTGTTTTGGTTACTCAAGATTATAATAATAAAATTGTTGATCGAGGATTTAAAATCGTCGGAATTTTTGATTCCGGGTTGGAGTCAACAGAGAATAGTTACGTTTTTATTGGCAGAAAGGTTGCCCAGAATCTATTATCTTTGAATAATAAAATTTCCGAAATTTCTTTTTTTCTTCCTGATGATTATCAAGAAGACGATCAGATTGCCACAGGAGTTAATACTGTCAATTCATATTTTCCTGATCATGAGGTAAAAGCCTGGTGGGAGATCGAACCATTAGCCGTGGCTCTTAGACAAGTGCAAGATGGGTTTTTAATTGTGTGGTTTTTTGTTGTGATAGTTTCTGTTTCCTTTGGAGTAATTAATACACAATTAATGTCAGTTTTTGAAAGAGCTCGAGAATTTGGGGTCATGATGGCACTTGGAACTTCGCCTCGACTTTTACTTTATATTGTCTCTAGCGAAGCATTGTTTCTACTTTTAATAGGAATGTTTTTTGGAAATCTTATAGGTGTTTTTGGTTTATATTCTCTTAGTAGCGGTATTGATTTATCTGGTTTTGCCGCAGCATCTGAACACCTGGGATTTTCAAAACTTGTATTGCCAAGATTCGTCTTGAGAGATTGGATCCTTTGTGATGGAATTCTGATTGTTTTAGGATTTATCGGAGCTTTGTATCCTGCCTGGAAAGCCAGTCGATATGAGCCAGTTGTTGCAATTTCAGGAAGGGAGAAATAATTTAATAATATGAATGTAGTAAAGTGCGAAAATGTATCGAAAGTTTTTTATCAAGCTTCTGAAACAATCTATGCTTTGCGCGAAGTATCCCTGAGTATTGACTCATCTGAATTTGTTTGTCTCTCTGGTCCTTCTGGCTCTGGAAAAAGTACTTTGTTAAATATGATAGGAAGCCTGGATAAGCCGACCGAGGGAAATATTTGGCTAGCTGGACATAAATTAAATAACCTTAATAAATCTGAAATTTCTAATCTAAGACTCAACGAAATAGGTTTTGTTTTTCAAGCATATAATTTAATTCCTGTTTTATCAGCTAGAGAAAATGTTGAGTTTGTTATGCATCTTCAGGGAATTAATACTCTTGAGAGAACCAAGAGAGCCATGAATATTTTATCTCAAGTTGGATTAGCTGGATTGGAAAATAGAAGACCAGCCGAACTTTCTGGTGGCCAACAACAAAGAGTCGCAGTAGCTCGTGCAATTGTTTCACGACCCAAATTAGTCTTGGCCGATGAGCCAACAGCAAATTTAGATTCTGTTACTGCACAAAGCCTTGTCGCTCTTATGAGACATATGAATGAACAAGAGGGTATAACTTTCATCTTTTCAACTCATGATCCTGTAGTGATGTCTTCTGCAAAGAGAATTATCAAGCTTAAAGATGGAGAGATTGTTAGTGCTTAATATCAGTAAAAAAAGCCTTATATTTCTTTTATTTTATTCTTCTCATTTGTTTGCTCAAGAATATTCCTTTAATGGTCATCTCAAGACTATCAACTCATTCACGAGATATTCTTCTGATGATTCTCAAAGTCAGTTTGATTTGAAAGATTCTTTTAGGTCAGATCTCAATTCCAGACTAAATTCTCAAATTACAGAGGATGCTTTTAAGTTTGTTTTGCAAGGAGATTTTGTTGCAAGTGGAATTGAAAATATTGCAAAACAAAAAAAAATATCTGATCAATTTGCCCCTGGAATTTCTAGGCAATTTTTTATTTCAGACGACTCTCAATTTTTTGACTTCTCAAAAACAATTTCCGAGGATGGAGATGTTTTTACAAATCTAAGATTAGATAGGGTATTTTTGCATTATGAACATGGTAAATTTAGTACAGATATCGGTCGCCAGGCACTTTCTTGGGGTCAAGGTATAGTCTTTCAATCTTTGGATGTTTTTAATCCGTTTGCTCCTGCCTCCATCGATACGGAATATAAAACCGGTCAGGATATGGCCCTAATCTCATATTCTTATGATTTAAATACTCAGATTAATGCTTTGTTAGTACCTCGTAGAGATGTGATTTCTCATGATTTTGAATCTGATAAAAGTTCATTTGTGCTGCGAGTTCAAAAACGTTTCGAGGGTACTTCCTATGAAACACAAGCTATAATTGCAAAACACTTTGATGAGCCAATGATTGGCTTGGGTATTAGTACAACTTTATTAGAATCAGTAATTCGTTTCGATTTCGCCCTTTTTGATCCTGATCAAGGAAATCTTATCCCACAAGCAATTATTAATATGGATAGGTCATGGGAAGCATTTGGAATAAATTGGTATGGCTACTTAGAATACTTTTATAGTGGATCTGGTACCTCCAGCTCTAATTATTCTGATTTGTCTGAAAGGCTTTTGAAAAAGTTAGAACAAGGGGAACTTTTTACTTTAGCTGAAAATTATTTAACAACTGGATTCAAGCAGGAGATAACACCCTTAATCAATCTTTATGAACTTGTAATTTTAAATCTTGACGATAATAGTACCTTGTCGCAACTAAAATTAACTTATGATTTAACTCCTAACTTTACTATTTTATCTGCACTAACTTTTGGGTTAGGTGCCAGTGGCGATGAATTTCAAAGTCTTAAATTATTGAATGGAGGCCTTTTGGGAAGGGGAGACTCCTTCCTTCTACAAGGTAATTACTATTTCTAAATAAGTTTTTTATAATTTTTTTTCTTAAGTACTACCGATCGTTAACAACTTGAAACTATTAGATTATTTAAGATTTTACTATTCTTAGTTTAATTTAGGATTTTATCAAGAATTTAAAGCAACATCGAATTCCTTTTTTAGCATAACTTGTAAGTACTGCTCGTATTCGTCGGTGCAATAATCTCTTATAAGTCGGTTTTCAAAGTAGGTTCCCATAAATTTTTAGTAGTTTTTAAGATAAAAATGTCTTAGACATATCTGCGCTTGAAAATAGCAGGGAGAATTTGAAAAATGTTAAGAAGAAAACCAGCTCGATTTCGTTTTGGAGAGCCTTCCTTTGGAAGAAGAATTCCGCGTTGTAATTTTAATATTATAAAAGCGGATGTTGAAGCTGTTAAGAAGATTTCAATTCTTGATTTGGATAAAGAGCATAAAGAAGTAACCCAACTTTTCAAGAACAAAAACATCGATCAATCAGATAAGAGATTAGATTCTGAAGAGTCTAAAAGAACTTTCTCAATTGAGGAAAATCGACCCTCGTAAAATTGATCTATAGCAAATGAGATAATTACCAAGCGATATTTATTCACTTCTACAAAGAATCATTAAAATGAACTTTATTCTTAAGAATAATGTCACTCACATTAATTTCAGAGCGATATAGGTTATATAGCACCAAGAATAAATAACCTTGTTTTAAAATACTATTAACATAGTCATAAGCTACTAATGATACTACAATTTGTGGGCGACATAATGCTATAACTTTCTAAGTTTTAATCTGGAAATAAAAATGCTTAAAAATCAAAACATTGCAACTCTTAATAAAATTGGCCAATCGATTTGGTATGATAATTTATCAAGAGATGTCGTTCAGTCAGGCGAACTTAAAAATCTAATTGATGCCGGTGTATCTGGACTTACTAGTAACCCAACAATTTTCCAAAAAGCGATTTCAGGTTCAGCCACTTATGATTCTGATATTAAAAAACTATTGGACCAGAACAAATCAGTTGTTGAGATATGTGAAGAATTGATGCTTGCAGATGTTACAAGTGCTGCCGATCTTCTTAAGCCAACCTATGATACGACTAATGGGGCCGATGGTTACGCTAGTATTGAGGTATCTCCTTTGCTTGCAAAGGATACCAAGGGGACTCTTAATGAAGCACTTAGACTTTGGTCTAAGCTTAAGAGAAAGAACGTAATGATCAAAGTGCCTGCCACCAAAGAGGGCTTGCCTGTGATTACAAGTCTTATTGCTCAGGGTATTAATGTTAATGTTACATTGATCTTTTCAGTAGAAAGATATTCTGAGGTTATGAATGCCTACCTTTCAGGTTTGGAAATTAGATCAAATGAAGGAAAAGATCTTAAGGTGGCATCTGTGGCTAGTTTTTTTGTCTCTAGAGTAGATTCAATCTGTGAGAAGTATTTTGATGAATTAGTAAACAAAAAGGAAGCACAGGCTTCAAGCAAGAACCTTTTTTTCGGAAAGATTGGAATTGCCAATTCAAAGATAGCATATGCTAAATTTGAAGAGGTGTTTGCAGAAGATCGTTTTAGCAAACTAAAAGCTAAGGGAGCTTGGATTCAAAGACCTCTTTGGGCCAGTACAGGAACTAAAAATCCAGCTTTTTCTCCGGTACTCTATATTGAAGGCCTTGCTGGAGCAGATACTGTCAATACTGTTCCACCCCAAACTTTGGCTGTCCTTATGCAAAATCTCAATGCTAAGGATACAATTAAAGATGATTTATCTAAGTCTAAGGAAATTGTGAATAGTATTGAAAAGCAAGGCTTGAATTTTTCAAAACTCTTAGTTGAGCTCGAAGTAGCTGGTCTGAAGTTGTTTGCAGATTCGTATAACTCATTAATTGAAGATCTTGAAAAGAAATGCGCTTTACTTAAATAATTTTTAAGCTAGGTTTTCGTTATTTATATGCCAAATCCATTCTTAGATGACTTAACAGAGAAATCTGGCAATGCTCCATCAACATGCCTTGTTATATTTGGTGCAACTGGAGATTTAACTAGAAGAAAGTTGATCCCAGCACTTTGTAACCTAGCCCAAGATAAATATTTGCCTTCAAATTTTGTCGTAATTGGAGCTTCTCGATCCCCACTTTCAGATGAAGATTTTAGAGCCTCTCTTTACGAAGGAGTACAGAGCTTTTCTCGCCGCCAGATTTTAAAGAGTGATTGGGATAATTTTGCAAAGAACGTATTCTATCATCAAGTTCGCTTTGATAATCTGGATGATTTTCAAGCTCTGAAAGATAGGTTAAGTAAAATCGGAAAAGAAAAAAAAGAGAATTTTAATTATCTATATTATTTAGCAACCGCACCTAAATTTTTTGGATCTATAGCTAAAAGTTTACATGACGTTGGATTAGTGGAAGAGCCCAAAAAAGGGCAGCGTACTACTTCGATTGTGGTTGAAAAACCTTTTGGTAGCGATCTAGATTCAGCAATTAAGCTTAATGCTGAAATACGAAAAAGTTTCTCTGAAAATCAAATTTTTAGAATTGATCACTATCTTGGCAAAGAAACAGTTCAGAATATTTTAGTCTTTAGATTTTCTAATGGAATTTTTGAGCCGCTTTGGAATCATCGCTACATAGATCATATTCAGATCTCAGTTGCAGAGTCTGTTGGAGTCGAATCTCGTGGGGAATATTTTGATAGTACAGGCATCACTAGGGATATAATTCAAAATCATGTCTTTCAAGTTCTTTCTCTATTATGCATTGAACCACCAATTAATTTAGATGCTAATAGTATTAGAGATGAGAAAGTAAAAGTTCTTAAAAGTATTAGACGCTACAAACCCGTTGAAATTAAAAATAATATTGTCAGAGCTCAATACACTCACGGAATGATTGATGGTAAAGAGGTCTTGGGATATACAGAAGAAAGCAAGGTTATCCAAAAATCACAAACCGAAACTTTTACTGCAATGAGACTTGGAATTGATAATTGGCGTTGGGCCGGAGTTCCAATTTATGTCAGAGCTGGCAAACGCTTACCTAAACGAATAACTGAAATTACCATTTTTTTTCAAAAACCACCTGAAGCATTATTTAAAGGACTTGGCTATAAACAAATTGAACAAAACTGTTTAGCAATTCAAGTTCAACCCAAAGAGAGTATCTCGTTGCAAATTAGTTCTAAACCCCCGGGTCCAAGAATGAGATCTCAGCCGGTTGTTATGGAATTTCACTATGGTCAATCATTTGGTGTGCCATCTCCTGAAGCCTATGAAAGATTGTTATTGGATGCGATGAAAGGCGATGCAACGCTTTTTACTAGAGATGATGAGATCGAGGAAGCTTGGGATATATTGAAACCCGTTTTTGAAGTTTGGCAAAGTGAAAGTGCTCCCCCTCTTTACCGTTATGAAGCAGGAACATGGGGCCCAAAAGAAGCTGCTGATTTATTAAGAAAGAATAATCACCGTTGGAGACGTCTTTAAAAAGAGATCTTCATGGCAAAGAAAATTCAGAAATTTATCGAAGTTGCTGTATCTGATTTAGAGAGATCTCTTGAAACTTTAAAAAATAAAGTTGGAGAATCAGAACAAGTTCATACTTCATTTAGTAATCATAATATGGTCGTACTTTCTAGCTATGCTAGGGACGAGGCTAGTGATCAAGCCTTGATAGATCATCTAATTCGAGTAAATCCAGCACGGTTTTTTTTGGTTGTTTTTGCTAAAGTTCACCCACATGGAACATATAAAATTTCTGCAAAATGTGAACTCGTCTCTAAAGAAGAAAAGATCTGCTCAGAAATAGTAAAGATTGAATGTGCATCAGAGTCTGTAGTTGAAGTGGCTTCAGTATTGAGAGGACATCTTTTAGCTGGAGTTTCAAGCGATGTTTTCATTACCGATCTTGATTCACTTAATGAAAATATTGCTAAGCACATTCTTACAATTGCAGATCGTGTAATTTACGATGGTAAAGATTTAAAAGGTTTGAGTAAGGTTTCATGGATCGGGAAATTTTGCTCAAATCGAATTGATATTGAGTGGCTACGACTTTCCTCTTGGCGAGAGGCTATAAGAATGTTGTTCGAAGTTCCTGTAATTGGAAATCAAGTTTCCCGCATAAAGGAAGTTGAAGTTAGCTGTAATTTTATCAAGAACGAAGGTCAAGTTTTGCCTCTATCTGCTTTACATCTTGCTGCCTGGATTTTAGGTTGTCTTGAGTTAGAAGTAAGTGCCTTAGGAGTGGATTTTTATGAGTGTAGAAATTCAGAGGGTTCCGTGGTTAAACTGAGATTCAAGGATCAGGATTCAAATCAGGGAGTCAGTGGGGTAAATATTAGGTTTCAAGATGCAGATAGATCTAACATCTCAAACTTAAATTTAAGTAGTTCTGCTGATAAAATTATCTGTCAAATGTCTGGTAACTCTGAATTTAGGACTGAATGTCTTCTAAAAGAGCATACAAGTCTTGAATTGTTAGAGCGTTTTTTTCTGGTAGGTACCTCAGTGAATCAGTATGATGCTGCCTTAAGACTTTCGATTGATATTGAGAATCTTCAGAAAGGTTATAAGTTTCACCATTAGTATGATTACACTTTAAATTTTAAATTATTATATGAAACAAGCTTCTATAGAGGTAGTTGATGCCCAAGTGTTTTCACATAATGTATCTGAAGAAATAAAATTCTCAATTGAAGATGCTATAAATCGCTCCGGACAATGTACCATTGCTTTATCAGGAGGAAAGACTCCAGCCGCAATTTATAGGATACTGAGTAAGCCACCACTAGTTGAAAGTATTCCTTGGTCTAAGGTAATACTTATTTGGGGAGATGAAAGATGGGTTGCCAAGGATAATCATCAAAGTAACTACAATCTTGTTGATGAGACATTGTTGTCAAAGCTGATTGATAAAAAACCAAAAGTTATTGCGGTTGATACAACCTTAAAGGATGTTGAGACTGGAGCAAAAGATTATGAAGAGAAGTTACGAAAAATTTCTGGTCTAAAAGCAGATGAAATACCTTCAATAGATATTTTACTCCTTGGAATTGGTGAAGATGGACATACTGCCTCTCTTTTTCCAGGATCCGCTGCCTTAAAAGAGAATAAACGAATTTGCCTAGCCGTCACAGTAAAAGATGCAGAGATAAAAGAGAGAATAACGATAACATTTCCAGTTATTATTGCCGCAAAAAAAGTTTTCTTTATCGTAACTGGTGAAGGAAAAGCTGATATTATTAAGAATATCCTGGAAGGTAATGAAGATGAGATGGTATATCCAGCGATGATATATAAAAAAGCCAAAGGCAACGTAACTTGGTTTTTGGATAATGGGGCTGCCAGTAAACTAAAAACATAGGAGCACTAAGATTGTTACGGTTAAATTTATCAGCAAAAGTAGAAGCCTTCAGAAATGAATTTCGAAATTGGCTTAATGAAAATGAACCTCCAAAAGTGACTGATCCTGGTCTTGTTTCATTTGTTAAAGCCGGTAGAGCTTGGCAAAAAGTCTTGGCAAAGGGAAATTGGGTTGCAGCCCATTGGCCGATAGAATACGGAGGCCGGGGTTTAAGTTTAGTTGAAGAAGCAGTTGTACAGGAAGAATTAGTAAGAGTCGCAGCACCCCAAGTTTTAGGATTATTTGGTCTTACAATGGTTGGTCCAGTTTTAATTAAACATGGAACAACCCAGCAAAAAACTAGATATTTAAGCAAAATAATTAATGCTGATGAGATATGGTGCCAAGGTTTTTCTGAGCCAGGTGCTGGTAGCGATCTCGCCGCAATTAAAACTAAAGCCTTAAAAGTTGAAGCTGGTTTTAAGATTACTGGACAAAAGGTTTGGACTAGTTTTGCTCACATAGCTGACTGGTGTTTCGTATTATGTAGAACTTCCCAAACCAACAAAAAACATGAAGGCTTAACATATCTTTTAGTGGATATGAAGTCTCCCGGCATTACTGTTAGACCACTTAAGCAGATAAGTGGAGATGAAGAATTTAATGAGGTTTTCTTCGAGGAAGTATTCGTTCCTGATTCAGCAGTTGTTGGTCAAGTTGGTCAAGGTTGGAAAATTGCAATTTCAACTTTAATGTTCGAAAGAGTAGTTCTGACATTTTCAAGGCAATTACAATCTGAAGGTGCACTTAGAGAAATGATAAAAACTTATGATGAACAAAAACACTCACATCTTAAGAAGGAATTATCTAGGCAGTTAGTCAATTCTTGTGCCGTTAGAGCCTTAGCTTATGAGCATTTGATCGAGTATTCAAATGGAAAATCACCGGGACCTGAAGGCTCTTTAGATAAATTATTTTGGAGTGAAAGTTTTCAAGAAATATCTAAACTCTCATTAAGATTTGCTGGAAAGATTGGCGCATTGTCAGAAAATTCATCAGAAAATGGCACTGATATGCATAGGTATCTTTACTCAAGAGGTAGGACTATTGCTGCTGGAACTTCCGAGATTCAAAGAAATATTATTGCCGAAAGATTATTGGGATTACCTGTAAAGAGATAACAAATAGTGAGAAAGGCAAATACTACCCTTTTAGTTATTTCTATTCTGCTAATTGTAGGTTTTTGTCTTAGATCTTATGAGATAGATCTAAGGCCATTTCACCATGACGAAGGAGTAAATTATCACTTTCTAAGAGAAGCAATTAGGCGTGGGTTTTATCCTTATTCAAACGAAAATTATCATGGTCCATTTTATTTCTATTTTGCAAATTTTATCCGCATTATTTATGGAGATAGTGAATTCGCCATTCGACTTCCTAGCATTATTTCTGGAGTATTGTTGCTCTGTGCGCCAGTAATAGTATCAGGATCACAAGGAATTATTTTTTGCCTGATTTCAGCACTTTTCTTTGCAATTTCTCCTTCGTTGATTTTTCATTCAAGGTACGCAATCCATGAGATGACTTTTGTTACTCTTTCTATCTTTCTAGGTCTTTGCTCATATAATTGGATCTTGAATAGTAATAAAAAAAGGGAATTAATTTATCTTGCGTTGTTTTTGGCACTTTTAATATCAACTAAAGAAACTTTTATTATTACAACATTTTCGATAGTTCTCGGACTTGTTGCCGCATTTGGTCCTAGTAAGATTTTAAACTGCTTAAAATCCCAATCCAAGGAACTTTATGTCTCGTTTATATTATTTGTAACAGTTCTGTTTGGTATTTTTAGTGCAGGTTTTCGTTGGGGTGATGGACTCAAAGAGATGTTTATGGCGATCCCTCAATGGATCGGACGAAGTAGTTCTGATACTGGGCATTTTAAGCCATTTATTTATTATGCTAAAGCAATTCTGAAAACTGAAAGTTGGCTTCTTTATGTTCCACTTTTAGTTATTTTTTATCTGCTTATTGAATTTCTAGTATTTAGATTTAAGTTAAAAAGAAAGGCACCACTTTATCATTTGTTTATTGAGGATAGGTTTCTAAGATTTATTACCATTTGGGCAATCACTCAGTCTGCTGTTTATGGTTTTGTTCAATATAAAACTCCTTGGCTAATTATAAATCAAACAGCAGTAATGATACTTTTGTTTGCTAAAATTTTATCATTATTGATTGAGCATTTTAATTTGAAAGTTAAGATACTTTCTTTTTTAGTCGTTTTTATTTGTACAATTTTATCTCTAATAAGTTCATATTTATATAACATTAAGATTTCTTTTGGATCCCAAAATCCATATTCTTATGTTCATACATCAGCTGGAATGATTCGTATGGTTGATGATATCATTCAGTATCGTAAGCATTTTCCCTCTGCTCGTGTTCTAATCGGAGTCAATACTTACTGGCCTCTTCCTTATTATGTTCGTAATTTTGAAAGTTTTGTTGCTTATCAGAAAGATGCCAAGGCTCAAAGTCAGTTTAATCAATTTGGTGTCATGATTTTAGATAAAACTGAGAATTGGCAAGACAAGAGCTGGACTAGAAAATATTACCGATTAAGTGATGTGCAAGAGAGTTTTGTATATTTTAGAGTTAAGTAAAGGGTTGTTTTAACTTGTATCTATAGTATTTACTGTTTTGCCTCTCTACGGTCTGCCCTATAACGATTGAATAGTATGGAACTTTATTTCGCTACCGATTTATGTCAATCACTATAATCTCAAGAAATTGAGCTTGCAGCGTTTTTCTATTCTATTAAGTTGCCCCTATGCAGTTTTCAGTATTATCAAGTGGCAGTAAAGCCAATTCTACTTATCTTGACACAGGATCGCAAAGATTTCTGATCGATTGCGGACTTTCGGCGAAGCAGACAACTCAAAGATTAATTTCTTTAGGCATCGATCCAAATACGATTGACGCAATTTTCGTTACCCATGAGCACTCCGATCATATCGCAGGAGTTCCTATTTTTAGTAAGAAATATAATGTGCCAGTTTATGCAAATTCTGAAACTGCTCAGTTTATCTCTGGCATTGAAAAACTTGAGATCTTTATTACTGGAGAAGAGATTTTAATAGAAGGGGTTTCCGTAAGATCTTTTGGTATTGTTCATGATGCGGTAGATCCCGTTGGATTTACAATTTCAAAAGACGGGTTTAAATTTGGACAAGCCACAGATTTAGGTAGGGCTACTATTGTAGTAAAAGAGGCCCTTAAAGGGTCACATGCCTTACTCCTTGAAGCTAATCATGATTTAGATATGCTTTATTCTTCAAATTATCCTTGGGAATTAAAGCAGCGTATTTCATCTAGTCATGGCCATCTGTGTAATAATGTAAGTGCAGCTCTTTTAAAAGATCTTGCTCATTCTGAGCTTGTCCAGGTTGTTTTAGGCCATTTAAGTGAAAATTGTAATACCCCCGAAGTTGCTCTTAAAACTATAAATGGGTATTTAGATGAGGCTGGACATAGGCTTAATATTCGATGTGCCTCAGTTCAGCAGCCAACTGAACTATTTTCTATTTCTCAGAGTCTTGATCGTCAGGTGGTTAATTTTTAATATTTTTTGAGATGAAATGATACCTCGCTATTCTAATCCCGAGATGACACAGATTTGGAGTGATGAATCCCGTTTTAAAATCTGGCTTGAAGTTGAAACATTGGCACTTGAAAAGATGGTAGATCTTGGACTTGCACCAAAAGAATCCTTAGACGCAGTACGCAGCAAGGCTAAATTTAATAAAGATAGAATTTCAGAAATTGAAGCTGAAGTAAAGCATGATGTAATTGCTTTTCTTACTAATGTCGCTGAATCAGTAGGTCCGCTTTCCAGATTTGTGCATAAGGGCATGACTTCGAATGATCTTTTAGATACTTCTTTTTCAGTGCAATTAAAAAACTCTTCAGAGCTTATAAACTCCAATATTGATAAACTTCTTTTAGCTATCAAAAAACGAGCTGAAGAATATAAAACGACTCCCTGCATTGGTAGAAGCCATGGAATGCATGCCGAGCCAACTACATTTGGTTTAAAACTTATTGGTTGGTATGCGGAAGTCAAACGCGCCCAAAAAAGATTCAAATCAGCAGTAGCTGAAGTTTGTGTTGCAAAAATATCAGGAGCTGTGGGCACCTTTGCTCAATTACCTCCAAGTGTTGAAGAATTTGTTGCTAATAAATTGGGACTTGTGCCAGATACGGTTTCAACTCAAGTAGTGCCTCGTGATAGGCATGCCGCCTTCTTTTCTGCATTGGGCATTTTAGGAAGTTCAATAGAAAGATTTGTAACTGAAGTTAGGCATTTGCAAAGATCTGAAGTTGCTGAAGTAGAGGAAAAATTCACTAAAGGTCAGAAGGGATCTTCGGCCATGCCTCATAAACGAAATCCTATTCTTTCAGAAAATTTGACGGGACTCGTTAGATTACTTCGCAGTTATGTGACCCCAGCCATGGAAAATATTCCACTGTGGCATGAGCGTGATATTTCTCATAGCTCAGTTGAGAGGGTGATTGCTCCCGATGCCTGTATCCTAGCTGATTTTATACTTAAAAGATTTACTGGCTTGGTTGAAAACCTTGTAGTTCATCCAGAAAAAATGCAGAAAAATCTAGATTTATCCCGCGGTCTTTATTTTTCAGGAACTTTACTCCTGGCCATGGTTGAGGCTGGAATGACTCGTGAAGATTCATATAAATTAGTTCAAAAGTATGCAATGGAAGCTTGGGAAAGGGCTGAGGATTTTCCATCCAAAATTTTAGCTGATAAAGATATCAATAAACTATTAGGTAGCGATACATTAAAGGATCTTTTTGATATAAAAGCTCATTTTAAACATGTTGATTTTATTTTTTCCAGAGCACTTATATCGTAAGTCCAACTAAATGTTTTAAGTAAGCCCAAGGTTTTCAACAGAAAAGTATTCCGAAATTACTTATTGGGATAACTTTAGCAAGTGATAAAGAAACTTAGTGATTCTGTTTTATTTTTGTTCATAATTATAGTAACTTTCAAAAGCCTTTGCCGAAAAGCAAAGGCTTTTGAAAGTTACTATTCCCCGAAGGGATATTAAATAGTGTTTTTCATTTTCAAAAATCATAGCTAACCTGAAGGGTTAACCAGAAACAAGATTTAACTTAGTCTGCATCGCCATATTTTGTGATTCGGCAAAGACTTTTGAAAAACACTATAGATAAAATATTCTTTCTTGCTTAAAGGCTAGAAAGTTGAGGCACTCACTATAAAGCTAAAAGGATAAAATGAGAGTTCAAGTATTTGTTCGATTAAAGCCTGGTGTTTTGGATGTACAAGGCAAAGCAGTAGAGAAGGGCTTACAAGATATCGGATTTCCTGATGTGTCTAATTTGCGTGTTGGTCGTTTAGTTGAATTTGATGTTGAAGAAACTGATTCTGAGAAAGCCAAATTGAAGGTTCGCGCTATGTGCGATAAGCTTTTGGCAAATACTGTAATCGAAAATTTTGAGATTCGGCCATTATGAGAGTAACAGTAGTTAGATTTCCAGGCTCAAATTGCGATCATGATGTAGAGCATGTCTATGCCGCTCTCCTTAATGCTTCTGTTGAAACTATTTGGCACAAAGAAAGAGATTTAAAAAATCCTGATTTAGTGATTTTACCTGGTGGCTTTTCTTTTGGTGATTATCTACGAACCGGAGCTCTAGCTCGAGTATCTCCGATCATGGAAGAAGTAAAAAAGTTTTCTGATACTGGAGGAAAACTAATCGGCATCTGTAACGGATTTCAAATTCTTTGTGAATGTGGCCTTCTACCTGGTGTTTTGTTGAGAAATATTAATCGTAAATTTCTTTCGCGTTATGTAAATATAAAAGTTGAAAACAACTTAATTCCGTTTACTTCAAAATATGAAAATGGTGAGATTATTACTTGTCCAGTTGCTCACGGAGAGGGAAATTATTTTATAGATCCCGAAAATTTAAAAGCATTAGAAGGGGATGGTCTCGTTGTTTTTAGATATTGTGATCCAAATGGCAATATCGATCATGAAAATTTTGAAATAAATCCTAATGGTTCAATGAATTCCATAGCTGGGATTTCAAATAAGAAGGGGAATATTCTTGGATTGATGCCTCATCCCGAACGGGCAGCTGAATCGATTGTCGGCAATATTGGAAATGCTAGCGGTTTAAAAGTCTTTGAGAGCTGTTTAGTTCAATAAACAGTTTATAGGTACATATCCTCTAAATTTGAAAGTGTTCGGAGGGGTGGCTCCGAGAAAATGTTCTTGAGCAAAACAGTTCCATAAACAGATTAGAGAAAGAACCCACGATACTTGCTCAGGGTATTCGTGGGCTTTCTCTAGTTTTGATTCAGCGAGGCAGATCGCTCGAGGAGGGAGGACAGGCGTGAGGATTGTGCTGAAGATTGTTTCGTTTCTTGATCGTAACAATCAAGACGATCACAGCAAACAATGCTGCGATGACACCGAGAACAATCAGCAATTGGATCCAGTCCACTTCCTTTTCTTCCTCTTCGTTTTCGATCGTCTTTCGCTGCTCGACTGCTTCATCGGCAGTCTTTGCAAGACGAGAGACAGATTCAGTCTCTGTCGAAGACACCTCAGCTTTCGATTCCTGGTCAGGACCGTTTAGCAGATCCTCCGTGACAGGAATTGTTGCGGAAGTCGAGTCGTTGCTGCTTGGCAACTCGGTACTCGCCTCGGCGAGAATGAGTGCCGAGACCGGCGGGAAAAGCTCCAAGGCTCGAGCCTTGAGTTCTTTTTCCATCGGATGCACGATCTTGCCATCTACGATCTTGCAAAGTGGGACATAGAGCGTCTCCACGCCCCATTTCATCAGACCTTCGAGGTATTGGCTCTTTCGAATCAGCTTCTTGTTGACGATAACGAGCTTGCCGTCCTTGATACCCCATCCAGGAATGACCATGAATTCGAGGTTCCCAATCTTCCAGCCCCAGTCTTTCGACTTGGTGCTTCGAGTACCTCTACGCGTGTCAAGACTTCCCGAGGTCCTGACGAGCAACCGAGTAGGATCGTAGCCAAGCGTCTCGCTCCAGTTCGGATCGAGACTGATGACTTTTTTCCCTTCCCGATTCTCGACGATCAACCACTTGTTGCCTTCCTCTCCAAGCTTGGGAGCAAGGAAGTAGATGAAAGCAAGGGCTTTGGCTTGATTCTCACTGAAGATGTCGCCAGGCTCTCGCCGATTGTCTCTCCAGTGCTCGGGGTTAGTTGCCTTTCCCCAAGGATCCTTATCAAGATTCATGGCCTTGAGCACGATCCACTTCGGAAGTTGAGAGAAGACGGAGTTATCGAACTCGTTCATCCCCATGTAGTCGTAGGAATCTCTTCTGTAGACTTGCACGAAGCGACGCGAGATCTCAGCCAACTTGTCGATTTCTTCTTGATACGGATCGGCCTTGAGGCTGATCAGGATCAGGGGATCTTCGCCACTGTACTTGATGTCGTTTTCGGCCCCGATCCAGGCTTGCGCCATGGGATCTTGCGTGACGTCTTGACCCTTGATGTTCGGGGTCAGCAGGGAAACGATCAGAATGAACAGGAAGGCGAGAACCTTCATGATGAGTCTCCTGGGGGTTGACCCCGTTGGATGTTGTTTGGATAGAAACGGGAGAAACCTTAAGGAGCTCCACCCTTTCCGAAAATTAAGAAAAGAGAATTTCTCTTTAATTTAATTTTCGGGGATAGAGAATATGTACCCATCTACTCAAATAAGTATTTTGAAGATCCGTTCTTAGCGTATGACCGCACTATTTAGTTATGGGGATATTTAACAGTTTGTTGACTTAGGGAATTTACTAAATATGTAATATTTACGGCGCTTTGTGTTTTTGAAATGGGCATGATATAACTTTTAACAAAATCGCACCTGAGCGGAATGTCTTAGTGTAGTTTCCCTAAATTATTAGAGAAATTAGTACTGATAGATTATAGGAAAAATTTCTTTCCTAGTCTAATCCACTCGGGGAGGCTTAACTAAGACGGAGAAAAAATGACTGACAATACTACATCCATTAATGGGACTGTTTCCTCTTTAGCATTGGAATATCCTGTTACTATTTCAATCCAATCTCTTATGAAAGCTGGTGCTCATTTCGGGCATCAGACTGATAAGTGGAATCCAAAGATGGGTCCATATATCTATGGCGAGAGAAGTGGTCTTCATATCATCAACCTTGATCAAACAATGGATCATTGGAAGAAAGCCAGAAAGGTGGTGGTTGATGTTTGCGCTAAGGGCGGCTCGGTTCTTTTCGTTGGAACAAAACGACAAGTTCGTGACATTGTAAAAATGGAAGCTGAGAGATGTAACGGATTTTTCGTTTCAACTCGTTGGCTTGGTGGAACTCTTACAAATTTCGGAACTATCAAACGATCAATTGATCGTATGAATAAGCTCAAGGAACTTTTAACTAAAGCCCAAAATGCTTCTGGTGAAGTGAAACTTGTTAAGAAAGAACAATTAAAGATCTCCCGTGAGATCACTAAGCTTGAATTAAGCCTTGGTGGTATCAAGGATATGAAGGGAATTCCAAGCGTTATCTTTATTACTGACGTTAATAAAGAAAACTTGGCGATTGCTGAAGCAAGAAGACTACACATTCCAGTTGTGGCGCTTTGCGATACGAACGTAAATCCACGTCCAATTGATTTCCCAATTCCATCAAACGATGATGGTGTAAGAACTCTAAGACTTTTTGCTGCTGCTATAGCTGATGCTGCTATTGAAGGCGCGAATATATATAGAGCAACTTACAGACAAAAGGGTCAGGATCAATCTGAGGGCTCTTCAAAAGAGTCAAGAGCTGCAGCTAGTAATGAGTCCGCAGCTACTGCTTAATTGATATTGAACTAGTAGGTAATTTTCTAATAATTTTTTGGAGTATGTTTATGGCAGAGATTTCTGCAAAGATTGTACAAGACCTTCGCTCTTCAACTGGAGCTGGGATGATGGATTGTAAAAAAGCTTTAGCTGAAGCCAATGGTGACATGGATCTTGCAATCGAAATATTAAGAAAAAAAGGTCTTAAAGATCTAGGTAAAAGAGCTGGCAAGGTGGCTGCTGAAGGCATGATTGGTATTTACAATCATCATGGCGATCAAGTTGCTGCTCTTGTGGAGCTTAACTGTGAAACTGACTTTGTGGCACGTGGTGATGAGTTCCGTGCTCTTGCCAGAGCTTTAGCAATGCAAGTTGCTGCAATGAATCCCAAATATGTTTCAGAAGAGAGTGTGCCTGCAGAAGTTATTGCTAAAGAGAAAGAGATTGCACTCGAGCAACTTGATGAAAAGCAAAAAGCCATGGCAGATAAAATCTTGCCTGGTAGAATTAAGAAATACTTCGAAGATAATTGTTTGTTAAATCAGATCTACATTAAAGATGAGAGCGGTAAACTGACAGTTAAGGAACTTCTAGAAAATATGTCAGTAAAAACTGGTGAAAAAGTTGGTGTTCGACGTTTTCAACGCTTTGAAGTCGGAGAAGGTATTGCCATTGAAACAGCTAATTTTGCTGATGAAGTTGCATCGATGGTAACTGTTAAAAACTAACTTAAATTTTTTAAATTAACCTCATGAGCCAGACTCCTAGGTATCGTCGAATCCTCCTTAAGTTAAGCGGTGAGATGCTTGCCGGTAATAAAGAGTTTGGTTTCGATCCTGATACTATTGGGCGACTTGCGAATGAGGTTCACGAAGTTCATAAACTTGGTGTTGAAGTTGGTCTAGTCATTGGTGGCGGAAATATCTTTAGAGGTGTTCAGGCAGATAACCAAGGGCTCGACAGAGTAGCAGGGGACTACATGGGCATGTTAGCCACTGCAATCAATGCTCTTGCTTTACAAGCCGCACTTGAGCAACGTTCCATGCCGACTAGAGTTTCTTCTGCAATTGAAATGCGCCAGATTGCAGAGCCATACATTCGTCGTAGAGCAACTCGACATCTAGAAAAGGGCAGAGTCGTTGTTTTTGCCTGCGGAACTGGCAACCCATATTTTACTACAGATACTGCCGCAAGTTTGAGAGCTATGGAGATCGGAGCTGATGTACTACTAAAAGGTACAAAGGTTAATGGTATCTATGATTCCGATCCAAAATTAAATCCTACAGCCAAACATTTTGAGTCTGTAAGCTTTATGGATGTTCTACAAAAGCGATTAAAGGTGATGGATGCTGCGGCGATATCGTTATGTATGGATAATGAACTTCCTATCGTTGTTTTTGATATTGGGGTTGATGGAAATCTGAAAAAAGTAGTAATGGGCGAAGCAATTGGGACTCTCGTTAATGCAAGCGGAAAGTTTTAATCGAAGGATTGTTTATGGCAGCTGATACAGCACAATTAAAAGAGAAATGTAAGAAAACCATTGAGGCTTTTAAGAAAGATCTTACTAAGATTAGAACTGGTCGAGCCAGTGCTAATCTTCTAGAAGGAATTACGGTTGATTATTATGGAACGATGACTCCCTTAATTCAGCTTGCTAATATTTCCGTACCAGAAGCTAGAATTATTGCATTACAAGTATATGATCGAGGAGCCGTTGAAGGCGTAATGAAAGCCATTAGAAGTTCAGATCTTGGCTTAAATCCCTCAAATGATGGAAATACTGTTAGAGTTATATTGCCTTCTCTAAGTGAAGAAAGAAGAAAAGAACTTATTAAAAAATTAAAAGAGACAGCGGAAGAGGCTAGAGTTGCCTTAAGAAACAATCGCCGTGAAACTATTGATGATGTTAAAGAGCAAGTCAAAGACAAGGCTATGAATGAAGATGAGTCTAAGAAAGCTCAAGAGGAAGTTCAAAAAATTACCGACCTTTTTGTAAAAGAAGTCGAGACACTAGCCAATCAAAAAGAGAAAGAGATGTTGGAGGTTTAAGGCCTCTTACGTTCGTTTTCTAGTCCTTCGACAGGAAATATCATGACAATAGTTTCTTCATCCAATGGTAAGAGTTCTTCACAAGACTCTGTGCCGAAACACGTAGCCATAATCATGGATGGAAATGGACGATGGGCTGTAAAAAACGGCTTGCCCCGAGTTGATGGTCATAAATCTGGCGTTAAAAGAGTCCGACCGATTGTGGAAGAGTGCATTAAGCAAGGTATCCAATATCTAACTCTTTATTGTTTTTCAACTGAAAATTGGAAACGTCCTGAACTTGAAATTTCAACTCTAATGAAACTTTTTACTTTTTATATTGATGCTGAAATCAATAGTCTAAAAGAAAATGGAGTAAGGTTAAGGGCAATTGGAGATCGCTCTAAGTTACCCAAAGGAGTTGTGAAGGCGCTTGAGTCGGCCGAAAAAAAAACTGAAAATGAAACTAGATTGCACCTCATATTGGCCCTATCATATGGTGCAAGAGAAGAAATTGTGAGCGC
>Ga0163144_10000727_pt1 | contig 77268 bp, 58 predicted proteins | sample OliLak19BULKMAT1_FD_123175 | JGI IMG/M metagenome (GOLD analysis project Ga0163144, IMG submission 123175) | Freshwater microbial mat bacterial communities from Lake Vanda, McMurdo Dry Valleys, Antarctica - Oligotrophic Lake LV.19.BULKMAT1 | ecosystem: Environmental > Aquatic > Freshwater >... | reverse complement strand
TGGTCGGCCGGTCGAGCAGCCCAATCGGGGATCGAGATCACTCGCCCGGTGAGGATGCTCTCACCGCTCGCCGACGTGTCGTCGAGCGGGCCGTGCTCCCACAGCGCGGCGACGGCGCTGCTCTTTGCCGCCAAGCGCACGCCGTCACCCTCTCGCACGAAAATCATCGCACCGCTGCCGTTGCAGAGGCGGCCCGCATGCGCGGCGATGCGCTGGAACACGGGCTGCAAATCGACCCGCGCGGTGCTCACCGCGTCGAGGACATCGCCCATCGCCTGCTGCCGCAGCAACGACTCGTCGAGGTCGTTGAAGAGCTTTGCGTTCGAGATGGCCAGCGCGGCCTGCTCGGCGAAGGTCTCGAGGATCCCCACCTCGCGGTCGTCGAACGGGCGCACCTCGTAGCGGTGCACATTGAGCAGCCCGTGCACCTTTCCCTCGACACGCAGCGCCGCGGAGACGACGCTGCGCACTCCCGCGGGCGCCTGGTCCGGCACTCTTCCGGAAGACGCCAGGTACTCCGGCACGTCATCGACGCGGAGGCTCGTGGTCTCGCCATCGCGGATTCGCGCCGCCATGATCGAGACCGGAAACTGTCGCCCCACCCAATCCGGGTTCGCCGGGTCCGCAATCGTCGTGATGACGTCCGGCCCTTCGAAGCGGAACGCCGCACCGCCATCGGCACCGCACAGACGGATGGCGCGCTCGACCAGGCCGGTGATCACCGTGGACACATCACCGGGGTGGGCGCTGATCAGTTGCAGCACCTCGCTCGTCGCCGTCTGTAGGCGCAGCGACTCGTCGAGCTGGCTGAAGAGCCGCGCGTTGGCGATCGCCAGCGACGCCTGTTCTCCGAAGGCCGCGAGGGCGGTGAGCTCGTCCTCGCTGAACGGCCGCACCTCGTGGCGGTACATGTGCAACCCGCCGCCTACGACACCGTTGTCGGTGAGCCGCACGGAGGCATAGCTGCGCACGCGGGCGACGGTCACGAGCTCCTCGAAGTAGGCGATGCCCTTCGTCGCCGCGGCGAAGTCGTCAACGTGGATTGCGCCGGACGGAGAAACGGCGAACCGATCCGGGTCGAGCGAATCCCTCTTCACCCGAGTGCCGATGTACGGCTGCATCGCCGGCCCGTGCGAGGCCACGTAGCGGATGAAGTCGCCTTCATCGAGGGTGATCGAACCGGCCTCTCCCCCGCAGAGCTCGGCGGCCTTGGCGAGGATGCCGTGGAGGACCGTCGTCAGATCGCCCGGATGCGCATTGATCAGGCGCAGCGTCTCGCTGGTGGCCGAGAGCATAACCCGCAGAAACTGCGGCGTCGACGAAAGGTCCCGTTTCGGACTCTTCCCTCGCTTCGCCGGACTCTTGCCGTCCTTGGATTCGGGGGCGCTCATGGAAGCATAGGTGGATAGGCGCTGGCCGAGCGGCGGTCAAACGCGGCGGGCGGTGAGCGAGTGCCGGCCGCGATCGAGGACGAGCTCGACGGTGCCGGCGCTGCGGTAGCCGAGGGCCTGGAGCGCACTCGGGTCGTCGCACGGCAGCAACAGGGCGTAGCACCCCCGCAACGCCCAACTGAGGCGCAACCATCTCGCCAAGCCACTGCGCCGTAGCATGGCGTGGCACATCGCCGTCCTATCCGGGACGTAGAGAAGATTCGGAAAACGCTTCCGAGCTGGCACGCTCGGTGCAACTTCCGGAAGTTCTCTACGTCCCGGAATTCCAGACACTCATCACGCACCATGGCGGAACATGCGGCAGCCCAATAATTGAGAAATTCCCGGACGTCCACGTAATGGTTGGGTGGCCACGCAATTGCGGCCATGGGAGATCCGATTCATCCCCTTCTCCGTCGCTGCGGCGCCCGCCTTTGCGGCAGAAATCGCAGGTCTGCCGGTACATCGATATCGTGGACTCGCTCGCCCACCAGCGTTCCCCAATTCAACCGCGCGATGCGCGCCAGCGTCTCACCAGCAACGCTGCTCGTGCTCCATTCGATTCCGGCAAAGACCGCAGGGTCGTAGCGGCGCAGTCCGAGCGCCGCGTAGCCGCCATCGTAGGTCGGCACCAACACCGCGTCGAATCGGCTCAGACCGTACGCCACCCAGCGCAGCCGTGCGGCACTCAGTCCAGGACAATCCGTACCCATGAGGATCACCGCCCCACCCTCGTTCGTCACCCGCCGAACGACCCGCGCCATGCGCGCGCCCAAGTCCCCTTCGCCCTGACTCGATCGATGCACACCCGCCGGCAACTCGATCGCCGTCCACGCGCGGTCGTCGCCAGAGGGACTCATGCAGAGCTCGACCGTGCCGATCGCGGCACGCCGCGCTGCATCGAGCGCATGGGCGAGCATGCGGCGCGCGAGCACGGCCGCGCCCTCGGCGCCGAGCGCCGGGATCAGCCGCGTCTTGGCGACTCCGGCCACCGGGGCCTTGGCAAACACGACGATGCGCACCCCGTTCATTCGTATGCCTTCGCCAATTCCTCTGCCGCAACGCCGCGCCAGTACGCCCAGCGCAAACGCCACATCAAAAAGATCGTGCGGCAGACGCCACGGCTCTCCCAGCGTCGGCCCGAAGTGACGACGTGAGTTGCAATGCATGCCGGGTTCGACAAGCGCCGCAGCCGCTTCGAGATCTCGATGTCCTCCATCAAGGGTTGATCCGGATACCCACCGACCGCGGCAAAGGCCGCGCGCGTCATGAAGATCGCCTGATCGCCGGTCGCGATGCCCGTCCATCGCGACCGCAGGTTCATCATTCGTGCCACCACCTTCAACAGCGGCGATTTGCCCGTGATCGTCACATCGAAGCGGCCCCAACAAGCGTCGCCAGCGAGGGCTTCGGCCACCAAAGTCACGACATCGTCGGGCAGAACGGTATCGGCGTGAAGGAAGAGAAGGACGTCGCCGGTGGCCGCCGACGCACCGGTATTCATCTGCCGCGCCCTGCCCCGTCGAGAGTGGATGACCGTAAGGCCCGCATCCGCGGCGACTCTGGCGGACTGGTCCGCGCTACCGCCATCAACGACCAAAAACTCGCCGTCAGCGCGAGACAATCGTTCCGCCAGCGCGCGCAGCGCGGGAATGCGCAACGACTCGTTCAGGACCGGCACGATGATCGAAAGCTGCATCGATGCAGGCTCGTAGCACGTTCGGCGTTCGCGCCGCACAGCCAGCGCGCTTCTATCTCGTTCCGAAGAGTCGGTAGGCGAGCACCGTGCGCGAGACCGCCGTATAGGCACACACGGCGAAATAGGCCCACGCTAGTCCGGCATACCAAGCCGGCAGGACGAACATCAGAAAGTAGACGATCAGGGTCTCGGTTCCCTCGGCAAGCCCTGGCTGGAAGATGAAACTGCGGTTGTCGCCTGCGTCGTGGACGCCGCGGCGTTCAGCGACGGCAGAAAACGCCAGAAAGCTGACACCGGTGAGCACGTATCCGCAAAGGAGGAAGGCCGTGGCCAGAGCGACGCTGGGATCGCGCACCGCAAAGCCGAGGGGGATGGCGGCGTAGAAGACGAAGTCGGCGACGATGTCGAGGTAGCCGCCGAAGTCGGTCCCTTGCGTGAGTCGGGCGAGCGGGCCGTCGAGGCCGTCGGCTGCACGGCTCAGGGCAGCCAGGAGAAACCCCGCCAGCAACGCGTCTGCGGCGATCGCTACGCCGGCAGCGACGCCGGCCACCGCGCCGAACCCGGTGAGATGGTTCGGAGCAACACCGATGCGCACCAGCCGTTTGGCCACCGACACGAGCCCCGGCGCCAGCAGGCGGCGCATCGTTTGATCGAGCATGATCGCCTTTCCCTCCGCGCAGTGTGGATCAGGGGCGCTGTCCTGCTTGTGCGTTCATGGTCCAGTCGTACTCCATGTAGCGCACCGGAAGTGCCGTCAACAGTTCGCGCTGCGCGTCGCTCACATAGGGCGCGAGCGTCTGCGCGAGGGTGCGCCCCTCTGTGGTGAAGTCCTCTGCGAACCACTTGAAGATCATCGACAGCTCGACCGCCCCCTTCGACGCCTCGAAGCGATTGCGCGACGGATCCGCCAGAAACCGCCGCGCCTGCTCATTGAGTTGGGCTTCGAGACGCTCGCCTACATAGGCCTCGGTCCGCAGCACGGGGCAGCTGGTCGAGGCGCAGACGACTGCGAAGTGGGCACGAAAGTCATTGAACTCGGGGCGAATGATCGCGTGCTCGATCTCGTCGAGGGTGCGCTCCTCGCCGGCGATTCTGCGCTTGTAGCCTTTGAAGAAGCGATAGCGACCGAATGTGGTTTCAGCATGGTAGCCGGCGACGATCCCGGCGACGGCCATTGCGTTGTACGCATTGATCCAGAACGCGAGACGCTCCTTCTCGCCAAGCGCCGTCGGGTCGACGTTCGCCAATGCATCGAGATACCCGTCGAGCGCAGCACGGTCGCTGTCGCGCAGGTTGCGATAGGCGACATGCCCGTCCGCATCGACGTGGCGGCGCACCAGGCCGTCCCAGGCACCATGGTCGAACGGAGCAGCGGAAGCGGCGAAAGGTGCCATTCCGATGAGCAAAGCGAGCACCGCGCCGCGCAGCGCGGCGCACGCCTTCCAGCGAGTTCGATCCAACGTCATACAGAGCCTCCTGCTTCCAGATTTCGATCTATCCGGGCCAAGCCACCAGCCCCTGTGCCAACCCTGTTCTCGGCCGGTTCGTTCCCACGGCGTGCATTGTCCCATCATTTCCGCTTAGGAGCTAAGGTTGTTCACAGAGACGCAACTGCGGCAGGGAACACGCCTCTGGGTGGGCGCCGCGACGCGAGAGGAGAGCCGTTCCGCATGGTCAACACGCAGGCGCAGCAGACGGTGAGCTTCCGCGCGGCGCTCGCGGTCTGGGTGAAGGTTGGCCTGCTGAGCTTCGGCGGACCCGCCGGGCAGATCGCGTTGATGCACCGGATCTTCGTCGTCGAAAAGCGCTGGCTCAGCGAGAATCGCTTTCTGCACGCGCTCAACTACTGCATGCTCCTGCCCGGGCCGGAGGCGCAGCAACTCGCGACCTACGTCGGCTGGCTGCTGCACGGGTGGCGCGGCGGGGTGACCGCCGGGACGCTCTTCGTTCTGCCGGGCTTTGTTTCGATCCTGGCGCTGTCGATCCTCTACGCCGTCTACCAACAGGCCGATCTGGTGCTGGCGCTCTTCTTTGGTCTCAAGGCCGCCACGCTTGCGGTGGTCGTCGAGGCCGTCTTCCGCATCGGCGCGCGGGCCTTGAAGAACCGCGTGATGATCGGCATCGCAGCGTCGGCCTTCGTCGCGATCTTCTTCTTCGAGCTTCCCTTTCCGCTGATCGTCCTCGCGGCGGGCATGATCGGGATTGCCGGTGGCCGGGTGCGACCCGATCAGTTCTGTGTCATCCAATCGCCCGCGGCCGACGACGAGGAAGCCGGCATCGCCATCAGCGACGCAACCGCTGTGCATACGCTGCCGAGCTGGGGCCGAGCGGCGCGCGTGAGTACTCTCTGGGTCGGACTTTGGGTGAGTCCGATTGTGCTCCTCTACGCGACGCTTGGGCCACAGCACGTGCTCACGATCGAGAGCGTATTCTTCAGCAAGGCGGCCGTCGTCACGTTCGGCGGGGCGTATGCGGTGCTCGCCTACATCGCGCAACAAGCCGTCGAGGTGTACGGCTGGCTCCAGCCCGGGGAGATGCTCGACGGCCTCGGCATGGCCGAAACGACACCGGGACCGCTGATTCAAGTCGTGCAGTTCGTCGGGTTCATGGGCGCGTACCGGCACCCAGCGCCGTTCGACCCGATCGTGGCGGCGATCCTCGCGTCCGTGATCACGACGTGGGTTACGTTCGTTCCGTGCTTTCTCTGGATCTTCCTCGGCGCGCCCTACATCGAACGGTTGCGCGGAAATCGACTGCTGAGCGCGGGCCTGTCGGCGATCACAGCAGCAGTCGTCGGCGTCATCCTCAACCTGTCGGTTTGGTTCGCGGCGCACGTCGCCTTCGCGCGCGTAGCCGAGTGGCGCGGATTCGGCGTCCGACTCCTCGTCCCCGACCCCAGCAGCGCCGATCCTGCTGCCATCGCGATCGCGGTCGCCGCGTTCATCGCGCTGTTCAGGCTGCAGTGGAACATAATAGTGACGCTCGCCGTCGCTGCGGCCGTGGGCATCATCTATTCGCTGCTCGCGCGCCCCTGGGTGCTCGCAGCCTGAAGCACCCGCGCCCGAACCACGTTCTAATCCATGCGCTCGACTCCCGGATCATCCGCGTGGCGCATCGCCGCGGTGGGCAGCGACGCGCGATGCGAGGGCGTCGGTGAATTGCGCGAAGAAGTTCTCGCGACCGACCAGGGCGATGACGCGAGCCTTCTCGAGCTTCGCCGTGACCCGCGCGTTCGCACCGCTCAAGGCGACCCGCACGCCACGCTTCTGCAGCGCGCCGATGACGTCCTCGAGGGTCTGTAGCCCGGTGATGTCGATGAAGGGCACCCACTTCAGACGGATGATCAGATCGCGCAAGTCGGGGTCGGTCACCGTGAGCGCACGTTCGAAATTCTCCACCGCACCGAAAAAGAACGGACCTTCCACCGCGAAAATCGCGAGCCCCGGCGGTAACGCGCTGAGCCCCTGCTGCGCCAGTTCATGCTCCAACTCCGACGACGTAACCGCCTGGACCTCGACGCTCGAAGCCATCCGCCCGAGAAAATGCAGGGTCGCGAGTATCACCCCGATGTTCACCGCGACGACCAGGTCCGCAAACACCGTCAAGCCGAAGGTGACGAGCAAGATGCCGACGTCGGCACGCGGCGCGCGCCGCACCATCTTCACGAAGTGCCGCGCCTCCGCCATGTTCCAGGCAACAACGAAGAGAATCGCAGCGAGCGCTGCGAGCGGCACATCGCTCGCCAGCGGCGCCAGGAACAGTATGACCAACACCAAGGTCGCCGAATGGACGATACCCGCGAGCGGACTCGTACCGCCGTTGCGGATGTTCGTCGCCGTCCGGGCTATCGCGCCCGTGGCCGCGAATCCGCCGAGGAGCGGCGCGGCAATGTTGGCAATCCCCTGGCCGATCAACTCCTGGTTCGAGTCGTGGCGCGTGCCGGTCATGCCGTCGGCCACCACTGCCGACAGCAATGACTCGATCGCACCGAGCATCGCGATCGCAAATGCAGGTCCGATCAGTTCGATCACCGAGGCCGCCGCAACGGTCGGCAGTTGCAGCGTCGGCAAGCCGCTCGGGATGCCACCGAACGCGCTGCCGATCGTCGCCACGCCATCGAACTGAAACACCGACGCGACGATCGTAGCGACGGCCAACGCCAACAACGGCCCCGGTACCCGTCGGAGCTTGGGGATCATCGGTGTCAGCACGACCAACGCAAGCGAGAGGATGCCGATCATCATCGTCGCGACGTGCACCTCCGGCAGCACCTGCAGCAGGTGCCAGAGCTTTTCGTGAAAGTGCTCGCCGGCAACTGCCGGAAGGCCGAAGAAGTCCTTCCACTGGCCGACCCAGATGATCACGCCGATTCCCGCGGTGAAGCCGAGGATGACCGGGTCGGGGATGAACTTGATGACGCCGCCGAGCCGCGCGATCCCGAACACGAGGAGGATCACGCCGGCCATCATCGACGCGACCTGCAGTCCTTCGATACCGTGGGTGGCCGTAATTCCCGACAGCAGCACGATAAACGCGCCGGTGGGTCCGCCGATCTGCACGCGACTTCCGCCGCACACGGAAATCACCAGGCCGGCGACGATTGCGGTGTAGAGTCCCTGCTCCGGCTTCGCCCCGGAGGCAATGGCAAACGCCATCGCGAGCGGCAGCGCGACGACCCCGACGATCACTCCCGAGACGATGTTGCTCGCCCAATGGCGCCGGCCGAGCAGGCCCGCGCGAGCCGCCTCCACCAACGCGATCATTGCGATTCAGGCTCGACAGGCATCCGATCCTTATCCGTCGCAGGCCGAACCCCCGCAAGCGGCGCTTCAGGTGCGCGCTGGGTTGCCCGGCGCGCGCGCGGCTGCTTTCACAATTGACACGTCCACCCTCGCAGGCAGACACTCCGCCAATGCGTTTATCCGTCGCTCATGTTCGTCCCCTGCTTTTCGCGCTCGCAACCGCCCTCGCCTGCCTCCCGGGCCGCCCCGCGCGCGCTGCGAGCTGCACCGTACCAACGTCCCCGGGCTGCGCCACTCTCCAAACCGCCATCGACCAGGCGAGCGCCGGCGACACGATCACCGTCCGCGAACGGGACGGCAGCAATACGCCCTATTTCGAGAAACTGACCATCACCACGAGCGGCATCAGCCTCGTCGCCGAAATCAGCCACACACCGATCATCGACGGCACCGGCGTCGCTGGCGCCCACATGATCTCGATCGACGGGAGCGCCAGTCCCGTCAACGACGTCCTCGTTCGGGGATTCGAGATCCGTAACCACCTGAACGTCAGCGACGGCTCGGGCGTGCGCATCGTCGGCGCCGGCGACAACATCCAGATCATCGCCAACGAGATCCACCACATCACTGGCGACGACGCGATGGGCATCACCGTCTATGCGACCAAGGCGACGCCGATCAGCAACCTCGTCATCGACGGCAACACCATTCGCGACTGCGAACCCGCCCGCAGCGAAGCGCTCGTCCTGAACGGCAACGTCGACGGCTTCCAGGTCAGCAACAATCTGGTCCGCGACGTCAACAACATCGGCATCGACTGCATCGGCGGCGAGACCGACATCCAGCCGAACCCGAACCTCGTCTGCCGCAACGGCGTCATCCGCGGCAACACCGTCATTCGCGCCAACTCCCAGTACGAGGGCGGCTACGGCGCCGGCATCTACGTCGATGGCGGCCGCGATGTCGTCATCGAGAACAACATCGTTACCGGTAGCGACCTCGGCATCGAGATCGGCGCCGAGAACGCCGGCCTGCTCACCGAGAACATCGTCGTCCGCAACAACGTCCTCTACGCCAACGAAAAGGCCGGCATCGTCTTCGGCGGCTACGCGAGCAACGTCGGCCGCGCCAGCAACAACTCGTTCACTGGCAATACCCTTTATAAGAACAACACCCTCGGCCCGTCCGGCCACGGCCGCTTCTTCAACGGCAACGGCGTGGCCGAGATATGGGTGCAGTTCGGCAGCAACAACCGCATCGCCAACAATATCGTCTACGCCGGCAGCGAAGACGTCTTCATCGGCAGCTACGAGCCCGCCGAGAATTCCCCCAACAGCTTCGACTTCAACCTCTACTTCAGCGACACCGGCGGTATCGCCGACGGCGAGTTCGGCGACCACGGCACCGAGCACTCCGGCTTCGCTGCCTGGCAGTCCGGCTCGGGCCAGGACGCGAACTCGCTCGCCACCAATCCGCAGCTCACGGATCCCGCCAATGCCGACTTCCACATCGCGGCTGCAAGTCCGGCGGTCGATGCCGGCGATCCGGCGTACCCGAGCAATCCCGCCGACGTCGACCTCGACGGCCAGCCCCGCTTGCTCGGCGCCCGCGTCGACATCGGCGCCGACGAGGGAACCTGCGGTAACGGCGATCCCAACGATCCCGGCGAGCAGTGCGACGACGGCAACACCACCAACTGCGACGGCTGCGACAACAACTGCACCCTGTCGACGACCTGCGGCAACGGCGTGCTGTGTGCGCCCGAAGCATGCGACGACGGCAACACCACGAGCGGCGACTGTTGTTCTGCCGCATGCCAATTCGAGAACGCTCAGGCGAGTTGCGACGACAGCAACGTCTGCACGGCGAGCGATGTCTGTGACGGGTTCGGTGCGTGCACCGGCACCCGCATCGGTGGCCCGAGTTGCGCGCTCGACGCGGCGCGGCGCACGTGCCAGGAGGCCATCGCCAAGGCAGGCAAGAAGTACTTCGAAGCGCGGCTGAAGGTACTTCAAGCCTGCCGCAACAATCTGAACAAGGGGCGCGCGGTCTTTCTCGCCAACGGCACCCCGCTCGCCGATCCTGCCGATTGCGGCCTCGAGGCGCGCGGCCAAGGCAAGGTTGCCGGCGCCGCAGCCAAGGCGCGTGACATCGTCGCCAAGAGCGGACGCCCGAAATGCACCGACGCAATCGTCGCGCAACTCGGCGCCTGCGCCGCAACGGTCGACGATCTCGTCGCGGCCGATGCCGCCGGCGGCTGCATCCTCGCCGCAGCCGACAACGCCACCGACGCCATGGTCACCGATGAGTTCGGCGTGCTGCTCACCGGTGCCGAAGTCGGCTTCCGCGATCTGGAGAAGTGCCAGAAAACAATCGCCACCGCTGGCCGAGGGCACGCCCGCTCCCGGCTGAAGAGCCTCCAGAGCTGCCGCAAGAGCCTCGACCGCGGCAAAGCTCTCTCCTTCGCCAACGATGCGCCGCTGTCCGACCCGGGTGACTGCCCCGCCGAGGCACGCACCATCACCAAACTCGCGGCCACCGGCATCAAGACCCGCAACAAAATCGCCAACGCGTGCTCCGACGCGCTCCTGGGAACACTCGCCGCAACCTGCGCGACCACCGTCGACGCCCTGGTCGCACCAGGCGGCACAGCCGGATGCCTGGTGATCGGCCACGACGCCGACGTAGACTCCGTGCTCGACGCGCTCCACTGACCCCAAGCGGAAATCCCCCTCCGCAACTCAGCCTCGGCCCGAACCTGACCCGGCGCCGATCCGGCATTCAGCGCCGGCGATCGGAGCCGGCCACCCGCCGTTTACCACCGCCGCTTCCCTGCGTATAAAGACAGCACTGCGCGCCGGGACGGCCGGGGCAGCCCACCACCAACCCTCAAGGAGGATACCCACATGGCCATTCAAGCTGGCGATTCCCTACCGATGGATCTCAAACTCAAGGAGGCCGGAGAATCCGGTCCGGCCGACGTCACCGTCGCCGACGTGTTCAAGGGGAAGAAAGTCGTGCTCTTCGCCGTACCCGGCGCGTTCACGCCGACCTGCTCGCTCAAGCACCTGCCCGGATTCGTCGACAAGGCCGATGCCATCCGCGCCAAGGGCGCCGAAGAAATCGTCTGCCTGTCCGTCAACGACGCCTTCGTGATGGGCGCGTGGGGCCAAGCCAACAACACTCCAGGCAAGGTCCGCATGCTCGCCGACGGCAACGGCGACTTCACCAAGGCTCTCGGCCTCGAACTCGACGCCAGCGGCTTCGGCATGGGCAAGCGCTCGCAGCGCTATGCCCTGATCGCCACCAACGGTAAGGTCGACGCCGTCTTCGTCGAGGAAGGCCCGGGACTCAACGTCTCGAGCGCCGACGCCGTTCTCGGCAAGCTCTGAGCGGCAGGTGTCCGCGCTCGTCACGACGGGCGCGGACACGCCGCTCTCCATAGATCACGCTACAATCCGCGGGCGACGACAACCCCCAACCAAACCGATAGCAGGCAGAGCCCGAAGGTGCCGAGCGCGTTCAACGCCGCGAGTCCCACTGCGCCCTTTTGCAGGAGCATGAGCGTCTCGAAGCTGAACGACGACATCGTCGTGAAGCCACCACAGAGTCCCACGGCGAGCCCGGCACGGAGATCGGGATCGATGGGACGCGTCACCGCAACCGTCAGGATCAACCCCAAGAAAAAGCTCCCGACCGCGTTGACGATGAGCGTGCCGTAGGGGAACGCATCCCCCGTCAAGCCATGCACCCACTTGACACCGCCGTAGCGCGCTAGCGCGCCGACGAAGCCTCCGAATCCGATTGCAAGGAGGTGAGTCACGCCCGGGTCAAAGCACACGCCGCGCAGCGCGACAACACGCCCCCGGGCCGCTGCGGCAGGAATGATTGCCGAACCGGCCCAGGCGCGCCAAGTCAACTGTATCGCGGCTGAGGAAAAAGAAGGCGGCGAGCGGATTCGAACCGCTGCATGGAGGTTTTGCAGACCTCTCCCTTAACCACTTGGGTACGCCGCCTCAGTGCGTGCAAACTAGCCATGATCCGCCACGCAAAGCAAGATCGCGATCGCGAGAACCTTTGCAATTCACGGCTTGCTCGATAGCGCCGATCGGCACGGTTGGCGCAGCCGTTCGCAATGCGTACAAGGGGCCGATGACGTACCACCCCACGCGCCGGTTTCCGCTCCTCGTCGTCGTTCTCACGCTGCTCGGCGGTCATGGCTGCGCCGCGACCCTCGGTGCACGCGACCCAGCCCCGGGCGCGGAAGCGCCGCTGCCGATGGCGTATCTCGTCGGTGAAGTTACACCCCGTTCGGCGACGCTGTGGGCACGCTGCGGCGACGCCGAAGAGATCATCGTCGACATCGCTCCGGGTTCCGACGGCGCCCTGCACGCTCCGGTCGATATCGGACGCGACCGCACGGCGCGGCTCGCACTCACCGCTCTCGAACCCGATACGCGCTACCGCTACACGATCTGGTGCCGCGGCGTGACGACCCGCGCGCCGGCAGTAGGCACCTTCAAAACCCCCCCGCTCGCCGAGGAACGCAAACCGGTGCGCTTCGCCTGGGTCGGCGACGTCGGTGGGCAGAACGCCTGCCGCGACCGCGACCGCGGCTACCTGCCCTTCCAGGGCGTCTGGTCCGCCCTGCCCGACTTCCTCATCGCCCTCGGCGACATGATCTACGCCGACGACCCCTGTCTCGCACGGGGACGATACGGCAATGATCAGATCGCGGGGCCTACCGCACCGGCGCATAGCCTCGAGGAATTTCGTGCCCTTTGGCGCTACGCTCGCGCCGATCCATTCAGCCAACGGGCGTTCGCCGCTACCTCGACGTACGCAATCTGGGACGATCACGAGATCACCAACGACGCCGGGCCGAAACACGACTCGGTTCCCTGGAAGCCGTGGCAGCACCTGATGCCCGCCGCGCGCGAAGCGTTCCTGGACTACAACCCCATCGCGACCGGTGACCGGCTCTACCGCAACGTTCGCTGGGGGAAGCATCTCGAAGTGTTCATCCTCGACACCCGTAGCTACCGCGACGCCAACGGCGCCCGCGACGATGACGACAAGACCATGCTCGGCGCCGAGCAGAAGGCTTGGCTGCTCGAGGCTCTGGAAGCGTCGAATGCGACTTGGAAGGTGATCGTGTCGAGCGTGCCGATCTCGATCCCGACCGGGTCGCCGGAGATCGGTCGCGACGGTTGGGCGAACTTCGACGGGAACCTCGGCTTCGAGAACGAGTTGACCGAAATCCTCCGGGCCATCCAACGGCTCACCAAGCGCCAGGTCGTCTGGATCACCACCGATGTCCACTTCGGCGCCGCGATCCGCTACGTCCCCTTCGCCGACGATTCCGACTTCGTCTTCCACGAGATCATCACCGGCCCGCTCAACTCAGGCATCTTCCCGATCCACGATCTCGACCCGACATTCAATCCGCAACGGCTCTACATGCACGCCCCCGCTCGGGCGGAAGATGTCGTCACCTACGCGGACGCGCTTCGTTGGTACAACTTCGGCACGATAGAGATCGACGAGGCAGGCAGCCTGGTCGCGCGGATCGTCGAGGCCAGCGGCAAACCGGCGTTCGAGTTGCCGCTGCGTCCGTGAGCGCAGCGCGACGATTCAAGGTGACGGGGCCGCCGGACCGGCAACGCGCGGGTCGGCCCCACTTCAGACCTCGGCCCGACGCAGCCGCAGCGCGTTGCCGATCACCGAAACCGAACTCAAGCTCATCGCTGCGGCGGCGATGATCGGGCTCAGCAGCAACCCGAAGACGGGGTAGAGCACGCCGGCCGCGATGGGCACCCCGGCCGAGTTGTAGAGGAAGGCGAAGAACAAATTCTGCTTGATGTTGGCCATCGTCCGGCGGCTCAAGCGCCGGGCACGGGCGATGCCGCGCAAATCGCCCTTGACCAATGTAACCCCGGCGCTCTCCATCGCCACGTCCGTGCCGGTTCCCATGGCGATGCCGACCTGCGCCTGGGCGAGCGCGGGGGCGTCGTTGATGCCGTCGCCCGCCATCGCCACGATGCTCCCTTCGGCCTGGAGCCGCTTGATCACGTCCGCTTTCTGGTCGGGCAAGACGCCCGCGATGACCTCGTCGATGCCGAGCGTGCTAGCAACAGCTCGGGCGGTGGCCTCGCTATCGCCCGTCAGCATGACGACCCGCAGGCCTTCGCCATGCAGCATCCGGACCGCGTCGGCAGTGCTGTCTTTGATCCGATCGGCAACGCCGACGATACCCGCGACACTACCGTCGACCGCGACGAACATCACCGTCTGGCCCTCGCCTCGCAATTGCTCGGCGCGCGTCGCGAGTTCGCCCGGATCGACGGCGAGGTCGTCCATCATCGCGCGGTTGCCGAGGGCGACGACGCGTTCCTCGACGCGCCCCGAGACTCCCTTGCCGGTGACCGACTGGAAGTCCGTCACCGCGCCCAACGCGATGCCGCGATCCGCTGCCCCGGCTACGATGGCCGCCGCCAGCGGGTGCTCGCTGCCCCGTTCGAGGCTTGCCGCCAGACGCAGCAACTCGCCCTCCTCGATTCCCTTGGAAGCAACCAGCGTGGCGAGTGTCGGCTTACCCTCGGTGAGCGTGCCGGTCTTGTCGACGACGAGAGTATCGACCTTGCGCAACACCTCGATGGCCTCGGCGTTGCGGAACAGGATGCCCATGCTCGCCCCTTTGCCGGTCGCCACCATGATGGACATGGGCGTAGCGAGCCCGAGGGCACACGGGCATGCGATGATCAGGACGGCGACCGCATTGATCAACCCGTGTGCCATGCGTGGCTCGGGACCGATGAGAGACCAGACCGCAAAGGTAGCGATCGCAATCAAAATGACGGCGGGAACGAAGTAGCCGGCGACGATGTCGGCAAGCTTCTGGATCGGCGCGCGACTGCGCTGGGCCGCGGCGACCATCGCCACGATCCGCGCCAGCAACGTCTCGGCGCCGACGTTCTCCGCGCGAATGATCAGACTGCCGGTGGCATTGACGGTCGAGCCGATGACCCGCTCGCCCGCATGTTTCTCGACGGGAATCGGCTCGCCGCTGACCATCGATTCATCGACCGAACTCGAGCCTTCGAGCACCACGCCATCGACGGGAACCTTCTCGCCCGGTCGCACCCGCAGGCTGTCCCCGACCTGCACCTCAGCCAGGGGCACATCCGACTCGGTCCCGTCGGCAGCAATCCGCCGCGCGGTCTTGGCCTGCATGCCGAGCAGATGTTTCACCGCCTGGCTGGTCTGGCTGCGCGCGCGCAGTTCGATGACCTGGCCGAGGAGAATGAGAGTGACGATCATCGCGGCAGCTTCGAAGTAGACGGCGACCTCGCCGTGCTCGCGAAACGATGCCGGAAAGGCGTCTGGAAACAGCGCCGCAACCAGGCTGTAGAGGTAGGCGACGCTCACCCCCAGCCCGATCAGCGTGAACATGTTGAGGCTGCGGTTGATCACCGAGCGCACGGCGCGAACGTGAAACGGCCACGCCGCCCACAAGCAGACGGGCGTCGCCAACGCGAGTTCGATCAACGGCCGGCTCGGCATCGAGAAGAGCTGCGCCAACGGCTGCCACGGCAACATGTGACCCATCGAGACGACGACCAGAGGAAGTGTCAGTGCCGCAGCGATCCAGAAGCGCCGCGTCATGTCTTGCGCCTCGTGGCTGTCCTCTTCGCCCTCCCCGCCCCCGATCAGCGGCTCCAGCGCCATGCCGCAAAGCGGACAGCTCCCCGGTCCCAGTTGGCGCACCTCGGGGTGCATCGGACAGGTGTATTCGGCGCCGGCCTGCGATGATTGCGGCGCTTGCCGCGGCTCGAGGTAGCGCTGGGGATCCGCCGCGAACTTCGTGCGACAGCTCTCGGAACAAAATCGGTAGGATGCACCGGCATATTCGAATTGGTGTTCGCTGGCAGTGCTCACCGACATCCCGCAGACGGGATCGGTGACACTTTCCGCATCAGCGGGAGGCGCAGCGGCTAGTCGATTCGGTTGGTGGTCCATTGATTCCCTTCCCATGTGCTCGGGGGCGGAAGCACCCAGAAGAAGGTACCGCGCAGGAGGGGCGGCCGACAAGCATCGCTGCGGCCGCGCGGCGCGAGCAGCCTGCAACCGGGGAAGAATCACGAAAAAGGGCCGCCCCGTTCGGAGCGGCCCTGATTCGCGCGCAATGATGGCAGCGTGCGATCACTCCGCCGGGAACGCCTCGAACAGTCCGGCTGCGCCCATGCCGCCGCCGATACACATCGTCACGATGCCCCACTTCTTGCCGCGGCGCCGCAGCTCGAGCAGCAGGGCACCGACCTGACGGGCGCCGGTCATGCCGTAGGGGTGGCCGATCGAAATCGCACCGCCGTTGACGTTGAGCTTGTCCGGGTCGAGGCCGAGCCGGTCGCGGATGTAGACCGTCTGCGACGCGAAGGCCTCGTTCAGTTCGATCAAATCGATGTCGTCGAGCTTGAGGCCGTTGCGCTGGAGGAGCGTCGGGATGGCGAAGACGGGGCCGATGCCCATCTCGTCCGGCTCGCACCCGGCGACGACGAGGCCGTGGTAGGCGCCGAGCGGCTTCAGGTTGCGCTTGGCGGCTTCGGTGTCGCTCATCAGCACTACCGAGGCCGCGCCGTCGGAGAGCTGGGAGGAGTTACCGGCGGTGACGGTACCGGTCTCCTTGAACGCCGGCGGCAACGCCATCAGGCCTTCGAGGGTCGTCGTCGGTCGGTTCCCCTCGTCCATCTCGAACAGGTATTCCTGGATCTTCTCCTCGCCGGTCGCCTTATCCTTGGTCCCCATGCGGACCTGGATCGGTACGATCTCCTCGGCGATGCGGCCCTCGGCCTGCGCCGCAGCGGTACGCATCTGCGAAGAGAACGCGTATTCGTCCTGCGACTGGCGCGTCACCTTGTAGCGCTCGGCGACGATCTCAGCGGTCTGGCCCATGGGCATGTAGACTTCGGGCTTGATCTTCTCGACGGTCGGGTTGACGAAGTCGTTGAGGTTCAGCGTGTTCTGCACCCGGGTGATCGACTCGACACCGCAGCCGATGGCGACGGGCACGCCGTCGACGAGGATGCGCTGGGCGGCAACCGAGACGGCCTGGAGCCCCGACGAGCAGAAGCGGTTCATGGTGGTGGCGCTGACGCTCACCGGGCACCCGGCGCGGAGCGCGGCGATGCGGCCGACGTTGGAACCGGTCGAGCCCTCAGGCAGACCGCAGCCGGCGATGATGTCCTCGACGTCGCCCGGCTCGATGCCGGCGCGTTCGATCGATGCCTTGATCGCGTGACCGAGCAGATCGGCGCCGTGGGTCAGGTTGAACGAGCCGCGGAAGGCCTTGGCAATGGGGGTACGCGCAGTCGAAACGATGACTGCCTGTTTGGCTTTCATTTCTACTTCCTCCTCGAAGGGGTTGACCTCCTCGGGCGGCGTGGTGCGCGCATGCGGGCCCGGCCCGAGAGAAGCCGGACTGTCGCCCAAAGCCGGAGTCAGGTCAATGGGGGCTGGGGCGGGCCGTTCGTTGAAAATGCGTGGAGCCCTGCGACGGGCTCGCGGCGAACGGGAAATTGCTCTAGGGAAATCGCGTCATAGTCGGGAGAGGCGGGCGATGGTCGCTTCGGCTTCGGTCATCACGCGGCGGACGATCTCGCGCACCGCGAGGACCTCGTGGATGCCGCCGGCGCCCTGGCCGCAAGGCATCATCGTGCGTTCGGGATCGACGTCGGCGGACGCGGTATAGTTGGTGACTCCGTGCTGCCACGAGTAGCCGAGCTGCGCCGGGAACGGCTGCAAGTCTTGTGGGCGCCGCTCCCAGTCTTCGACGTAGGGGTTGGTGATGACACGCATCGGCTTGCCGGAGTAGCAGCGGCTGACGGTGGTGTCGGCGCCGCCGGCCGCGACGATCTTCTGCTTGTAGATGGGCGCCGCGTTGGCCTCATCGGAGGCGATGAAGCGCGTTCCCATCCATGCGCCCTGCGCGCCGAAAGCGAGCGCGGCGGCCAGGCCACGGCCGTCGACGATCGCGCCAGCGCCGAGCACGGGAATGGTCACTGCGTCGACGATCTGCGGGATCAACGCCATCGCCGCGATCCGACCGGTATGGCCGCCCGCCTCGGTGCCCTGCGCGACCACAGCGTCGCAGCCGGCCTCCTGCGCGCGCACGGCGTGCTCGACCTTGCCGCACATCGACATGACCTTGAGTCCGGCGCGGTGGCACTTTTCGATGACCGGTCCGGGCACACCGAGGCCGGCGATGAATGCCGAGGCGCCCTCGTCGATGATGATGTCGATCGCCGCGACCATCTGCTCGGGCAGCGCCGCGAGCAGGTCGACGCCGAAGGGCTTGGCCGTGAGCTTGCGGACCTTGCGCATTTCTTCGCGGATCTGGTCGGGGCCGGAGCCGGCCATGCCCAGCGTACCGTAGCCGCCGGCCTCGGAGACCGCGGCGCAGACTTCGGCAAAGGCGACCTGGCCCATGCCCGCGAGGAAGATCGGATAGTCGATTTCGAACATGTCGCAGATCGGGGTTCGCAAGTTCATCGTCGGACCTTTCGTGAATCGTCGGCCGCGTTGGCCGTCCGGCTCGCATAGCCCCAAAGGCTGGCAGCACTCAACCGGGTCCGCCCATTTGCTCCACCGCAGCGGGCTTCGTAGGTTGGCCGCCAGAGGAGAACCACCGATGCAGGCCGCATTCAGCGAAACCCAACGCCAGATCCGCGACACCGTGCGCGCCTACATGGAGCGCGAGGTCGAACCCCAAGTCGCCGCCATGGAAGCGGAGCGCATGCCGCCGTACGCGCCGATCCGCAAGATGGTCCGCGATCTCGGCCTCGACGGCACGAGTGGCGGCGTCGTCGAACTCGCCAAGGACGCGGCGGCCGAAGACCTGCTCGACGTCTTCATTCCGACCGTGCTGATGATCGAACTGTCGCGGGTGTGCGCCGGCATGGCGCTCAGCTGGGGCGCGAGCATCGGCCTCGCCGGCAACAGCATCCGCTCGCGCGGCAGCAAGGAACAGGTCGAGCGGTACTTCGGGCCGATCATCCGCTTCGAGACGATCGGCGCGTGGGGCCTGACCGAGCCCAACGCCGGTTCGGCGGCGATTCGCGACATGCAGACCCGCGCGGTGCGTGACGGCGACGGCTTCGTGCTCAACGGCTCGAAGACGTTCATCACCAACGCGCCCTACGCCGACGTGTTCGTCATTTACGCCAAACTGCGCGACGGCGGTGAGGAAAGCGTGCAGGCCTTCATCGTCGAACGCGGCGACCCCGGCATCGAGACCAGCCAGCCGTTCAAGAAAATGGGGTTCAAGTCGAGCCCGACGGGCGCCGTCTTTCTGAGCGACTGCCGCATCCCGGCCGATCGCATCCTGGGCGGCGGCATCGAGCAGCGCGACCACGTGCGCCGCTCCCTCGCCGCCGAGCGCTCCGGACTGCAGCACATCTCGTATGGACTGATGGAGCGCGCCTTCGACATCGCCATCGCCTATGCTCGGGAACGCAAGCAGGGCGGCCAGCCGATCGGCGACTACCAACTGATCCAGCGCCGCCTGGCGCGTATGTACATGCACCTGGTCAACGCCCGCGCCTTCGTGTTCGGCGACATCGAGGCGCGCCGCCGGCGCGACCACAGCGTCGCCGACGTCTGCGTCGGCAAACTCTACGTTGCCGAAATGGCGACGCAGGTGACGATGGACGCGATCCACATCCTCGCCGGCAACGGCTACATGGAGGAATATGTCGTCGAGCGACTGGCGCGCGACGCCAAGCTCGTCGAACTCGGCGGCGGGACCACCGAAATCCAGGAATTGACGGCGGGCCGTTGGCTCATGGACCAGTACGGGATCTGAGTCGCGACGAAAACTCGTTGCGCAAGGGCATGCCGGTAGCGTACGGTTCGAGGAATAACTCCGTAATTCATCGTTGCCCAAACTGAAGGGGGGGTCGATGGTCCTCAGGCGCATCCCGTTCGTCCTCATCGCGTTTCTTTGCGCGGCTAGCGCATCACTTCCCGCCGCGGCTCAACCATTGGCCAAGGGCGACACGACGTGTCGCGCCGGATTGGCGAAAGGCGTGCAGAAGCTGTCGCGCACGGTGTTCAAAGAGAGGACGCGTTGCGAACGCTCGCGCATGCAGGGCAAACTCGGACCCCTGACCGATTGCGCGAACTTCAACCACCTGCCTCTCTCCGCGCGCAACAAGATCACCAAGGCCGAAGCCAAGGCGAAGTCCAGTGCCCTGAAAAGTTGCCGCCGCGCCGCCCCCCCGCAGCAGAACGGCTACCTCGGCTGCCCCGCTCCTTGCGCCGGGCGCTTGATCACCACCGCCTACGATAGCGTCGCCGCCTGCCTGACCTGCGTCGCCCACAACGGCATCGACGTCGCCCTCGAGGAAACCTACGGCCAGCCTCCCGCCGGCGGCGACCTCGATGACGAAGCCTACTGCCAGGACCGCATCGGCAAGGCGTTCGACAAGTACTTTTCGCGCCGCTCGGGAGAACAGAGCCGTTGCCAGAAGAAGCACGACGGCGGCCGCATCGCCCCCGAGATCGACTGCAAGACCAACGACTCGCGCGGCAAGTTGACGCGAGCCCGGGAACAAGGCGACAAGCTGATCGAACGCTGTGAGAGCAACGCGATCGTCACCGCTCTCGATAGCTGCGGAGACGATATCCTTGCCGCCCAGGACTGCGTGGCGAATGCGGTCGAACTCCATGCGGATGCGCTCTTCGACGACGTCTACTTCCCTTCCGCACCGCCGCCGGCGACGCCGACCCCCACCACAACGCCCACTCCGCTTTCCGCGCTCGCTTGCATCCCCGACTCCGACTGCCTGTCGCTCGAAGTGCAACCCGGGCCGAACACCCTGGCACCGACCGACAACGGCAGCTCGAGCTGGTACAAGATCACCAACCTGGTCGCCTTCCTCGGCCTGCAGGCGAACAACGGCTCGCGCGGCGACTTCAATCCCGGACCGATCCTGATCACCAAGAGTCAGTCCGTCGACCCGAACGGTCGCGCCACGCTCGTTCTCAGCGAACCGGCAATCGTCGGCGCCGGCCTCCCTGCGCAGTCCGAGCAGAACCAACGCGTCTGCTTCCACATCGAGCAAGACCCGAATGCGCCCGGATGGATCGACTGCGACGGTGGTTCGAATGCCGATGTCAGCTTGTCCGTCGACAGCAACGCCGCCAACCCCGCTGGCGCGTCGACGCTTGTCGTCGGCAGCGGCGCAGGCGACTCGGGTAGCGGCGCTGCCGTGCTCAATGTCATCGTCCGGATCGGCGCGACCGCCTCGCTCAGCGCGCCCTGCTCGACCGCGGACTTCAGCAGCTCGACCCCGATCGCCACCAGCCTGACCACGACGACCGCGACCAGCACCGTATTCAACGTCCGCCAGCACACCGAAACACCGGCTACCTACCCGCAAGCGGACACCCAAGTCGCGCTGAGCGGTCAGCCGCTCGATTGCGGCAACTTCGCCGCCGGCAGCCAAGCGAGCTTCGTCGTGCCGCTGTTCGAACTCGACACCGAGCCCGCGGCACTGAATGGAACCTTCGACCTCGCCGATGTGCTCCGGCTCGAGGTCTTCGCCAACAACGGCACCATCGGCGGGCCTGCGCCTGCCACGTCCACCCCGACGATCGCTGCCGCGACGGCCACGCCAACCCCGCCGGCGCCGACGCCGACCCTGGGTCCGGTAAACTGCCCAAGCGGCCTGACCTGCGCTGCGTTCGACATCGTCCCGGGCTCTGGGGCGCTACTGCCAGTGGACGACGGTACGTCGACCTGGCTGCGCATCTTCGACTTCACCGCCGTCAACCTCTTCGCCAACGCGACCGACGGCATCTTCGGACCCGGCCCGCTCATTCTCGGCAGAGGAACGGTCGACGGGAACGGAATCGCACCGCTAGCGCTCGCCGCGACGACCTACCTCGGCGCGAACTTCGTCAGCGCGGCGCAGGACCTCGGCCAACCCGGCACGATCTGCGTCCGCCTCGAACCCGATCCGGTCAATGACGGCTGGATCGATTGCAACGGCGGCACCAACCCGGACACGAGCCTCACCGTCGATAGCAACCTGGCGGCGCCGCCACCGCCGAACCCGGTCCCGGTCCTCGACCTGCCGGCAAACGCGGATCTCGGCGCCCCGGCCGGCGCCGCCGTGGTTCGCGTCCTGGCGCAGTTCGTCGTCGCGCCTACCAACGACGCGGCATGTAGCCTGCTCGACTATTCCAGCGCGCCGGCGATCGCGACGGCGTTCACCACCGGCACCGCCACCAGCCACGTCGCCAACGACGTCATCGACGGCAACGGTCCACAGGCTGCGGGCCCCAACACCACGACCCTCGCGGGAGCGACTTTCAGCTGCAACGATTGGGGCACCGGCAGCGGTTCTGGCGCGAGCATCGTCGCGCCGCTGTTCGCCCTCGACTTCGTCGCCCCGGTACTCGGCGTCGTCGTCGACGTATCGCAGGCCTTCCGGCTGTCGCTTGCACCACGCGATCTCCCGACCGGCGATGAGACGCCGACGCCCACCCGGACCGAGACCGCAACGCCAACGAGCACGCCTACGGCCACGCCGACAGCGACCGACACGAACACGCCGCTACCGACAGCGACGGCGACACCGACGTCCACGGCGACAGACACGCCAACGCCGACGACGACGCCGACCGACACGGTGACACCAACGCCCACCGCCACGCCGACAGCGACGGTCACGGCGACGCCGACGGCGACCGAGACTCCCTTCGGCCCCCCGGTGCGCAACATCGTGATCAGCGACGGAACCAGCCAGCTTCCGGAGCAGTACCAGGCGTTGGGGAACTGCTACCGAGCCGGGAGATCGGCGGCTGCGATCCTGTCATCGACCGATGACGGCTTTGCGACCCGGTTTGCAGCCAACGTCGCGACGGACTGTGAAGCCGTACCGACCGGTGGCGGTAGCATCACCGGGACGCTGGCGCCGAACTACACCATCGACTTCGACATCGCTTGCCCAGCCGGCGCCCCATATCAACTCAACATCGGCACCTCGCTCAACGGCGCCTTCACCATCAACCGCGACAACGGCGACGGCTGCGACTTGCCGTTCTCCGGCACCACCGGTAGCTCGACCGCACAGGTCTCGGCCATCGCCGGAGCGCAAGTCGGTGGAAATCTGCAAGGGGGTTCGTCGCTCGCGCTGACCTCGCCCGGCTCGCTCGTGTCCAGCAACGATAGCAACAGCGGCTTCAACCGCACCGGAAACGCCGTCATCACCGGCGTCGGCACCGGCGCTGCGGAGCCGCATTCGCTGTCGTTCTCTTTCTCGACGAGCTGCTCAAGTTCGGGCAATAGCTTCGACACCGGAGCCGAATGCAGTGTCCGGCTCGGACTGACGTCCGACATGGCTCCGAACGGAATCATCGGCTGCTTGGATGCCGATGACTACCCTGGCGTCGGCAGCCGCAGCGCTGCGGCCGACGGGCACTTCGTCACCCTCAGCGCGAGTTGCGGCCCGGCACCGACGCCGACGATCACCCACACGCCGACGGTTACCCCGACGCCGACGATCACGCCGACGAGCACACCGACGATCACACCCGGAGGCCCGACGCTCACCCCGACGCCCCTGGCGACCGCGACGGCAACGGCCACCGAGACGCCCGTGCCGCTACCGCTCGGCCTGCTGAACTTCAGCGTCACCACCGGACCCTTCGGCAATGACAACGCCCCCGGCTGCCCGAGCGAGCCGTCGAGCGGCTCGCTGTTGCGGACGCACGGCAACCCGACCGGCGGCATTCCCGGAACCGTTTGCAACGGCACCAAGGGCGACTTCTATACGGTGTCGGGGCCGCTACGGCTCGAGGGCGGTGTCGTCGACGAACTCGGCATCGCCGAGCTGACGATCGTCGCTCCGGTCGTCGTCGGCGCGAGCCTGCCTGGCTCGACGCCCAACTGCGGCAGCTGCGATTCATGCTGGCGCATCGAACAAGACACGCTCCCCGGCTTCGTCGACTGCGACGGCGGCTCGAGCGCCAACGTCTCGGTGACGATCGATAGCAACGACAACAGTGCGCCACCGGCACCGGGTTCCGGTCCCTACGTCTACGGCAGCGGCAACTCGGGCGCTGGAGCCGCCGTGCTCCGCGCCTTCATCAAACGCATGATCGTTCCCAGTGGAACCTGCCCTGGTCCAGCCGATGCGGCGTGGAACAGTCCGACGAGCGCGCTGTCGACGCTGATGGTCACCGGTACGGCGACGTCGCGGATCGACGACCGGCGGCAGTGTAGCGGCAACCTGTTCGGGACCGCATGCCCGTCGGCCGAGCCCTACACGGTCACGCTCACCGGGGCGAACCTCAACTGCGCCACATGGTCGGAGGGGACCGGCGCGCGGTTCGTGGTTCCGTTCCAGAATCTCGATGAGGTGATCGGCGGCAGCTTCGGCACCGGCGACATCGCCCAGGTGCTGCGGCTCGCAGACTGACGGGTGAACGAGCGCGCCCCTAAGCAGGGGCGCGCTCGTTCACCAAGGCTCAGCGGTCGCCGGCTTCGCCGGTGAGCGCCGCGACCGCCGCGACGATGCGCGGCCATACTTCGCGCGGTAGGTCGTGACCCATGCCCTCGATCCACAGCGACCGGGCACCCGGAATCGCCGCTGCGGTCGCCTTCCCGCACTCCACCGGAACCAGCGGATCTTCGAGCCCGTGGATCACCAATGCCGGCATGTCGACGTTGCCGAGGCGCTCGCGCCGGCCCTCCTGGGTGAGGATTGCGGCGAACTGGCGCGCCATTCCCGCCGGGTTGTAGCCCCGCTCGAATTGCGCCGTCGCGCGCTGGCGAACGAGATCTTCGTCGAAGGGAAAGCCCGGGCTGCCGATGGTGCGAAAGATGGCGATGCTGCGTTCGATCGCGCCTTCGAGGGTTGGTACCGGCGGCTGCGCGAGTACCGTGAGCGCCTCCGGACGCGGCGGCGGCAGGTCGCGATCGCCGGTGGTCGACATGATCGACACCAAGCTCTTCAGGCGCTCGGGTCGGCGCAACGCCATCTCCTGGGCGATCATCCCGCCCATCGAGGCGCCGCAGACGTGGGCGCGTTCAACCTCGAGCGCATCGAGCAAGCCGAGCGCATCGTCGGCCATGTCGGTGACCGCATAAGGCGCCGTCGCCGCGTTGCCCTGCAAAACGTTCATCAGCAGTTCCGGGATATTGGGCATCCCGAGGTCGTCGAGATGGCTCGACTTGCCGACGTCGCGGTTGTCGAAGCGGATCACGTAGTGGCCGCGCGCAGCGATTTCCTCGCAGAACTCCTCGTGCCAGAGGATCATCTGCGAGCCGAGGCCCATGATCAGCAGGACCGGTTCCGCGTCGCGCGCTCCGAAGGTGTCGAACTCGATCTCGATCCCGTTGCTATTCACTCTAGGCATGGTCGCGGATCATGGCCCAGGCGTTCGCGCCGGGTCAAGCTGGGAGTGGACCGGATGGAACGTGCAGCCGCCACCGCGCGCGCGTCCTCAGCGCCGGTCGTCGCGCTCGACCCGACCATCGACGAGGTGGATGTTGCGCTCGCTCGCCTCGGCGAACGCATTCTCATGGGTGACCGCGATCACGGTCCGCCCCGCTTCAGCGGCGATGCGCACGAAGATGTCGCGGACGATTTCGCTGTTCTTGCTGTCGAGGTTGCCGGTCGGCTCGTCGGCGAGGACGAGCACCGGATCGTTGGCCAGTGCGCGGGCGATGGCGACACGCTGCCGCTGGCCGCCGGAGAGTTGGTCCGGCCGCTTGTCCGCCTGGTCCGCAATGTCGAACGCGCCGAGCAACTCGTGGGCGCGCGCGACGATCTGCTTTTCCGTCCGCTCACCGAGCCGTTGCATCGGTAGCATGACGTTGTGCAGTACCGTGAACTCCGGCAGCAGGAAGTGGAATTGGAAGACGAAGCCGAGCTTGCGTAGCCGCAGTGCCGCCAGCGCATCGGCGTCGAGGCTGCTGGTATCGCTGCCCTCGAGCAGGATGGAGCCCGCCGTCGGGCGGTCGAGCAGACCGAGAAGGTACAGCAGCGAAGACTTACCCGAGCCCGACGGTCCCGTGACGCTGATGAACTCGCCCGGTCCCACCGCCAGGTCGATGTCGTGGACCAAGGTCACCGGCACCGCCTCTTGCAAGATGCGGGTCACACCGCGCGCTTCGACCAATGGAACAGCGGCGTTCATGCCGCCCCGCGAATGATTTCGACCGGGCGCACGCGCGCCGCCTTGCGTGCCGGGTACCAAGCGGCGACCAGCGCCGAAGAGATCGCAAACGCACCACCGACGCCGAACTGCAGGAAGCCGCGGTCGAGGACGAAGCCCTGTCGCTCGCTCAGGCCGGGCACGGTGAACTCGATCGAAGCCAGGAGCTGCAGCAGTCCGAGCCCGATCGCCCAGCCCATGAACATGCCGAGCAAACCGACGAACGCACCTTGCACGAGGAAGACAGCCTGGATGTCGGCGGCACGAAACCCCATCGACATGAGAATGGCGATGTCGCGCCGTTTCTCGAGGACCACGGTCGAGATGATGTTGAAGATGCCGAACGATGCCACCACCATGATCGCGCCAACGATCGAATAGGTGATCGCGTTGCGGATGACGAAGAGGCCGAGTAGATCGCGATTCACTTCCTGCCAGGATTCCGTCCGGTAGCCCCAGCGACTCTCCATCCGCGCGGCGAAGTCCTCCGCCGCGTCAGCGTCGGCGATCTTGACGCGGACACGATTGGCGATGAATGGCTTGTCGAGCAAGACCTGCGCGTCCTCGAGCAACATGTAGGCTTGGCTCTCGTCGAGCAGCATGTTGCCGGTGCGGAAGATGCCGACGACCTTCATCCGCCGCACCAACCCCGTGGGCGACACCACGGTCACCAGATCGTCCATGGCAAGCCCCAGCCGGACCGCCATGCCCTGGCCGATGACGACTCCCTGCGACGCCGTCTCGAGCCGCAGCAGACTACCTGCGCGCATGTCGCCTTCGACACTCGTCAGCTGCCGCTCCTTGTCGGGGTCGATACCGGCGATCGAGGCACTGATGTCCTTGCTCGCGTAACGCATGATCGCCTGTCCGAGCAGCGCGGCTTCGGCGATGACGCCCGGTTGCTGAGAAAGCTCATCGACGATCGCGCCGTGGTTCTTGATGCCGCGCAGATACTCGCGCGGCTTGGTGTTGGTGAGCGCCACGGCGCCATGGGGGAACGCCAGAAAGACCGGCTGCGGCGCCGCGCTGCGGAACTCATCCTTCATCGTGATGTGCGGCGCGTTGTCGACGAGGCGTTGGGTGAAGTCGCGCTCCGAACCGGACATGATCGACGAGGTCCCGATGTAGAAGCCCACCCCGAGGGCCACCCCCAGCGTCGAGACTACAGTCTGCCGCCGCCGGTGGGTGAGCTGCGCCGCGGCAATGCCGATACACACTCGCCAGAACATCGCCGTTCAGCCGCCCGCGGCCGGTATCCGTCGCACCCGCACGCGCTCGCCTTCGGCGAGTTGGGACGGCGGGTTGACGATGACTACATCTGCCAAGGAGAGGCCTGAATCGACCTCGGCCTCCGTTTTGCCGAGCGCGCCGAGTTCGACGGCGCGGCGCCTGGCACGACCGTCGACGACGAGCCAGACCGAGTCGCCCGCAAGCGCTGCCACCGGCACGAGGAGCGCATCGTCCTCGCGCCGCACGACGACGTTGATTTCGGTGGTCATGCCCGAGCGCAGCGGCGTGTCGCCCGGCAGCGCGATCGTGATGCGGTACGAACGCGCCACCGGATCACCGAACGGGGTGAGCCCGCTGACGGTGCCCGCGAGTGCCTGGCCCGAAAACGCATCGGCGCGAATCAGCGCTTCCTGGCCGACGGTGACCTTGGCGACGTCCTCCTCGTCGACCGCAGCATCGATCTGCAATGCGGTCGGGTCGCCGACCAGAAACAGGACCTGCCCCGCCTGCACCATATCACCGAGCTTGAGCCGCTCCTCCGAGCGCAGGACTTGCCCTCCGAGCGGCGCAGCGATGGCGCGTTCGTCGAGTCGCGCCTGCGCGCCTTGGAGCGCCGCCGCCGCGGCGGAGTAGGAGTTGAACGACTGATCGAGCGTAGCGGCACTGACGTGGCCCGCGCGGCTCAACGTCCGCGTGCGCGCCAGTTCGTCTGCGGCGATCGCCAACCGCGCCGCCAACTCCTCCACCCGGGCTGCTTCTTCGCGGGAATCGATGGTGGCGAGAATCCGGCCCGCCGCGACGGCGTCGCCCTCGGCTACGAGCACGGCGGTGACGCGACCGGAGACCTTGGCGCCGACACGCGCGTAGCGCAGAGGCTCAACGGTTCCGGTCGCATACACTGCCTCGACGGCAATCCCACGGGTCGGGGAAGCCGTCGGCACTTCGCGAGGCTGGAAGAACTTCAAGTAGGCAAAGCCCGCCGCGCCGAGAGCGATGGCAGCGACAATGGCGCTGCCGATTCTACGATGTCGCAAGGTTCCTCCGCCGCCGCATGCACCGAGTCGAGACACCGTCCCCCGGAATGACGGCAACTCGCGCGCTGTGTTCCAAGTCGATGATGCCGTAGTTTCGGTCTACTGCAATGGCTGCGGCAAGAGCGACAAGCGGATCGCGCTACGACAATCGTCGCAATGACCCCTTCTCCGGGCACGGCCCAGCCTCCTTTTCGGGCCATGTTCCTCGGCAGTTTCTTGACTCCGTCAAAGACGCTCGCGTACAGTCCGCCCGAACGAACATTTGTTGAGGAGCGCAGCCGTGGGAATGCTCGAAGGAAAGGTCGCCGTCGTCACCGGTGCCGGCCGCGGCATCGGCCGCGGTGTCGCTCTCGCCCTCGCCGGCGCGGGCGCCGCCGTCGTCGTCAACGACCTCGGCGTCGACCTGCACGGCCAGGATCCCAGTGCCTCTCCCGCAGGCCAGGTGGTCGAGGAGATCCGCGCCGCGGGGGGCCGCGCCGTCGCCAACGGCGACTCGGTGAGCGAGTGGGCGACGGCAGAGAATCTCATCCAGACCGCGATCCGCGAGTTCGGCCGCATCGACATCGTCGTCACCTGCGCCGGCATCCTGCGCGACCGGATGATCTTCAACATGAGCGAGGACGACTTCGGCTCGGTCCTCGCCGTGCATCTCAAGGGCACGTTCAACTGTCTGCGCCACGCCGCACCGATCATGCGCGAGCAGCGCTGCGGCCGCATCATCACCTTCGCCTCGGGCTCCGGGCTGTTCGGCAACCCCGGCCAGGCGAACTACGGGGCCGCGAAGTCCGGCATCGGCGGCCTGACCAAAGTCGCCGCGCGCGACCTCGGCAAGTACGGCATCACCGTCAACTCCATCTGCCCAGTAGCCGCCACGCGGATGACGCTCACCGAAGAAACCCTGAAGGCGCGCGAGATCCGCAAGCAGCAGGGCATCATCCGCGAGGAGAAGGCACTTGCGCAGCTCGAGGATCTCAAGCCCGAGGACGTCGCGCCGATGGTCGTGTTTCTCGCCAGCGACGACGCCGCCAACGTCAACGGCCAGTTCTTCCTCTGCGCCGGCGGCTCGATATCGCTATTGTCGCAACCGCGCGCGATCAAGACGATCTTCAAGAGTGACGCCGCCTGGACCCTCGACGAACTCGACGAAACCGTACCGCTCACGCTGGCCGAGGGCTTGGTCAATCCGGCGCCGGCACGGCAGTCGTGAAACGGTGCGTTGCCGGCCGGATTGAACCAAGCGTCCCCTGCCAGATCGATTGGAGCAGCTCATGGGTGATCGTCTAAAAGAGAAAGTCGCCGTCGTCACGGGCGCGGGGCGCGGCATCGGCCGCGGGGTCGCCCTCCTGCTCGCTAGCGAGGGCGCAGCGGTCGTCGTCAACGACCTCGGCGCCAGCGTCTCCGGCGAGGACGCTTCCGCCACTCCTGCCGAGGAGGTCGTCGCCGAGATCCGCGCAGCGGGCGGCAGCGCCGTCGCCAACGCCGACAGCGTCGCCGACTTCGCCGCCGCCGAGAACATCGTCGGCACGGCCGTGCGCGAGTTCGGCCGCATCGACATCCTGATCAACGTCGCCGGCATCCTGCGCGACCGCATGGTCTTCAACCTGAGCGAGGACGACTGGGACGCGGTCATCGCCGTCCACTTGAAGGGCACGTTCAATACCGTCCGCCATGCCTCGCGCCACATGCGCGAACAGAAGGGCGGGCGGATCGTCAACTTCTCGTCGACCTCCGGCCTCTATGGCAACTCCGGCCAGGCGAACTATGGGGCCGCCAAGGATGGCGTCGCCGGGCTGACACGTGTCGTCTCGCGCGACCTCGGCAAGTACGGCATCACCGTCAACGCGATCGCGCCGGTGGCGCGCACACGGATGACCCAGACGGTCTCCGACGCCGCGCGTCAGGCGCGCGCCAGCCGCGGCATCACGGCGGGAGCGCCGGCGACCGAGTTGCGGATGGAAGCGGAGGACGTGGCGCCGATGGTGGCGTACCTGTGCACCGCCGCAGCCAAGGACATCAACGGCCAGTTCTTCGTCGTCCGCGGCGGCGTGATCTCGTTGCTCAACTACCCTGCCCCGGCGCGCACGATCACCAAGCAAGGCCGCTGGACACCCGAGGAGATCGCCGCGCTGTTCCCCTCGACGTTCGGAATGGATTTGGTCAATCCGGCTCCGGCGCGCGATTGACTCGGACCCGACCACTCCGAGTGGCGGTCGCGCGGTCGAGCTGACGATGACAGCGATTCACACCGAACTCATCGATGACCCTGCCCGCCTGGAGGAAGCGTTCGCGGTTCGCCGCAGCGTGTTCATCGACGAGCAGTCGGTCACGGCTGCCGAAGAATTCGACGGCCTCGATGCAGCCGCACTGCACGTCGCGGCATTCGCCGGCACACGAATGATCGGCACCGGCCGGCTTCTCGAGGAAGACGGTCGCGGGCGCATCGGCCGCATGGCGGTGCTCCGCGCGTGCCGCGGGCGCGGGGTCGGTCGCGCACTTCTGGAACGGCTCCTCGAAGCCGCCGCCGCACGCGGCCTCGCCGAAGTGTACCTGCATGCGCAGACACAGGCGCTCCCCTTCTACGAGGCCAGCGGCTTTCGCGCCACCGGACCCGAGTTCGAGGAGGCGCGGATCGCGCACCGCACGATGACCCTTGGACTCAGCGGATCTCGAACGAGTACGGCATGAGCGCGAGGATCGCCCCGGGAGCGAAGGGCGGCACCATCAATTTCACGATTTCTGCGAACGGCTCCGGGATGCGCGCCTCCGCTCCGCCGACGAGCGCTTGCGTGATGCGCTCGAAAAGGGGCTTGGGTCGCGGGTAGAAGACCAACTCGACTTCCTCGTCGACTTCGAGCCCGGCGAGTTCCTTCGTCGCATCGACGGCATCCCAAAAGCCGCCAAGCTCGTCGACCAAACCCTTCTCCACGGCTTGCGCTCCGGTCCAGACACGGCCGCGCCCAACCTCGTCGACAGCCTCGGTCGTCATCTTGCGCCCCGCGGCAACCCGATCGACGAACTCGCTATAGATATGATCGACATCGGCCTTGAGCTTCGCGCGGCTTTCCTCGTCCAACGGGACGGTGAGGTCGTTCATGTGCGCATACTTGCCGCGCTTCAGCGTCTCGACGTTGATGCCGGCATTCGCGAGCAGGCCGCGGACGACAGGTCGCACCATGACGACACCGATCGAACCGGTGAGCGTCGTCGGCTGCGCGAGAATGCGGTCGGCGCCGACCGAGATGTAGTACCCGCCCGAAGCCGCAACGTCGGACATCGAAACCACCACCGGCTTCTTGTCCTGCACGTCGCGGCGCGCGCGCCAGATCAGGTCCGACGCCAGGGCCGACCCTCCGGGACTGTCGACCCGCAGTACCAAGCCGAGTACCTCCTCGTCGTCCGCGATCTCGTCGAGCGCCTCGCTGAGAGTGTCGGCGCCGATGTTGCCGCCGCTCACGCCGGTTCCGCTTTCGCCGCTCACGATGCTCCCCGTCGCGTACAACACCCCGATCTTCGCGCCGGTGTTCAGTCCGAACTCGGTGACATCGACGGCAGCGTAGTCCTCCATGGTGACGAGCGGAGTCTGCTCGCCGCCGAGCGAATCGTGGACGGTGCGCAGATACTTGATGCCGTCGCTGAGCTTGGCCGCATCGAACTCGCTCGGCGTCGCCAGCCCCTGGTCGATGAGTTCGCGAACCGCTTCGATCTCGAGACCGCGCGCCGCGGCAATGGTTCCGACGAACTCCGCGTCGATACTGTCGAGAATCGAGTTCGCCATCTCGCGATGCGCGGGCGTCATCTCCTTGAACGCGATGAAATCGCCCATGGTCTTATACTCGCGCACCTTCTCGACGTGCATGTCGATATCGAGCTTCTCCCATAGCCCACCGAGAAATAGGAACTGCGACGAAAGCCCGGTGAGCGGCGCCGTCGTCGCGGGCGCGAGGTGAATCCGATCGGCAACCGAGGCGACGTAGTACTCGAGATTGCTGGCGAGCATTTCCTGCTCGACCACGGCAATCACCGGCTTCTCGGTGCGCTTGAACTCGGCAACTGCAGCGCGGATCTCGCGCGCCTTGGCCCAACCCGTCTCCAGGGTTCTCACCCGCATGACCAGCCCGGCGATGCGCTCGTCGCGCGCGGCAGCACGAAGGGTCATCAGCACGTCGTACAAGCTCGGCCCACTGTCGGCGAGCAGGCGCCCGACGATGTCGTCCGGTGGCGCCTCATGGAACGCGCCGCTGACGTCGAGGAGGAGATAGCTTCCCGTCTTGATGCCCGCATCGGGCGAACTGAACCGCGAGACGAGCCCAATCACAACCAGAACGAACAGAGCTGAAATGACGAGACGGCGGCGCGTGAACATGACCCGATCTCCTACCGTAGCGCGGCTGCCAAAGAAAGCCGCCGCCGGCAGCCAGACGGTACGATCCCGACCCGGACGATCACTTCACTCCAGGCAATTTTTGCACGGGTGCGCGGCTCGCGTCGGGCAGGTACTGGCGGGCCTCCGGCAACCAGCCGCGAATCTGCGCTTGACGCGTGCCGTAGCTCGGGTGGGTCGACATGAACTCGGGCGGCCCGCCCGTGCCGCCCTGGGCTTCGAAACGCTCCCAGAGTTCGAGGGCGGCCTGCGGGTCGTAGCCCGCCTTCGCCATCAGGATCATGCCGATGTGGTCCGCCTCCGATTCCTGGGAGCGACTGAACGGCAGCATGACGCCGTACTGCGCACCGAGACCGAAGGCTGCCATGACCCCCTGCTGCGTCTCCGGCGCCGCACCCGAGAACGCGACCGCGAGGCCCATGCCGAGCATCTGCATGAGCGAACCCTGGCTCATCCGCTCGCCGCCGTGGCGCGCAATCGCGTGGCCGACCTCGTGCGCCAACACCGCCGCGAGACCGGCAGTGTCGCGGGCGATCGGGTAGAGCCCGGTGTAGACCATCACCTTGCCGCCGGGCAGAACCGCGGCGTTCGCCGTCTCGGGTTCGTCGATGACGTTGAACTCCCACTCGTAGTCCGGCCGGTCCGAAACCGCAGCGATGCGCCGACCGACGTCACGTACCGGATCGCTGATGCGCGCGTCACGCACGACCGGCTCCTCGGCGAGCACATGCTGGTAGACCTCGGCACCGAGAGCAGCCTCCTGTTCCTCGGAGGTGAACAGCAGCTGTGAGCGGTTGGTGAAAGGGACCGTCGCGCAGCCGATCAGCAACGAAACGGCGGCGAGGGCGGCGAGCCAACGAGAGCGCGAGGATTTCATCTTGCCTGCGATTGTACCGCACCAAACGCGAATCCCAAGCCACTGACTTTGCTGACGCCGCTGCCAGCCCGCGTCGACCCGTGTCGGCTCGATTGACGCGGTTGCCCGCCTTGCTAAACCATCGCAGGACACATCGCACTGGAGGTCCACGTCCATGTCCATCGCCCGCCGCCTGGCGCCATATCTCTCGGCCGTACTCACCGACCCGACGCTCGCCAGCCTCCAACGCACTGCCTTCGAAGCCGGCCGGCGTATCCGCATGCAGCCCCACCGGGTTCTCTACTTTCATCAGGTCGACGATCCGTACAGCCACCTCGCGGTGCAGACGCTCGAGCGCCTCGCCGAGCGCTACGCGATCGAACTCGTGCCCCACCTCGTCGGCCCGCCGCCTGACGACGCCGCGCCCGAACGGGCTCGCCTCGAAGCCTACGCGCGCAAGGACGCTGCGGACATCGCCAGGCCGCTCGGACTCGCCTTCCCGGCCGGTGCAACTGCGCCCGATCCCGCGCTCGTGCGCCGGGTGACGAGCATTCTCGCCGCCGCCGCGCCGGCAGCCTTTCCCCGGCGCGCGGTCACACTCGGCACGGCGCTGTGGTCGGCCGACGCCACGGAGATCGAACGACTCGCCGCGCTTTTCGGCGCCACGGACGACGCCCAAGCCGCGGCCGCGGTCGAAGCCGGAAACGAGCGACGCAAGTCTCTCGGCCACTACCTCGGCGGCATGTTCCGCTATGGGGGTGAATGGTATTGGAGCGTCGACCGCCTCCACTACCTGGAAGAGCGGCTGCGCTCGCTCGGTGTCGCCAAGCCGACGGCGCCGGCCGAGCCGATCGTCGCCGTGCCGCGCAGTCGACCCGTCACCGCAACGCCACCCGCCGAGCCGATCGTCGTCGACGCCTTTCTCTCATTGCGCAGCCCGTATTCGTACATCGTCATGGAGCGCACCCTCGCCCTGCCGCAGCAATATCCCGTCGAACTCCGGCTGCGGCCGGTCCTGCCGATGGTCATGCGCGGCCTGCCCGCGCCGCTCGCCAAGCGCATGTACATCGTCCGCGACACCAAGCGCGAGGCAGACCGCATGGGCGTTGCCTTCGGCTGGATGTGCGACCCCGTCGGCGAGCCGGTCGAACGCGGCTTCGCCCTCTATCGTTGGGCGCGCGATCTGGGACGCGCGGGCGAATATCTGCACGCCTTCACGCGCGCCGCCTTTGCCGAGGGAATCGATATCGGCAGCGACGAGGGGCTGCGCCACGTCGTCGAGAGCGCGGGCCTGAGTTGGGAGGAGGCCCAAGCGCATCGCAACGACCGGGAGTGGCGCGACGAACTCGAGGCGAATCGGGTCGAACTCTTCGACCTCGGCTTGTGGGGCGTGCCGAGCTTCCGTGTCAGCGGCGGCGGCGCGCCGCCGTTCGCCACCTGGGGCCAGGACCGAATGTGGCTCGTCGAGCGCGCGATCGTGCAACGCCTGAACCGTTAACGGAGCCGCAAACCGTTTAGTTTTGAGTTTTGAGTTTTGAGTGCTGAGTGCTGAGTTGCGGTGCCGGCCGTTGGCCGGCGGCCCATTGCAAGGCAAAGCCCTACCGCCAACTCAAAACCAAAAACTAAAAACTAAAAACTTTTGCGCTTGGATCCATCACTCCAAGTGCTTGCGCACCCGTGAGTTCTCGACCAGATCGGCGTAGCGCGCCGGCTCGCGGAGGATTTCGATCAGCCCGCGCATGACGCAGAGCAGCGGCTCGTCGACGACGCGCGCCCGCAGGCCCATCGCCTCGAACAGACGCTCGGGCCAACCCGGCAACAAGGCGCCGCCGCCGACCAGCGCGGCGCCGTCCGTGAAAACGTCGGCCGCCAGATCCGGTGCCAGGCGCTCGACGCTGCGGCGCACGGCGTCGGTGATGCTGCGCGCGACCGGGTCGAGCGCCTCCTGGATCTCCTTGGTGTGCACCATCAGCCGCTGCGGCTTGCCGGTGCGCTGGCTCAGGCCCTTCACCTCGAACATCGTGTCCTCGGCCGGGTACACCCGGCCGTGCTCGATCTTGATCTGCTCCGCCGTGTTCTCGCCGATCGCGAAGTTGTAGCGGTTGCGAAAAAAACTCTGCACCGCCTGGTCCATCGCGTTGCCCGCCGTGCGCACCGACTCGCAGTGGACGACGTCGTTCAGCGACAGCGACGTCACCTCGGTCGTGCCGCCGCCGATGTCGATCACCAGGTGGCCGCGCGGCTCGTGAATCGTCATCCCGGCGCCGAGCGCCGCAGCGAATGGTTCGCGGACCGCGTCGACCCGATCCGCCCCGGCCGACTCCGCCTCGCGCACGAGCGCGTCCATTTCCACGGCCGTAGCGCCGAACGGAACGCAGACCACCACCGCCTTGCGCGCCAGGCGATGGCCCTCGGAAGCGACACGGATGAAGTGGCGGATCATCGAACGCGCCGCTTCGAAGTCGGCGATGACCCCGTCGCGCAGTGGACGCACCACGTGAATGAAGTCGGGCGAGCGGCCGATCATCGTCCGGGCGCGCTCGCCGAACGCGATTGCCTCGCCCGTCGAACGCTGAATCGCCACCGCCGACGGCTCGGATAAGACGATGCCCTTGTCCTGGGTGAAAACCAGCGAGTGGGCGGTACCGAGGTCGATGGCGATCCGATGCCAGAACATTGGTTGCTGTATGACACCGGCGTCGTGCGTCGGCAACTCGGCATCGCGACCGCGTCGTTTGGCGCGACCAGCGGCCAGGTTGACGTTGACTCCGCCGCCGTCCCGGTCAAGCCTGGCCCCCATGCTTTCGTTCGCTCGCCGCGCTGCCGCGCTACTTCTCCTCGCGCCCGCGTGCGCCGCGGCTGCTGGCTACGACCTCTCGTTCGCCGCCCGCGTCGACTACCCGGTCGCGGCCGGCCCGCGGCTCGCCCAAGCGGGCCTGGTCAACGACGACGAGTACCCCGACATCGTCGTCTTCAACGACGAGGGCATCGTCGTCTTCTTCGGCAGCCCGGCGGGCACGCTTTCGGCACCGCTGGCGACACCCTTCCCCGGACGCGCCCACGCGATGGCGTTGGCCGACCTCGACGGCGACGGGCGGGCCGACATCATCGGTGCCGACAAGGTTGACCGCAGCCTGCGCGTGCTGCTCGGCGACGGAGCCGGCGGCTTTGTCGCCGGCAGCGAAATCGCCCTCGGTGCTCGCCCTGCGGCGCTGGCTTGCGTCGATCTCGACCGCGACGGCAAGGTCGACGTCGTCGTCGCCGCCGACGTCGGCCTCATGGTGCTGGCCGGCGACGGACGCGGCGGCTTCGCCGCACCCGAGACGATCTTCTCCGGCGAGGCCTTCAGTTCGCTGGCGATCGACGATTTCAACGGCGACGGCCGGCCGGAGATCGCGGCGTTCCGCCAGGACCGCGGCACCCTGCGCACCTTCGCACGCGGCGCGGACGGCAAGCTCGAGGTCGTTGCGGTCGCCGAGTTGCGGGCCAACGTCGAAGCCGTCGTCAGCGGCGAACTGACCGGCGACGACCACCTCGACCTGGCGATCGTCGAGCGGCGCGGCGCCGCCATCCTCGCCGGCGACGGGCGCGGCGGGTTTGCCGAGCCGCGGAACATCTACGCGAGCAATTCGGCGCGTGCCCTGACAACCGGCGACTTCGACGGGGACGGCCGCAACGACCTCGCCGTACTCGACGACGGCCGCCGCGCCGCGGTGATCCTACTCGGCGGAAGCGGCTACGAGTTCCGGGCTGCCGGCGGCTACAACATAGGGGCGGGCGCGACGGCGGTCGTTGCCGCCGACATCGACGCCGACGGCTCGATCGACCTCGTGCCGGTGAACCGGCGCAGCAACTCGATCACCCTGCTGCGCAACCGTGGGGGCGCTCTGTTCGCGGGCGCATTGGTCTTCGATGTCGGCGACGACCCGGTCGCCGCCACGGCTGCCGACGTCAACGGCGATGGCCACGCCGACCTCGTCGTGGTCGACGAAGAGGCCGGACGAGTGCACATCTTGATCGGCAACGGTCGCGCGCGCTTTCGCTCGGCGGCGTCGGTCCGCGTCGGCCGCCAGAGCAAAGCAGCAGTCGTCGCCGACATCGATCGCGACGGATTCGCGGATATCGCCGTCGCCAACTATGCATCCGACGACGTCGCCATTCTCGCAGGCACGGGCCAGGGGCAATTCGCGGCCCCATTATTCGTCGCCGTCGGCCGCGGGCCCAGCGCGCTGACGATCCTCGACGCCAACGACGATGGGCACCCCGACATCGCCGTCGCCAATACCTTGTCCAATAGCTTGACCATCCTGCTCGGCAACGGCCGCGGGCTGTTCCCGCAAGCGCTCAACTTCCCCGTGCGCGACCGGCCCGAGTTCCTGATCGTCGGCGACGTCGACGGCGACGGCAGCGAGGACCTCCTGGTCGGGCGTGCGCGTGACACCAAGGTGACGGTACTGCTGCGCGGGCCCGATGGATTCACCCGTGAGCGGCGCAGCGACCAGGGCCTGCCGGTCGAACCGACGGTCTCGGCCGACCTCGACCGTGACGGTTTCGCCGACGTCGTCGTTCCGGTTCCCGACCGCGACGTCGTCGAGGTGTTACGCGGGCGGTCGGACGGCGGGCTCGAGCGGCCGCTGCAGATTCCCGCGGGCAAACGGCCCGTGGCGGCGGCAATCGGGGATTTCAACTCCGACGGCCTGCCCGATTTGATCATCGTCAATCGGGCTTCCCGCACGTTGATGTTGCTGATCAACGACAGCGAGAAGGTGCCCGACGCCGATCCCGAGGCGGCCCAACCAACCGCGCCGATACCGGGCGAACCGAACCCCTGGCGACGTCCCGAAGCCGCTGACGGCGGCGCTTGGCAGACGCGATGAGCGCGCAGCCCCGCTTGTCGTCGGCGCCCGCGTGAAGCTATTCAGGGCCCTGGAGTCGATACGGTGATTGCGCGCCTCGCCGCCTGGTTTCTCGGGCACTTCTTCACATCACTACTGGTCTTCGCGTGCGTCGCGCAGTGGACCACCTCGTGGTGGCTGTTCGCGGCGAACATCACGCTACCGCTCTGGGTACACGGCGCCGGCGTGCTCGCCTTCTATGGACTCAACCACTTGCTGGTGCGCCGCGGGCGCTTCGGCCAACGGGGCACGCCCCATTCCTTGGGCCTGCGGATCTACTTCGCCTGGGCGCTGATGAGCATCTGCGGCGGCGGCTTCCTGCTCGCCGCGGCGCTTGCCTACGGCGCCTGGAGCGGGATCGAATCGGTCCTCGTCGCACAAACCACCTTCGGCACCGCATTCCCCTCGATCAACGACGACTCGTTTCGCACCTTCACCCGGGTCGGCCTCGTCGCCATCGGGTTGATCTTCGTCTACGGCTATACCGTTGGCCAAACGCGCCTTCGCACCCGCGAGTTCGACATCCCAACGCGTTCGCTACCCACGGCACTCGACGGCTTGCGCATCGCCCAGATCTCCGATGTCCACATGGGCCAGAACCTCGAGCCGCAGAAGCTTCGCAGCTATGTCGAGCGCGTCAACGCACTCTCGGCCGACCTGATCTGCGTAACCGGCGACTTGATCGACTCGCCACACGCCGACATGGAGCGATTTCTGCCGATCTTCGCCGAGTTGCGGGCACGCTACGGCGTCTTCGCGATCCTCGGCAATCACGATCACGCATCGGGAGCCGATCGGGTCGCCGATGCGTTTCGGCGGCTCACCGATATCGTCCTGCTGCGCGACGCGCACGTTCCCGTCCCGATCGGCGCGAGCGAACTGCACCTGATCGGGCTCGACGACCGCGGCATCGACTGGGCGCGGGGGTTGCGCCACGATCCGAAGCTCGACGATTTGTTCACCCACGTCCCCGGCGGCGCGCCCGTGGTGCTGCTCAACCATCGGCCCGATCTCTTCGAGCACGCCGCCGCGCTGGGCATCGGCTTGACGCTTTCGGGACATACCCACGGTGGGCAGATCGCCATGCCTTGGATCACCGGACGCTACCTCAATCCTTCACGCTTCATCACCCGCTACGACCGCGGGCTGTACGAGAAGGCCGGCTGCTTTCTCTATACCAATTGCGGCCTCGGCGTGACCTCGCAACGGGTGCGCATCTGCACGCCGCGCGAGATCAGCGTATTCCGGCTGCGGCAAGCCTGAAGTCGATGGAATCGCTGGTCGGACTTTGCGCGACCTGCAGCCAGGCAAAGCGGATTCGCAACAGCCGCGGCTCGGTGTTCCACTTGTGCCTGCGCGCCGACGACGATCCCACCTTCTCTCGCTACCCGCGCCTACCCGTGCTCCTATGCTCGGGGTACGCAGCGGCGACAGATGGCGAGCGCCACGACGGCGAACCCGACTGAAGGAGGAATCCATGCACCACATTCGATATCATTTCCTGCTAACTGCGCTGGGTAGCGCGCTGCTCGCGACCGCGGGAACGGCCACGGCGGACGACTGCTGCGCAGCGGCCGACCGGCGGGTGATCTCGGTCAGCGGCCACGGCGAAGTATCGGTCGCGGCGGACCTCGCGATCGTCGCGCTCGCGGTGGAGACGACGAATGCCCGCGCCGATGCGGCCGTCGCCGAGAACGCTGAGCGCAGCACCAGGGTCAGCGCGGCGATCAAGCGCTTGATCGGGGCCGACGACGAGGTGGCAACGACGCGTTACTCGTTGCAGCCGCGCTATGAGCAGGAAAAGGGCTACGACCAGCCGCAAATCACCGGTTACGTCGCGAGCAACGAAGTGCGCGTCGAACTGCACGACATCAACGCAGTCGGCAAGGTGGTCGACGCCGCGATCCAGGCGGGAGCGAATCGGGTCGGAAGTTTGCAGTTCACCGTCGCAAGCCCAGACCCACAGCAACGCGAGGCTCTCGAACTCGCCGGCAAGCGCGCCCGCGAGCAGGCCGAGAGCATCGCGCGCGCTCTCGGCGTGACGCTTGGCAAGGTGATCTCCGCGAGCACGAGCTACCAGGGGCCAATCTTGCCCAAGCAGATGGAGTCCTATGCGATGATGGCGCGCGACAGCGTGGCATCGACACCGATCGAGGCCGGCGACGTGACGATTTCAGCCGATATCAGCGTCGTCTACGAAATCGAATGAGGCGGAAGCGATACGGGCAGATCAGCGGCTCTCCGGGTCGTAGGGGTCGGTGCCGCGCTCCCCTTCCTCGGCGTCGAGAATGCCGTCGGCATCGTAATCTTGGAGTGGCGGCGCCGTAACCTCGATGCGCGCGGGGCCGCCGGCGGCGATACTCGCCAAGAAGCTCACGAGCTGCGCCGTATGCGCGCGCAACGGTTGCTCGAAGCGAAACTCCGCGGCGAGGCGCGGCCGCTCGGCGCCGTCGGCGAAGTGGTTGGGGAAGAACTTGCGCGTGTCGTAGCGCGCATAACCGAGACCGTGATTCGCCGGCAGATACTGCACGGCGGCACCGGTGCGACCGTTGGCGAGGTTGCCGACGACGGGGCTCGCGACGCTGCGAATCCCCGGCAGGTCGAAGAGTCGCGGCATCGCCAGGTCGAGGCCGAGCGCGCGTACCAGCGCAACCGTCGCGACGTTCGGCAGCACTTCGTCGTATACGGCGTAACTGACTAGCACATCCGGGGGCGCGCGTTCGGGGAGCAACGGGTCGCGGCCGACGTGCGGCGCATAGGCGATCGGATCACCGGGCTCGGTGACCGCCGCGAGCAACGTCGCCACCGGGTGCAGCGCGTCGATTGCGGCATCGCCTTGGACACCGAAGAGGACGTTGGTCAACGTGCCGACGAGCGGCGCCAACTCGGCCGACTGCGTCGTGATGAGTTGCAGAAAGCTCGCACCCGGCACCTGCAACGCGGCGGCGCGGATCTCGGGTTCGACCGCAATGGCCATTGCGCCCATGATCCCGCCGAGGGATCCGCCACTCCAGTAGATCCGAGTCGGATCGAGCTGCGGCATGGATGCGGTCGCAGTCGCGAGTGGCGCCAAGTCTAGATTGGGGTTTTGGATCAAACGCACGAGGCTGACGTGGTCGAGTATGGTCTGGCGAAAGTTATCGCGGATGGCGACGAAGTCGCCGAAGCCGGCGAAAAATGCGATCGGAAAGCCGACGCTGTCGGGGATGCCGTCGGGGCCGTCGTAAGCTCCCGGGTAGTTGTTGCGCGCGTCCGCAGCGCCCTGACGAGCGCCGTGCAAAACGTCGTCGATGCCGATTACCGCGAAGCCGGCGCGGGCGAGTTCGTTGGTCACGCCAAACATGCTGCCGCGGTGGTTACTCAGCCCGTGCCCGTGGATGACCACGGGATAGCCTTCTACCGGCGGCGCATGCCGCGGTAACACGAGCGTCACCGGGACCCTGGCCCCGGTTTGCGTCAGCGTTGCGTCGCCGGTCGCCGCGTCGGTCGCGAAACCACCGCCGCCGGCCCGCAGAAAGCTCGGAGCGACGAACGCGCCGCTGGCGATGGCGCCGATCGCGTCGTGGGCAATTCCGCCCGGGTTGTCGCTGCCCGGCCAATCGCGCCCCGATTCGTCGCGCTCCGGGATGCCAAGCCAATCGTCGAGGGACGGAGTCGAGTCGGTCGTGAAGACAGCGACGCTATAGGGCGCGGCGGCTTCCGGGTCGAGAATCAGGTTCGGCTCGGGCTCGGCGTGGAGTCGCTGGCGCAGCGTCGCCATTTCGTGGACGCGATCCGAGGTCGTGAACACGGCTAGCGACGCGACTTCGTTGCGATTGCGAACCGCGCCGCGATCGACGAGCGCATCGACGGCATCGCCATGAAGCCGCTCACCCGGGGAGCGTCGCTGCTGCGCGGGCAAAGAAATAATGCGGGCGAGCTCCGGAGCGGCGACCAGGCGCTCCCCGGTGCGGGTGCGCACTCGCGCCGTCAGCACCGCTGCGTGCCGCACGCCTGGGGCGAGAACGACACCGGGAACGGGTATCACCGAGATACACTCCAGGCTCGGCAGATAGCGCGCAACCACCGGATAGCGTTCGCCGAACCGGGGAGAGGTCGGATCGACGTCGGCGATCAGGACGCCGACGTCGGTAGCCGTGGCCTCGTCCCAGGTCGACGGCAAGGTCGCCGGATCGATGTCCGCTGCGATGAAGAACAACGCGCCGGTCGAGCGGCCGAAGCCATCGAGCGCGGCGAGTTCACGCTTGAGCCGCTCGGGGCGGGCGACGAGACGTTCGAGTCCGTCGAGCGGCACGACGAAACCATCGGCGCCACGGTAGAGATCGCTCGGCCAGGGGATGTCGCCGAAGTGCGCCGTGGTCTCGCCTTGGAGGCGGAACGGCACCGCGACGCCGCTCGCCGGCGCATCATCCGAGCCGCAGCCACTGGCGGCAACGAGAGCGATGACCCCTGCAAGCACGGCCGCGCGCATCGTCGATGTCATACGAACCGCCTTTGCCCCTTACCGCAGCCGCCACTTCGGGCGCTTGCCGCTGGCGAATGCTTCCTGTCCTTCGCGCAGCGAAGCACGGTCGGTGCCGAGGCCGATGAACGCGTAGCCCAACGCCAGTGCTTGCGAGCGCGACAACTCGCGCGCCGCCCAGAGCGCACGCAACGTTCCCTGCACTGCCAGCGCCGGCTGCGAGGCGATCGCCTCGGCCGCCCACGCCGCGCTGTCGCGAAGGTCGGCGGCGGCGACCACCTCCGAGACGAGTCCAACCTCGTGGGCGCGCTGCGCCGACATGCGTTCGTGGTTGCCGAGGAGCGACAGGCGCATGATTTCCTGAAACGGCATCTTTTGGAGCATGTGCATCGGCTCGAACGCCGCGGTCATGCCGTAGGTCACGTGCGGGTCGAAGAAGGTCGCGTGCTCCGCGGCGATGATGAACTCGACCTCGCCGAGCATGTAGAACGCGCCGCCGCAGGCCATGCCGTTGACCGCGGCGATCACCGGCTTCCACAGGTCGTTGCTCTTCGGCCCGAGGTTGGCGCCCGGATCGTCGAACATGAACGGCGTCGACGCCGCGCCGGCCAAGCGCTCCACGGATGACTTGGCCGCATCGCCCATCGCCTCGGCGCGGTCGATGCCGGTGCAGAAGGCCTTGTCGCCCGCGGCGGTGAGGACGATGCAGCGAACGTCGTCATTGCGGCGCAGCGCTCGCCACAGGCCGCTCAACTCGCGCTGCATCTGCGCGTTGAAGGCGTTGAGAACGTCGGGGCGATTGAGGGTCACCCAGGCGACGCGGTTCTTTTCCTCGTACAGCAGGGTCTCGAAGTCGGACATCGGTCGGCGCTCCTGCGGCTGAATCGGTTGCCCCGTGGTTAGTGCTTCGCGGCGCCAAAGCCAAGCATTTCGCCGCGCGCGAATCTGCCGCTTGGCAACGAAGGGTAGCGCGATTCCGGCTACCAACGATTCATCGACGCCGGCTGTTGCTGGGTGACACAGTGAAAGGCGCCGAGGCCGAGGACCATGTCGACCGCGGCGATGCCGACGACCTCGCGGTCGGGAAAGCAGCCCTGTAGCGTCGCCAGCGCGCGGGCATCGTTGGGATCATCGAAGACCGGGGTCAGCACGACGCGGTTGCCGATGTAGAAGTTCGCGTAGCTCGCCGGCAGCCGCTGGCCGTCGAACTCCACCGGCGCCGGCATCGGCAGCTCGACGATCTGCAGCGGCCGGCCGTCCTGGTCGCGCAGCTCGCGCAGCCGCGCGGCGTTCTCGCGCAACGGCTCGTGGTTGGCATCGCGCGGGTCGTCCTCGAGCACAGTGACCACCGTCGACGCGTCGACGAAGCGGGTGATGTCGTCGATGTGGCCGTCGGTGTCGTCGCCGACGATGCCATCGCCGAGCCAGAGAATGTGGCGCACGCCGAGATGGTCGCGCAGTACGCCCTCGATTTGGGCGCGGGACAGCTCCGGATTGCGGTTCCTGTTCAGCAGGCACGATTCCGTGGTGAGCAGCGTGCCGCGGCCGTTGACCTCGATCGAACCGCCTTCGAGGACGATTCCTGGTGCAAACCGGCGGGCGCGGGTGAGCGCACAGACCTGCGCCGCGATCGTCGCATCGAGGTCGAACGGCGGGTATTTGCCGCCCCACGCGTTGTAGTCCCAGTCGATCCCCCCGAGTTCACGACCGTCGCCGTGGTCGCGCACGACGAAGGTCGGTCCGTGGTCGCGCATCCACGCGTCGTTGCTCGGGATGACGTGTAAACGTCTCCGCGCTGCGGGGACGCCGGTGGCGCGCAGCCGCGCCTCGACCGCGGCGCGCATCGCCTCGTCGCGGACGAGGATCTCGACGCGTTCGCCCGGCGCGAGCGCGGCAACCATGCGCACCCAGATGTCGGGGACAGGCTCGAACTTCCCCGGCCAGCTATCGAGGTTGTGAGGCCAGGTGAGCCAGGTGGCGGCGTGCGGCTCCCACTCGGCGGGCATGCGGAAGCCCAGCGACGCCGGCGTCGCGTCCGGCGCGTGCGGATCTTGCTGCGGCATCAGCGTGGTTCAATCGTCGAGAAAGCGCCGCACCAAACCGCCGTAGGCGTCGATGCGGCGATCGCGCAGGAAGGGCCAGTTGCGCCGGGTATCCTCGAGCACGCCGAGGTCGCACTCGGCGATGAGAATCTCCTCTTGGTCGTGACTGGCCTTGGCGAGGACGCGACCGAAGGGGTCGGCGATGAACGAGCCGCCCCAGAACTCCAGGTTTCCCTCGCGCCCGACGCGGTTGGGAACGGCGACGAAGACGCCGTTGGCGATCGCGTGGCTGCGCTGCATGATCTGCCAGGCTTCGTACTGGGCGGCGCCGAACTCGGCCTTCTCCGCAGGGTGCCAGCCGATGGCGGTCGGGTAGAACAGAACCTGCGCCCCGGTCAGCGCCGTCAGCCGGGCGCCCTCGGGGAACCACTGGTCCCAACACACGAGGGTACCGACCCGTGCCGCCTGCAGCGGGAAGCTGCGGAAGCCGAGGTCACCGGGGGTGAAGTAGTACTTTTCGAAATACAATGGATCGTCGGGAATGTGCATCTTGCGGTAGATGCCGGCGATCTCGCCGTCGGCTTCGATGATGACCGCGGTATTGTGGTAGAGGCCCGCGGCCCGCGCCTCGAATAGCGAGCCGACGATGGCGACGCCCAGGCGACGCGCAGCCGCGCGCAGCGCGTCGGTGGTCGGCCCCGGAATCGATTCGGCGAGGTCGAACAGAGCAGCGTCTTCGCGCTGGCAGAAGTACGGCGAGCGGAAGAGCTCCTGCAGGCAAATGATCTGCGCGCCGCGGCCGGCAGCCTCCTCGATGCGGGAGAGCGCCTTGTCGACATTGGCGTCGAGGTCGTCGCCGCAGCGCATTTGGATGACGCCCACCGTGAATTTCTTTGCTGCTGGCATCGCCCCGCTCTCCTCCCTTTGCTCTGCCACTTCCTACCGTGCCCGCGCGGCGAAGCAAACCGCAGCCGCTCGCGAACTTTTGGGCTTCTAATACCCACTTCCGTCCCGTACCGTGTAACCAGCTGCCAGTTGTCGAACCAGGGCGAGCGGAGCAATCCGCGCACCGAACCGGAGACCACCATGAACAAGCACCTGCGTGCGACCTTCTTTTCCCTCACCTGCGCCTTCGGTCTCAGCCTCGGGGGCGAGGTCGTCGAGGCCCAGTGCACCCAAGCGAGCCCGGACAACCCCTGCGCCCCGGGCGACGGCAGCGCCGCCAAGAGCGAGTGCCAGCTGGAGTTCATCTTCAATCCGATGCCGAAGCGCATTCGCGACGGCCAACCGGTGCCGGACACCCGGCGCGGCATCCAACGCGGCCGCATCATCTGCTACGAGGGCGATCCACGCTGCGACTTCGATCCCGATCTCAACAACGGCAGTTGCACCTTCAGCATCGAGATGTGCATCAACAACGAAGACCCGCGGCTGACGAAGTGCGACCCGAGTTCCGGACTGGCCTCGTTCGAACTCAAGCGGCCGAACCCATTCGCCAACAAGTTGGACCAAGCGGACATCGGAAACATTCTCACCCTCGAGGGTCTTTTCAACGGTAGCGGTGACGACTTCGGTGTCACCGTCATCCGCCGCCGCAACGCGTTCCTCAGCGGGTCGGTCAACAATACGCTGAACCAGTGCAAGGGCCCGGTCGAATTGACCGTGCCACAGCGCCAGAACGGCAGTGGAGCTTTCGTCACCGGCGTGAAGCGCATCCGGATGACCACTCTCGACGGTACCGCTGAGCGCCCGCGCAAGGACGTCGACAGCTTGCTGCTGCTATGCCGGCCGAGCACCTGCGGCAACGGCAGCATCGAAGCGTTCTGGGAGACCTGCGACGACGGCAACCGCGCCAATGGCGACGGCTGCAACCAGGCCTGCCAGCTCGAGAGCGGCCCGACCGCCACGCCAACCGAGAGCCCGACGATCACGTCGACGCCGACCATCACCTCGACGCCGACGATCACCAACACGCCCGAGGACACGCCCACACCCACCGCGAGCTTCACGCCGAGCGAGACTTCGACCACGGCACCGACGGCGACGGCCACACACACGCCGACGGTGACGTCTACCGCCACCATCACCCTGACACCGAGCGTCACCGCGACCCCGACCGCCACCGTTCCCCTGGAGGCGATCGTCGTCGACGCCATCCTCCAACCGCCCGGTGGCAGCCCCGGCAACTGCCGCGGCACCTGCGTCGCCGGCGTCAACGCGGGCAACCCTTGCGGTATCAACGGCAACTGTCCTGGCAGCACCTGCGGCGGTCCGAAGACGTGTGTCGGCGGGCCGTTCGACGGCGCATCGTGCACGAATACCAACGCTTGCACGACCTGCCGCGCGAGCTTCACCGGCACGCCCAGCGGATCCTGCGCGATCATCCAGGGCAACCTGATCAAAGTCGTCATCGCGCCGAACGGCGTCTGCGTTCCTCGCGTCGCACCCGACGTCTCCTGCACCACCGACGCCGAGTGTCCGGCAGGCAAGACTTGCAAGTTGGCATCGATGCGCCTGACGATCGACCCGGAGTCGGACGAGAACGGCATCCGCAGCGTTTCCCTCGATCCGAACTCCTTCAACCTGCCGCCGGCGCCGGTGCCGATCGCCGGGTTCACCGCCTGCATCACCGCCGCTGGCGAAGGCGTCGGCTTCATCGACTGCGACGGCGGCCTGGCGGGGATCGACTCGACGCTGGCGCAAGACCACAACCTCAATCCCGGCTCGGGCGGCAACAGCGGCGCCGTAGCGAGCGGCTTCGCCGACGACGCGAGTTGCAACACACCGATCCTGACGCCGCAGGGAGCCCTCGATTACCCTTGCCTCGAGGGGACGAATCACTGCGACGGCGGCACCAACGACGACCTCGTTTGCGGCGACGACGATGATTGCCCAGGCGGCGGCACGTGCAGCCCGTGCTCCAATAGCGGCAACCACGCCGGCATCTGCAACAGCCCGGTACGGACGACGATCACCGGAACATTTGCCGCCGGGGACATGTTGATCGTCATGCCCCTAGCGATCACCCAACTCGCCAACAGCGAGTTCGGCCCGGACAATCTGCCGTGCACCGCCGACGATACGCCGGCCACGCCACCGGCCGCGGTTCCGGTGGCACTCAGCACCGGCGTGAACTCGATTCGGGTCTTCGACGCCAACAACAACGCGACGCTGAGGGTCGCGCCCGGCAGCCAATGCGGTTTCGCACCGTGCATCGCACAAACCCAGGGAACGCCCTTGAGCTGCGCCGCCCTCGATGCGAGCAGCGACCTGTCCGGGACAGCCATCGGCGGCGGCTTTCCGGCGCTCGACATCGCAGTCATCAACGATATGGCGACAACGTTCAAGTTCGTCATCGAGTGATCGCCGGTAGGGCGGGTGGCGCACCCGCCCTACCGCCTCCCGTCGGCCCGCCCCGCTCCATCCGTCCCGTAAGCGGGATGATCCGTCCATCGTAAAATTGGATGGATCGGGGCCAAATTATCTATTTGCTCATCGCTTCGCTGGTGCCTAAGAAACCAGGCAATCAACCCGGAACGAAGGGATGAACGAATGACCGAACGCAGCCCCGTTGGCCTCCATGAGGACGTGCTCCAGCCCGAGAGTCTGTTGCCCGAACAGTTCCGGCACCTCTGGCACCAAAGCGCTGCCGCAAGCCCGACGCAGCGTCTCGCTCTCGCCGTTCTCCTCCGCGCCATTCTCGATTTGTCGCAGTACCGCTTCGCGCGCCGCCTGCGGCACCAAAAGCTCTATGCCGACGCGTACGCCTGGGTCTTCGGCCGGCGCGTCGACGAGTCGGGCCTGTCGTTCACGTTGATCTGCGACGCATTCAACATCGACGCGAATGCCGCGCGCCGTGAACTTGTAAAAGCCGGTGAGCCGACGGCGCCAGAGCGCATCAAGGCCGTCGCCTGGGACGAAGCCGCCTGAGCGATGCCGGTCGCTCTCCAGTTCATCGCCGGGCTCGTCGGTCTTGTCGCCGGTGCCGAATTGCTGGTTCGCGGCGCCTCCGGCCTGGCCGCGCGCATGCGCATCTCGCCGCTCGTCGTCGGACTCACCATCGTCGCCCTCGGCACCTCGGCACCCGAACTCGCGATCAGCCTGCGCGCCGCGTTGGAAGGCCGCAGCGATCTCGCGATCGGCAACGTCGTCGGCTCGAACATCATGAACATGCTGTTGATCCTCGGGGTCTCGGCGCTGATCCTGCCACTCACCGTACACCAACGCCTGGTACGCATCGACGCACCACTGATGGTCCTGAGTTCGCTCGCCTTCCTGGCCTTCGCCTGGGACGGCGGCATCTCGGTCGGCGAGGCCATGGCACTCCTCGCGGCGCTGGCGGCGTACCTGACCTGGACCGCCGTGCAAGCGAACAACGAAAGCGAAGAGGTGCGCGCCGAGTACGAGCGTGAGTACGGCGGCCCGGGCATGGGCGCCCTGCCCGGAGTACTGCTGGTGCTGGGCGGCTTGGTGCTGCTCGTCGGTGGGGCGGACTGGCTCGTCGACTCGGCGACCGCGATCGCACGCGCTCTCGGCGTCAGTGAATTGGTCGTAGCACTGGTCTTGGTGGCCGGCGGCACCAGCCTTCCCGAGTTGGCGACATCGCTCGTTGCCGCGCTTCGCGGCGAGCGTGACATCGCCGTCGGCAACGTGATCGGCAGCAACATCTTCAACATCCTCGGGATCATCGGGATCACCGGGATCGTCGCGCCCGAAGGCCTCGCGGTGTCGAACGTCGTACTCGCCTTCGATCTGCCGGTGATGGTGGCGACCAGCCTCGTCTGTCTGCCGATCCTGATTTCCGGGTTCCGAATCACGCGCCCCGAGGGCCTGGTGCTGCTGCTCTACTACGGTGCGTATGTCGGCTTTCTGCTGCTCGATGCGCAGGACCACGCGGCGCTGCCGACGGTGAGCTGGGTACTCGGCTTCTTCGTCCTCCCGATCAGCGCCCTTGGCTTGCTGCTTCCGTTGCTCACCCCATACTTTCGCAGGACCGAGTCGGCGGCTTCGACGGACGCTGGGTTGACCCGCCCGCCCCTGCCCTAACCGGCGGGTGAAAGTCGCAAATCTCCGTCACCCGCCGGGACGCGGGGGCTCTGAATCCCGCAGGCGCATTTGTCGCCAGCCTCGCTCACGCGGTGCGACGGGGACGCGGTGGGTTCGATAAACTGCTGGTCGACGACGAGATCGCCGCAACGGCGGGATTGGTCAAACGCTTCTCGACGGTGATCGCATAAAAGCGCTCGCGGATCTCGTCCGTGCGTCCCACCACGCCAACCCCGAATTGGCGGCGCACCTCCGCTTCGATCGCCGCAGGCGCGGCAAATACGCCTACCCCCGCCTGGCCGAATACCTTGAGCAGAGCACTGTCGTCGAACTCGCTGACAACACCCGGCCGGAGTTCATGGGCAGAAAACCAATGATCGAGCGAACGCCGCAGCGCCGCGTGTTCGCCCGGCAGCAAGAATGGCGCTCCATCGAGTGATCGCGGGAAATTACGGCGGTAGCGCGCAGCGAGTTTGGGAGCGGCGAAGAACACGACTCCGCACTCGCCGAGCAGGTGACTGTAGGCCTTGATGCGTACGGCTGGCGGCGCCGGCGCGTCGGCGAGCACGACGTCGAGATGGTGGATTGCCAATTCCGCGAGCAGCGGTTCGGGCTGGCCCTCACGGCAGATGATGCGGATCGATTCCGGCAGCTGCAACGCCGGTGCGATCAGGCGGTGCACGATCAGTTTCGGCATCGCATCCGTGATGCCGACGATGAGCCGCAGCGGCCGCCCTGCGGGACGGCCCTGAACCATGTCCATCATCTCGCGGCCGAGAGTGAAGATCTCGTCGGCATAGCGGTATACCGCCTGCCCAACGTCGGTCAGTACCAATTGCCGTCCGACCCGGTGGAACAACTTTTCGCCGAGGTTCTGTTCGAGCGCGCGAATCTGGCCGCTCAGCGTGGGTTGGGCGAGACGCAGCTCGGCTGCGGCTTTCGACACGCTGCCCTCGCGCGCGGTCATCCAGAAGTAGAGTAGGTGATGGTAGTTGAGCCAGTTCACGAAAGCGGCTCCAACGCCGCGGCGGGCACGGGAGCATGGTCTGCGGCGGCAGAGCCCAGCATCATCGCTTCGACTCTCCCCTTGTGTCTCCGGGGCGCTCGAGCAGGCGCGCCAGCCGTTGCGCGCGGCTGCGCTCGGACGCTGCCACGTCGCGCTGCTCGAACGGATCGAGCGCCAGACGGTACAACGCGCCGCTGTCGTCCACACCTGCAGTGTCGATGTACTTGTCGCCATGCTGGAGTACGGCGCGCGTCTTGAACGCGGCGGCGCCGGCTTCCGCGGATTCGAGGGCGAAGTACAGAGCCCGGTCGCGCAACTGTTGTCCCTGCCCTTCGACCACGTGGGCCAGGTCGAGGCCGTCGACCTTCGCATTGGTGGCGACACCGGCTACGGGCAGCACGGTCGGCAGAATGTCGACGAGCGAAACCGGTCCATGCACGAACTCGCCCGCTCCGGCATTGCGCGGGAATTTGATCACCATGGGGATGGCGACGACTTCTTCGAAGAGTGTCCGGCCGTGGCCGCCACCGCCATGCTCCTGCAACTCCTCGCCATGGCTCGCCGCGAAGATGATCATCGCGTCGTCGTAGCGCTCGGCGCCGCGCAGCGCTTCGACGAGGCGGCCGAACTCGGCGTCGGCGAAGGCGATTTCACCGTCGTAGGCGGCGTGCAGGTCGGCGACGATCAACGCCGGCGTCGCCGGGTCGATCTGTCCTGGATCGAAAGGTCCGGCGCCCTTTGGCGGCCAATTCTCGAGATAGCGCGGTGGCGGCGCGTACGGTCCGCGCGGGTCGCTCACCTGCACGTAGAGCAGGAGTGGCGTCGCCGCATCGCTACGGCCGAGGTGGTCGAGGGCCGCGGTGACGACCGCGTCGGCAGACGCGCCGGCGAGTACATCGAATGCAGCGAAGCCTTGGGCGAAGCCCGGATCGGCGCCGATCGCAGGGTTGGCACTGAGCCCAACGCTACGATAGCCAGCGCGGCCCAAGTACTCGGGCAAGGTGAACACCTCGGGCGGGAGCGCGGCAGAGCCCGCGCCGCGGCGGTGCGAATAGAAGCCACCGAGCAGCGAGCCGATCGCCGGAGCCGCCCAAGATGAAGTCGAGTAGGCGTTGGTGAAGACGACCGCGTCGTCCGCGAAGGCCCTCAGCTGCGGACCGGTAGCGCGGCGGTATCCGTATAGATCCAGGTGATCGCGACGCAGCGAGTCGACGACGAACACGATGACGTCGGGACGGCGGCCCGGTGCACCACCCGCCCCCAGGCGCTCACAGCCACCGTGCGCGACAGCGACCGCCAGGGCGGCGGCCGCTAGGAGCACTCGCTGCCGGGTGCGCTTCCTGAAACTCACTGCCTCTCGCTCTCGGGCGGCCATACGGTCAGCACGAGCATCGAAGACCTCCCTCACGCGCACACCCGTTCGGCATCCAGGAGTGCGAAATCCATTTGGAAACTGGTTACCGCCGCGTAGCACCGCGAGGCGCTGCGGCGCAATCCCGGCAGCGCAATTGCTGCCCACGAAGACGTGTGGCTATAAGATCGCAACCCAGCGGGCGCGAGGAATGCATGGCGAAGACGACGACGGCGAAGCGATCGAAGGCGAAGAAGAGCAGCGCTCTGCAGCCCGGCAAGGCAGCGCGGGGACGCGGCCCGCGCCATCTGGTGTGCGCGTTCGCGTCGCCGGCGGCCATCGAAGCGCACGGCACCCTCCATCTCGTTCGCGGCAAGGGTGTTTTCGTCTGGGATGATCGCGGCAACCGTTACATCGACGGGCTCTCGTCACTGTGGAACGTCAACGTCGGACACGGCCGCAAAGAGATCGCCACCGCGATCGCGGCCCAGACCCGCCGGCTCCATTACGCACCGACGTTGCTCGGCTTCTCCTCGGCGCCCGCGGAGAAGCTCGCCACCAAGATCGCCAAGATGGCACCGAAGGGCCTCGAGCGCGTGCTCTTCACCTCCGGCGGCTCGGAAGCGAATGAGTCCGTCATCCGTCTCGTCCGTCTGTACTGGCGGCTGCGCGGCAAGCGCGACAAGTTCAAGATCGTCGCCCTGAACCGCGCCTACCACGGCTCCTCCACCGGTGCCGCAAGCCTCACCGGCTTGCCCAACTTCCACCAGCACTACGAGCCCTTGATGCCCGGCGTGCTGCGCATCCCGCGCCCATACTGCTACCGCTGCGAGTTGGGCCGCACCTATCCGGAATGCAACCTGGCGTGCGCCGACGAACTCGAGCGGCTCATCCAAGCCGAGGGGGCCGACAACATCGGCGCCGTCATCGCCGAACCGGTGCAGGGTGTCGGCGGTGTGATCGTGCCGCCCGACGACTACTTCCAGCGCCTGCGCGCCATTTGCGACCGGCACGACGTGCTGCTCGTTGCCGACGAGGTGATCACCGGCTTCGGACGCCTCGGCACTCGCTTCGGCATAGATCGCTTCGGCGTCACGCCCGACATGATCTCCTTCGCCAAAGGCGTGACCAGCGGCTACCTGCCGCTCGGCGGTGTCCTGCTGAGCGAGAAGATCTTCGCCACCCTGCTCGAGCAGGGTCCGGGCTTCTCGCTGCACCACGGTTTCACCTACTCGGGGCACCCGGTGGCCTGCACCGCAGCTCTCGCCAATCTCGCCATCCTCGCCAACGAGAAGCTCATTCAACGCGTCGCCAAGCTCGCGCCGTACTTCGCCGAGCGCCTCGGGGCGCTGCGCCGTCACCCGATCGTCGGCGATGTCCGCGCCGCCGGCATGATGGGCGCGGTCGAACTCGTGCGCGACCGCTCCAGCAAGACTTCGTTTACCGCCGAAGAGGCGGTACCGGGGCGGGTGCGCGCCGCCTGTCTGCAGCGTGGAGTGATCGTCCGCGCGAGCCCGGAGAACATCTCCGTGTGTCCCCCATTCGTGATCAAGCGCAAGGAACTCGACAGCCTATTCGACGTGCTCGATCGGTCGCTCGCAGAGGTCAGCGACGACCTCGTCGCTACCGGAGCGGTCACTCCGAGCTGAGGCGTGGATGTCGTTCTCTGAGCCCGACAGCGCGGAGCCATCGGCGACCGAGCGAGCCTCCGGGCCGTCCCCGCGCGGGAAGGAATCCGGGCCGAGTCGCGAGGTGCTGCGGGCAATCGGCGCGCAACCGAGCAGCGCCGCCGAAACCAGATCCAGAGTGCCCCGGCTGCCGTTGCTCGGTGCCGCACTCGTAGTGCTGGGCGCGTGGCTCCTACTGGCGTTGTGGGGGCTCGGCGCGGCGCCGTTTCACACCAAGGGCGAACCGCGCGAAGCGCTCGTCGTGTGGGAGCTGACCCATGGCAGCAGTTGGATCCTGCCGTACCGCAACGGCACCGAGCTGCCATCGAAGCCGCCGCTATTCCATTGGCTCGGAGCGCTGACCGCGAACGCCCGTGGCGGGCTCGACGAGTGGAGCGTGCGTCTGCCCTCCGCGCTGGCGTCGCTCCTCGGCAGCCTGCTCGTCCTCGGCACCGGAGCCTCGCTGTGGTCGGTGCGCGCGGGCCTGTTCGCGGCGCTGGCACTCCTGACGTGCTTCGAATGGGGGCGCGCGGCGACGACCGGGCGGGTGGACATGACGCTCACGTTCGGCTTGGAGCTGGCGTTCGTGTCGCTCCTCTTCTTTCTGCGTCGGCGCAATCCGCGCTGGCTGGTGGCGTTCTATGTCGGCATCGCGCTGTCGCTGCTCGGCAAAGGGCCGATCGGCATCGCGCTGCCGGCGATGCTCACCTTGTTGGTCTGCGTATTGAGCCGCGACGTCACGCCGCTGCAGCAGCTTCGCCTTCTGCGCGGCGCATTGTTCGTCGCCGTGGCCGGCGGCGGTTGGTACGCACTCGCCTACTGGGAAGGGGGCTACGACTTCTTCTACAAGCAGGTTCTCGACGAGAACGTCTTCCGCTTTCTCGGCAGTTCGCAGTTGAGCGGAGGTCACCGCCACTCGACTGCAAGTCTCTACGCCTTGCTGCTGGCGGGGCTGCTGCCGTGGACCCTTTTCCTGCCGGCGGTCGCGGCGCGGGTCTGGCGCGAGCGCCGCGAACTAAACCCTCAACACGACGTCGGCTTCCTGCTGCTGTGGTTCGCCGTCGTGCTCGGCTTCTACTCGATCCCGGCCAGCAAGCGTGGGGTCTACCTGCTCGCACTCTATCCTGCGGTGGCACTCATGATCGGTTGGTGGCTCGACGCGACGCTACGCGATAGCGACCCGGCGCCGTGGCTCCGCCGCCTGCTGCGGCCGTTCGCAGCGCTGGCGGCGCCGCTCGGTGTGGCGATCGGACTCGTCAGCGCCGCGCTCGCGATCGGCTTGCCGCTCGACGCTTGGCTCGCCGACGTCCTCAAACCGCGCGATGCCGCAGCCTTTGCCGCCGCAGCGGCGGCAATCCGCGGCAATGCGATCGTCGTCATGGCGAGCGCAACGGTGATCGCGCTCGCGGGGTTCGGTCTGCTCGCGGCGGCGCGGCGACCGCGTCCCGCACTGGCATTCGCCTGCCTCCTGGCGATCGCCGCGGGGGCGAACGTGCTGACGCGCCAGGCGATCCTGCCCGGCGTCGCCGCGGCGAAGACACAGCGCGACCTCATGCGCGCCGCGCGCCAAATCGTCGAACCCGGCCACACCATCTTTTTTCATGACACGTTCAACTACGGGGCGATCTACTACTGGGACGGCCACATTCCCGTGTACGAGGGACCTTGGCCTCTCGGCGCGCCGCGCTATCTGCTGATCGAGAAGCGCCGCTGGGAGCGCGAGCGCGCCGCCGCGATCCATGACTACGCCGTCGCCCGCGGCAGCGACGGCGAACCTCTCGCATCGAGTTCGCTGGTTCTGGTCGAGCGCCGCGCGACGTCGAGCCGTTAGCGTGCACCTGCCGGTTCACTGAGATGAGCCTAGAGCCGCCTGCGGACGACCGGGCCGTCGCTCGTGTCGTCATCCTCCCTGCTGCAGGTGACGCGGGCGTGTTGGACTACGCGGTCGAGCCGGAGCAGCGGCAGCAACTCACGCCGGGCATGCGCATTCTGGTTCCGCTCGGTCGCCGCCGCGCCGTCGGAATCGTGATCGAATCGGCGGCGCGCTCCACCTTTCCCAAACTGCGCGCGGTGCTCGCGCTGCTCGACGATCGCCCGGTGATCGAAGACACGGTGCTGCGGCTGTGCCGCTGGATGGCCGAATACTACCTGTGCTCGCTCGCCGAGGCGATCACCGCAGCGCTCCCGGGCAGTGTGCGCATGACGCTCGACCGGGTGGTCCGGCGCACGGCAACAGCGCCAACCAATGAGTCGGGTGCCGACGACGAGCCGCGTCTCAGCGACCGCCAAGCAGCGCTGCTCCAGCTCCTCGACGAGAACGGCGAACTCACCGTGGAGGCGCTGGAGCGCCGGCTCAGTGGCGCTGCAGCAGCGACAATCGCCAGTCTGCGAAAGCGCGGACTGGTCGCCATCGAGCAGCGGCTGCGCGGCGGCGCGGAGCAATTCACCCGCGTGCGGCGCTTCTACCGGGTGCGGCGCCGGCTGTCGGAGGCTGAAGCGGCGGACTGGCAGCGCCGACGTCCGGCGCGCTACGAGATCTATCGCTATCTCGCCCAGCACCCGCTCGGGCGCGCGCCGGTGAGCGAGTTGCACGGTTCGTTCGACAACCTGACCGCCAAGCTGCGCGCCCTGCAGAAGGACGGCGTCGTCGGCGTCGAGTCCGAAGAGTTCTACCGCCCGGTCCTGCCCGAGGACACGCCGCGCGACAACCGAGTGCAGCTGAACGACGAACAACGCATCTCCGTCGCCGCCCTCGCCGGCAACGACGGGTTTCGGCCTTTCCTCCTGTGGGGCGTGACCGGAAGCGGCAAGACCGAGGTGTATCTCAATGCCATCGGCGACGTGCTCGCGCGCGGCCGCACGGCGCTGGTGTTGGTGCCGGAGATCTCGCTGACGCACCAGTTGGTCGACCGGGTACGGGCGCGCTTCGGCGAGGGCGTGGCGATCCTGCACAGCGGCCTGAGCGATGGCGAGCGTTGGGACGAATGGCGACGGATCTCGCGCGGCGAGGTGGCAATCGCCGTCGGCGCGCGGTCGGCTGTATTCGCACCGCTGCCGAACCTCGGGCTGATCGTCGTCGACGAAGAGCACGACCCGTCCTACAAGCAGGACGACGGCATCCGCTACAACGGCCGCGACGTCGCGGTCGTGCGGGCGCAGCTCGCCGGGTGCGCAGTCGTGCTCGGTTCGGCGACACCTTCGCTGGAGACCTTTCACAACGCCAAGCTCGGGCGCTACGGCATGTTGCGTCTGACCGAGCGGGTGGATGCGCGGCCGCTGCCTGCGGTCGAGATCGTCGACATGCGGCGCAACCCGACCGCAGGCCGCGCGGTGGCGCTGTCGCCCAAGCTGATCAGTGCCCTCGACGCCAACCTGACCGCGCAGGCGCAGAGCCTGCTCTTTCTCAACCGGCGCGGCTTCTCGAACTTTCTTCAGTGCCACCAGTGCGGCGAGCCGCTGACTTGCCCGAACTGCAGCGTCACCCTGACCCTGCATCGTGGCATCTCCGCATTGCGCTGCCATCACTGCGACTACACCGTTCCGATTCCGCGCGCCTGCCCGTCGTGCAGCGGCCTCAGCCTCGGGGCATGGGGAGCAGGCACCGAGCAGGTCGAAGCTGCACTGCAGGAGATCCTGCCGCGGGCGCGAATCGGGCGCATGGACCGCGACACGACCAGCCGCAAGGGAGCGCAGCGCGAGATCCTCGCGGCGTGGGAGCGGCGCGAGTACGACGTGCTGATCGGCACGCAGATGGTGACCAAGGGCCACGACGTTCACGGCGTGACCCTCGTCGGCGTGCTGGCGGCGGATCTGTCGCTGAACTTTCCCGACTTCCGCGCCGCCGAACGAACCTTTCAGTTGGTCGCACAGGTAGCGGGGCGGGCTGGGCGCGGCGCACGTCCGGGCAAGGTATTGGTGCAGACTTTCCAGCCCGAGCACGAGAGCCTGAAGTGCGCGGAGCACCATGATTTTGCGACGTTCGCCGAACTCGAACTCGGGCACCGGCGCGAACTGTTGTATCCGCCCTACACGCGCATGGTGCAGATACGCTGCGAGGGCGAGGATCCGGAGGCGACGTCCCGCATCGCCCAGGCGATACGGGACGCGGCGAATGAAGCCGGTCAAACCGGCGGCGCGGGCGTGATGATCGCCGGCCCGGCGCCGGCGCCGATCGAGAAGCTGCGCCGCCGCCACCGTTGGCAACTGTTGCTGCGCAGTAGCAGCGGCGCCGCGTTGCGTCGCGCCGCGCGCTTCGCCCGCGACCGCGTCGCCAAGGACGCACGCGCCAACGACGTGCGAGTGATCGTCGACGTCGACCCCTACAGCATGCTCTGAGCCGAGGCTCGGGCGAACGTCTACCGATGCACCGTCGGGTCGGACTGGGTCACGCGCGTGCGGACCGTGAAAACGCTGTCGCCGCTGAGAACGCCGCCGCGGCCGAAAAGACGGCCTCCCTGCCAGTTCGCTAGGCCGAGTTCCGGCTTTTCCAGCGCGTACTGGCCGTCGACCCAGCGGGTGAAGCCGTTGCCGACGAAGGGCGCGTTGATCCGGCCGTAGAAGCGCTCGTGCTCCGCGGCGTCGGCGCTGATCAGGCTGGCGACGAACTGCGGGCTGTAGCGGTTGAAGAGGTCCACGGCCGCGTCGACGTCATCGACGATCGTCAGCGTCACCTCGGGCGACTCCTCCCACTCCCATTCGCGGCCGAGGTCGCTCTCGGCGAGCACCTCCACCTGCATCTCCTGCACCTCGCCTTCGGCGCGCACCACCCGCACCGGGCGGGTGAACAGGTCCTCGGGAATGTAATGCTCGTCGCCGCTGACGACGTGCAGTTTGAACGCCTGCCCGCGTCGCTCGGCGGCGGCCTCGAGGGCGCGGCTGAAGGTCGGGACCAGTTCGTCGGCGCGAGCGCGCACGATGCAGCAGACATTGAGCGTGTTGCACACCTTGCGGTCGAGCGACGCAGCGACCGCGGCCTCGAAGGATGCGGCGTCTGCCGTTTCGCCCGCGACGATCCAAGCGCCGCCGGTGCCGTGCAGACTCACAGCAACGCCGGCTTGCCGCGCCAGAGCCCCGAGCGTGGCGACCGCCGGCCCCGAGCCGCGAGCAACCGCGAGCGCCAGGCGTGAATCTCCGAATAGAGCCCAGCCGGCAGCGTGCGCAGCGCTATCGACGAGCGCCACCGCGCCGTCCGGCAGCCCCGCCGCCACGAGCGCAGGAGTCAGCGCCCCGTCCATGATCGCCCGCGCCGTACCAAGCGCGTCACTACCGATGCGAAACACCACGGTGTTGCCGCCGCGCAGCACCCCAGTGGCATCGGCCAGAACATTCGGCCGGCCTTCGAAAACGAAGCCGACGACCCCGAGTTCGGCGCCGACGAGTTCGACCTTCCAGCCGGCATGATCGATCGTTTCGAGCACCTGCCCGCGCCGGCTCGGCGCGTCGATCCAGCCGCGCAGCCCGTCGATCATACCGCGCCGCAGCTTGGTGTCGGCGACGAGCCGCGTCGTCGAGCGGCCGCGCGCCTTGGCCGCGGCGATGTCCTGCTCGTTGACCGCGGCGATCTCCGCCCAAATCTCGTCGGCTTCGAGCCGCGCAGCGAACTCCGCGTAGAACTTGGAGATCTGTTCGTCGCCGACAGCACCCATGCGCTCGAACGCCGACCGTGCGGCGCTGAGGGCGCGATCGGCAACGGCGCGCTCGGCCGCCGGGATGTGCAGCAAGTCGCCCGCCGCCTCGACCACCACCAACGCGTCGCCCGGGGCGAAGCACTCGGCGACCTCGGCCGGGACCCGCAGGACGCGGTCGCCGCCGAAGACGATCTCCATACCGGGAATCACTCGCGTCAATTTGTTCGCCTGGCTCATGACCCTTAGAGACAGCCGATCGCAGCTAGGGTTGTCAAGGCGCGATTCCCAATTGCTGAGCGCCTGGACGCCGCCACGCGGGTGCACTATCTCAATGCCGAGACCCACATGAGCGACGCGCCGCAGAGAATCCTGGTCAAAGAGGTCAATTGGCTCGGCGACATCGTCATGAGCCAGCCGGCACTGCGCGCCGTGCGCGCCGCCTATCCCCTTGCGTACCTCGCGGTGCTGGTACAACGCGAGTTCGCAAGTTTCTTCGACGGCGCGACCTGGGTCGACGACGTACTCCCCTACCGCGTGCGGCCGGGCTGGCGCGGCATCGGCGACCAGGGGCGGCTGATCGGCGATTTGCGTCGGCGGCGCTTCGACTTGGCGATCCTTCTGCCGGACAGCTTCCAGAGCGCCCTCTGGTGTGCGAGCGCGGGGATCCCAAATCGCATCGGCTATGTTCGCGATGCACGCGGTCCGCTCCTCACCCGCGGCATCGCCCGCACCGCCACGACGCTGCAGGGACATCAGGTGCACTACCGCCTGCATCTGCTGCGCGCCGCTCTCGGCATCGAGGGGAACGCCGACGCGTTCGCGATCGACATCGCGCCGCAGCCGCGCACCCGTATGCTCGCCTGGCTCGAAGAACGCCGCCAACGTCCGAACGGTCTTTTGATCGGCCTCGCTGCCGGCGCCGCATATGGTCCGGCCAAGGAGTGGCCGGCCACCCACTTTGCGGCGCTCGCCGACCTGCTCGCCGAGCGCTACGGCGCCGAGTGCGTGCTCGTCGGCAGTCCGGGCGAGCGCGCGAAATGCGAAGAGGTCGCCCGAGCGAGCCGCTCCGGCGTGCTGATCGCCGCCGGCGAGACCGACATCGGCGAGTTGATCGCCTTGCTGTCGCTGTGTGCGGGATTCGCCGGCAACGACTCCGGAGCGATGCACGTCGCCGGCGCCTTGGGGGTACCGACCGTGGGCATCTTCGGGTCGACGAAGCCGGGGCGCACGGCGCCGCTCGGCGAGCGCGCAACCGTCGTCTACCACGGCATCGAGTGCAGTCCGTGCCTGCGCCGCACCTGTCGCTTCGGCCACTACCGCTGCCTGACCGAGATCGCTCCTGCAGAAGTTGCCGCGGCCCTGCAGTCCGCCTTCCCCGCATGAGCAAATTCGTGCCTGACGCGGCGATCTCGCCTCGGGCGTGATCTGTGATAGGCAGCGCCTTCGGCCCGAGACGTCCGATGCAGCTACGACCCAGAAGACTTCGCGAACAAGCGCTGACGCCGGACATCCGCGCGGCGCTCGAACCGCTATTGCGGCCGCTGGCGCGACCCGAGGGACCGTGGTTCGCCATAGGGCTGGGAGTCATCCTCTGCCTACCGGCGCTCTTTGCCGGCTTTTCGCTCGGCGACGACCTGCTGCGACTGGCCGCGGCTGACCATTCCGTGTTGCCGGTCGAGCGAGCGGCTTTCGATCTCTTCTCGGTGCTGGAGCCGGATGCCGATCAACTCCGCACGATCGCCAACCGCACGGGACTGTGGGGGCTACCTAGCGACGCGAACCTACGCGCGCCGCGACCACTCACATCGTTGCTGCAAGCAGCTGAACTGTGGGCCTGGCCGAGCCATGCCTGGTTGATGCATTTGCACAGCATCGCCTGGTTCGCTGTTCTCCTGGTCGTCGTCGGCGCGCTTTACCGGCGCTACCTCGGCGGTGGCTGGATCGCCGCAACGGGTTTGCTGTTGTTCGCGATCGAAGACGCCCACGCCCCCACGGTGGCCACCATCGCCGAGCGCCATCAACTCATCGCCGCCGTGCTCGTCGCCGCGACGCTACTCGCGCACCACCATTGGCGGCGCGACGCGTGGTCGCCAGGGGCGTGGATCGGACCGTCGGCGTTTGCGCTCGCTTTGCTCTGCAGCGAGACCGCGGTGGCGGCACTAGCGTATCTGCTCGCCTACACGCTCGTGCTCGAGCGCGCGCCCGGGCCGCAGCAGTGGGGTGCATTCGCGGTCTACGCCGCCATCGCGGGCGCGTGGCTGCTCGGCGCCGCCAGCTTCGGCTACAGCGTCGTCGATCCGTTGACCGATCCGCTGGCTACGTTGGCCGCCGTGGCGACGCACGGTCCGTTGCTGGCGCTCGGGCAACTCGGGATGCCATTCACCGAGATCGTCGCCGCCTGGCCGTCCCCTTGGGCAGGTGCGGCTACGGTGACCGGCGCTCTCGCCGTCGCCTGCTTCGGCTGGACGCTTGCACCGCTGCTCGCACTCAACCCGATTGCCCGGTTCTGGGCGCTCGGCGCGCTGCTCGCGCTGGTCCCGGCCTGTCTCGGCTTTCGTGGAGATACCGCCCTGCTGTTCGCCAGTATCGGTTTTGCGCCGCTGCTGGCGCAGTTCTTCGCCGCCGTGGTTTACACCGCCCGCAATGGCCGACTCGACTCGCTGCGGCAGCCGGTCGTAGCCGTGCTCGTCGCCTCGGTAATTCTGCACGTCGTCGCTGCGCCGCTCCTATTGTCACTGCGAACGCTGGCTCCGCTCGTCGCCGAGGCGCATGTGGCAGCGATCGATGCGACGCTGCCGAGCGATGCCGCGCTGTCCGATCAGCAGCTCGTGATCGTCAATGCACCCGATCTGGTCGCAGGGCCATTGCTTCTCGCGCGGCGTGCTGCCAGCGGCAGCGTGCTACCCGCGTCGGCGCGGGTGCTCGCCGTGCACGACGGAGCCATGGAGCTGACACGGGCCGCGGAGGATCGGGTGACGATCACGCTTGGATCCGGGATGCTGCGCGTCCCGATCGATCCCGCGCGCGCCCCGGTCACGGCGATCGCGGCGGCCACGTTCGCTGCCGGCGACACGGTGGAGATCGACGGCTTTGTCGCCGAGGTCACGAGTGCGGATGCGCGTGGCGCAACGGAAATCGAATTTCGCTTCGATGTGCCCTGCGACAACGAGTCGTTGCGTTGGGTCGTCTGGAACGGCACCGGCTACGAGCCCTTCACACCGCCGGCGCTCGGCGACAGCGTCGCTCTCGACCCCTAACGGCCTGTTGAAAAACTGCCTGGCGCTTCGAGACGCCCCTCCGGGGCTGCTCAGCGCGAATGGAATCGCTCGGTTTTCCGTTCGGCCTGAGGAGGCGCGTAGCGCCGTCTCGGAGGCCAGGGGACTTTTTCAACGGACTGCTCGCACGACGAGACGTGAACGTCGCCGTCGCCCTACTACCGCCACACGCTTGCACCTTGGGCGACGCCCAGTGTAACCAACCGGACTCATGCCTGTTCCACTTTCGCCGCCCGACCTCGCCAATGCCGTCACCAGTTTCTGCACCATCGGCGCGGGGCTGGTTACATTATTGTTGTGCCGCTATGTCGGCAGCCAGCCAGACCGTTGGCTGACCGCCTATCTCTGCCTGTTCATCACCGGCATTCCGACTCTCGGCTGGCACGGCTGGGGCAGCGAGCCGTGGCGGGTGGCAGACGTCGGCACCAACCTCCTGCTCGCCTACGCGCTGCAAGTCGCGGTGCTGGGGGACTATTACGGCGCCACGTTCCGCCGGCGCTTCGCGACGATCTCCGGCGTGATCAACGCCGCCGCCGTGCTGTGGATGGTCAGCGAAGGGATGCGCGGCGGCCCGGGCATGGCGATCGACCTCGGCGATTTCGGCGGGTTTCAAGTGGGCGAGACGGTTCTGATTCTCGATGCGATTGCGGTGACGGGTTTGATGGTGGCGCGCCGCGACCGCATTCCCGCGCAGGCGATGCCGCTGCTGCGATTGGTGATCGCCAGCTTCATCGGCGGGCTCTTGCTCGCCACCGCAGCCGGCGACACAGTCTACGGCCGCATCGGCTCGTTCCACGCCCTGTGGCACGTGCTCAGCTCGTTCGGCTTCATCTTCTTCTGGGCGTTCAATCACGTCAGAGTACGGACACCAGGAAATTGAGGGCCAAGGGCCAAGGTGCAAGGGACGAGATGGAAAAGTGACGTCCTTCTTGGCCCCTGGCCCTTGCACCTTGGCCCTTCCCCCTATTGAGGTACTTCATGAAAAAGATTCCCGACACTGGAATTGGCTCGCAGGCGATCTTCGCAACGCTCGAGGAGTATCGCGCCGGGGACATGCCGTGGCGCGACGGGCGCACCTGGGCTTACGTCTACGATCCCGGCGCCGAGGCGGAGAACGTCATCAAGCAGGCGTTCATGATGTACCTCACCGAGAACGGCCTCGACCCAACCGTGTTCCCGTCGACACTGCGGCTCGAGACCGAGCTCATCGCGATGGCCGCGGCACACCTCGGCGGCGACGAGAACGTCGTCGGCAACTTCACCAGCGGCGGCACCGAGAGCATCATCTGCGCCCTCAAAGCCGCCCGCGACTGGGCACGGGCGAAACGCCCCGATATCAAGGAACCCGAGATTCTCCTGCCGTCGACCGCACACGCCGCGTTTCAGAAGGCCGCGCACTACCTTTGCGTCAAGCCAGTGATCGCGCCGGTCGACTCGACGACGTTCTGCGCCGATCCCGAGGCGATGCGCGCGGCGATCACGCCGAATACGATCCTCATGGTCGGCTCGGCGATATCGTACGCGCACGGGGTCGTCGATCCGATCCGCGAACTCGGGCAACTCGCCCTCGAGAAGGACATCCTGCTGCATGTCGACGGCTGCATGGGCGGCTTCCTGCTGCCCTATTTCCGCCGCCTCGGACGGCCCATCCCCGACTTCGACTTCTCGGTTCCCGGCGTCACGTCGATGTCGATGGACTTCCACAAGTACGCGTTCGCAGCGAAGGGCGCATCGGTGGTGCTCTATCGCAGCAAGGACCTGCGCAAGTACCAGATCTACGCCTGCTCCAATTGGACCGGCTACACGATCATCAACCCGACCGTGCAGAGCACGAAGTCGGCCGGCCCGCTGGCAGCGGCGTGGGCGGTGCTGCACTTCTTCGGCGAGGAAGGTTACTTGCAGATGGCCCGGCAGGTGCTCGACGCGACCCAGCGCATCGCCGCTGCCGTCGAGGCGATGCCTGATCTGCGTTTGCTCGGACGGCCCGACATGAACCTGGTCGCGTTCACGTCGGACACGGTGAGCGTGTTCCACGTCATCGATGAGATGAAGCAACTCGGCTGGTACGTGCAGCCGCAGTTGGCCTACGGCAATTCGAAGGAGAACATCCACCTGTCGATCAATCCGGCCAGCGTGCGCTGGGTCGATGCGATGCTCGCCGACCTCGCGAAGTGTGTCGCCAAGGCGAAGACGATGAAGTCGGGCGATCTCGCCGCCGCAGTCACCGAAGCGTTCGGGTCGATCGATCCGAGCACCCTGACCGAAGAGACATTCGGCGAGATGCTCGGCATGGCGGGTATCCAGGGGACCGCGCTACCGGAGCGGATGGCCGGGATCAACGAGATCCTCAACGCGCTGCCGGTGGCGTTGCGCGAGCGTCTGCTGGTCGAGTACCTCAACGACCTGTACCAGCACCGCAGCTGATTTGTCGGACCCCTCCGATCGGAAGAGTCCGACGAGTCCGACTCTGTCGATCGGACCGAGCGACACTGCCTTTGACCGTGACTCGCCCAACTCAAGTTCCCCGTCACTGGCGTCTGCGGCGCTGGTTTCTGCTGTTGATCGCCAGCTCTACCGTCATCGTCGGCGTCTGGCGCTTCGCGTCCACTTCGCTGCAAGTTGATGCCCTCGCTCCCTACATCGAGAGAGCCTTCACCAGCGCGGCACCCGGACTCGAAGTCGACATCGGCACCCTCGAGGTCACCTGGGGCGGCTGGCGGCGCGGCATCGACCTCGTCGCACGCGACACCCGTGTCGTCGCAGGCGATGTCGACGTCACGGTCCCCGACTTTCTCATCAAGCTCAGCCTGCGCGCGCTCCTGCGCGGCCGCATCGCACCGACGGTCGTCGAGGTCCTCGCCGTCACCGGCAAGGTCGTCCGCGAACGCGACGGCACCATCCGCCTGCTCGCACTCCGTGGCGATCGTGAGCAAGCCTTCGGCACACCCGTGCTCGAGCGCTTGCTCGCCGATCTTGCCGCGCCGCCCGACCCGGAACGCCCGTTCACCTACCTGCAGCGCCTGTGCCTGCGTGACGCCACCTTCACCATCGAGGACCGCGGGCTCGAGGTCACGTGGAACGTGTCGCGCATCGACGTCGACCTGTACGCGATCAACACAGAAGTCGCCGGCGAGTTCCGCGCAAGCGTGTTGCTCGACGAACAGCAGGCCGAACTGGACGGGACGCTCGCTTTCGACGCGTCCGCCAACGTCTTCCGGGTGCTCGCCAACTTCGCCGGTATCACCGTCGACGCGCTCAGCAGCCGGGTCGAACGCATCCGCGCCCTCGTGCGGCTGCGTTCGCTCGTCGGCGGTAGCTTCGCGGTCGGCGTGAATTTGTCGGGCGCGCTCGAGGACCTCGCCTTCGAACTCGACTTCACCCCTGGCCTGATAACGGTGCCCGGCTGGCTCGACGAGCCCCAACCGTTCCGCGAACTCCACGTCGGCGGGCGCTTCGACGGCGCAACCGGAACCTGGCGACTCGAACCCGCACGGCTAGCGCTCGGTGATGCCGCTCAGCCCGGACCGACGTTGTTCGCGGCCGCCGACATCGACCTGGGCGGCGACACCCCCGGCATCGACGCTGAGGTTGGGATCGACGACGTCGACGTCGCAGCTCTCCCCGGCCTGTGGCCTGCGGGAGTGGAGGAGGCGTCGCGAAATTGGATCGCGAACCACGTCGGCGCGGGTCGGATCGACGAGCTACGCTCGCAGTTCCGCATCGCATGGTCCCGGGAACTCGAGGCAACGCCGCATGTCGCAGGCTTGACCGCCAGCTTCCGCTTCGACGACCTCCGCGTCCGCTGGAGCGATAAGGCTCCCGCGGTCACAGCACTGCGCGGCACCGCGTCGTTCGCCGAGCACGCGCTCCGGTTCGAAGTCGAGCGGGGGCGCGTCGGCGCGGTCGAACTCGACGGCGGCACGGTCGATCTACTGGACCTCGATCGGAAACCGGGCCGCATCGAAATCAACGTTACGGGCGCGGGTCCGCTCGGGGAGACCCTCGAGGCGGTCCTACTCCGGCCTCCGGACTTCGTTCACTTGCACGACGCCGCAGGAGAGCCCACGCCTGCGTTCGTCGAGTTCCGCGGCCGCGTCGCCTTTGCGATACAGAAGAAGAAGGTCAACTTCTCGCACCTCACATTGGCGGTCGACGCTAAGGTTCGCGGGGCGCGGATCGAATCGGACCTGGTCACCGGCCTTGCTGGCGGCACGCTGCGGTTCGATTCCGACGGCAAGGAGAAAGTGCTGGGCGGCACGATCGATCTACGCGATCTCGGCTCCGAACTCGCGGTCCTCGGGTGGACGAAGGAGCCCGGCGAGGAAGGGACGGCACGGTTCGAACTAAAGCTCGGCGAGGGCCACCCCGAGGCGCTGCGCTCGTTCGCTGTCGAAACCCCCACCCTGCGCGCGACAGGTACCGCCCGCTTCAACTCCGGCGACGGACGCCTGCGTTCGGTCGAGTTCTCCAACCTCGAGAGTGGCCGCACCCGTCTGCAGCGCGCCCGCATCGAATGGGAGGATGACGAAACCCGCGTTGCACTCGGTGACGGCTCCGTCGATCTGCTGCCGGTGTTCGCGGCGCCCGAGACGCTCGCTTCGCCGCAGGGGCGTAAGACGCTGAACGTAACAGCGAGTGGCTTGTCGCCGGTTTGGGTCGACGAGAACGGTTGGCTCGATGATCTGTCGGGCGCGATGCGACGTGGCGCGAATGGCTGGCAGCTCCTGAAGTTCGACGCGCGTGTCCCCGCCGCCTGGGCTTCACGGGAGTGGGCGCAGGGAGCCGCGGTGCAGATGACAATCGAACCGGCCACGTCGGCAACTTTGTCGGCGAAGCTCACGACCGAGGATCTCGGCGGGCTGATGCGCCTCATCGGCTGGGGAACGGTATTGCGCGGCGGCTCACTTTCGCTTGCGGCGCAGGACCTGAGCCCGGGGCTCGACCGCGGGCACCTGCGAGTCGAGGCGCGCCGGTTTTCGGTTGCCGACACGCCGCTCGGCGTGAGACTGCTGAGCATGGCATCGCTCGAGTCGCTGGTGAACACCTTGCAGGGCGAGAATCTCTTCTTCGACGAACTCGACGGGGACATCGAAATGGACAGCGACACGGTACGACTCGCCGAGGTTCGCGCGCATGGCTCGTCACTCGGCTGGGTGACACGCGGCACCATCGACCGCAGCAGTGGCGAAATCGCCCTGAGCGGGATTCTGATTCCGGCATACACGGCGAACCGTTTCCTCCATGCCGTGCCGGTGTTGCGCGAGGTCATCGTCGGCGAGGGAATCCTCTCCGTCGACTTCGAGATCGGCGGCACGCTGGAAGAGCCGGAACTCGAAACGCATCCGATGAGCGCGATCACCCCGGAGCTGCTGCGCAGGGTCTTCGGCGGCGGCGGCGCGCGCTGACGTAGATGTGCGCGGCTCGGAAGAAATCAAGCCTGGTCGCCGCCAGGCCGAGCGTATCGCTTGCACCGCAGAGGCTTCGCAGGTAGCAGGATCGGTTCAATGCAGCCCGAGGCCATCGAAGTCGATGATATCAGCCACCGTTTCGGCGAGCGCCTGGCTCTCGATCGAGTCAGCTTTTCCGTCCATCGCGGCGAGGTCTTCGGACTCCTCGGACCCAACGGCGGCGGCAAGACGACCCTGTTCCGCATCTTGTCGACCCTGATCTCGCCGAGTTCCGGCGACGCACGGGTTGCAGGCGCTTCGGTCGTCGCCGCACCCCAAGAGGCGCGGCGGCACATCGGCGTCGTCTTCCAGCGGCCGAGCCTCGACATCAAGCTCACTGTCTTCGAGAATCTGCTCACCCATGCGGCGCTGTACCGACTGTCCGGCGCCGACGTGCGCGGGCGGGTCGTCGCCGCCCTGGATCGACTCGGCCTCGCCGAGCGCCGCGACGATTATGTCGAAACCCTCTCCGGCGGACTGCAGCGCCGCGTCGAACTCGCCAAAGCGTTGCTGCACCAGCCGCCGATCCTGTTGCTCGACGAGCCCAGCACCGGACTCGATCCCGGGGCGAGAAGGGACTTTCTGACGTATTTGGGACAGCTGCGCGACAACGCCGGCGTGACCGTGGTGCTGACCACACATTACATGGAGGAGGCCGAACGCTGTGACCGCATCGCCATCCTGCACCAGGGCAAGATCGTGCGCATCGGTGAACCCGCGGCGCTCAAGGCAGAGGTTGGCGGCGATGTCGTCGTCTTGCAATCGCAGCGCCCCGCCGCCTTGCAAGCGAGCATCCGCGACCGCTTCGGATTTGATGCACGCTTGGTCGACGGCACGCTACGGGTCGAGCGGCCGCGCGGCCATGAGTTCGTTCGCGATGTGGTCGACGCGTTTCGCGACGAGATCACGAACGTGACGTTCGGCAAGCCGACCCTCGAAGACGTCTTCGTCCACGCGACGGGTGCGAGTTTCTGGGACACGACGGCGGTGCAGGCGTGAGCGCATTGGCCCCGACGATCGCCCTGCTCAAGCGCGAGATCGTCCGCTTCCTGCGGCAGCGCAGCCGCGTGACCGGCGCGCTCGCGCAGCCGGTCGTGTTCTGGCTGCTCCTTGGCGGCGGGCTGAACGCGTCGTTCCAGCCCGCGGGCGCGGCCGCGGGGACGAGTTACGTGCAGTACTTCTTCCCCGGCACGATTGCGATGGTGCTGCTGTTCACCGCGATCTTCGCGACGATCTCCACCGTCGAAGATCGCCGCGAGGGCTTCCTCCAGGGCGTGCTCGTCGCGCCGATCGGGCGCTGGGAGATCGTCCTCGGCCAGTGTCTCGGCGGCACCGTGCTCGCCGTCCTGCAAGGCGGCTTGTGTCTGGTCATCGCGCCGTTTCTCGGGATCCCGCTGACGCTCGTTTCGCTGGCGGCGACGTTTGGCATCATCACCCTGATTGCGCTGGCGCTGACCAGCCTCGGGTTGATCATCGCGTGGCGGATGGACTCGACGCAGGGATTCCACGCGATCATGAACCTGATTCTGTTACCGATGTGGGTATTGTCCGGCGCCTTGTTTCCGGCTGCCGGCGCGCCGGCACCGCTCAGCTGGCTGATGGCGATCAACCCGCTGACCTACGGGCTGGCCGCTCTGCGCCGCTGCCTGTATTGGGCCGACCCGGCGCTGGCTGGTGCGGTGCCCGAACTCAGGTTGTCGGTCGCCGTCACCTGCGTGTTCTTCGTCGTCGCCTTCGCGGCGGCGACCGTTACGGCCGAACGCAAGGCTCTCTGATCGAGCTTTCTCTGATCGTCCGTTCAGAGAAAGCTCGCGAAGACCGAGTCCGCCAGTAGCAAGCCCTTCGGCGTGAGCTTGATGTGGTCTTGCGCCTCACAAAGCAGCCCGTCGCGCTCGAGCTCTACGACCTGCGGGAACATCGCGGCGAACTCGCCTGCGAAGCGCGTCGCGAACTCCGCCGTCGGCATCCCTGCGGCACATCTGAGGTTGAGGAAAACGAATTCGCCTGCGGCCTGGCGCCGGTCGAGCATCTCGCTCGTCGCCTCGGCGGTCGCGGTCGCGGCGATGCGCTGCAGGTAGGCGACGGGACTCTTCGCATTGGACCAGCGTCGCCCCCAGGGCAGGCTTGCACGACGCTCGAAGGAGTGCGCGCCGGCGCCGACGCCGAGGTAGTCCCCGCCGCGCCAGTAGTTGAGATTGTGGCGGCAGGCGAGGCCGTCAGGGGCGAAGTTCGATATCTCGTAGGCCGCGAAGCCGCGTTCGGCCAGCAGACGGCGGGTAAGCTGAAACATTTCGAACTCGCTGTCTTCATCGAGCGGCACGAGCCGCCGCTCCGCGCGCCAGTGGTGGAACGCCGTCCCCTCCTCGTAGGTGAGGTTGTACGCGGAGATGTGGGTCGTGCCCTGGGCGCAGGCGCGTTCGAGATCCGCGGCCCACTCGTCGACGTGCTGTCCGGGGAGCGCAAAGATCAGATCGAGATTGATGTTGGCGAAGCCGGCCGTGTGGGCGTCGGCCAACGCCCGTTCCGCCTGCGCGGCAGAGTGGATGCGGCCGAGGGTGCGCAGGTGGTGGTCGTGAAAGGATTGGACACCGAAACTGAGCCGATTGACGCCGGCTCGGCGCAGGCCACCGAGTTTGGTTGCGTCGACGGTCCCCGGGTTTGCCTCGAGGGTGATCTCGACATCGGCCGACCACGGCCAGAGTTCGCGCGTGCAGTCGAGCAGGCATGCGATCGAGTCAGGCGTGAACAGCGACGGCGTGCCCCCGCCGAAGAAGACCGAGGCGACGGTGCGCCCGTGCCATGCGGCTTCGGCGGCGCGGCAGCGGAGTTCGCGGCAGAGGGCGGCGACGTACTCGGCCTCGGGCCAGCGCGGCACGGCGTACGAGTTGAAGTCGCAATACGGACACTTCGAATCGCAGTACGGGATATGGATGTACAGGCCGAAGGACGACATCGAAGGGGGCAGACGCAGCCGTCGGATCGGCGGGCAGCTAGTGACGGCGGTCGCCGTACTTGCGCATCACGGCGACGACGACGCCGCGGATTTCGACGTCACTCGCCCGGGCGACGATCGGTTCGATGCGGTCATTGGCAGGCAGCAAGCGAACGCGCTCGCCGTCTTGCTGCAACCGCTTGACCGTCGCATTGCCGTTGACCAGGGCGACGACGGTCTCGCCGTTGGCGGCTCGGTCGCGCTTTTCGACGACGATGAAGTCGCCGTCACAGATGCCGTCGTCGATCATCGAGTCGCCCTTGACCCGCAACACGAACGAACTACCGCGGCCGAGCAACTGCTCGGGCACGACGAAGGTGTCATCGGTCTCGACGGTCTCGATCGGCGCGCCGGCGGCGACGAACCCGAGCAGGGGCAACTCCACCGCACCCGGCCGCGATTCGGGGCCGACCACCTCGATGGCACGGCTGAAGTTCCACTTGCGCCGGATCAATCCCTTGGCTTCGAGATTGGCGAGATGTTTGTGTACCGTCGCCAGCGAGTTCAGCGAGAAGTGCGCACCGATCTCCTCGAGGGTCGGCGCGAAGCCCTGGTCGCCGAGGTACTCCTTGATGTAGTCGAGAAGCTCCTTCTGCCGCTTGGTGAGAATCATCGCCACCCCTCCGCAACGAGCACGTACTTCATGCAGGGCTGTTAGCGAAGATCCGGCGAAGGTGCAACCGTGCCGTCTGCGTTCAGCTTCGCTCGGAGTAGCGTTCGAGTACTTCGTTGAGATCGCGGATGACGTCCGCCGCGGCGATGTCGCGCCCCTGCGACTCGGGGAAGTTGGGAAACAGAGAATGCGCGCCGCGCTCGATCAGCACCGGCGAGACGCCGGCGGCGCGCCCGCCGAGAACGTCCTCGAGATACATGTCGCCGACGTGCATCGCCTCCTCGGGCGCTACCGCGGCGCGGCGCAGGGCCACTTCGAAGATGCGTCGGTCGGGCTTGCGGAAGCCCTCGGCTGCAGACACGACCGCGAAGTCGAGCAGCGGCGCGATGCCGAGTTGCGCCAGGAAGACGGGCAGGTTGGTCGGTGCGTTCGACAGCACGCCCACCCGCGCGCCGCGTTGCTTGAGTTGCTCGATCACGGCGAGCACCTCGGGGAAGATCTGCCAGTTGCCACCGGTCCAGAACGCCTCGAGGAACTTTCGGTTGAAGTCTTCCGGTGTGACGCTGATGGCGAAGCGCGCGAGCACGAGCGCGGCCATCTGTGCGAAGCCGCTGGCGAACTCCTCGTCCGAATCCGAGTAGCTTGCGCCGGAACGAAACGACTCTTCCTGATGCGCGTGGAACTGCCGTCGCAGTTCGCCCACGGTCGCTTCGCACTGCGCGGCGCTGACGGCTGCGCCATGGTCCGCGCAGATTGCGGCGAAGATCTCCCAGATCGAACGTTGTGGATGAGCGAGGGTCCATCCGACATCGAGGAATACGGCTTTGAGCGGCATGCGAGTCTCCCGGGTTCGGCGGTCGTGTCTCAGTTTGATTCAGCCTACCGCGCCGCATGGTCCACCGCGGGCGTTGCCCGCGGCTATCGTCCTGCCGCCCCTATGGGGCTGAAGGCCTACGGTTCTCATGCTTTTCAGCCCCAACGGAGCGGCAGCATGCAAGCCTGGGGCAACGCCCCAGGTGGCGTCGAAATCAAACTGAGACACGACCGGGTTTGGCGGCTCGAGTTGCGTGCCGCCGCGAAATGTTTTAGCGACCGCGGTTCAGCGCGTCGAGTCATCGAGTGGAAATGAAATGTCATTGATCCTGCAGGCGGTCATTCTCGGCATCGTCGAGGGGGTAACCGAATTCCTGCCGGTTTCGTCGACGGGGCATCTGATCGTCGCCGTGGATCTGCTGAACTTCCCGCAGTCGACGCAAGGCACCTTCGAGATCTTCATCCAGCTCGGCGCGATTCTCGCGGTCATGTGGGACTTTCGCGCCCCGCTAAACGAGACGGTGCGCGATGCGATTGCGGAAGCGGGGGCGGCGCGTGCACTGCTCGGCAAGGTGCTGTTGGCGTTCTGCCCCGCCGCGGCAGTAGGCCTCCTAGCCGGGGATGCGATCGAGGAGTTCCTCTTCAATCCGACGACGGTGGGCACGGCGCTGATCATCGGCGGCGTGGTGATCCTCGTCGTCGAGCGTTGGCACTGGCCCTTCACGGCGGATCGCATCGAGGCGGTGTCGTGGCGCCAGGCGCTGTGGATCGGCCTCGCGCAAACCACCGCGTTGGTTCCGGGAGTATCGCGCGCCGGGGCGACGATCATCGGCGGGCTGGTGGCCGGGCTGGATCGTCCGACCGCGACGCAATTCTCCTTCTACCTCGCGATGCCGACGATCGTCGCCGCATCGAGCTACAGCCTGCTCAAGTCCCTGCACGAGCTACACGCGGCCGACGCCCTGCCCTTCGCGGTCGGCTTCGTCACGGCTTTCCTCGCGGCGATGGTCGTCGTTCGCGCCTTTCTCGGCTACGTGCGCCAGCACGACTTCCGGGTCTTCGGCTACTACCGGATCGTCGCCGGCGTCATGATCCTCCTGGTACTGCAGTGAGCGCGGGCATCAGCCGAGGCTTGAGTCCGAAAGATCCTTTGTTATAGTCGCGCGCTCCATGTCTCTTACGATTGCGAAGGCGCGGGCCATCCTCGGCGACGATCTGATTGGCCCCGAGGAAGTGCAGCAAATTTTCGGGGGCGAACTCGCAGGAACTGCGGAGGTCCCCTTCTCCGCAGCCGAACTCGAGGCCGCTCGCTCGGTCGGCGACCTGCTGATCTACCGCAGCGCGACGGCGGGCGGCGCGCCGCTCACGATCGAGGCTCTCGCCGCAAGCCAGCCGAAGTGTTTCGACGGCAAGCTCCTGCGCGGCGCCGGCTACGCGCTGAAGAACGACTGGGGCATCCTGCTCGAGCCACTAGCGCAACAGGCCACCTGCACGACCGGATGGGCGTTGGCCACGGCCGACGTCCTGCCGCAGACGTTGAACCTGTCGTTCGACGAGCAGAACGAAGCGATCCGCCGGCACATCGAACAACGCGGCCTGGGAAGCGTCGGGGCGCGCCGGCGCACCGCAGTCGAGGCGGTCTACGATACGGTGGTCTGCTTCGCCGCGCGCGGCAGGCACCTGCTGGGCGAAACTTGGGATTGGACCGCTTCGGTCACCGACGACGGTGGGTTGTTGCAGGTCGGCGGCTTCGGCAGCAAAGGCATGCAGGTTCTCGCCTACTCGCGCGGCACGCGTCACGGCGCGCTCGGCGCGTGCCTGACCAGACAAGCCGAGAGCTGAGGGCATCGAGATGTATTTCGTGACAGTCCGGCAACCCGGGTACGTGATGTTCGCCATGACACCGAACGAACTCGGTGCGGTCGCGCTCGCCGAGGATCAAAAGACCGTTCGGCTCCTGGAGCGCGCACACATCGGCGAGGCATGGAAGCCATTCGCGGAGTGGAGCGTCGCCGAGATGACGCACACCGATTTCATGGCATCGATGCAGCACAAGCCCGAGCCCGGCACGGCGCGGCAGCTTCTCGAATCGTTGCCGGCGCCGCTGCGGGAGAAACTCTCTGCCGGTTGAAATGAGTCGAGCCGACGTTCCGCCGTATCACGGCGATGCGCGCCCTGTTTCAAAGAAAAGGGGCGGTTCCGATCGGAGCCGCCCCTTTTTCTTTGTTGGAATTTCGCAGGCGGGTGCCTACAGCAAAACCTCGCAGTCGCCGCGATCGGTGCGCCGGATCGGCGGATCGAATGGCACCTGAGTCACCGCTTCGATTGTCTCGAGCACGTCGCAATCGCGGCTGACGAGGGTGAAGGCGTCGTCGTTGACTTCCTGGACGCTGGCGCCCTCGGCGATGACCGCGGCCTTTTCGGCTTCGCGGGTGATCAGGCGCAGGCCTTCCGGGCTGAAGTCGCACAGCTGGAGCCGGGTCTGGTTGATCCGGCGCAGCACCAAGCGCACGACGGCCTCGCTGGCCGGATCGATGTTGACGTCGTTGGAGTAAACCAGGGAGCGCGACAGGTCGCCCGTGCGCTTGCTGCCGACCGAGAGGAGCAGCCGGCAGCGGTCGATATGCTCGGCCACCTGGGTTTCGATCTCGTAGATGCCATCGGCGTTGGTGAGCGCGAACTGCACCAGCGGCTGGGGAAAGTCGATCGAGCCATCGGCGACGTCGAGCGGCGTCACCTCGGAGAGGGCGACTTCGACACCGGTACCGACGGGCTCGACGTTGAAAAAGAAGGCGTGCGCTTGGGAGACGAGGGAGAATGCGAACCACCAGGAGTCCTGTGCAGCGGCATAGACGCCATTGGGCGCCGACACGATACCGGTAATCTTGCCGACGAGTTCGGGGAGGCAACCGACGGGGATCGGTTCGCCTTGCTCGACGATGCACTCGCCGCGCAGGCTGACCTCTGACGTTCCGTCGCTGCCGCAGCCCGCCAGCCCGAGAGCCATCAGGCCACCGAGCGAGCAGACCGCCACCCATCCGCCCCACCGCAGAGTACCAATTCGGTTCATGCAAGCTCCTTCGTCACGATCAAGTACATCACCATCGCGCGTCCCTATAAGTCAAGCTCATTCGGGAAAACCGCGGCGGTGCGGGCAGACCTTACCAACGTCGGCGCTGACACGCAATTTGGAACTGACGACGATGACGGAGCCTGGCTGGCCGGCAACGGTGCTGGTTCACGAATGGATCGCGACGGCTACATTGCTCGGCCGTTTCGGCTCGCGAACCACCCCCGACAGCTCGAGCCCGTCGCCGGGGTCGGCACCGGCGCTGCGACTCCATTCAGTAGCAACGTGAACCGAGCAGCGTGCGCCGCGTTGCCTCGTGCAAACCAGTCACCTAGGCTGATGCGGTGCGAGCAATAAATACACCCGCTTCAGGGCGATGTGCCGCGCAACCATGGACAGCGTCGCCACGACCGGCGAACCCGCTATGGGACTGAGCCCGCGCGTCGGCGTGCATGGCGCACAGCTGCGGAAGGTTGACCGCCGCAGCACTGCGAGCGGCGCGGCGGAATCGCTTGGCTGAGGTATTGCAGCGAGACACCCGCGGCGGCGCGGCCGCCGAGGTGTGGGACCGTTCACACCGAGGCCTGACCGTCGGCTTGCTGGCGACCATCGCATTTACGGCCTTCGAGGCTCTCGCGATTGCGACGGCGTTGCCGACGACGGTCGCCGAGATCGGCGGCATTGGCCTGTACGGATGGGCCTTCAGCGCGTTCATGCTGTCGAGCCTGATCGGCATCACGACCGCGGGCGGCGTCGCCGACCGGCGCGGACCCGCCCTGCCCTTTCTCCTCGGTGCGGTGCTCTTCGTCGCCGGGCTCGTGATCGCCGGGACCGCAAACACGATGCTTGCGATCGTCGTCGGGCGGCTCGTGCAGGGGCTCGGCTCCGGTGCGATCGGCTCGATCGCCTACGTCGCCGTGGGACGCGGCTATTCACCCGAGGCGCGGTCGCGGATGATCGCGCTGCTGTCGACGGCCTGGGTCGTGCCGGGCCTCATCGGACCGATGATCGCCGGGCTCGTCACCGATACCTTCGGCTGGCGATGGGTCTTTCTCGGACTCGCTCCGGCGACCGCCCTGGGCGCGGCGATCGCTGCGCCATCGCTGCACCGTCTGGGGCCGAGCGACGAAAGTAGCGCCGTCGGCGACGAGGCAAGTCGCGCGCGTGACGCTGTGCTGCTCGCGCTGGGCACGGCGCTCGTGCTCGTCGGCCTCGAGATCGAGGCAGCGACGCGCGCCATCCCATTCGCACTCGCCGGTGTCGTCGTCGCCGTGCCGGCGGCTCGCCGGCTGCTTCCTGCCGGCAGCCTGAGTGCGCAACCAGGCCTACCCGCCGCGGTTGCCTTGATCGGTCTCGCCGGCTTCA
>Ga0163144_10000726_pt1 | contig 77326 bp, 77 predicted proteins | sample OliLak19BULKMAT1_FD_123175 | JGI IMG/M metagenome (GOLD analysis project Ga0163144, IMG submission 123175) | Freshwater microbial mat bacterial communities from Lake Vanda, McMurdo Dry Valleys, Antarctica - Oligotrophic Lake LV.19.BULKMAT1 | ecosystem: Environmental > Aquatic > Freshwater >... | reverse complement strand
GTGGTGGTGGTCGATTTGCCATTAGTGCCGGTAATGCCGACATAACGCGCGTTTGGGCAGGTCAAATAGAGAAGTTCAATGTCGCCGATAATGGGACAGTCATATTTTTTCGCCAGCTCCACCACATCGTGCGGCTTGGGATGCGTCAACGGCACGCCGGGGCTTAACACGAGGGCCTTGATATCTTTCCACGGCCACTGCCCTATCGGCAGCACCTGAATCTTTCCGGGGAAATTGGCGGCAGCACGCGCGCAACTGGCTTCGCTGTCATCGGCGGCGTACACAATGGTACCACCGGCTACCAGCGAGGCGATGGTGGCTTCTCCTGCTTTCCCTAAGCCGAATACACCCACATGTTGTTTCGCGTAATGCGTTACGGTAATCATCTCAGTTTCAGCGTTGCCAGTCCCAGCAGTGCAAAAATACAGGCGATAATCCAGAAGCGTATGACAATCGTCGGCTCCTTCCACCCCAGCTTTTCAAAATGGTGGTGGATGGGAGCCATGCGGAATACGCGCTTGCCCGTAGTCTTAAACGAAATCACCTGAATAATCACCGATACCGCTTCGAGCACGAACAGCCCACCAATGATGGCGAGTGCGAATTCATGGCGCGCAATGACGCTGATGGCACCGAGCGCGCCGCCGAAAGCGAGACTGCCGGTATCGCCCATGAATACCTGCGCGGGCGGCGCGTTGAACCAGAGAAACCCGAGGCTGGCGCCGACCAGCGCAGCGCAGAAAATCGCGAGCTCGCCCGAACCGGGCACGAAATGCAGTTGCAGGTAATTGGCAAATACCGCGTTACCGACGAGATAGACTATTAGGGCAAAGCAGCCCGACGCAATCATGATGGGGACGATAGCAAGCCCGTCAAGACCGTCGGTCAGGTTCACGGCGTTGGAAGCGCCGACCATGACGATCATGACGAAGGGAATATAGAGAATCCCGAAATCGAGCAGGATATTTTTGAAGAACGGCACGGCCACCTGCCCGGTGAGATTGGTCGGGGCCACGGCTTCAATAATCAGCGCGGCGACAATGGCGATCACACCCTGCAATACCAGTTTGCGGCGCGACGACAGGCCTTTGCTGTTGCGCTTGGTGAGTTTCAGGTAATCGTCGTAAAAGCCGATAGCGCCGAAGCCGAGCGTAACGAACAGCACGATCCACACATAGATATTGGTAAGGTCGGCCCATAGCAGCGTGGAAATCGTCACCGCCAGCAAGATCATGACGCCGCCCATGGTGGGTGTGCCTTTTTTGGTGAGCAGATGCGATTCCGGCCCATCGAGGCGAATCGGCTGGCCTTCGGCCTGCTTCGAGCGCAGCCAGGCAATGATTTTTGGCCCGATCAGGAAACTGATAATTAATGCGGTAAAGACAGCGCAACCGCTGCGGAAGGTCAGGTAACGGAACAGGTTGAACGGCTGGAAATCACCCGCAAGCGGAACAAGCAGGTTATACAGCATGCTTCTGCTCCACCGAAGATTTGTTCATCAGCGCGCTGGCCAGCTCATACATCTTGCTGCCGTGCGAACCCTTGACCAGCAGAATGTCGCCGGGACGCAGTTTTTTCTGAAGCAGCGGCAAGAGCTGCATCGCCTGCGCGACATGGCCGATACACATGGCTGACGGCAAAGCGTCGTGCAGATGCTGCATTAAATCGCCCGCCGTAAATATACCATCGAATCCATTACTCAGCACATCGGGCGCGAGGCCGGAATGCAATAATGTGGTATCCCTGCCTAGCTCCAGCATATTGCCGAGCGCGGCGAGCTTGCGGCCTTTGCGCTCCATGCCTTCCCACACTTCCGCCGTTTTGGCGAAGGCCGCGCGCATGGCGGCAGGGCTGGCATTATAGCTATCGTCGATCAGAATGGCTTCACCACCGGACACAGCAATTTTCAACACGCGCCCGCGCCCGTCAAGCTCACCAAAATTCGCAAGCGCTTTGGCAGTTTTCTCGATATCGAGTCCGAGCGCATGTACCACAGCGAGTGTCAGCAGCGAAGTGAGCGCCCAGTGGCGGCCTACTGCTTTCAAACTATAGCTGATATGCTTGCCGTGAATGCTGCCGGTGATGGTGCAGCCATCGCTGCCAGCGCGATACTCGATCAGGCGGCAGTCGGATTTTTCATGCGCGCCGAAGGTGACGATATGCTTGACGCCGTAATCGGTGACGCGCTTCGCCATGTAACCATAGAGCGCGCTGTCGCGGTTGAGGATGGCATAGCCTTCGCTGATCATGCCTTCAAAAATTTCGAGCTTGGCATCGGCAATGCCTTCGAGCGAACCGAAGAATTCCATATGCACCGCTTCCACGGTCGTAATGGCGCCGACCTGCGGACGCACCATTTTCGTCAGGTGCGAAATTTCACCGGCATGGTTCATGCCCATTTCAAACACGGCGAATTGTGTGGAGGATGGCAGGTTCGCCATGTTCAGCGGCGTGCCGATATGGTTGTTGTAGTTACCGCTGGTGGCATAGGTTTCGCCATGCGCCATCAGCGCCATGCGGATCATTTCCTTGGTGCTGGTCTTGCCGACGCTGCCAGTAACGCCGATGACTTTGGCGTTGATGCGCTTGCGTGCATCGAGTCCCAGCGCTTCAAGTCCTTTGAGCGTGTCTTCCACGATCAGCATCGGCACTTTGGACAACGCCTGCGGCACGCGGGTTACCATGGCGGCAACCGCGCCTTTTGCCAGCGCATCGGCGATGTAATCATGCCCGTCGAAATTCTCGCCCTTGAGCGCTACGAATAAATCACCCGCCTTGACTTTGCGGCTGTCGATTTCCACACGCGTGGCCTGCCAGCTACCCTGCTGGGCTTTACCGCCCGTAGCCTGCGCCGCCGTGATATCCGTCCATAATATTGTCATGCCGCCAACTTCAGTTCTTTCGCCGCCTGCCGCGCCACTTCGGCATCGTCAAACGGGTAGGTCTTGTCGCCTACGATTTGTATTTTCTCATGCCCCTTGCCGGCAATCACCAGTATGTCCCCCGACGCAAGACCCTTTAACGCAACATAGATAGCTTCCCGACGATCTGCAACTTCTTTGGCATGTTTCGTTGCTGCCATAATAGCAGTGCGGATGGTCGCCGGATCTTCGCTGCGCGGGTTGTCGTCGGTCACAATGGTGACATCGGCCAGCGTATCGCCGATTTTGCCCATTTCCGGGCGCTTGCCCTTGTCGCGGTCGCCGCCGCAGCCGAACACGACATGCAGCTTGTTCTGGGTATGGGGACGCAGCGTGTTCAGGATATTGGCCAAAGCCATCGGGGTGTGGGCGTAATCGATAAATACGGTAGAACCGTTGGCCAGACGTACCACCTGTTCGAGGCGTCCGGGAACACCGGCAAATTTCGGTATGACCGCAAGGGCCTTGTCCATGTCGCCGCCCGTGCCGATAACAAGGCCGAGCGCGGTTAAAATATTCATCACCTGAAACGCGCCCACCAGCGGGATTTCCAGCGTATAAGGCCTGCAGAAAAGCTCCAGCTCGACGCGCTGACCGTGCGGCAGCGGCTCATGCTTTACGATGCGGAATTCACTGCCCTGCCTGCCGAAACCGATGACCTTATGGCGGCGGCGTGTGCAGATGGCTTTGACCTGCTCGAAACGCTTGTCGTCCTCATTGAGCACCGCTGTGCCACCTTCGGGCAGCAGCGCGGAAAACAAGCGCATTTTGGCGTCGAAATAGGCGTCTTCGGTGAGGTGATAATCGAGATGGTCGCGGGTCAGGTTGGTGAAGGCCGCCGCTTGCAGCGTCACGCCGTCGAGGCGGTACTGGTGCAGGCCGTGGCTCGACGCTTCCATGCAGGCGTAGTCGATCTCGCGGTCGCTAAGCTCAGCCAGCGTTTTATGAAGCTGGATGGGATACGGTGTGGTATAGGAGCCGGGATAGAGATTCTCCCCTGCCCCCGACAGAATGCCCAGCGTGCCGATGGAGGCCGAGCCCTTGCCCATATAATGCCAGAACTGGCGGAAAAAATCCGCCGACGAGGTCTTGCCGTCCGTGCCGGTCACGCCCGCCATATGCGCAGGTTGGCGGCCATAAAACACCGCGGCCATTTTAGCCATCACCAGTTGCGGGTTGTCGGCGCGCAGTACAGCAATGCCGGTTTCCGACACCGCCGCTTTTTTCTCGCACAGCACTGCTACAGCGCCGGATTGCTTTGCCTGCGCGATATAGACGCTGCCGTCCGTGCGTTGCCCCGGCAGGGCGATGAACAGATCGCCCTTGTTCACATGGCGCGAATCGGCGGTCATGCCGGTAATCGTCAGCGGTGCAGCGGCGGAATAATCCAGCGTTTCGGGGGATGCGGCAATCAGGTCAGTAAGAAACGGCATGGAGGTATCGTTTGTAATAGGAAGTGGCATTAGCAGGACGGGCTTTGGCTTTGTCAGCCGATTTGCCATTCTCTACCCAGAATTTGTTTGCATCGTCCTTCGGGCTGTCATAGTCCGGCCTGATGCCAAGCAACGGCCCCATGCGCGCAATGACGCGACCCACCACCGGCGCGGAAATCCAGCCGCCGGTTGCAAAATCATGGGTGCTTTTATCGCCTTTGGGTTCATCCACCATAATAAGCACTATATATTGCGGATCATCAACCGGAAAAGCGCCAATGAACGACGCCAGCTTGGCGTCGGCGGCATAGCCGCCATTGCTGACTTTTTCCGCCGTGCCGGTTTTGCCGCCGACACGATAGCCCGGCACATCAGCCTTCGAGCCGGTGCCATGATCGACGACGAGGCGCATGAGTCGGCGCATATTGAGGGAGGTTTTTTCGCTGATGACGCGCACGCCTTCCGCCTTGCCCTTATTGCCGTCTTTGAGCAATGTCAGGCGCGGCAGCGTGCCGCCATTGACCAGCGTGGCAATACCGCGCACCAGATGCAGCGGCGAGACAGAGATACCGTGGCCGTAAGCAATGGTCACGCTGTTGATTTCGCGCCATTCGGCAGGATAAAGCGGAAATGCCCGCTCCGGCAATTCGATCTCCACCTGCCTCATCATGCCGATTTTTTCCAGAAAGGCCTTCTGGCGCTTGATACCGACATCCATCACCATGCGCGCCGTGCCGAGATTGGACGACATGGCATAGATTTCCGGGACGTTCAGCCAGCGATGGGCCGGGTGGGAATCCTGAATGGTGAAATTGGCGATCTTCAGCGGGTTGATGGCATCATAGCTGCTTTTCATGTTGGCGGTGCCGTACTCCAGCGCCATCGCCATCGTGAAGCTCTTGAAGGTGGAGCCCATTTCATAGGCGCCGAGCGTGGCGCGGTTGAAGCGGGCGGCATCATCACCCTTCGAGGGACGCTGCGGGTCGAAATCAGGAAGTGAGACCATGGAGACCAACTCGCCGGTGCGCACATCCATAATTACGCCGGTAGCACCGATGGCATTAAAGTCTTCCACCGCCTTGCTGATTTCCTCGTGCAGAATGCCCTGCAGGCGCACATCGATGGCCAGCGTAAACGGCGCGTTGTTGAGCGCGGTATCACGCAGGCGGCGGTCGAATTGTTTTTCAATCCCGGCCAGACCCTTGTTATCCACCCCGACATAGCCAAGCACATGCGCCAGCATGTTGCCGTACGGATAGACGCGTTTTTCTTCCGGTAAAAAATAGAGTCCGGGGATACCGAGACTATTGACGAAGCTCTCCTCTTTCGGCGTCAGGTTGCGTTTTATCCACAGGAAGGATTTGTTACTTTTAAAACGGGTAAAAAGCTGCTTGCTATCGAGCCCAAGTGCTTTACCTAATTTATTAGAAGCGTCTTCCTTGTCCTTGATTTCTTTTGGATTTACGAACACCGATGCCGTCATCAGGCTGGTCGCCAGCAACTGGCCGTTACGATCAACAATGTCGCCGCGCTGCAATACTAAATCGCTGGACTGGGCCAGCTCCACCTGCTCGCTTTTTTCATCGTTATCGGGGTCGGTTACGGTGATGGTATTGGCATGCCGGTTATGCAGCATGGTGATCTCAATCATGCGCACACTGATGCTGACAAAACATAATAGAAAGAAAAGCCCGACGCAGAGCAGTCTGATTCGACTCTGCTCTATGATTCGCCGTCCCGTGCTGTCCTTGAAAATAATCTTACGGGATGGACGGCTCACCTCATGCCTCCGCCTTCCTTGCTGATGCGCGCGGATACGGGTCTCATGCCTTCATCGGTATCGACCGCCGCCATGCTTTTGCTGGGAAAGGGAATAGCGTCTATTTCTGCGATCTGGCCGACGGTAAGCTCGGAGGAGCCAAGATATTTATCGGCGAGTTTCTTAAGGCGATCCGGGCGATTGAGATAAGCCCATTCCGCCGCCACCACATGCAACGCATGGCGCTGCTGTTCGAGCTCGCGCGATGTTTCAGCCACCTGCGTTTTAAGCGTCTGCACTTCGTATTTCACTTTGTAGAGCATGAACATGCCCACAACGCTCAGCAGTATCCAGACCATGGTAGAGAGGCGGTTCATGATGTTACGCCTCCACCTTGGCGTAAGTCATCATCCGCATGGTGGCAGAGCGTGAACGGGGATTTTCGGCTATCTCGGCATCGCTGGCGACGCGCTTCTCCGGCTTTGGTAAAAAAAAGCGGGGAGTACTACTTTCCTTGCGCAATTCTGGCACATGGCGAGAGTACTCCCCGAGTTTACCACAACGGGAGTGGGTAAAACGTTTGACGATACGGTCTTCAAGCGAATGGAACGTGACTACCACCAGCCTTCCGCCGGGAGCAAGCATGTCCTCTGCCGCCTTGAGACCGTTCTCGAGCGATTCGAATTCCTGATTGACGTAGATGCGCAGACCCTGAAAGCTGCGCGTGGCCGGATCGGATTTCTGGTGCTTGCCGCCGACGACGTCACGAATGATGTTGGCCAGCTGATGCGTGCTGGTAATCGGTGATACTGCGCGGGCCGCCACCACTGCATGGGCCACGCGGCGCGCCATTTTTTCTTCGCCGTAATAGTAAAATATATCAGCCAGCTCGCCTTCCGAGGCGCTGTTGATGATGTCGGACGCGTTGGTGCCGTGGTCGGACATACGCATATCGAGCGGTCCGTTATTACGGAAGGAAAAACCACGGTCGGCGGTGTCGAGCTGCATGGAGGACACGCCGAGATCGAGGACGATGCCGTCCACCTGCTGGATGCCGTGCATCGCCACCAGCGAACACATATCGCAGAAATTTCCCAGCAGCCACACGAAGCGATTGGGAAATTCTTCTTCCAGGCGCTTGGCAAATTTCTGCGTGGTCGGATCGCGGTCGATAGCGAATACGTGGCAATCGGCGGCGCGGAGGATAGCACGGCTGTAACCGCCTGCGCCGAATGTGCCGTCGATATAGACGCCGTCATCTTTCGGCGCCAGCCAGTCAAGCATTTCACCCATCATTACCGGCTTATGCTCGATCATGACGGATCTCCCTTCAGGTGCGAGCGCTTGGCGCGCACCAGCTCACGCGCACGAATCGCATGCGCTTCAAATGCCTTGGGTTCCCATATTTCAAAAATCTCGCCCTTGCCGACGACGGTGGCGTTTTCTTTCAGGTTGGCCGACGCAATCAGCGCATCCGGCAGCATGACGCGGCCCTCCGTGTCAAACGCAAGCTGCACGCTTTCACCGAACAACGTCGTGGTGAAGGCGTCATGCTCTTCCGAGTAGGGATCAAAACGTTCGACGCGCTGGTTGATTTTCATGATGCGGTTCATGCCACAGCCCTCGATGCAGGCATGCAGCGGCGATAGGTACGCAACGATGCCGGGAAATTCCTGAACAGCCAAAACGGCGCGGAACTGGGCCGGGATGGAGATTCGCCCCTTTTTATCGATGCGATTATGATAGGTCGAAAGAAACAACATCGCCTTACCAACATACTGAATATATTTGTTTTTCTGTTTACCGGGTACCCTGCATGGGCGGAAAAGTCTTTTTATGGGATAATATGGGTATTAATGGGATAGTATGCCTCTTTCATGGGAGCGTCAAGGCCTGATTTGGGTCAGACAATGCAAAAAAACACCCTGAAATACCCCCTTCTCCTGTCATTCCTGCGCAGGGAATAACAGGAGAGAAAAATGAAGGCATAAAAAAACCGGCCAGAGAAAAATCTCTGGCCGGTTTTAGTAATGCGATAATCGCTAAATGCTTACGGAGCTAATTAGCGTGAGTAGAATTCGATGACGAAGTTTGGCTGCATCACGATCGGATAGGGCACTTCAGCAAGTTTCGGCGTGCGCACGAACTTGCCCTTCAGGTCTTTATTGTCGAATTCGATATAGTCGGGAATGGAGCGTTCCGGGTTCTGGATCATTTCCAGCACCTGTACGATCTGCTTCGATTTTTCCTTCACTTCAATGACGTCACCTTCCGAAACCTGATAGCTCGGGATGTTGACCTTCTTGCCATTGACGCGAACATGTCCGTGATTGACGAACTGGCGAGCAGCGAACGGCGTGGGAACGAGGCCCATGCGGTATACAACGGTATCCAGACGGCTTTCGAGAATGCCGATCAGATTTTCACCGGTGTCGCCACGGCGACGCAGCGCTTCCTGATAAATCTTGCGGAACTGGCGCTCATTGATGTTGCCATAATAGCCTTTCAGCTTTTGCTTCTCGCGCAGCTGGGTGCCGTAATCCGAAGTCTTCTTGCGCTTCGCCATGCCATGCTGGCCGGGAGCATATCCGCGCTTGTTGAAAGGATCCTTAGCGTTGCCCCAGAGGCTAACGCCCAAACGGCGGCTGATCTTGTATTTGCAATCGATACGTTTCGTCACGTCTATTTACCTGATTTCAAGAAATTATAGGGAGGTGAAATATACAAAGAAAAAAAGCGGTGTCAAACAAAGAATAGCGCCAATGAGGCGAAAATCACATACCGCGGGTCGGGGGAAGGTTTAATTCGTCTATTTTCCTAGTTCCGTCAATGACATTGCGGCCATCCGGACTCATAAGCGACGGTGCGCTGGGATCGATGCCGGCGCTGAGGCCAGACCGTTGCATCTCGATTTTATTGGCAAAAGCGCCTCGTACCGGCTCCATGCCCATCATGGTGTTGGGCTGCTGCATGTCCATCGGGGGGGCTACCAGCACCTCCGGAAGCGGATCGCTGAGTTCTCTTGGCGGCGGAAGGTTATCCTCGTCGTAACGACGGCCATTCCTGAAACTGCCAACAACAAAGGGAAGAGCTACGGCACCACCTGCGAGAAGCGCGCCTATTCCTGCTGCCTGAGGAAGTTTTGCTATGCGGCCGAGGCTAGGTTTCCACCATCCCATAACGGCTTACCTTTTTACACTAACTGATTCGGATTCGCTGCCTGTGCTTCGCGTTCCTTGATGATCGATTCAGCTTTGCATTCGCACGATGCAGAAATCACTTTGTTACCAAGCTTGACATCCGGCTTGCTGCCGGGTTGAGCATGAGCGCCAGCAGCTTCAGCCTGCATGTGCTGCTGAATCTGATGCACTACGAATTCCTGGCCCTTCTGGAAACCAACCTGTTCGCCGTCCTGACGACCAACAGTGTAGCCTTCCTGAAGACCCTTGACTTCGCCGTCATTGAATGTTTTCGCCTGCTTGTTTGCGCGGCCATTCATGTTATCCATGACGCGAGTACGGAACGCACTGTTTTCCTGGCTGACCTGATTACTGCCACGGAGCGCACCGAGCACGCCGGAACCTACTGCGGCAATACTCGCATAGCCTGAACTCATGAATGCGGCAATACCGGCAAACACGCCTGTTAAACCCAGACCAATCATACCACCGGTCGACACTGCGCCGAATGCACCTGCTGCGCCTGCAATAGCGGCAACAGCACCACCTGCGAGCAGAAGAGGAACCGCCAGAGCGATTGCGCCGCCTATCAATCCGTACTTGACGGCTTTCCCGCCAACCGTCGCTACTGAGCTTGGACCATCGTGATTGATTGCTTCGACCATAAAATTACCTTTAACCAGATAGTTATTTTATTACCATGATGCCATTATGGCAGAACCCCCACGGTAAACAAGTTAAGGTTTTGTTACAATACCCTTAACTTGTTGAATTCCCGTTTTGACTAGCGTCCGCGCGGCTGAGGAGGTACTCCTGGGCCACCCATAGGGCGCTGAATCTGCATGTCCGGTGCCGGGCCACGGCCAGCCTGCCTGCCGGGCATCACGTCCGGAGTAGCTTCCGGGGCTGCCGACGGCATGACTGCATCCAGCAGCGCAGAGCCGCCAAGGCCAACGCCAGCGCCCACCAAAGCGCCTACCATGCTGAATCCGCCTTCCACTTCACCAAGCATCCCGAATACGTTCGTACCACCGAGGGCAACGCCCGCACCGATACCGATCAAGGTCTTCCAGTTGATTCCGCCACCTTCTTTGACGAACAACCCTTTGACAAAACTCATTATCTTTTCCATTCTATGCTCCTGACTTTCGTTATCGTCTAAGATGTTACAGTATTTCTTTTAAAATATTGTTAATAAACAATTTTCTTAAGTTGTGGCCATTCCAGGCCCTTGTTGACGTTGCTGTCTGCCGTACGGAATCTGCATATTGGGGCTTCTTACGCCCGCTGCCTGCTGCTCCATAGCGGCTCTCTGTTGATCGCGGCGCTGCTCAAGGGCGACCATGCGTTCCTTGCGCGCCTGCTGCTGTTCGTATTTAGCCACCAGCTTATCTTCTTCGGCATCCGCCGCAGCACTGGCGCTGGACATGCTCATAATACCCATTACCGCCGCGCCGATACCGGCACCCGACAGGGCCAGAACACCGCCAGCCTGCAAGGCAAAACCGCCTACTTCACCAGCGCCCGCGCCAATCAGGTCACCCACGATAGGTACGTTACGGAGTAATGCGCCGAGACCGACGACAAGCCCGGTTACCCAGCCACCTGCCGCCAATGTCATGAAACTCATCGCAATCGCCGCACCGATACCTGCCACAGCACCGATAGCCGCGCCCTTGAGCAGTCCGAACAGAACATGCTTCATAATGAAGCCCGTGCGATTGAAATTCTTCAGCGCCGGGTGCTTCTTAAAGCTTGCTTCTTCGTTATCGTCGTCGTCGCGTGCCATATGCTAAACTTACTATAATCCCTTAATTTACCGTACTATTAATCATACTATCGCATAGATGGGGTTTGCCTGCAAATTAAGCTTTTATGACGCGGGGAAAGGTGGTTTTTGCTTCTGTCACAAAAGCGTCACAAACGGAAAGCGAATACAAAATATAGTTGATATTAATCAGATTATTAAGCGATTTCAGGCTAGACGATGCCGTCATCGTCGCGCCCACGCGGGCGGGAAAGCTGCTTAAATGGCGAGACAAGGCTCTCCAGAAGATTGGCCGATTCACGCTGAACCACGGCACCACCAGCCGCCCTTTCGGCGCCAGCAAGCCTATCCACAATACCCTGCAAATCACGAGTCGTCATGCCATTGACGTTTTCCATGGCAAGGCCAGCCGCACCTGACGGTGCCTGAATACCGTATTTGTTGAGGATGGCGAGCGCCGCATTGAGATTGGCTTTGATGGATTCCGCGTTCACCACTTCGCCGTTTTCAGCGGGTTTATCGGATTCATCCGCATTACTGGTGGTTTTGGCATCGATTTTCACTTCGATTGCCGGATTCATACCCATGCCATTTTTATCTTTGCTAGGAGCCATAAAACCCATCCTATGTATAGTTTACGCTATTTTGATTGTAATTCAGCATTGTCCCACACACAAATGAAGGTTTTATGACCATCCTTGCAGCCAGATAACCAGTTAAAAAATATATGTTATTATAAACAACCCGGAACAAGCCCTACTAAATTGCTGGCAATTTTGGGTGGTTTAGGTTTGTGTGTGCGTCGTATGTCCGAAAACAGTCACACCATCATCGCCGAAGATGCCGACGCCGGTTTGCGCCTCGACCGTTTTCTCACCGCGCATCTGCCGGACTTATCGCGCAGCCGCTTGCAGGCGCTGATCGCGCAGGGCTGCGTCACCTTCAATGATAAAGCGGTGACGGACGTATCCGGCAAAGTAAAATCCGGCCAAACTTTTACACTAACCATTCCTGAAATCGTACCGTCGCACATTGTCGCGCAGGATATTGCGCTCGATGTTATTTACGAAGACAACCATCTTCTCGTCATCAATAAACCGGCGGGACTCACCGTGCATCCCGCGCCCGGACATCCCGATAAAACACTGGTAAATGCGCTGTTATCTCATTGCGGCGAATCGCTGTCGGGCATTGGCGGCGTCGCACGTCCGGGCATCGTTCACCGCATCGATAAAGAAACCAGCGGACTGCTCGTCGTCGCCAAACACGACACCGCGCATCTCGCATTATCGGCGCAGCTCGTCGATCATTCATTGAAACGTACGTACACGGCTGTGGTGTGGGGCGCGCCCAAACTATCCAAAGGCACCGTCACCGGTAATATCGGGCGTTCGCCCAGCAATCGCCAGAAAATGGCAGTGGTGCGCAGCGGCGGCAAACCGGCCACCACCCATTATAAAGTGCTGCAAAGTTTCACGCCCGGCACGCTGAAATCACCGCTCGCCTCGCTGGTAGAATGTAATTTAGAGACCGGCCGCACGCACCAGATACGCGTGCACCTCGCCCATATCGGCCACCCCCTGCTGGGCGATCCGGTCTATGGCCAGACCACGCAAAGCCGCCTTAATGCCACCACCTATAAAGCGCTGCCTGCTGGTTTGCGCGAAGCGCTGCTCGCCTTCAAACGCCAGGCGCTGCATGCGCGCGCGCTCGGCCTCATCCATCCGCACTCCGGCAAAGCCATGCAGTTTGAGTGCGACCTGCCGGGCGACATGCAGTCCCTCCTCGCGGCGCTGCAATAAGTTTTTTACTTGGATGAAGCACAAAAAACCGTTAGATACGTCTCGTGTGAAACGTCATCCAGAAGGAGATCCGACTATGAAAAACATCGTATTGCTTGCCAGTGTTCTCGCGCTTCTGGCCGCCTGCAACACCATTCAGGGCGTCGGTGAAGACGTCAAGGGCGCAGGCGAATGGACCGCAGAATCCGCGCAGAAAGTTAAAAGAAAGATCGACGAATAATATTATCGGTTCTGCTGAAGGCCATCCATCTGGGGCTCTTTATTATAGCCTAACTCCCCGGCACATTTGCGAGCCGCGATGACATCCCTCTGGAACTCGCGATACGTTGCACTGGCGTCACTGAATCCATCTGCGGGCCGGTATGACGCCGGAACTTCCTGCATCGCTACCTGAAACGGATCAAGCCCCGTTATTTTACCGGACGCGGTATAAAAACGCCGGATAGCAGCATCAATGAGATCAGGGGGTAATTTCTTGCCGGCATCTGCCGCCGCCCCTACTACCTCACCAATTTCTTCCGTGAGTCTCACAAAACCGATATGGTTGCGTTCGCTGTTTTTGCTGGCATCGTTCAGCATGTCCCATGCTTCCGTATAGTCGCGATGATCGTAGCGCTTATAGGCGGCGACGTTTTTCAGGAGAGAAAGTAAATTACGCTTGCTCTCCACTTCCTGCTTGATGACCTGTGCCGGTGGCTGATCATTAGCCATATCGTGTTTGACGTCAGCGGGCCCGCCGCCCACGACCAGAGTGCTGCCGCCGACAAATGCCGTGCGCGCATAGTGCTTGATACTCATAACGTCCCCCTGTTAATTGTAGTATGAAACGCGCAGGCTTTATGCTGCGTCGCTGACGGCAATGCCCTTGGACTTCAGTAATGTCTGCAATTCGCCGTTCTGGTACATTTCGCGCACGATATCGCAGCCGCCGATGAATTCGCCTTTGACATAGAGCTGCGGAATGGTCGGCCAGTTGGTGAAGGTCTTGATGCCTTCGCGCAGTTCAGGATCGGCCAGCACATTGACGTCTTTGAAATTGGTGATGCCCATGCGTTCCAGCACCTGCACGACCACGCCGGAAAATCCGCATTGCGGCACCTGCTTCGTGCCTTTCATATACAGCACGATGTCGTTTTCTTTAATGTCTTTGGTGATGTTGTCAAAAACCGGATTGTCGCTCATATAGTCTCCTATGTATTACAGTATAAATCGATAGCGGGCACGATCATGACGGCAAATACCGCTATGCACACGAAAAGCAGCATAGCCAATCCCAACACGTTGATCAAAGTATAAAGACAGGCCTTACCGCCATATTTCCGGTATTCCCGATACACCAGCAGCGGCGAGGCCAGCACCAGCAGAAACGGTGCGAAGACCACCGCCAGTATCCCCGTGCACGAAACCATGTATCCCACTGGTTTATTATGGAATTCTGGTGTTTACCGCCAGCGCGTGGAGCTGCGTGCCCATGCCGCCCTTCAGCGCATTATAGACCATCTGGTGCTGGGCGACGCGGGGCATATCCTTAAATACCGCCGAGGTCACGGTGATGCTGTAATGGTCGCCGTCACCCGCCGTATCGACAAGTTCGATCACGGCATCGGGCAAGGCAGCCCTGACCATCGTTTCAATTTCCTGCGCGCTCATTGCCATATTCGTTGCATCCCCTGACTTATTGCTATCGGGGGAGATGTAAGGAATACACGGCTATTTTGCAAGAAAAATGCGTTGCAGAGCGTGGCGGGCATGGTATGAAAGGGGCCATGAAAATGACATCCGCCCAAAAATCCGACTCTCAGAAGATCACCCCCGATACCGTAGCCGAACACGGCCTGACCCCGGACGAATACCAGCGCGTCCTCAAAGTCTTGGGGCGCGAACCGAATATTGTGGAACTCGGCATTTTCTCCGTCATGTGGAGCGAGCATTGCTCCTACAAGACCACGCGCAAATGGCTGGGTACACTGCCGACCAAAGCGCCGCACGTCATTTGCGGCCCCGGCGAAAATGCGGGCGTCATTGATATCGGCGACGGACAGGCCGCCATTTTCAAAATGGAATCGCACAACCACCCCTCTTACATCGAACCGTTTCAGGGCGCGGCTACCGGCGTCGGCGGAATTTTGCGCGACGTGTTCACCATGGGCGCGCGCCCGATTGCCAATATGAACGCGCTGCGCTTCGGCGAGCCGAATCATCCTAAAACAAAACATCTGGTATCCGGCGTCGTTGCCGGTATCGGCTCGTATGGCAATTGCGTCGGCGTTCCCACTGTCGGTGGCGAATGCACGTTCCACCCCTCCTATAACGGCAATATCCTCGTCAACGCGATGACGGTCGGCCTCGCCAACACCGATAAGATTTTCTATTCCGCCGCGTCCGGCGTCGGCAATCCGGTGATTTATGTCGGCTCCAAAACCGGGCGCGACGGCATTCACGGCGCAACGATGGCATCGGCCGAATTCGGCGAGAACTCGGAAGAAAAACGCCCCACTGTGCAGGTCGGTGACCCGTTCACCGAAAAGCTGCTGATCGAAGCCTGCTTGGAACTAATGGCCAAAGACGCCATCATCGCCATTCAGGATATGGGCGCGGCGGGCCTCACCTCGTCTTCGCTGGAAATGGCAGGCAAAGGTGGTACCGGCATTGAAATGCATCTCGACCGCGTACCGATGCGCGAAGACGGCATGACGCCGTATGAAATCATGCTGTCTGAATCGCAGGAACGCATGTTGATGGTATTGAAACCGGAAAAAGAAGCCGAAGCGCGCGCCATCTTTGAAAAATGGGAACTGGCCTTCGCCTCCATCGGCACCATTACCAACACCGGTAACATTGTGCTGAAGATGCACGGCGAAACCGTGGCCGACATGCCGATTGCACCGGTCTCCACCGACGCGCCGATGTATGACCGCCCGTATATTCCGACCCCGAAACGTCCTACCCTCGCCCCCGACAGCATCCCAGCGCCGAAAGATATGGGCGAAGCATTGCTGAAACTGGTCGGCACACCTGATCTGGCCAGTAAGCGCTGGATCTATGAACAGTATGACCACATGGTCGGCAACGACACCATCGCCCGCCCGGGCGGCGACGCCGCCATCGTGCGTGTGCACGGTACCAACAAAGGCCTCGCCATCACCACCGATTGCACACCGCGCTACTGCTACGCCGATCCGCATGAAGGCGGCAAACAGGCCGTGGCCGAAACATGGCGCAATTTAACCGCCGTCGGCGCAACACCGCTGGCGATCACCAACTGCCTCAATTTCGGCAATCCGGAAAAACCCGAAACGATGGGGCAGTTAGTGGGCTGCATCCAGGGTCTGGCGGAAGCGTGCAAGGAACTCGATTATCCCGTCATCTCCGGCAACGTGTCGCTCTATAACGAAACCAACGGCAAAGGCATTTTCCCGACACCGGCCATCGGCGGCGTAGGGATTTTGCGCGATCTCGACAAGCGCACCGGTAACAGCTTCAGCAAGGCGGGGCTTGATATTATTCTTATTGGCGAAACGAAGGGCCATCTCGGCAGTTCGTTGTATTTACGCGAATTGCATAACCGTGAGGATGGCGCACCGCCACCAGTTGACCTTGGTGCCGAAAAGAAGAACGGCAATTTTGTGCGCGGACTGATCACGCAAGGCTCGGTTGCCGCCTGCCACGATATTTCTGATGGCGGATTACTGGTCGCGCTGGCTGAAATGAGCTATTGCAATGCTATCGGCGCAAGCGTCACCTTCCCGACCTCCGTCCCCGCCCATGCGTATGGCTTCGGAGAAGATCAGGGCCGCTACCTGATTGCCGCAGAACCGGCGCAGACCAAGGCCATCACAGAACTGGCCGCCAAATCCGGCGTGATGGTAACGCTGCTCGGAAAGACGCAGAACGCTACGCTGGAAGTGGCGAATGTGCTGAAAGTGACGGCGGAACAGTTACGCTCCCGGTACGAAGAATGGCTTCCCTCCTACATGTCTGCTTAACCCTTTATTAAAAATAAACTGCCATAGTGCGAAAATGGGACGGGTTCCATGACGGAATTGTCTCCTGCAGGGCGCATATGAAGCTGAATCTCAGTACCAAATTTATTATCCTGACCGTGCTATCCGTTATCGGCGCCATGGTCAGTCACGGCACCGCCATCTACGCCCACGCCATCGAACAATCCGACGCCTATATCCGCATCACGCTGGGGCTCGCCTTCTTCTCGATACTCGTATCGCTGCTCGTGCCGTGGGTGGCCATACGCAACGTGTTCCGCCCGCAAGCCGAAATGATCGAGGTGATGAACCGCATTGCCGCAGGCGATACGGAGCTTCCCATTCCCCATACTGAACGCACGGACGAAATGGGAACCATGGCGCGCGCACTGAAAATATTTAAAGAGAATGTCGAGAAAATCGCCTTCCTCGCGCAGGAACAGAAACGCCTGCAGGAATATGCGCAGGAGCAGAAGCGCAAGGCGACGCAGGAACTGGCCGACCGCTTTGAAACCAACATCAAGCATATTGTCGATATTGTCGCTTCCGCTGCCGAGCAGATGGATTCCACGGCCCGCTCGCTCGCCAGCATCGCCGAACGTAACCAGACCAAGCTGACCACACTCGCCAATGACATCGTCGGCACCACCAACAGCGTGCAGACCATTGCCGGTGCAACGCGGCACCTGACCAGCGCCATCGCCGACATCAATGAACGCGCCATCCGCGCAACGACCATTACCAATGCGGCGGTCAGCGAAGCCCATAAGGCCGATGGCACCGTGCATAGCCTGACCGAAGCCGCGCGCAAGATCGGCGAAGTGGTCGCCATGATTAACAAGATCGCCGGGCAGATCAACCTGCTCGCACTGAATGCCACCATTGAAGCTGCCCGTGCGGGAGACGCCGGAAAAGGTTTCGCCGTGGTGGCATCCGAAGTCAAAGGTCTGGCCACCCAGACCACCAGCGCCACCGAGCAGATTGCGCAATATATCAGCTCCATCCAGTCCGCCACCCATGACACGGTCGGCGTCATTAAAAACATTGGGGGCAGCATCCACGAGATCAATGAGATTTCCACCGGCATCGCAACCGCCGTGAAGGCGCAGGGCGATTCCACCCGCAACATCACCCATAATGTGGAGCAGGCCGCCAGCAGCACGGTGCAGGTGTCTCGAAACGCGGATGAAATTTCGGCTTCGTCGGAAGAAACGCAGGAATCGGCCAAGCAGATGCGAGTGGCTACCTCCGAATTATCGCGCCAGTCCGAAGTGCTGCGCCTCGAAGTCGATAAATTCCTGACCGGGATCAGGAACGGCTAATACTCCCGTCATTCCTGCGCAGGCAGGAATCCATATTCCAGAAACGGTAATGTCAGGCATGTACTGTCCGCATAGTTTTTCCAACCAGTGCTAATTTTCCAAGCCTGTGGTTATGGATTCCTGCCTGCGCAGGAATGACGGTAAATAATTATTAGGTAAATGGGATATATGCCTTTGTCAGGCGGCCAATAGCAATTGATAGAAAAAATACCCACACACAACTAATTGCACTGCAATCACCAGAAAAAATCGGCGCCTGAAACTGGTTTTATTCGTTTTATGGCGAAACTTGCGCTGAGCAATAAATGCCATGGGACTGCCGCCGAACAACGCCAGCCTCAGCAATGTCTTCTCCGACACCCGGCGCATGTTCTTTCGGGCATATCGTTTGTCGGCCCAATAGACGTAAAAAGTGAAGGCATTAATGGCCAGCAGATAAAGAGCTATGCGCTCATAACCCATTGGGCTTAGATCCCGCAAAAATCAGGCGGCTGCACTGAGCGCCTCAAAGAGTGCGTGCCCATCATATCCGCCGAGGAGATTGTCGGCGTGGCGTTCCGGATGCGGCATCATGCCCAGCACGTTTTTCTGTTTGTTGCATATGCCGGCAATGTTCAGTTGCGAACCGTTGGGATTGCTGTCTTCGGTGATGTCGCCTTTAGCATTGCAATAACGGAATACGATCTGCCCGTTATCCTGCAACGTTGCAAGCGTGCCCGTATCGGCATAGTAATTACCGTCATGATGCGCGACCGGCACGTTGATGACCTGCGCTTGCGTGTAGTTCTTGGTAAAGGGCGTAGCGGCATTATCGACGCGTAAATGCACTTCGCGGCAGACGAATTTAAGTTTCTGGTTGCGCATCAGCACGCCCGGCAGCAATCCGGTTTCGGTCAGCACCTGAAAACCGTTGCAGATACCGATGACCAGCCCGCCTTTATCGGCATGGGCCTTGATGTCGCGCATAATCGGCGAATGGGCCGCCATCGCCCCAGAACGTAAATAATCGCCGTAGGAGAAACCGCCGGGCAGCACGACCAGATCAACCTTGGGCAGGCTGGCATCGCGGTGCCACACCATGACCGGATTCAGGCCGGTGGCGGCCAGAACGGTCTTGGCATCGCGATCGCAATTGGAACCGGGGAATACAATAACGGCAGATTTCATTGAATTACCTTTGTGCTTTTCTGGCGGCGTCAAACCGCGCTATTTCATCATATTGCATACCGAACTGCGCCTGTATCTCTACTTTCAGCGTATCGATGGCGTCACGCATCCTCTGCTGTGCAACGGCCTGACTCAGCCCTTCGAGCGGACCGTAATTGGTGCGGAGAATGGTGTCATACGGTTTGAGTACCTTTTCCAGCGCCGTTACGCCTGCCATGAAATCTTCAATGGCAAGCCGGGGATTATTATAGACGGGCGATAAGGAACTGACCAGTCGGTCGCCTTGGGCATCGAGCGGCTCGTGGAACAGGGCGCATACCCCAAGCAATGCATCAGCGCGCTGGGAGGCACCTTCCTCCACAAATCCCGTATCACGCAGGACGGCCAGAGCGGCCTTTCCTTTTTCAGAAAGCACAGGTCTTTCAGGCATGGATTACTCCATCAGTTCGAATTTATAATTCTCGATGACTGTGTTGGCGAGCAGGCCGGCGCACATTTTTTCAATGGCGGCTTCGGCTTTTTTGCGGTCGCTTTCCTTGACTTCCACTTCGATATACTTGCCCTGACGCACGTCTTCCACCTGCGGGAAACCCATAGTGTGCAAGGCATTGGCGATGGCGCGACCCTGCGGGTCAAGCACGCCGTTTTTCAACGTGATATGAATTTTGGCTTTCATTTTCTCTTCTTCGCTGTGGTTTTTGCTTTGGCTTTGCTCTTCTTACTCTTCGGCGCCTTGGCATTCACCTGAATGACATAGCTGCCTTCCGCCTTGTCCGATTGCGGCAACACGCCTAAGCGGCGCGCCACTTCACGGTAGGCATCCTCGATGTTGCCGAGATCCTGGCGGAAACGATCCTTATCCAGCTTATGGCCGGTTTTGGCGTCCCACAGGCGGCAATTGTCGGGGCTGATTTCATCGGCGAGAATAATCTGCTCGCGGTCATTTTCCTGCAGGCGGCCGAACTCGAGCTTGAAATCGACAAGGCGAATGCCCACGCCCATGAACAGGCCGGACAGGAAGTCGTTGATGCGGAACGCATACATGCGGATTTCATCCATTTCCTGCGGTGAGGCCCAGCCGAACGCAAAGATATGCTCTTCGGTCACGAACGGATCGCCGAGCGCGTCGTTCTTATAGCAGTATTCGATCAGCGGATGGCCGAGCGCTTTGCCCTCAACCACGCCGAAACGCTTGGCAAAACTGCCTGCGGCATAGTTACGGATGATGATTTCCAGCGGCACGATCTGCACGGCTTTAATCAGCTGCTCGCGCATATTGAGGGTGCGGATGAAATGGGTGGGAATCCCCATATCCTGCAAACGCAGCATCAGATATTCGGAAATACGGTTATTAAGCACGCCCTTGCCGTTGATGGTGCCTTTTTTGACGTTGTTAAACGCCGTGGCGTCATCCTTGAAGTGCTGGATGAGCGTACCCGGTTCCGGGCCCTCGAATAACTGCTTGGCTTTACCTTCATAAACGGGCTTGCGCGGCGACATCTTGATTATCTTTCGTTTAGAGTGCATCGGTGATTCCATGTTAGGGAACCCAAACTAATAGAGTAATTTATTATACACTGCAATATTGCAGTAGGCGTAAAAACCCCTTATATAAGCTTTCAGGACGCATTTTTACCGATTTTACCCCAAAAAGGACCCCTCCCATGACCAGTTTCGACGACCGCGACAAAAGTTTTGAGAAAAAATACGCCCATGACGAGGAGCTGAATTTCAAGGCTATCGCCCGCCGCAACAAGCTGCTGGGCCTGTGGGCCTCTGAAAAGCTGGGCTTAACCGGCGACGACGCTGCGCAGTATGCCCGCGATACGGTGGCGGCGGATTTCGAGCGCGAAGGCACCGAAGACGTGGTCGATAAAGTACTCGCCGACTTCCAGAAAGCAGGCATCACCATTTCCGCAGCGGAAATCCGCAGCGAGATGGAACGCCTGCTGCCCGTCGCCAAACAGCAGATCATGAGTGAAGTGAAGTAGTTGTCGTTATACTAAAAACACGCTACACTCGCCCGTAAGTTAAGCCAGCATGTGAGGAGCTTTCATTGCTGCAAACGATCAGACAGACACCGAGATGGTTTGCTACCGCAGCGCTGAAGCCGCAGCTTGCGCTTGCCGGCGTGCGTTACCGCCTGCAGGGCTGGATGTCAGGCGATAAGGCGCTGTCGGAGACTATCCTGCAGGGTATCACGCCTGACGATGACGAGTTCCGCCACCTGTCCTTCACCTTTGCTGTCATTGCCTTGTCGGCCCGCGTTGCCTGCGTCGACGGCGCGCTGACACGCGATAAATACATCGCCTACCGCGAATCCTTTCCGCTCAAGGGCGGCGTGTGCGGCAAGATACGTTCGCTGTTTACTCTGGCCTGCAAAAACGAAACGCCCTACGAACATTACGTTACCCAGATCAAATATATTTTCCCGGACAGGCCCGAATTATTTGCGTCGCTGATCGACCGCATGTTCCGCATCGCCGCCGCCGATGGCGGCATTTCGCGCAGCTCGGAGCGCCTGCTTTCCGGTATCGCCCATATGCTCGGCATCCCCGCCTCCGACTATGCCGACATCCTCGCCAAATACGATCAGCCCAGCACCGCCCGCGAAATACTGGGCATCGACAAGGGCCGCATCAAGGCCAAGACACTTAAGAAACGCTACCGCGAACTGATGCAGCGCTACCATCCCGACCGCTTCGCCGGTCAGGATATATCGCCGGAGGTGCAACAGCTGCTGCAACTAAAATCCTCGCAGATCAACGCCGCCTACCGCACGCTGGCCAAACGAGCCGCCTAGGTCACGTCATTCCTGCGCAGGAATGACGTAAGAGGGAGCGGGAATCCATAACCACCCAATTTAATGAAGTGGTACGTTGCCAACAGCCGGGCCTATGTTTATACATTGCACATTCTCTGGAATATGGATTCCTGCCCCAGTAATTTTTTTGGCGCAGGAATGACGGTTTAGGTTTTATGCGTCCTCTCGATATTTTTTCCGCCATCATGGTTGCGGTATTCTGGGGCGGCAATTTTGTCGCCGCCAAGTACGGCGTTGCCTATTTTCCACCGTTCTTGCTCACGGCCATACGCTTTATCATTGCCTCGCTCATCCTGATACCGCTGGTACCGCGCCCGACCTTCGCGCAGATGAAACAGATCGCCGTGCTGTCGAGCATGAGCACGCTGCATTTCTCGCTGATTTTCGTAGCGCTTTATCTGGGGCTTGATATTGCCAGTTGCGCGCTGATCGGCCAGCTCGGCGTGCCGTTCGCCTGCATACTGGGTGCTATTTTCCTTCAGGACCGCATCGGCGTGTGGCGGGTCAGCGGTATTGTGATTGCTTTTCTAGGCACCGCCATCGTTGCCGGAACGCCGCATATTTTTGAGCACCTGCCGGGATTCTATGCCGCGCTCGCCAGCACCTTTACCTGGGGCGTCGCCAACGTGCTGATCAAGCGCATCACCAATATCAACAGTATGTCGCTGCTGGCATGGATGGGGCTGTTCACCGTGCCGATGCTGCTGGCGCTCTCACTGGTGTTCGAACCGAACTGGCCGGCATTTACCGATGTCCCGCTCACCGCCGTGCTCGGTCTGGGCTATACCGCCATTTTCTCGACGCTGGTGGCGTACGGTCTGTGGTATTACCTGCTCGGCAAATACACCGTATCGCAGGTGTCGCCCTATTCGCTGCTGACGCCGATTTTCGGTATCGCCTTCGGCCAGATGTTCTTTACCGAGGAACTGACCGCACAGGTGATTATCGGTGGCATCATCACCATTGTCGGTGTTACTGTCATCGTCATCCGCCGACCCAAAACCATTCCGCTGGGAGAAGCCACATGAAGTGGGCCTTATGAAAGTAAATCTGATCGACCTGCCCTCCCCTAATTTCGACAGCCGCGACCGGCATGTCATCGATATGCTCGTGCTGCACTATACCGGCATGCAAAGCGCCGACGCTGCCAAAGAGCGCCTGTGCGACCGCGACGCCAAAGTCAGCGCGCATTATATGGTCGATGAGGATGGCACCGTGCTGCGCCTTGTCGGCGAAGAACGCCGCGCATGGCATGCGGGCCTGAGCGAATGGCGTGGTCACGAAAATATCAACCAGCGCTCTATCGGCATCGAGATCGTTAATCCCGGCCATGAATTCGGCTACCGCCCCTTCCCGGCAGCCCAGATGAAAATGGTGGCCACGCTCTGCCGCGATATTCTGGCACGCCACCCCACCATCCCCGCGCGCAACGTCGTCGGCCATTCGGATATTGCGCCCACGCGCAAGGAAGACCCGGGCGAGATGTTCAACTGGCAGACGCTCTCTACGCTCGGTATCGGCCTGTGGCCGAAACACGATCCCCGCCACCTTCCCGTCCCAGCGGAATCACTGGCGTATTACGGGTACGATATCACCATAATGGGTAAAACCATTCTGGCTTTCCAGCGCCATTTCCGCCCCAACTCCTTAACCGGGATATGGGATGACGAATGCGCGGGTTTGCTTGCTACCTTGCTCACTATGATATAGTGGTGCCCCCTCAACACAAATCGGAGACCCTAATGGCCTATGAAGAAGGAATGAGTTTCGAGTTCAACGAGATCACCAATCAGGTGACGGTAACCTTCAGGGGGAAAAAGGTAAAGCTTTCAGCCCATTACAAAGAATACCGCCGCGCCAAGGAAGATGCGGAAGCTTATTGCCGCAAACAAGGCTGGAAAGGCTGAGGAAAATAGGCTAAACCCCCTGAACCAGACAGCCGGATGGCCGCGGGCGCAAGCTCGAGGAAAGTCCGGGCTCCACGGGACACGGTGGCGGGTAACGCCCGCCGGGGGCAACCCTAGGGAAAGTGCCACAGAAATTATACCGCCATGAAAATGGTAAGGGTGAAATGGTGCGGCCAAAGGCGAAAGCCGGAAGCTTAATGTAAGAGCGCACCGCGCTTCTGGTAACAGAAGTGGCAGGGCAAACCCCACCGGGAGCAAGACCAAATAGGGATGGTGTGACGTTCCGCACTTAACCATCCGGGTAGGTCGCGCGAGGTATGGAGCGATCCATATCCCAGATGAATGGTCATCACTTCGCAAGAAGTACAGAACCCGGCTTACAGGCTGTCTGGTATTTTTTTGAAACCACCTAGCCTGGCTTACGGCCCGGCACCGCCGCGAGGGCATCCCTTACAAGTTCCTGCACCAGCAGTCCCGCTTCACTTTCGCCGACTCCTGCCTGTTGGTATGCGGCAGCCAGCCTTTTCTTCGCCGCATCTCCGAATGTTCGTGAAAGGCCCTTGCCTTCATCTCCGTACTTACCTTCCGCTTCATCAGCTACATTCACAGCAACAGAAACCTCTTCAATCAAAAGTGCATTAATGGCACCCATGAGTTTTCGGTTATCCGTGTACTCCTCCGGCCCTACGGCCTTGCGGATCTGGCCCAGCGTGATGTTATCGCTTGGAAACTTGTTCAATGTTGTTGGCATTACATACCCCTCTTTCTATAGACGTTAATTATATCCAAAAAGATTAAATATTAAAAAACTTTTTGGATTTTATAGCGAATAGGGGTTATTTGCCGGGAATTGCTGAAGGTTTTCCCATCGGCATCACAGGCGGAATGAATTTAGGCTTCTCTATGTTATAAGGCTCCACCACCGGCGCGCCTTTCGGTGGCGGCCATGACGTGATTTTATGCTCTTTTAATACCTGTTTTAAATCCACCGGCAGCGCCACTTCATAGGCCTTCCCGGGCACCAGGACTCTCGTCTCGCCGGTAAGTCCGCCCATACGCTCAAAATGCTGCGTATTGATGGCGGGAATTGCCAGCCGCTTATCCAACCCTTCTTTTTCTCCGGGCTTGTCCAGCGATTCGGGCGCATCATCCCAATGATGGCTGTGCGCGGCCCCGCCAATCACCAGAATTTTGCCGGGTGCGCGGTTCTTCTTGATATAGTCGGCAGCAAATTTATTGCGTGCCGCCAGGGTTTCCCTGCGGTCGGCATTATCCGTAAGGGAAGTGATCAACGCCTTCACTTCCTTGCTTTCCAGGAGTGTAGTTTTTATCTTTTCCGTTTCAGCCTTGGTAAATTTCTCGCGCTCTTTCGGATCGTCTATTTTTTTAGCATCCGCTTCGATTTTAACCGTGGCTTTTTTCAGCGGCTCTTCCACCAGCGCTTTGAGCTTTTTCTGGAAACCATCCATCTTGCGCTTGACCTGAGTTTCCGCATCTTCTTCATGGCCAAACACCTTGATGCCCAGCTTGTCATAGGCTTGCACGAGATGATACCATTCCTCCGGCCGCTTTCTTTTATCGATGGAAAGCATGGTTTTTTTCAGGAATTCATCCGCTGTTTTCGCTTTCCGCATGTCATCAATATCGGACTGGGACAATTCGATCGACACGGTAGTGATGCCCCGCGCTTTCATGGCCGGGGCAAGATAGGTGAGCGACTGGCGTAATGCCGGGAATTCATGGTATTCACCGATGAAAGCGCCGTCATTCTTGCCTAAAAGTTCATAAAGCTGGTGATCGAAACGAAGGCCCTGAGGTTTTTTATCAACAGGCTTCGCATTCACTTTTTCTTTAATATCGGGCATATCCACCTCACGAAAAGCATACTGAACTTTCCATGAGTTTAGCCTGAATCCGGCACAAACGGTGTTAAGGTAAGATGAAATCCATTATGACAGGGCTGTCATACACTAATCGTCTACGGCAACCGACGATAACATCTTGGGCGTCACGAATCCTTTGAGTTCCCCGCGCGCTTTCGCAAGGTCCGCCCATGTGCCGCTAAAGCCAATCGTCGCCAGCGAACAGGTGGGGAATTTGAGGACTAATATATCGAGTAGTTTTTCGTCACCCGCCTTCGCCAGTTTCAGCGAAAGCTGATGCAGGCCCGGATTATGGCCGACGACCAGCAGGCTGTTCACACTGTCCGGCACCTGCGCAATAATCTTCAGTATTTCATTGGCGCTCGCCAGATAGAGCTGCTCGCTATATTCCACCAGCGGCGGGCGCGGGTAGCTTTCCTGAATGCGCATCCATGTTTCACTGGTGCGCTCTGCCGTGGAGCATAGCACGCGCTCGGGCAGGATGTGATGGCGGTGCAGATATTTTCCCATGATGTCGCAGGCTTCAATGCCGCGCTCATTCAGAACGCGCTGATGATCGTCCTGCGACGGCGCGCCGGTTTCGGCTTTGGCATGCCTCAGAATATAAAGAGTTTTTTGTTCGGACATGGTTTTAAACGGCCCCGTATCGCAGCTTATCTGCTTGTAATTCATCTGATTTTTAGCATAGTATTAATCTTTGCCAAGCTATATCAGTTCGTTATGACGGAAAAAAAGACCGAATCCATCCTGACCAACGCCAAAGAGCGCTTTATCAACCGCGAAACCTCGTGGCTGGCGTTCAACAGCCGCGTACTCGACGAAGCCTGCAATCCCAATGTGCCGCTGGCGGAACGGCTCAACTTCCTCTCCATCTCGGCCTCGAACCTCGATGAATTTTACATGGTGCGCGTCGCCGGTCTCAAGGACTATGTCCTGCAAGGCATCACCAAGCAAAGCTCCGACGGCTTAAGTCCCACCGACGAGCTGGAGGTCGTCAACCGCCTCGCTACGCCGATGGTCATCCGCCAGCATGAATGCTGGCTCCACCTGCGCAGCAAATTGCAGGAAGCTGGCGTATGCGTGGTAAAGCCGGGACAGATTTCCGAAAAAGATCTTGTCTGGCTTGAAGATTATTTTTTCGACAATATTTTCCCGGTGCTGACGCCGATTGCGATTGATCCGGCGCACCCCTTCCCGTTCCTGCCCAATCTCGGTCTGGCGCTGGTATTCCAACTCACCACCGATGCGCCCAGCGGCAAAACCACCGGCAAGGGCCAGATCGCCATCATTCCGCTGCCATCACAGTTGCCGCGCTTTATCCTGCTGCCGGGCACGAGCACTAAACAGAATTACGTCCTGCTGGAAGACGCCATTTCGCTCTTCCTGCACATGATCATGCCGGGATTTGAGAAAATCGATTCCGCCCTGTTCCGCATCGTGCGCGACAGCGAACTCGACGTCGAAGAAGAAGACGAGGATTTCGTGCGCAACTTCGAGCGCGCCGTTAAACAGCGCCGCCGCGGCCGGGTGATACAGATCAAGTTTGCCGCTCCCGCGTCGAAGCATCTGGTGCATTTCGTATCGGAACAGATGCATGTCGATATGGGCGACGTCATCGAGGTGGACGGGCTGCTCGGACTCTCCAACGTGAAGGAACTGTGCGAGCATGCACCACCGGAATTGAAATTCCCGCCCTTCCATGTGCGCTTCCCCGAACGCATCAACGATTTCGCGGGCGATTGCTTCGCCGCCATTGCCGCCAAGGATATTGTCATCCATCACCCGTTCGAAACCTTCGACGTGGTCATCCAGTTTTTAAAGCAGGCGGCGGAAGACCCCGATGTGGTGTCGATCAAACAAACGCTGTACCGCACCAGCAAGGATTCGCCGATTCCGAAAATGCTGATTGCTGCCGCCGAAGCAGGGAAATCCGTCACCGCTCTGGTCGAGCTGAAAGCGCGTTTCGACGAGGAAGCCAACATCAAATGGGCGCGCAATTTAGAAAGCGCGGGTGTGCAGGTGGTCTACGGTTTCGTGTCGCTGAAAACCCACGCCAAAGTCACGCTGGTGACACGCCGCGAATCGGGCAAGATCGTCTCCTACGCGCATTTCGGCACCGGCAATTACCATCCCGCCACCGCCAAGGCCTATACCGATTTATCCTTCTTCACCTGCGACCATGATCTGTGCCGCGACGCTGCGTACCTGTTCAATTTCGTCACCGGCTATGCGCCACCACGCTTGTTCAAGAAACTCATCACCGCCCCGCGCGACATGCGCAAGCAATTGCTGCACATGATCGACCGCGAGATTGAGCACGTGCATAACGGCAAGCCCGGCGCGGTGTGGGCGAAAATGAATTCGCTGGTGGATGAGCAAATCATCGATGCGCTGTATAAAGCGTCACAGGCGGGTGTCGTCGTCGAACTCGTGGTGCGCGGCATATGCTGCCTGCGTCCGGGCGTGCCGGGACTGTCGGAAAATATCCGCGTCAAAAGCATCGTCGGGCGTTTCCTCGAACATTCGCGCATCTATTGTTTCGGCAACGGCCATGAGATGCCATCGCCCAACGCCAAGGTCTTCATCGGTTCCGCCGACTGGATGCCGCGCAATTTCGACTGGCGCGTCGAAGTCATCGTGCCCATCGAAAACCCGACCGTGCATGAGCAGATCATCGGGCAGATTATGGTCGCCAATCTCAAGGATGAAAAACAAAGCTGGGTTATGCAGCCGGACGGTACATACAAGCGCCTGCCCGCCACCGCCGATTCCCTATGCGCGCATGATTACTTCATCAACAATCCGAGCCTGTCGGGCCGCGGCAAATCGCTGAAGAACGCCAAATCGTCGCAGATGCTCAAATACAAGCCGCTGAAGAAGAGCAGCTAACGTCGCTAAGTTATTATTATAAAAGACAATAAGTCCGACATTTCATCTTCATATAACCTTCACATTGTTTTTATGTGGAACTGCTACATTGATAGGGTAAGTGGCTTTAAAAACCACACATAAACACGTGTGCAAATATGATAGCGTCGGTTCAGCAAGACAAGAAAGTGCAAGCGCCACAGGGAAAAACCAAGCCCCGCGCTGCCGTGGTCGGCGGCGGCATTTCCGGCATGACCGCGGCCCTTCAGCTAATGAAGGCCGGCTACGATGTCGATATTTACGAAGGTTCCCATCGCGCTGGCGGTAAAATCCACACCGTCTCGATGAAAGACGGCAAGGGCCTGAGCGATCATGGCGGCGAATTCATCGACTCCGACCAGAAGCACATCATCGAATTGGCCAAAGAGCTGAAAGTACCGCTCATCGAGGCCAATGAAACCACCAACACCCGCTACCGCATGCCCAACGGCACCATCTTGACCGATGAAACGTTCATGGCAGCGTATCGCCCGATTTCCAGGCTGGTCTACGAAGACAAGCTTGCAATGGCCAAAGACCCGACGGGTGTGCGCGCAAGGCATCTCGACAGCATGTCGGTCAATGATTACCTCAAAGAACTCAACGCACGCATTCCCGATAATCGCACATGGATGCAGCGTTTCTGGAAAAAGAAACCGTCCGTGAGTAGCGATGTAATAAAAATGGCCGCGCAAGCCTACGCAGCGGAAAGCATGCGCCCTGCCTCGCAGTTGTCGGCGCTCCAGTTCATGCATGAAACCGCCTGCGAAAGCGGTGACCTGATTCCGAGCGATTGCAAATACCGCGTCGATGGCGGCACCGAACGCCTGACCAAAGCACTGGAAAAAGAACTCATCCGCCGCAAAGCCAATTTCCATTTCGACTCACGCGTCACTGGCCTTAGCAAGGAAGATGGCAAATTCACACTCGACGTCGGCGACCAGCCGACCGAACCATACGATAAAGTGGTGATGGGCGTACAGCCGCACCAGCTCGCCTCTATCAAAGGCATGGATAAATTCCTTCCGCCCGAAGAGCTGCAGGCATTGCAGAACCTGCAAGGCACCGCGGGCAGCAAACTCACCGTCCGCAGCAGAGTTCCTGTCAAGAATGATGGCTTCTTCATCTCCAGCATGGGCTATGAAGTATGGAAACGTGCACCCGGTGAAGTCGTATTCATGGTGGGCGACGATTTATCGCAAAAATATAAACCGGATGACCTCAAGAAAGCGATCATGGACGATTACGCCAAGGCGCATAACTCAACCGCAACCGCCATGTTTGACACTAAGAACGTGGATTTCCATGGGCCGGACGCCAATAATGTCTGCTACTGGTCGGCAGCGCAAGGGCAGTATCTCGCCCTGCGTGAAACGGCTCAGTCGATTGATATCGTGGCACAGCGGGAAGGACTTGGCTTTGTCGGTGCATACCTGCCCGGCGAAATCCAGATGGAAGACGGCGCTGATTCGGCCAACTGTATGGGTCACGGCGTTGAATCTGCCTACCGCGCTGTCCATTGCATGACCGGCCATGAAAAGGCACGTGAACAGGCGCTCGCCCAGGCGCAGGAAGTCGATATGTCCATGCCGGAAGGTTCCGGCGGCTTCGTGCCTCCTTCGGGTGGCCAGTCGCCCAAGGGCGGCAGCGGCCGCCGGACGACATCAACAAGACTCTGAAATCCATACATAGATTTTCAACTATAATGCCCTCTTGCCCCTTGCTGCGGCTTCTGGCATAAGTTCGGCCATAAAATCCATGCCCACAAGAACCTATGAGAGCTATGGCCCAACATACCGAATTTGAATTAGGCGGGCAGCCATTCCGGGACGGCCGTCTCGGTATTGTCGATATCGGCTCCAACTCCATCCGCCTGGTCATCTACGATCAGCAAAAACGCTCCCCCGTTCCTATCTATAATGAAAAGGTCATGTGCGCGCTGGGCAAAGGCCTTGCCTCCACCGGCATGCTCAATCCCGAAGGCGTCGAACTGGCCAAGCATGCGCTGAAGCGTTTTCTTGCGCTGGGCCGCAACATGGAAATCACCTCGCTCTATGTGATGGCCACCGCCGCCGTGCGCGATGCCAAAGACGGCGCGGGATTTGCGCGCTACCTCGAAGACACGTACGACATCGACGTGGACATCATCTCCGGCGGCAAGGAAGCCAAGCTCGGCGCGTACGGCGTATGCGCCTCCATGTACCGCCCGCAAGGTATCTCCGGTGATCTGGGCGGCGGCAGCTTAGAGCTGGTGAAAGTCGATGACGGACAGACCGGCGACCATGCCAGCCTGTTGCTTGGCTCACTGCGTATGATCGACGAAAGCAAAGGCGACCGCGACAAGCTGCGCAAGCTGATTGAAAAGCGCTTCAACGAACTGAACTGGCTGGACGAAAAGAAGGTGGCGAATTTTTACGCCATCGGCGGCAGCTTCCGCGCGCTGGCCAAAATGCATATGACGGCGGCCAATTACCCCTTACGCATTCTTCATGAATATAAAGTCGACGCAAAAAATTTCCTCGGCTTCGTGCGCGACATCGCAAACATGCCCAACGACAAGCTCGAAAAATTCCCCGGCAGCGCCGCCAAGCGCGTCACCGCCCTGCCCGGCGCAGCCATTATCCTCGACCATATCATCAGCCGCGCCCGCCCGGACAATATCGTCTTCTCCGCCAGCGGTATCCGCGAAGGCTATCTCTATGAAAAACTCTCGCCCTATATCCGCAGCCAGGACGGGCTGATTGCATCCTGCACCGAATTCGCCGTCAAGGGCGGACGCTCCGCCGCCTTTGCCAACGAGCTATATACATGGATGTATCCGCTGGTGACCAAGGAATCGGAAAAAGAACGCCGCCTGCGTTTTGCCTTCTGCCTGCTGGCCGACATCGCGCAGCATATCCATCCCGAATACCGCGCCGAATGGGCGTTCCACCGCATCCTGTTTTCGGCGCTGACTGGTCTCACGCACCGCGAGCGCGTGAAATTGTCGCTGGCGCTGTACCATCGCTACCAGTTCCGCATCAAGGAAGAATGGTCGGCGCTTTCTCTGCTCAAGGAATCGGATCGCAGCTGGGCGCGCCTTGTCGGCTCCGCCGCCAACCTCGCCTACCATCTGTCCGGCAGCATCGCCGGGAATTTACACAAGTCCGCATTCATCATCGAAAAGAACCTGCTCTCCCTGCAACTGGCCGGAGATATGCAGGACGTGCTGGGCGACGCCGTCAAACGCCGCATGGACGGCGTGCGCGACGCCTTTGCCGAGTACGGCAAACAGAAATAACTTCCTGTAATTTCAGCCTTATTTTCCGTAACCAAATCTTCACACTAAACCAGTGGTAGGCCACTGATAATTCATATTATTATGCTTATCCGGTTACCGAAATTCCCAGAGGAGTCAGGACATGGCAAAAGCACCTAAAAGAAAACCTCCCATTACCAAAAAAGAGCCGACAGCAAAAAAACCTCCCGTTGATATAGATTGGGGTGACGACGATTTTGAGGAAGATTTCACCTACAAAGAAGCCGTGCGCAGATTACAGGCGGAATATGACGGGCTGGTGGTAACCCCCACGCTGGAACGCCAGATACGCGCCTTCATCCTCGCTGCCGATACCGAAGGCAAACCCGGCCTGAACGAAGCCAGAATGGCGCTCAGGGACTCGCTCGACGAAATTATGGACGACGGCATCACCGCCAACAGGGTACTGGCGGAGATTTATCAGTTTGTCGATGGCGACGTTCCCACCAAGCCCAAAGAAAACCCTCTGGAAATAAAACGCAAGCTGATCAACGCCATGGAAGTTATCACCGCTGACAGGATTGACGCCATCAGGGGGAACTTTGCCACTACTAATGCCACCGATAGCAAAGGCATCAAAGCGCTCACCAAGCTCGCCAAAAGTTTCCGCGAAGGCCATCCCGGCTACAAGGAAGCCGAACTGTTGAACCTGATCGCGGAAGCTGCCATTGCCGGAAAATTACCGCAGGCCCACGATGCGACCTATTTTGAACAATTGAAAATGCAAGTGTCCGACCACCTCACACAGGATGTACTCGACGGACGCGGCTCACTGGCCCGCCGCGTCATGAATGACGCGATACTGTCCGCCGCTACCGAAGTAACCGCGCCGCTGATCGGCAAGGTCGGCAAATAAATAACCATGCAACCACACCAAGGATAATCCCATGAAGAAACTGGTTCCCGCTTCGCAGATCACCGCCCTGCTTACAAAGGCATCCAACCGCCCGGTCACCACGCCCGAGGCGCCAGCAGGGTTTACCTATGAGCAGGCCGTGGATATTTTGTTCGAGGAATGCCCCGGCGTGAAAGAGGAATTTTCTGGCCGATCATTACCCGACACCATAGCGGATGGCTTAACATCGTATATTTCTGCCATCAGCTCTACTCCCCCCGATCCGGCTGAAGCCAAGCGGAGTAGAGCAGCATTAAAACTCGAACTGCTCGAAATCCAGGAAGATGAAGTAAGCGTCACCGCAGCTTTGGACAATATAGCCCAAGCAGCACTTGCGGCATCAACCAAGAAAGCCCCGCCCGATGGAGAGGTAACACCACTGGTCCGCCGCGATCAGAAAGCGGCACTGGCCAATCTCAGCAGCAAAGAAAATGTGATTAAAGCCATTGAACGCTCCGCCGCAGACAAAATGGACGCCATACGCGAAGCGCATATAAAAATCCACACCGGCGATACGGCGGCGGCAGATGCACTAACGAAACTGGCAAAGAGCTATCGCGCAGGAAAGACAGGAGAGAGTGCAACCGACCTTCTCAACCTGATTGCCGATGCCGCCATGGCGGGTAAAACACCGCAAGCCTTTGCCGCCGGTGATTTTGCAGAACTCACGGTGCAGGTAACAAAGACACTGAAGAAGAAACTCGGTAACAACGGCGCATTAGCAGATAAAGTTGCTAAAGAAGCCGTGCTGGCTGCAGCCAGCGAAGTTACGGCTCCTCTGGTCGGCAAAGTCAGTGTTGGCTGAGTAGATTCTACAGGTAAGGGTCGGATTTCAGCAGGTAGTTCTGAATGAAATCCTTGATGCCGTCTTCCAGCGCCGTGAACGGCTCAACGTAACCAGCAGCACGCAGCTTCTGCATGTTGGCTTCGGTGAAGTACTGATAGTTGGGGATCAACTCTTCGGGCATGTCCATGTAATTGATCTTCGGCTCGCGCGCGATAGCGGCAAAAATGCCCTTGGCCATGTCGTTGAAGGTGCGCGCCTTGCCGGTGCCGAGATTGAACAGGCCGGACACGTTCGGATTATCCAGCAGCCACAATATTACGTTCACGCAGTCTTTGACATAGATCACGTCGCGCATCTGCGCGCCGTTGGCGTATTTTGGGTTATAGGAGTTAAACAGCCTCACCGCAGCGCCCTGAATGGCCTGCGGAGCAACTTTGGCGATCACGCTGCGCTGATCGTCCTTATGGAATTCATTGGGGCCATACGCATTGAAGAATTTAAGCCCTACCCATTGCGGCAACTGGGCTTCGCCGCGCGACACCGCTCCGGCCACATGCAGATCGAATAGCTGCTTGCTCCAGCCGTAACCGCTCATCGGTTGCAGCTTGCGCAGATAGGTCATATCGAGGCTGTCGTCAAACCCGTTGCTGCCATCGCCATAGGTAGCCGAGGAGGACGCATAGATGAGCCGGACATTGCGCGCATTGCACCAGCGCCATACTTTCAGCGAGAGCGCGAAATTATTTTTAAGAACGAAGTCGATGTTTTTTTCCACCGTCGAGGATACGCCGCCCATATGCACAACCATATCGATCTGCTGACGGTTAACTTCGAGCCACTCGAACATTTGTTCGGGCACGATGATTTCAAAAACATGATGCTTGCTTAAATTGCGCCACTTGTCGTTGGAGCCGAACATGTCGCACACGACGACATTATGCGTGCCGCGGTCGATGAGCGCCGCCACGAGATTGGAACCGATAAAACCGCCGCCGCCTGTGACTAATATTGTTTTCATAGTGTATAAATAATATGTTGGCCTTGATTGCGGATAGGCTATCATACCATGGTCGCATTTAACAAAGCGTAAACTGGGTATTTGTAGGTTAACATGCAGAAAGATAATAAGTTTTTTGAAGATATCGCCCGTGTAGCCAGTGGGGCTGCCGGTGGCTTCATGGATATGAAACGCGAGCTGGAATCGATGGTCAGCGCGCAACTGGAAAAGCTGTTGCAGAAAATGAACCTCGTCACCAAGGAAGATTTCGACACCGTGCAAGCCATGCTGGCCAAGGCTCGCGCCGAGCAGGACGAAATCAAAAAACGTCTCGACGCACTGGAAAAACACACGCACCCCTGATATTTCCGGCCCGAACCGAAGGGATATGGGGTGGCCTGAAACGGGTGCATTTTTACCCCCCTCCTACTCATTATATATATAGGCGCGTACGGGGCCCTTTCATTAACCTCTGTTACCGCCCCGCCTAAGTCACCAAAACTACGCTGTTTTTATCCCCTTTACCGGCAAAAAAGCCGATTTTTTGGCATATAACAAATACAATTCAATATCTTATTATTATTGTGCACATTTATTCATCAAATGCATGGCTGGTATTAACATATAACCATTTGATATTATTAATGAAAATAAATGCTGTTAAACCTTCTTTAAAGTGATGGCTTTTTGAATTTTTCCATGTAAGGATCGCCTCACTGCTGCCGCTGTAACCAAGACTCACAGCCGCCTGCAACAGAATTTTATTTTCAATCATTTCGGTGGAGTAATGAATAATGACTGCGATGACGATCAAAACCGATTCGACATACAATCCACTCGATCTTGCTGAGATGGTCATCATGGATCGTGACTGGGTGTTTGATCGCCCGGCCGATGGCGAATTGATTGCAGAAGTCAACGGCGCATGGTGCAACTATCGCATCTGGTTCACATGGCAGGAAGATTCCGGCGGGTTGACACTCTCCTGCGCACTCGAAAGCAAACTCACCAAAGCGCAAATCGTCAAAGTCCATTCGCTGCTCGCCATCGTGAATGAAAAAATGTGGCTCGGCCATTTCGATATCTGCACCGACGATAACACGGTCGTATTCCGCCACTCGCTGTTACTGCGTGACGGCGCCGGCACTACTGCCGAACATCTGCAGGAACTGCTCGACATCGCCATCAACGAATCGGATCGTTTCTACCCGGCGTTCCAGTCGGTCGTATGGGGCGGCAAGTCTCCGGCAGACGCGCTCGAAATCGCATTGTTCGAAACGATTGCAGAAGCGTAAGCTTTCCCTCTATAAGTGACGCAGAGGTTTTATGGCGGCACCTATGTCTTCCTTATTGTTGGTAGGCTGCGGCAAGATGGGGGGCGCCCTTCTTGATCGCTGGAAGCGTTCGCCCGGCATTCCGCATTTCCATGTCATCGACCCGCATCACGCATCGGCGAACGAGTCGCTCGTCACCTGGCACCGCGATCTGAAATCACTTCCGGAAAATTATACGCCCAACGTCATCGTGTTTGCCATCAAGCCGCAGGAGTTAGAAAGCGTCCTGCCGCAATACCGCGAACGCTTCACCAATGAAAAACCGATTTACATTTCCATCGCCGCCGGAAAGACGCTGGCGTTTTATGCGCACCATCTCGGCGAACATGCGCATGTCATTCGCGCCATGCCCAACACTCCCGCGCTTGCCGGTCACGGCATGACGGTGCTGTGCGGTTCGGCCACCCTGCCCGCATCGGCGCAGAAAATTGCCATGGATTTGATGAACACCACCGGCAAAGCCGAATGGCTGCCCGACGAATCGCTGATGGATTCCATCACCGCCATTTCCGGATGCGGCCCGGCCTATGTGTTTTTATTTTTAGATAGTCTTGTCAAAGCCGGTATCGCTGCCGGACTTCCGGAAGCGATGTCCAAAACGCTGGCCGTGCAAACCGTGTCGGGAAGTCTTGCACTTTGCGAACATAGTGGTAAAAGCTTCGAGCAGTTGCGCATTCAGGTAGCCAGTCCGGGCGGCGCAACCGAGGCAGCACTGAATGTCCTGATGCGTGATAATGCCCTCGTAAAGTTGATGGAAGAAGCCGTTATGGCCGCCAAAGAGCGCTCGGGCGATCTTAAATAATTCAATAAAATCAATATTTTAAAACAATAATTGTGCGTTGCAACAAAATACTTGACGAAATGCCCTAACTTTGGCATTATCCACGCCAATTCTACTGCTGTTTAATTACAGAGCAGCAGAATACTTTTAAAAAAATGGAGATTTATTATGAGCTACAACACCAACGCATTTGCCGACCTGTTCAAGAACACCCTGGATTTCAATCAGCTGTTCTCTACTCAGCGCCGTAACATTGAAGCCCTGTCTGCTGCCAACCAGGTTGTGGTTGAAGGCGCTCAGGCGATTTCCCGCCGCCAGGCTGAAGTAATCCGCAGCAACGTTGAAGATGTCCTCAAGGCATCGAAAGACCTGCTGACCAGCGGTACCCCGGAAACCAACCTGACCAAACAGGCTGACTTCGCAAAGACCATCTTCGAAAGCACCCTCTCGAACCTGCGCGAAATCACCGAAATGGTGACCAAGTCCGGCTTCGAAGCATTCGATGTACTGAACAAGCGCGCTGCTGAAACTCTCGAAGAGATCAGCACCAAGGGTTCTGCACCGGCTTCCAAGAAGAAATCTGCTTAATCTCAGATTCCTTTAAGTAGCATAAAAGCCCCCGGATGAAAATCCGGGGGCTTTTTGTTTGTACAGGCCACACAGTGGCTTGCGCCCGCCTAAGGCCTATGACATTTTCATGACGGACGTGTTTTCCGCTTTTTATCTCGCTCGGTATTGCTATAATTAGAGCCAGCGGGGGATGCTAGCTATGGCGCATGACGAGCATAAAAACAGGATGCTGGAAAATACCGGTACGGCCATTGCGGTCGCCACCGCGCTTGAAGTCATCCAGTCCAGCGCCACCCGCTCCGAGTCGGTATGGGCCAGAATCGGCGGCTTTGCCTTAAACGTCTTAGTCGGGCTTGGCACCCTCACCGCATTCGATGCCATCGTCGGGCAGTTTACCAAAAAACGCGCCAAGAAAGCTGCGCCTGATACACAGCATGCCGAACATACCGGCCTTCCGCTCCATGACCATCATACCCGAACGGACTGGGCGCAGAGCCTCGCCGAGGATAAATCCTGCGGCTGCCCCTACCGTCACTAATTCCTTATTCTCCGTGGAAGTGCGAATAGATCACCTTGGCGGTGGATTTGCTGATGCCTTCGACTTTTTCGATTTCCTCGATACTCGCCGCCGCCACCGCGCGCGCGGAACCGAAATGGTGCAACAGCGCTTTCTTGCGGCCTGGGCCTATTAAGGGAATCGCATCGAGTTCCGAGGTCTGCATGGACTTGCTGCGCTTGTTGCGGTGCGTGCCGATGGCAAAGCGGTGCGCTTCGTCACGCAGGCGCTGCAACGCATGCAACACCGGATCGCCCTCGGGTAGCTGGAACGGTTCGCGCCCCGGCATGAAGAATTGTTCACGCCCCGCATTGCGGTCTGGGCCTTTGGCGATGGCAGCATACGTAATGTTCGTGATGCCCAGTTCCTCAAATACAGCGGTGGCAACCGAAAGCTGCCCTGCCCCGCCATCGATCAGCACCAGATCGGGCGTCTTGTTCTTATTTTCTTCATCCAGCTTCATGAAGCGGCGCGTCAGCACTTCGCGCAGCATGGCGTAATCATCGCCGGGTGTGGTGTCGGCGCGCTTGATATTGAATTTGCGGTACTCATGCCCGAGGAACCCGTCCACACCGGCCACGATCATCGCACCCACCGCATCCGTGCCGGAGATGTGGCTGTTGTCATACACTTCAATACGCTTCGGTAACTCTTCCAGTGCGAACAATTGCTGCACCGCCTCCAGCACCTGACGCTGCGTGGCGTTCATGGCGACATGGCGCATCAGGGCTTCCTTGGCATTGCGCGATGCCTGCTCGACCAGCTCGCGCTTTTCCCCGCGCACCGGATGAACGATCTCTATCTTATAATCACAGTTCAGCCGCAGTGCTTCTTCGAGCAACGCCGCTTCTTCGAGCAGGTGACTGGTCAGGATCAGCGCCGGTGGTGGCTGCGTCTGATAGATGCGCCCGATGAAGGTGCTGATGATTTCATTGTCGCTGGCCTGCGCCGTCTGTGTGGGGAACCATGACTTGTTGCCATAGTTGCGCCCACCGCGGAAACTGAACAATTGGATGCAGCAATCCTTCCCTTCGCGCGCAAGTGCGATCATATCGGCATCGCCGATGGCCGCCGCCGACAGGCCGTTCTGCTGCTGAACGAGGGTGAGAGCGCGTATGCGGTCGCGGATCAGGCTCGCCTTCTCATAATTCATCTGCAGGCTCAGGCGCTGCATCTCGGCAATCAGATCGTCCTGAATCTGGCGGCTCTTGCCGGAGAGGAACGCAGTGGCCTGATCAGTGAGTTTATCGTAATCGTCTTTTTTAATCTTGGCCACGCACGGAGCTGAGCATCGTTTAATCTGATACAACATGCATGGACGCGACCGGTTTTTGAAAAAATTATCCGAGCATGTGCGAATCAGAAATGCTTTCTGCAAAAGCGTGATGGTTTCGTTCACCGCCTGCGCCGAAACAAACGGCCCAAAATATTTTCCTTTCTTCATCTTCGCGCCGCGATGCTTGGAAAGGCGCGGAAACTCATGATCTCCAGAGAAATAGATAAATGGAAAAGATTTATCGTCTTTCAGAAGAATGTTGTAGCGCGGAGAAAATTTTTTGATTAGATTCGCTTCCAGCAATAACGCTTCGGCCTCCGAACGTGTTGAAATAATTTCCATCGAAGCCGTCTGCGATACCATGCGTTGCAATCGCGTGTTCAGTGCCGCGACGTTCAAATAATTCGCAACACGATTCTTTAGATTTTTTGCTTTTCCGACATAGAGCACGTTGTTATTCGCGTCGATCATGCGGTACGCGCCGGGTGTTCCCGGCATGTCGTTCATGTAACGCATGATCACATTGCGTCCGTCACTCAGAGATAATGGCGTATTTTCCATAGGTTCAATCTATTCGCCCGAAGCCCATTTTCAACGCCAAAAAGTAATCCACGAAACCTGTGGATAAATCTGTTGGCAACCGCGTAAAGAGAACATAAATGAGAGGGGAAGCCTAGCGTTGACCGTGGTTGCACAAAAAATGGGCATATTATTAATATATTGTTTTTTATACATAATAATTAAGTTATTGATGTGCCGTAGGGCAATTTAAACATTTGTTTACCAGAGTGTGACAGATTGGAACTGATTGTGAACAAAGACTAGGTTATATCCTAAAAAAAACAGCAAGGTGGGTAAAATTTACCTACTGTATATTACACGTATTTTCATCTCAAAATTGCACGTACCCGCGAAAGAAATATGCCTCATAAATTACCTCGCCGCAACTGCCATCCGCACAGCCATGCTCGCCCGCTTCCCGCTTCGCGCGCAATGTATGTGGATATAAACACACCCACATAATCATTCTGTACAAATGAAAAAACTTGAAGAACCAATCCGCATGTCTGTAATGTACCGCCATGCATGAGTCGAATCATTTACTGCAAATCGTCATACTGCTCTGCGCGGCGGTACTGATTGTTGCAGTCTGCCGCATTATCAAATTAAGCCCGGTTATTGGGTATCTCGCCGCGGGCGCTGCCATCGGGCCTTTCGGCCTGAAGATGATTGAGGATGTGGAAACAACGACCGGCATCGCGGAATTCGGCGTCATCTTCCTGCTCTTCCTGATCGGACTCGAATTATCCATCGACCGCCTGCGTGGCATGCGCAAACATGTATTCGGTTTCGGCGGCGCACAGATGTTATTATCCGCAGGCATATTCGGCGCATTCTATATGGGCTTCGGCGGCGCGGCTCCCACCGCCATCATCATCGGCGGCGGCTTAGCACTGTCATCGACCGCTATCGTATTGCAGGTCATCAGCGAACAGGGTGAGAAATCGTCACAGATAGGGCGATTGTCGCTGGCCATCCTCATCCTCCAGGATCTTGCCGTCATCCCGCTCCTTGTACTGGTGCCGATGCTCGGCGATGAAAAAAATTCCCTGATGTTTTCCGTCGTCACTGCCGCCTTTAAGGCCAGTATCGGGCTGTCAGTTATTTTTGTAGCCGGGTTCCTGCTGCTGCGTCCGCTGTTTCGTTTTGTCGCAAAGCTTGAAAATACCGAACTCTTTACCGCCACCACCATGCTGGTGGTTCTCGGCGTTGCCGAACTGACCAGCGCGGCGGGACTTTCACCGGCGCTCGGCGCGTTCATGGCCGGACTGCTCGTGGCCGAAACCGAATTCAAGCCACAGGTCGAAGCCGACATACTGCCGTTCAAAGGATTATTCCTCGGCCTGTTCTTCATGACGGTGGGCATGTCGCTCAATATTGATATGCTCTATACTAATTTCCTGAACATCATCGGTCTCACCTTACTGCTGATGGTGAGCAAGGCGATTGTCATCATGGCGCTGTGCCGCGCCTTTGGATTTTCACTCAGCACCGCCATCCATTCCGGCCTGCTGCTGTCGCAAGGCAGTGAATTCGCCTTCATCCTGTTTTCGCTCGCGGCGCAGCAGGGCGTATTGAATGTGCATGTGTCACATGTATTGCTGGTGGTCATCACCATGAGCATGGCCATTACACCGCTGGTAGCACATTTCGGAAAAAAGGTTGCGATGACGCTGGAAAAATATTCCCTCTCGCGCCCGGAAACGATGATCGAGGAAACGCTCGACTTAAGTCATCATATTATTATCAGCGGATATGGGCGCGTCGGTCATACCGTGGCACAGCTGTTGGAAGCAGAGCATATCAACTATGTCGCCATCGATATGGACTCTTTTCTCACCTCGCGCGAACGCAAACGCGGTTCACCGGTCTATTACGGCGACACCACCCGCGTGCATGTGCTCAACGCTCTGGGCATCAGCCGCGCGCGCGCCGTGATTGTCACCCATAATGATACACGGGTGGCATTGCAGACCATTACCACTATCCGCGAACTTAACCGCGACATTCCCATTATCGCCCGCGCTAAAAATATCGAGCAGGTGCAGAAGCTCGAAGCTGCGGGGGCCAATCTCGCCGTCGCCGAAATGTTTGAAGTCAGCCTGCAGCTCGGTGGCGCATTGCTGAAATCAGTGGGTATTACCGACCTCGAAGTATCGCGTATCCTCGACGTATTCCGCGCCGAAGACTACGCTATCACCCGCGCCTCGGAAAAAGAAGTCACCTGAATACCCAATAAAATCAATGCATTGATTTGCATGGCCCGCCCACCCTGTCCGGGCCGCGCCACCACCGCTTACTGCAAATAATCCATTTACTTTAGCGCCGTTTATGGCTAGATTGCGCGCCTTAATTGAAATTACGAGCGGCACGCCCCGTACCCCAAGGCGCTGAATTCATTTGGTGAGGCGTTTCGAGCGTCGGGCAAATGAAGGGGTATGTATGTCCTTGTTTAGACCCGTAGGGTAACCGAGCAAGGCGAGGCGCGAAGCGAGGAGGTTGGGAGGAGTATCCTCCAAACTTAATATATAGAGTGTGTGAGACATATGAAACTTCTGGCCTGCAACAGTAACATTCCCCTCGCTCAGGCGATGTCGGACTATCTCAAGGTGCCGTTGACCAATGTCAGCGTGAAACGCTTTGCCGATCAGGAAGTCTTCGTGGAAATCCACGAAAATGTCCGCGGCGAAGACGTGTTCGTCATCCAGTCCACCAGCTACCCCGCCAACGACCATATCATGGAGTTGCTGGTTTGCCTTGATGCGCTCAAGCGCGCCTCTGCCCGCCGTGTCACCGCCGTGATTCCTTATTTCGGTTATGCCCGTCAGGACCGCAAAGTCGGCCCGCGCACGCCGATCACCGCCAAGCTGCTCGCCAACATCATCACCGCCTCGGGCGCCAACCGCGTGCTGACCATCGATCTGCATGCCGGCCAGATTCAGGGCTTCTTCGATATCCCGCTCGACCATCTCTATGCCGCCCCGGTTATCGTCGCCGACATTAAGAATCACTATAAGAACTCCGACAACCTGACCATCGTATCGCCCGACGTCGGCGGCGTGGTGCGTGCGCGTGCGCTCGCCAACCGCCTGCAGGCTAGCCTCGCCATCGTCGATAAGCGCCGCGAAAAAGCCGGTCAGTCGGAAGTCATGAACATCATCGGCGAAGTTGAAGGACGCGACTGCATCCTGTTTGACGATATCGTCGATTCCGCCGGCACGTTATGCAACGCCGCCGATGCCCTTAAGAAAGCCGGCGCTGCTTCCGTCGCCGCCTATGTCACGCACGGCGTGCTGTCAGGCAAGGCGATTGAACGCGTAGGCAAATCGGTACTGACCTCGCTCGTCATCACCGACACCATCATGACAAGCGAAGAAGCCAAGAAGGCTAAGAATATCCGGGTGATTTCCACTGCGCCGCTGCTTGCGGAAGCAATCAAGCGCATCAGTCAGGAAACATCCGTTTCGAGTTTATTTGATTAAGCAAAAACCCTAAGGAGACTATTATGACTACTGCAACCAAAAAAACCGCCGCCGTCCTTCAGGCCAGCGTGCGCAACGATCACGGCAAGGGCGTAGCCCGCTCGCTTCGCCGTGAAGGCAAGATTCCGGCGGTACTGTACGGCAAAGGCCAGACCCCCGTCAGCATCAGCCTGTCGCTCAAGGAAGTATCGCTGGAATATGCGCGCGGCCGTTTCCGTTCACGCCTCATCGACATCAAGCTCGATAACAACCAGACCGTTCAGGCACTGCCGAAAGACCTGCAGTTCCACCCCGTGACCGACGTGATCGAACATGTCGATTTCATCAAAGTTGAAAAAGGCATGATCCTGCGTGTTATGGTGCCGGTGAAATTCAGCGGCCAGGATAAGTCCGTTGGTATCAAGCGCGGCGGCGTACTCAACATCGTTCGCCACGAAATCGAATTCGAATGCGCGCCGGAAGCAATCCCGACCCATATCGAAATCAACATTCAGGCCCTCGATATCGGCGACAGCGTCCATATCAACAGCGTCACCCTGCCGAAAGACGTGACGCCGGTAATCAAACGTAACTTCACCATCGCCACCGTCGCTGGACGCCGCGCTGAGGAAGAAGAAGTTAAACCGGCTGCTGATGCTACCGCAGTTGTTGCTCCGGGTGCTGCAGGCGCTGCTGCTCCTGCCGCGGGTGCTGCGGGTGCCGCTGCTCCGGCTGCTGACGCCAAGAAGGACGCCGGCAAGAAGGATGAGAAAAAGAAATAAGCAACTGATCTGCACGTGAGGCGATGAGCGCCATACTCCTGATTGGACTGGGTAACCCCGGGTCCGCCTACGCCGGAAACCGACATAATATCGGTTTCATGGCGGCGGACTATATCAGCAGCGAGTATGGCTTCTCACGCCCCGCGCGCAAATTCGGCGGCAGTATTTCGGAAGGCACTATCGCCAAGCAGAAGGTGTTTTCCTTCAAACCGCTGGGATACATGAATGTCTCAGGCGGCCCGGCCGGCGAAGTCGCCGGTTTCTACAAAATCCCGCCGGAAAACATCATTGTCATCCACGACGAACTCGACCTGCCGCTAGGCAAACTGCGCGTCAAGCGCGGCGGCGGCAATGGCGGGCATAACGGCCTCAAAAGCCTCGATGCCCATATCGGCAAGGAATACTGGCGCATCCGCTTCGGCATCGACCATCCCGGCGACAAAGACAAGGTATCGGATTACGTATTGTCCGATTTCCGCAAAGCCGAATGGCCGGTGGTAGAGCTGATGGTACAGGAAATAACGAAGCATATCGCGTTGCTGATGGCGGGCGACGAAGCAGGCTTCATGAATAAAATCGCACTCGCGACACAAGAACCATAACCAATAGGACTCACTGAACATGGGATTTAAATGCGGTATCGTCGGTTTGCCAAATGTCGGCAAATCCACCCTCTTCAACGCACTGCTCTCCACCGCACAGGCGGAAGCGGCGAACTATCCGTTCTGCACCATCGAGCCGAACGTAGGCCGCGTCGGCGTGCCGGACGACCGCATTGACAAACTCGCCACCATCGCCGGTTCGGCGCAGATAATACCGACCCAGCTTGAATTCGTCGACATCGCCGGACTCGTGCGCGGCGCGAGCAAGGGCGAAGGGCTGGGCAACCAGTTCCTGTCGCATATCCGCGAAGTCGATGCCATCATCTATGTGCTGCGCTGCTTTGAAGACGGCAACATCACCCATGTCGAAGGTGCGGTCGATCCGATGCGCGACGCCGACATCGTCGAAACCGAGCTGGGGCTGGCCGATCTGGAAAGCCTCGAAAAACGCCTGCCCAACCTACAAAAAAAAGGCAAAGGCGGCGACAAGGAATCCATGGCGCAGGTCGAGATTATCGAACGCGTGCTCAAAGTAGTAGGCGAAGGCCACCCGGCGCGCGACACCGAACTGAAGGACGAAGCCGAGCGCCGCGTGTTCAAATTCCTGCAGCTCCTGACTTCCAAGCCCGTCATGTATGTGTGCAACGTCGATGAAGCCAGCGCCGCCAAGGGCAATGCGCTGTCGGCCAAAGTCGCCGACATGGCGAAAAAGAAAAATGCGCCGTGCGTTGTTATCTCCGCGCGTATCGAAGCGGAAATTTCCACGCTGCCGTCCGCTGAAGACAAGCAGGAATTTCTCTCCTCGCTCGACCTCACCGAAACCGGGCTGGCGCAGATCATCAAGGCCGGATACAAGCTGCTCGACCTCGTGACCTATTTCACCGTCGGCCCCAAGGAAGCGCGCGCATGGACCATCACCCGCGGTACGCAAGGCCCCGGTGCGGCTGGCGTTATCCATACTGACTTCGAAAAAGGCTTTATCCGTGCTGAAACCATCGCTTACCCGGATTACATCGCCTGCAAGGGCGAACAGGGCGCGAAGGAAGCCGGAAAATTCCGTTTAGAAGGCAAGGAATATGTGGTACAGGATGGGGACGTGCTGCATTTCCGTTTCAATAATTAGCCGCCCGCCGGGTCGCCTGCGCCATGTTTTTTAGACAACGTAAAAGAAGACCACAAAATGATCCCAACGCCTCGTTGGTGAACTGGATCATCATCGGCTTTGTCATACTTGGCATTTTAAGCAGCTTTGGCAAAGACCGCCAGTTCCCCAAGGAAGCGTCCCCCACTACCCTGAAAGAGAACCTCCTCAACGCCGCCCCCAAGGCACCGATGGAAATAGGCAGTTATAAAAATATCCTGTCGCCCGACACCGCCTCCGCCACGATGAAGATGCAGGATAGCGTAGAAGGCGAAGGCAAGCCCGTCGTATGCGGGCAGAAGGTCAGCATTGCCTACGAAGCATTACTCGGTGACGAAAAACCGATTGCTGATACCGCATCCAAAGAAAAGCCGCTGAACTTCCGCATCGGCGGCAGCGCCGTCATGCCCGCACTGGAACTCGGCGTGGTCGGCATGAAGAAAGGCGGCGTACGCACACTGTTCGCTCCCATGCATATGGCCTATGGCCTCAAGGAACATGCGCGTGACGATGTGCCCGCTGACAGCAATGTGCAGTTTAAAATCACGCTGCTCGACGTGAGCCCGGAACTGCCCGAGATGAATGACAGCGTGTTCCGCATGATCACGGTGCAGCGCGGCGTCGGCAAACTCATCCTGTGCGGACAGCCTACCAAAATCCATATCACCGTGTGGGGTGTGGACGGCAAGAAACTGTTTACCACCCATGACGAAGGCAAAGAACCGATCACCTTCACTCCCGGCAAATCGGAAGTGATGCTGGGGCTGGAACAGGGCGTCGTCGGCATGAGCGCTTCCGGCGCCCGCACGCTGATCGTGCCCCCCGCTTTCCAGCAGACCATGAACGGCAATCCTGCCAGCACCGACATTCCGCTGCCGGAAAACCAGATCGTCATTGTCGATGTTGAAACACTGCCCTAGAACACCATTTTTTATAACCAACGTGAGTAAGAGTTAGAATATGTCCGCTGTAGCCGCTAACCGTTTAAGCCGTGTCAAACCCTCTCCTACCCTTGTCGTCACCGCCAAGGCCGCGGAGCTGAAAGCCGCCGGAAAGGACGTCATTGGGCTCGGTGCGGGTGAACCGGATTTCGACACGCCGGAACATATCAAGGAAGCGGCCATCGAGGCCATCCGCCGCGGCGATACCAAATACACCGCCGTAGCAGGAACGCCCGCGCTCAAAAAAGCGATCATCGATAAATTCAAGCGCGAGAACGGGCTTGAGTATGCGGCCAACCAGATCGTCGCCGGTGTCGGTGCCAAGCAGGTGATTTTCAACGCACTGCTCGCCACGCTGAATGCTGGCGATGAGGTTATCATTCCCGCGCCGTACTGGGTGTCCTACCCAGACATGGTGCTATTTGCCGAAGGCGCACCGGTAGTCGTTACCTGCCGTGAAGAAGACGGCTTCAAGCTCACGCCCGATGCGCTGAAAAAAGCAATCACGCCGAAAAGCAAATGGCTGATCCTCAACTCACCGTCAAATCCGACAGGTGCGGCCTATACCAAAGCGGAACTGCGCGCGCTGGCCGATGTGCTGCTGCAATTCCCGCAGGTATGGATCATGGCCGACGATATTTACGAACATCTCGCCTATGACGGATTCGAGTTTAACACCATCGCGCAGATCGAACCGAAGCTGTATGACCGCACACTGACCGTCAACGGCGTCTCCAAGGCCTATGCCATGACGGGCTGGCGCATCGGCTATGCAGGCGGCCCCAAGGCGCTTATCAGCGCCATCAGCGACATCCAGTCGCACAGCACGTCGAACGCCTGCTCCATCAGCCAGGCGGCCTCGGTAGCGGCCCTGAACGGCCCGCAGGAATTCCTGCAGACATGGAAAGCCAGCTTCGCCAAACGCCGCAACCTCGTCGTCGATGCGCTGAACACCGTCCCCGGCCTGAAATGCTTAAAGCCCGAAGGCGCGTTCTACGTGTTCCCGAACATGAAAGCCCTGATCGGCAAAAAGACACCCAAGGGCGCTACCATCAGCAACAGTATGGAATTCTGCAACTACCTGCTGGAAGAAGCGCTGGTCGCCGCCGTTGCTGGCAGCGCGTTCGGATCGGAAGGCTATTTCCGCATTTCCTACGCTACGTCGGAAAAGCTGCTGAGTGAAGCGATGACGCGCATCAAAAATGCGTGCGCGGCGCTAACGTAGAGGACGGCCTGCTGTCGGAAGAGGATTTCCTGCTGTCGGGCATGGGAGGGTGCGCCGTTTTATGCACCCAGTCGCCATATTTCGCCGGTTCGAGCGGAGCCGCGCCGCACATATGGCGGCTCGCTTCTACTCTCCTGCCCAATTCAGTACAGCGCAGGATTCTTTTATTCTCGTCAGGATGGTTGACATCCCTCGAAGCGCCGGAATAGTAGCTGAATTTCTCCAGGGCTTCCGCCAGCGCATACGGCTTATCGTCATGCATCACCGCGTAATCGTCGCATAGATATTCTTCTCCACGCCGCAGCGCAGAATAGGATTCCTTGTAAAAACGGAAAGCCGTGAGCAAAGGGGGAGTCGTCTTTTGCAGTATTTCTGCAATGACATCCTGATGACACGCAAAATTAGCTTTATCCGTTTCCTTCAGCCTTTGTTTACAGCAAGTCTGCAACCGTTCCGCTATGTCGTTGGCTTCCGACGAGATGTCGGGCACTTCAGCAAGCGCCTTTAAAGGCTGCGCCATCGGTTTGTTCTGAAAGAGGCGTTTCTGCCCATCCGCCAACCATGAGGCCACCTGTTCATCGGAGGAGGTCCGCAGCGGGTTTTTCGAATGGATCAGCGGCTCATGCTTGAGGAGTAGTTCACGCAGCTTTTGAAGGTCGCGCTGGAAATCTTCCGGCGCATCATAAAACCTCATAATGCGTGCGGTAGCGACATCCGGCTGTTCACGGAATTCTTTTACCAGCGCCTCAACCCCGCTGAGCAGCGCCCAGTACGCTTTGCATTTTTTAAAAACATCCATCAGGGGCGCATAATTCTGGTGCCCCAATTCATGAAGAAACACCGCCTTGATGTCCTTTTCGTTAAAACGTTCGGGATGCACTATAAAATCATACCCTATAAAAAGCTCCGGGGCCTTACCATCCGTGGTAGGCCGGACACGTATCGAATTTTTCTTTGGTTCAAAGGCAATGATATCGCGGAAACGCACACCGGTTTGCTGCTCCGCCATGATCGCTGCGCGGACAATACTGTCTGCCGTTTTCTGCGCATCCGCAGGTATGCCTTTGCTACCTGTGAGGAATTGCATTTCCCCGCGTTTATCCTCGCGGTCTATCACGATCCTGAGCCTGGAATCAGTAATGTTGGTCTCTTGTGCCATGCCCCATTCTACCACATGGGCTACCCCCGCACGATTACGGTTTGATGAATCGGCCACGGGCGTATTTGACACTATTGCAACAATCCCCGGTAAACCCCGGGTTTTTTCAATTTATCCACAGGGTTTCAGTGAATTTTATTGTTAATTTATATATACTTAAGTGAATATCATTCCGGTTACGCACCGTTTTAGTCTACAGGGGGGGGTCGGAAGATAAAAAAAACCGGACTCGGGGGAGAGTCCGGTTTAGCTATAACAGGGAGGATTATCGGGCGCACAATCTACAGGGTAGACCGGCCCAACAAATGAATAGTGCAGAACACCAATTCATGTGCACAGCATAGCCATTCTTTTTATGATGAGAATCTTGAATATAGCACATGAGCTATGCATTTATTGCATGACTAGGCGGCGATCTTGCCGAGGCCGTCTTCCGCCAGCTTCCTTACAAGGAAGTCTTTGAATACTTTAATTCTTTTTGAATTACGCAACTCCACGGAATAGATGAAATACACATCCGTGGCCGGTCCTTTGAGCTCCGGCAGCACTTTGGTGACGTGCGGCAGCCCTTGCACCATATAATCCGGTAGACCGGCGACGCCGATTCCGCTCTCCACCGCCTTCAGCATACCGATAAGGCTGTTGATCTTGAAAGCGGGCTTGCGGCCTTCGTTTGCGGCGCTTCCGGCCTTCAATATCCAGTTCACTTCGGCAAATGGCAGGCGGATATCCTCACCGAATGTGACCAGGCGGTGATTAGCCAGATCCGCGGGCTTACCGGGAACGCCCGCTACACGCAGATATTCATTCGAGGCATAGAGCGAGTTGTTCAGCGTCGTGAGCTGCTTCTGCACCAGATCGGGGTGCTTGGCGGGAAAGAGGCGTATCGCCACATCGGCTTCGCGCATGGTGAGGTCAAGCTCGCGGTCATCGACCAGCAGCGTCACCAGAATTTCCGGATAGGCTTCGGTAAATTCGCGCATGTGCGGCGTCAGCCACGTCGTACCGATGGCCACCGGCGCGGTGACTTTAAGCGGCCCGCGCGGACGCTCCTTGCTTTCCAGCAAGGCATTCTCGGCGGACGATAGCCGCGTCAGTATATCGCTTACGGTCTTGAACAGGATTTCGCCCTGCTCGGTCAGCAACAGCCCGCGCGCATGGCGGTGGAACAACTCCACCTGCAAGCCTTCTTCCAATGCGCTGATCTGTCTGCTGATGGCCGACTGGCTGAGATTCAGCACTTCCCCCGCGCGCGTAAAACTCTGCGCCGTAGCCACAGTATGGAAGATGCGTAACTTATCCCAGTCCATCATCGGCGCCACTCCTTCAAGGGGGTGTTGATGCCGCATGAAGTAGACCATGCTTTATACAATTGCAAGCGAATCATACCCCCCGGAGGCACACTGAGAGCCACTTTCCAAAGTTTTGTGATATTTGCCAGAGGATTACCGGAAAGGGGCAAAAAGAGGGGGTTACGATCGATTATAATCCACAGGCGCAGCGTTTCTACGGGCTTCAGCCGCAGCGCCATACCCTGCCGCCGCCGCTTTAAAGGCTTTACTCTCGATAAGCTCCGGTTTCATGAAGGCGTCATAATAGCTATGCGCAACGCGCGGGCAAAAATCTTTTCCAAGATCCGGCTCATGGAGCCAACCAATCGTCTGGCCCCACGGCGAAGTCAATATGCGCGCCTTGATGCCGGCTTCACCTTTCAGCGTCAACGTATCGAGAGCCTGATCAGCCGGTGCATCAGCACTCCATTTTTTCAATGACTCAACCATATACCTGTATTTCGGATGGGCCGGCTTTTGTTCCAGAAATGCCCGCGTCATCTCGTTCGCACCGGGTGTTTTGTATACCCCAGAATAACGAGAAAACACGGACTCTAAAGCTTCCTGAGGAAGCGTATAGGGTTCATATATTTTATGCTTGGTCAACGCATCATATACCGGCTTCATATCCTTGTCGTCCATACCGATAATTAACGCCATCTGCGCTACCGCAAGCGTCGCAAAATACTCCGTCATATGCCCGGCTTTCTCTTCACCACACTTCTGCTCCAGATCAGTCCGCAATACCGGGAGAATATCTACAAACTTCACCATACGGCCAATAATTGCTTTCTTGAGTGCGGGCCCGCGCACATTTTCCTCACCGTCGATGGTCTTGCTGTTGAACAGGTGATGCAGAATGCGGCGATGCATCACAAAGCAGAAGAATTCATGAGTGGATGTCTCGGAAAAACTCTCGATAGGACGGTAAACTTCCGCATGCTTGATTAATGCTGAACCGCCGCTTTCCCTGAAAGGTGTAAAGCCCGTTTCAAAATCAGACCATGGGTGTATATTTTTTTCCGCAGTGTCCTTAAGCGGGTACATGGTGTGGTGAAGATAATCATGCCCGGAAAATTTGAATAATTTGGCGACAGTATTAAGCACATCATCCACACGTTGCTTGCCTACCCTCGATTCATGGCGCACCTGCATCAAAGCATCATAAATTTCTATATCGATGGATACGCCCGGATACCAGTAACTGCGCTCCTGAGGATCCCCCTCACAGGTTTTCGTGGATGAATGGATTTTCTTCTCAATAAATCCATAGCCCACGCTATACCCGGCGATTTTGTCATCAATCAAATCGAGAAACCATGGTGAGATCCGGCTTTGTATAGGGGTTCCCATCGCGGTGAGATGCGGGAGTATCAGTGTTCGGTTGGAAACCACCCGGTTATGCGCAAGTCCTGCGCCGGTATGAAGTTCGAGGGCATCAAATGGTTGGCTCTGTAGCTGTGCATCATGGCGCACAATATCATTACATGCCTTTAGAAAATACCCTCTGCGGGCTTTTTCACGTTCCAGCTCCTGCTCAAAACCATGTAAATTCAACTGTTCAAGCGCATTGCGTAATCTGCTTTCAAGCAGATAGGTGCGGCAGTCACTGAAGCTTGCGCAATGTGAATCAATGGAATCAAGACGGAGGTAAGGCTTCTGGCGGGAAAAATCGATGGTTTTAATGAGCGGCAGCAGATCTGCCACCTGTGCCAGTACGTTTGCTTGTTCCGCGACCATGCGCAGTTTGCTGCCCTTCTTTTCAAACTCGCCGCACGACAATTCATTCCAAGCTGTGCGATAGAGCGCATCATCATCACCGCAGGCTTTTTTCATGGCCGCCGCGCAGACGGCAAGACGCTCCTGCAAATGCTTTGCATCGCGGTTCACGCCATCGAAGTCGGTAAAAAGTAAGGAACCCATTGGTTTTACTGCGTCCTGTGATCTCTTAATAGTAGCCAATAATTGTTAATTAATGCATAAAAATCGCCGCACCAAATCATGACAACCCTTTGTTATATTTAATTGTTATGAAATTATATCTGGCTGCTAACGCCCCGGACGTTCATCATCGGGCGATGATGCGGTATATTTTTCTTGTGCAACGATACGCCGTAACATCAGCGATATGCCCCTGTCCAACCGCTCCGCCGAATAGTCTGCAGCATTCGACACCACGTTTTGTAACAGGCCCGCCGCACGGTCAATGGCGACCGCTGGACGCAGCCTGTCTACCACCTGTGCTTCGGCAATCAGACCGGCCCAGTATTCCGTACCGCGAAGCTTGCCGACAATTATCGCTGTGTTTTCCGTGCGGACGCGGTCGTCATCCGTCACGAAGGGGGATTCAAGAGTTGCCGGTTCGTCGTCGCCGGTGATACGCAGTGGTTTCCTTTGTTTTACGCCATTACGAAATTGCTGCTCCCTGTCGCGGCGTGCCGGGCCGCTATACTCTGCGAAGCTGATCGTGCTGCCATCGCCGGAATTGTTGCCGTCAGTGCCTATTCCCGGAAATGCAATAGTGTCCGGTGCATCCTCGGATGGGGTAGCCGTTGCAATGGGTTTACCTTCATTGCGCGCCCGCTGTTTTTTTTGTTCCAGCAAAGCGGGGCTTCGCGCTTCAAAACTTAAACGATCATCGTCAGCCATAGCAGGGTCCATTCTTAGTAAAAGATAAGAATACCCAATTTCAATCCACAGCTCCAATTAAGGTTTTGTTACAAATATACATTTTTTGGTGTGAAACTAAAAATAGCACAACACAATGATAATTAAGCACTATTTTTATTCATCCTCAGCCTCACGAAATCTTGGAAATCTATACATACTAAAAATTAATAACTATTTACTAAGATTAAAAGACAAGGGCACTAAAAAACTACAGAATTGTATGAGTGACCAGATACCCGCGGACAGAGAAACAGCAGAAGACGCGTTAAGCAACTTTCGAGAATTTTGCAAACGCGGCACCGAGACCGCTGCAACGCTGATACGGTTGAACGATGCGCCCGCGCCCAACCATACTGTGAGTGAAGTGGAAAGATGGCAACAGCGCTACGGCGAACATTACGCGCGGCTGGAAAAGGCAGGCACGCTTATCGACGAGAGAGGGGAAACCGCCCCGCACCCTGATACTGTACGAGCATCCATCAGCGAAATCGTCAGCGCCGCCCGCATGGTGCAGCGTACCGGAAAAGAACGCCTGACCTCGGATATTGCGCTGAATATCGCCGAACATATCGGCGGCCATATTCAGTTCTCCCACTCCATCCTAGAGCGCGGTGATTTCGCAAAAAAAGGAATACACGAGCCCGCCGTATCCGTGGTAATGCATGCCGCACACATTATCAGCAGGGATGCCATGAATGATGGCCCGACCCGTGCCCACATGCATGAAAATCATATAGGCGGCAGCTTCGGAACCGAATCACAGAACCTTGTGTTTGTGATGCATTCGTTAGCTACAGCCGCAACCCATCCGGGGCCTCAATTCAAAAACGGCTCTTTGCAGCTGCGCCCATAATCCAGAAAATCAGTGCTGACCGCCCGAGGCGATAAAGCGCTCGGCTTCGAGGGCCGCCATGCACCCCGTACCCGCCGCCGTGACTGCCTGACGGAAGATTTTATCCTGCACGTCGCCCGCGGCAAATACGCCGGGGATATTGGTTTTGGTGCTGCCGGGAGTGGTCACCAGATAACCGTCGCTGTCGGTGGTGATGACATCTTTGAACAGTTCCGTGTTGGGCGTGTGGCCGATAGCGATGAATGCGCCGTCGGTTTTATAGTCGGTGATGGCGCCGGTCTTGAGATTTTTCAGGCGAACCGCTGTCAGCGAATTCGGATTTTCGGTGCCGATGAATTCTTCGCACACGCTATCCCATATCACCGATACTTTCGGGTTTTTGAATAGGCGTTCCTGCCCAATTTTCTCGGCACGCAAACTATCGCGGCGATGAATGAGCGTTACTTTGGTGGCATGATTGGTGAGATACAAAGATTCTTCGACCGCGCTGTTGCCGCCGCCGAACACAACAACTTCCTTGCCCTTGAAGAAAAATCCGTCGCACGTCGCGCAGGCGGACACACCGAACCCCGCAAATTTCTTTTCGCTGGGAATGCCCAGCCAGCGCGCGGTTGCGCCGGTGGCAATCACCAACGTGTCGCTGGTATAGGTGTCGCCCGATTCGCCGAGTGCGGTAAAGGGACGCATCGACATGTCCACCTTCATGATGGTGTCGTGAAAAAGCTTGGTGCCGACATGCGCCGCCTGTTTTTCCATCTGCTCCATCAGCCACGGCCCCTGAATGGCATGTTCAAAGCCGGGATAGTTTTCTACATCGGTGGTGATGGTCAGCTGCCCGCCGGGCTGCAATCCATGCACCATGATAGGGTTGAGCGACGCACGCGCCGCGTAAATCGCAGCCGTGCAGCCAGCCGCGCCGGAACCGATAATGAGAACTTTGGTATGATGAGTCTGTGCCATGGGAAATATGTAAGGAGGTGAGAGTAGAGAAAGCCGGGCATGAAAATGCCCGGCTTTTCGTGAGGGACAATTAAAGCTTGGTTGAGTTTTTCTTCAGGTATTTGGCAACGCCTTCGGCATTAGCCTTCATACCTTCGTCGCCGCGAGCCCAACCGGCCGGGCATACTTCGCCATGCTCTTCGTGGAACTGCAGCGCATCGACCATGCGCAGCGCTTCATCGACATTGCGGCCCAGCGGCAGATCGTTGACCAGCTGGTGACGGACGACACCGTTGCCATCGATCAGGAAGGTGCCGCGGAATGCAATCGCACCACCCACCAACACGTCGTAATCGCGCGCGATGGACTTGGTGAGATCGGCAACCATCGGGAACTGCACGTTGCCGATGCCACCCTTATCAACCGGGGTATTTTTCCATGCAAGGTGCGTGAAGTGTGAATCCACCGATACGCCGATTACTTCGGTTTTGCGCAGCTTGAATTCCTTGAGGCGATTGTTGAAGGCAATGATTTCCGACGGGCAGACGAACGTAAAGTCCAGCGGCCAGAAAAACAATACGCCGACCTTGCCCTTCTTGGTCACTTTGCCGGAAGCGTCTTTCTTGACGCCGAGATAGGTAAGCAGGTTGAAATTATCTTCAATGCTGTTATCCGGCATTACAGCCTTGGCGGTAAAGTCAGGTGCAAATTTGCCAACCAGTACACTCATGCGATTCTCCTTGATTATTCATTGTTTCGTATAATTTAAGCCTGATGAATATAGTGCGTAAAACGTAAGGTTCAAGCACTCTGAACAGTAAATCGGCCAGATTATGCGAATAGCTGTATTGCGCGGAGGACAATCCTGTGAGTTAATACCTAAGGTAACTGTTGAGCTAGAAATCCATCCGGGATAGGCTGGCGCCATCGCATCCCAATGGCCCGCCGCACGCACCCATGCCCATCCGCAGACATGAATTCCTGCTGACACTGGTGATACTTATCGCCACGGCCATCTATGCCTATAATATCCGCGCGGGCTATATCGGGACATTGTCGAACGGGCGTCATCAATGGCTGTCTGCCTCCACTCTTAAATTCACCGAAAACTGGCGGGAATACGGGTTCTGGAACGAGCACGGGCTGATGCTCGAATATCCCAAAACCATCGAACGCCCGACCATAGAAGAGCGTCGGCCTTATTTGTCCTACCTCCCCGGCGCGCCGCTGGAAATTTTCCTGCTGATGCAGCTTTGGCCGAACACCGGCATTCTCACCCTGATCCATCTGTTCAACATTGTTAATCAATATGCCATCGCAGGCCTGCTGGCCCTGATGGTATGGCATGGCATCCCTGCCGCGGCGTCCGGGTACCGCCATGCCTTTGCCGTGCTGGCCGCCCTGGCCTACATGCTGCATCCCGGCACACTCTACTGGCATTCGCTGGTTTTTTTCTCCGATCAGGCGGTACTCCTGCCCTTCACATTGGTGCTACTGCTGGAATTATTCATACGCGGCGCCACTGGCCACCGGCAGCGGCGATTACTCTATGCACAATCCCTGCTGCTGTTCATCGGTACCTGCATTGACTGGTTCGCTGTCACTGCAGCCATGATAGTATATCTCTTCCGCCTCATCAGCCCGCTGACGCCTACGCTTACCTACCGTTATGCAGCGCGCAACCTGCTGCAGATTTTCTCCGGCCCGCTGATAGCTATAACGCTGTGGGGCATACAGGTATATGCCACCGGTATGATGGATACCGTGCTGGTTAATCTGAGTAGCCGGGCCGCACTATCGAATGGGTTCCAGCCAATGGGACGATTCAGCCATGTGTTTGTGGAGAAATTTATATACGGGCATCTTGCCGCCACCGATGCGCTGATGATTCTTATCGCGTTCGCCTACGCCACGTTTGAATATGCTCGCGATAGAAAAAATCCCGCTTTATGCGTGACAATGATTGCTTTCCTGTCATGCTTTCTGCATACCTACATATTTTCGCAACATGCTGAAAAACATGAATTCTCCATCCTGAAATTCTACGGTCCGCTGGCGTTCGCCGCCTATGGGCTGCTCCCCGCTTTCCTGCTCCGCCACGTGCATTTCCGCAAGCCCTCCACGCAGAACAGCTCCCTATTATTACTGGTCATGCTGTGGGTTGTGATGGCATGCGCCATCACTATTCCGGCACATCGTAACTGGCAGAAAGGGTTTCCACCCCCGCGCCTCTACCATCACGCCCTGATACAATGGATCCAGGCACATGCACGTTTTGAGACGGTCTTATTCAGCCGGGATATCCAGATAGTGCACGCCCCGCCGCAAGCCCTCGCCATCACGCGACATCCGGTCTACAGGCCCGCGACGGTGGCATTACTGGATTACTATATGCAATCAATCCCTGCCGGAGCGCAGTTTTTTGGCATCATCCCCGCCAATGACGCCATGTATTGCGGCGTTGATCCCACGCAAGTACCCAAGGTATGGTCGGAAAGAGGGTACTGGCTGTTTGTCAGGCTCGACGCCGGATCGGACATCGACCTCAAGCGTTGCCTGACCAGAGATGGGAGATAAGTTGCACATCGCGCCGATAGTATTTAGAGTAGCGCTCTCATCATTCCTGTAAAAAGTGTCGCCATGTCCTACCGCAAACCCGAACTTGTCCCTATTCTCTTTATCATCGCCGCCATCGGCACGTTCCTTGCGCTGGGCATCTGGCAGGTGCAGCGCCTGCAATGGAAACAGGCCATGGTCGCCGGTATCGAAAAAGGGCAGGCCCTGCCGAAACTAGGCACGCTGCCGCAACGCCTGGAAGGGCTTGAGTACCGCTCCGTTGCGCTTACCGGAACGTTCAATCATTACAAGGGCATGCGCATGATCGGCCACCCGCAGGCCGCCCGGCAGGGATTTTACGTTGTCACCCCGTTCACGTTGCATGATGACGGACGCACCATTCTCGTCAATCGCGGCTGGTCGCCCCCCGACAAGGAATTCAGGCCGGAAGGGCTACAGACGGTGGAAGGCATTATCCGCCCCTTGCGTCCGAAACGCATGTTCTCCCCCGCTAATCGCCCTGACAAGAATATCTGGTTTTATGAGGATATTCCCGCCATGGCGATTGCCACGGAAATGACACTGGAACCGCTCGTGGTCGAAGCCATAGGTAAAGTGGGAAAAGATGTATTCCCTATCCCGAGCGACGGGAAAATCTCCGTGCGCAACGATCATTTCAACTATGCGATCACCTGGTTTACGCTTGCCGTCATCGCCGTGGTGATGTTCGCGCTATACTACCGCGAGCCGAAGAATCCTAATGTTGGGTAGGGCTGCCTGACTCTCTCGATTCTTTTGGCGATTCTTTTGGCGATTTTTTCGGCGGCGAATAGTCCGCGGGCGCCTGATCGAGGGTTTGCCGCAATAGCGGATCATCGAGCAAACGATTGAGCATGTTTGCCAGCGGCTGGAAAAGCCCGCTATCGCTTATCATATCAATCAAGCCCTGTGTTGATCCGTTGCGCGCGCTCGGCGCTTTCCGGTCTTTATCGCTTACAGCCATAAAACAACTCCCAAAATCCATGTTTGACTTATCGGTCATTGCTATTGCACACTAGCACCAGTCTTACTTTTTGATAAGAAAAAAATGCCTATGACCTCCTATACCGAACTTGAAGCCATTTTCCGCCAGTGGTCGGCCCTGAGAGCCGGTGGGAGCATCCTGCACTGGGACAGCGCCACCATGATGCCCGCCAACTCCGGCGCAGCGCGCGGCGAACAACTGACCGCCATTGCCGAAGTGTCGCATGACATCATCACGCAGCCAAAGCTCGGTGACCTGTTCGCCAAAGCTGAATCCGATAAGCAGTCCCTCAATGACTGGCAGCAGGCCAACCTGCGCGAGATGAAACGCGCATGGCAGCATGAGACCGCCGTGCCTGCCGACCTGGTATCGGCCATGACCAAAACCTGCCATGAATCGGAACTATTCTGGCGCACCGCGCGCAAGGAAAATAACTTCAAAGCATTCATTCCCTATCAGGAAAAAGTGCTGGCGCTGGTGCGCGAAGCGGCTAGCGCCAAATCCGCCGCCATGAATCTCTCGCCCTATGACGCGCTGCTCGACCAGTATGATCCCGGCACCAACGCCGCGATGATTGACGGCGTATTCGACGACCTCGCCGCCTTCCTGCCCGGATTTATTGGCAAGGTGATGGAAAAGCAGGCCAAGGAAAATCCACCGGTGGAAGTGGAAGGCAACTTCCCCGCGAGCGTACAAAAAGCACTGGGCCGCACCATGATGGAAAAGCTCGGCTTCGATTTCACGCGTGGGCGGCTTGATGAAAGCGTGCATCCGTTCTGCGGCGGCGCGCCCGGCGATATCCGCCTGACCACGCGCTACAACGAAGAAGAATTCCTCTCCGGCTTTTTCGGCGTCATGCACGAAACCGGCCATGCGCTCTACGAAATGGGATTGCCCGCGAAATGGCGCAACCAACCCGTGGGCGAAGCGCGCGGCATGGCGTTCCATGAAAGCCAATCGTTGCTGGTGGAAATGCAGCTGACGCTGAATCTCGATTTCCTGCAATACGCAGTGCCGCTGATGCGCGATGCATTTAAGGTATCCGGCCCGGCATGGACGCCAGAGAATATTTACCGGCTGGTCACCCGCGTCAAACCGTCGCTGATCCGCGTCGATGCCGACGAGGCCACCTACCCCGCGCATATTATCCTGCGCTACCGCTTAGAAAAGGAAATGATCGCGGGCAAACTTGCCATCAAAGATTTACCCGATGCTTTCAGCGCCGGAATGAAGCAGCTACTCGGTATCACGCCGGACTCCGACGCTAATGGCTGCATGCAGGATATTCACTGGCCCGACGGCGCATTCGGCTATTTTCCGACCTATACGCTGGGCGCCATGACCGCCGCCCAGCTGGTGGCGACCGCCAAAAAGGCGATTCCCGACATGGGCAAACAGATTCAAAAAGGTGAATTTAAACCATTATTTGAGTGGCTTGGAAAAAACGTCCACAGCCTCGGCTCGAAGCTCTCCTCCCCCGATCTACTGAAACATGCCACTGGTAAAACGCTGGATAGCTCTATATACAAGACGCATCTCGAAAACAGATATTTTAGCATAAGCCAGTGACCATTCGTTATATCTCCACGCGCGGGGCGGCTCCCGTACTTTCCTTTGAAGATGTCGTACTGGCAGGGCTCGCCTCGGACGGCGGCCTCTATCTGCCCGAACATGTGCAGGAATTTTCCATGGCCGAGATCGACGCCATGCAGGCCATGTCTTATCCGGAACTGGCCTTTACCATCATCTCGCGCTTCATCGATACCAGCATCAAGCCGGAAGTACTCGAGCGCATCTGCACGGAATCCTACAAAACCTTCCGCCATGCCGCCGTTGCACCCTTAAAGCAGATCGACACGCACACGTTCATTCTCGAACTGTTCCACGGCCCCACACTGGCGTTCAAGGATTTCGCGCTGCAATTCCTGGGCCGCCTGCTCGACCATATCCTGGAAAAGAAAAATAAAAAGGCCGTCATCATCGGTGCCACGTCGGGCGATACCGGCTCGGCGGCGATTGCCGGATGCCAGGGCCGCAAGAATATGGATATCTATATCCTGCATCCCAAAGACCGTGTGTCCGAAGTGCAGCGCCGCCAGATGACCAGCGTGACCGATGAGAACGTCCATAACATTGCCATTGAGGGTACGTTCGACGATTGTCAGGACATTGTCAAAACCCTGTTCACCGACGCCACCTTCCGCGACAAGCACAACCTCACCGCCGTCAACTCGATCAACTGGGCGCGCATACTCGGTCAGGTCGTGTATTACTATTACAGCGCGCTCGCACTCGGCGCACCGGCTAAGAATGTGAGCTTTGCCGTGCCGACCGGCAATTTCGGCGACATCTATGCCGGGCATGTGGCGCGCCGCTTAGGGCTTTCCATCGAGCAGCTCATCATCGCCACCAATCGCAACGACATACTTGCGCGCTGCCTTGCCACCGGCGTCTACAGTATGGAAACGGTGGTGCCGACCATCAGCCCCAGCATGGATATCCAGATTTCCAGCAATTTCGAGCGTCTGCTCTCCGACCTTTATGATTTCGACGGCAAGGCCATTGGCGATATGATGACCAATCTGCGCACGGAAAAGAAACTCACGCTTTCGCCATTGGCATGGAACCGCTTTAAAGCGGAATTCGCCGCCAGTTCGGTCAGCGACGAAGAGACCAAGAAAGCCATCGCCACCGTCTTCAACACTACCGGCGAACTGCTCGACCCGCACACCGCCGTCGGGCTTGTTGCCGGGAACCGCTGCCGCAAGAACACCGCCACGCCGCTGATTGTGCTGGCTACGGCACATCCGGCAAAATTCCCCGACGCGGTAAAAGAAGCCAGCACCGTGCATCCCGAACTGCCGCCGCACCTGAAAGATTTGATGACGCGCAAGGAACGTTTCGACGTATTGCCGAACAATGTCGATAAGGTGAAAGAGTTCATCAATGCCAGAAGCTGATATGACCTCCGCCGAGACCTCGCACACGCTTACGATTATCCCGGCTGAGAAGCGCGAGCTGTCGCACGTCACCATGCTCGCACACCGCATCTGGCCGGTGGCCTATAAGGATGTGCTTACGCCGGAACAGATAAAGAACATGCTGCTGAACATCTACAGCCCGGAGAACCTGCAGAAGGAAGTAGCCGAGGGGCACCAGTTCTGGGTCGCCTATCTCGACCAGACGCCGATTGGCTATGCCTCGGCCTATAGCGAAGGCGAAATCATCTGGCTGAAGAAACTCTATATCGAACCCGATCTACAGGGCAGACGCATCGGCGCGCGCCTGATGCATGCCGCGGTGTCGCCACTGCTGCCCGCCGATGAAATTCGCCTGCTGGTCAACGGCAATAACAAAGCGGCACAAGGTTTTTATGATAAGATGGGTTTCATAAAGATTGCTGAAGTACCCGTAAAAATGGGCGATTTCGATTTTATCGACTTCGTCTACGCAATGCCTCTGGGCGGAAAATAACATGTACAAACTGACCACTCTATCCAATGGCCTGCGTGTGGCCACCGAATTTCTGCCCGGCGTGGAAAGTGTGGCCGTGGTGGTCAGCTGTGGCGTCGGCGCGCGCTATGAGCACGAGCATGAAAACGGCATCTCGCATCTACTGGAACATATGGCTTTCAAAGGCACGAAAACGCGCACTGCGCGCGACATTGCCGAGAGCTTCGATTCCATCGGTGGCCAGATCAATGCCTATACCTCGATGGAACTGACCGTCTATTACGCCAAAGTGCTTAAAAACGATGTGCGCCTTGCCGTCGATATTCTCAGTGACATTCTCCAGAACTCGGTATTTTCCGAAGAGGAACTGGCACGCGAAAAAGACGTGGTAATTCAGGAAATCGCCATGCATTACGATACGCCGGACGATCTCATCATGGATTATTTCGACGAGACCGCTTTCCCCGGACAGCCGCTTGGGCGCTCGATCCTAAGCAGCGAGGAACGCGTAGCCTCCTACTCACGCGACGATCTGTTCCGCTACATGAATCTGCATTACCGCCCGCCGCGCATGGTATTGTCGGCTGCCGGGAATATCGACCATGACGCGTTCGTCAAACTCGCCGAAGAATATTTCACCATGCCCAAGGATATCGCCGGTCCGGCATTCGAGGTGGCGCAATATCAAGGCGGCGACTCCCGCGTGACGCGCGACCTTGAACAAATGCACCTCATTTTCGGCCTGCCCACCGTATCGATGCATGTACCCGATTATTACACGCTGCAGCTTTATGCCAGCATCTTGGGCGGTGGTATGTCGTCGCGCCTGTTTCAGGAAGTGCGCGAAAAACGCGGACTGGCCTACTCGGTCTATGCCATGGGCTCATCGTATGACGATTGCGGTATCTTAGGCGTCCACGCCGCCACCTCACCCGAACGCGCGCGCGAACTCTCCGGCGTGCTGGCCGACCAGATTGCCGCGATGGGCAAAGAAGTATCCGATACCGAACTCACCCGCGCCAAAAACCAGCACCGCGCCGAATTGCTGATGGCACGCGAAGCCCCGCAAACGGTGGCGTCATGGATCGGAAGGCATTTGCTGATATTCGGTGAATACCGTCAGGTGAAAGACATCACCGCGAAAATCGACGCGGTCAGCAAGGCCGATATTATGCGTGTGGGTCAACAGATCGCGGCTGGAAAACTTACGATTGCAGCACTCGGCGATGTGGCGGGCATACTGCCGTATGACGAATTAGCGGCACGCCTGAACGGGTAAGTCCTGCACATTGTCGTAATCCTCGCGCGCAGCGGCCAGAGCTGCAATCGCCGCGATAATGCCAAAGCTGCGGAACTGGCAGTTTTCGACCGTCTTCCACTCGCCGCATAAATCCTCCATCTCGTCGCACATGCCGGTAAATTCCATGCCTGCTGCGTTGAGGTTGCCGTAAATGTCGCGCTGGCCATTGACGCGGTACATGCCTCCGACGGGGATGCCGTCAATCATGTATACCATGGGCTCGGCAGGCTTGTCGGCTACGCGATCGACGGTCGGCACGCCTTCCTGAATGATGACTTCATGCACCGGCGTGCCTTCCTTGATGGACTGCATTTTGTTGCGTTCTTTTTTATTCAGATCAAGAATTTCCTCCGGCGAGCGCACGGTCATGATGCCCATGCCGTAGGTACCGCTATCAGCTTTGACGAACACATACGGTTCATCCTTGATGCCGTATTCCTTGTATTTCTCGCCGATGCGCTTCAGCACTTTCGCAATACCGTCGGCAACGCAATCCAAGCCGGTACGCTCTTTGAAATCGACGACACCGCACTGATGGAACTCGGCACTCAGCAGCCACGGATCGATGGAAAAATGCAGGCCGAAATCAGCAGCCATTTTTTTGTAGGCGGCAAAATGCACACTCTTGCGGCGGCGATACCAGCCCATGCCCACCGGCGGCAACACAGGTTGTGCCAACGATTGCAGAATCTCGGGGCTGCCCGACGTCATGTCGTTATTGACGATGACGAGGTCGGGCGTAAAGCCGTTTTCCAGCGCCAGCACGTTGCCGTCGCGCGTCATGGGATACTGGATAAGCTTGCGGCCTGAGGGCGATTCCAGTTCCACCGGCTTTCCGGCTTCAGCGGCAAGGCTGCCGAGTTGCGCCTCGATACCGTTGGTTTCAAATAACGAGAGCAGCATGGCGACGTTATCGAGATATGGCAGGTTGCGTGTGTGATTCTCAGGCACGATGACGACGCGCTTTGCCCCCGGGTGCTTGTCGTCCATGAAACGCGCAATGAAACGTGACGCGCGCGCCTGCGCTGCCGGGGAAAGATTGTTGAACCCGGCAGGAAACAGGTTGGTATCGACGGGAGCGATTTTGCGGCCTGAGTGGCGTAAATCCACCGAGCTGTAGAAGAACGGCGTAGCTTCGCGGCGCATATTCGCGAACCATTGTTCTACGTCATCGCCTTGCGCTTCATATAATGCTTCCAGTATTTTCAGTATGCCAGCCATCAGGTTCCTGTTGTTTCAAAATGTGCCACAAAATTTGGTCTTTCTTCCCAGTCGCCGAGCCATGCCTGCACGCAGGCCAGCGCCGCAATCGAGGCCGTATCCGCCCGCAGAATACGCGGCCCCATGCAGAAGGCTTTGACCTGCGATGCGATGGCGAGCGCCTTGCGCTCGTCATCGGAGAAGCCGCCTTCCGGCCCGACCAGTATTCCATATTTTCCGGCAGGAAGGGAAGGCAATAACGTTTTCAAATCCGCGCCCTTGCCGCTCTCATCGGCAAACAGCAAGATGCGGTCTTTCGGCCAGTTGCCTAGTAATGTAGGGATATCTTTGACTTCTTCAATGGCCGGGACATCATGACGGCCACATTGCTCGGCGGCTTCCACTGCATAAGAGGTGACCTTGTCCATGTTGACGCTTTTGACCACCGCATGGCGCGTATAGACCGGCAGCAGTTTGGATACGCCCAGCTCAACCGCTTTTTCCACCACGACATCGACCTTGTTCTTGATCGGCGCAAACGCCAGCCACAGATCGGGGCTGGCTTTGTGTTTGCTGAGTATGTGCTGTAATTGCAGCGTCACCGCTTTCTTGGAAATGGAAGCAACGGATGCCAGCCACTCGCCCTCCTGCCCGTTGAACACCGCTACAGCATCACCTTCCTTAGCGCGCATGACATGCGCAAGGTAATGCGATGGCGCCTGCTCAAGGATGATATTGTAACCGGCCGCAAAGAGGTCGGTAACGTAGAGGCGGATTTTAGGTGCTTGATTCATGATGGACAAGAAGCTAAAGGGTTGAGGATAAATTGTAAAATATAAATTGTGCCGGGCTATGCAGCCATTTCGCTCCCCCTACCTGCGACTCATGCGCCTGCACCAGCCGGTGGGCATCTGGCTGCTGCTGTGGCCGTGCTGGTGGTCCGTTGCGCTGGCGGCAGATGGTTTTCCCCCTTTGAAGCTGCTGATGCTCTTTGCGCTGGGCGCCATCGTGATGCGCAGCGCCGGCTGCATCATCAACGACATGGCCGACCGCGAATTCGATAAACAGGTCGAGCGCACCCGCACCCGCCCGCTGGCCAGCGGCGAATTATCCCTGCGGCAGGCCGGAACGCTGCTAGCAGCACTGCTTAGCTGCGGTGCGATGATAGTGTGGATGATGGGCTGGGCGGCGTTCATGTGGGGAGTATTGTCACTGGTACCGATTGTCACCTACCCTTTCATGAAGCGCATAAGCTGGTGGCCGCAATTGTTTTTAGGGCTTACTTTCAACTGGGGCGCGCTGATAGGCTGGGCGGCCATACAGGGTGAAGTTGGGCCGCCCGCCATCCTGCTCTATATCGGCGGCATCTTCTGGACGCTGGGCTATGATACGATTTACGCCCATCAGGATAAAATCGACGATGCCCGCGTCGGCATCAAATCCACGGCGCTGCGGCTGGGTAGCCAGACCCGGCGGGCAGTGGGGGCATTCTACCTGCTGGCGGTGCTGTTCTGGGCGCTGGCAGGCTGGGCCAATGGCAGCCATATGGGGCTATTTGCCATGCTGGTACTGGCGCAACTCCATTTTGGCTGGCAATTATGTACCGTGAATCTCGACGATCCCGCCTCGTGCCGCCGCATATTCGTCTCCAATACATGGCTCGGTGCATTGGTGTTTGCTGGTTTTCTTTTGGGGTAGCTACACCGCTAACATAAAACATTTATGACATTTTTATGCGATTGCCATATGCACATCCATGCCATGTAATTGAAATTACTGCAAAAATAGCATAAATGCAATTATTGTCGCTTTAACAAATTTTTACCATTTTATGGGATCATGAATATGGATTCTGCAGGCCAATGGTAATGCATTGATTCATCCTGCATCTGCTAACGATACAAAAAAACAATCAGGCGCGCGCGAAAACGTAAGGAAGCCAATGCATTCTCCAGAAGGCCAACATCCGCCGAAACCACGCACGGCCACTCCCGCGCCGCGTAAGGAGCCGACACTGGCTCCCGGTCCGGATATGCCCGATGTCGAGTTGGAAAATCTGGTGACCTTTCCCGGCGGCGATTTCTATCCGCGCGAATTTGTCGACCTGCTCGAAAAATCCATTCAGACCGTTATCAACGAACAGTCCTCCGGCTCGCTCATGCTGGTGTCCATCACCAACCTGTCGATGATCATCAACGCCTACGGCCACGACACCTCCGAAATCGTGATGCACGATCTGGTGAAAATGATCGAAGGCATTTTGTCCGCCGGTGACAGCGTGCAGCGCCTGCAGCGCGACCAGCTCGGCATCATCCTGCGCAACACTTACCCGGAAGACGGCGCACTCATCGCGCAGCGCATCCACACCATCATCCAGAATTTCGGCCGTGACAGCTTCGCCACCGTGGCGCTGCATATCATCGGCACTATCGGCAGCGTCAGCTTCCCGCTCGAGACCGCCAGCGCGCACGACGCGCTCGACAAAGCCTATGTCGCGGTCAACAGCCAGCAGAGTTCACCGCACCGCACCTATGACATGACCCGCCCCGAAGCCGACCAATGCCACCAGCAGATGGGCCTCGCCAATTATTTATTCAAAGCCTACAAGGAAAAACGCCTGCGCCTCGCCTATCAGCCGATCATCGAAAGCAAAACCGGCAAGACGTCGCATTACGAAGCGCTCCTGCGCCTCGTCAACCAGACAGGCAAGATCAGCTCCGCCGGTGCACTGATTCCGGTGGCGGAAAAAATGGGCATGATCGACATCGTCGACACGATGGTGATGGAAATGTGCGTCGAAGAACTGCGTAACGCCCGCGATATTACGCTGGCCTTCAACGTCTCCAACATGACGACTGAAAACGTCGTATGGCTCGACAAGCTCAGCCAGCTTATCAAGGAAACACCCTATATCGCGCCGCGCCTGATCGTGGAAATTACCGAAACCGCTATTCACCGCGACCTGCGCCGTACCGCCTATTTCGTCGCCTCGCTGCAATCGATGGGCTGCCAGGTGGCGCTTGACGATTTCGGGTCAGGTTACACCTCATTCCGCCAGCTTAAAGCGCTGTCGGTGGACATGGTGAAGATCGACGGCGTGTTCGTCAAAGATCTGGCCGAAAGTGCCGACAACCGCTTCTTCGTCAAAACCCTGCTCGATTTTGCGCAAGGCTTCGGCCTGACCACCGTGGCCGAATTCGTCGAAAACGGCGAAATCACCAAAATCCTCATGGAAATGGGCGTCGATTACATGCAGGGCTATTATTTCGGCAAGCCGGCCAATAACCGGGTCTGGCTCAATGAAGGTGAATATCGCGGCGAATAATCGACCGTAGATTATTGAGTATAATTATACAATTATTACCTGTTGTTAATAAATTGACCCGGTAGCCATGGGGTGCTACTCTGTCGCCTGGAAAGTGAAAAACACCCCCCTATGAGCAGCGAAAAACTCGATCCCCAACCAAGGCAAGCGTCCCTTTTTGAACGGGCGCTGACGGTGGTTGCCTACCCGTTTTCCCTGGCGGCGGGCTGGTATGTGGGCGATGCATCGGTAAAGCGCAGCATCTACTCCAATTTCGCCAAGCGTAAGCTGTTCGAGGATCTGCAAATCCCCGAAACCGATGCCATCAAAAAAGTGCTCGCAAACGCCAAGGTGGATAAGACCATCCATGTCGCCAATGAAGTCAACGTAATCCATGAAGATTACCGTCTCGCCGTCAAGGCCCGTATGGAAGAATGGGGCATGAAGGGCGTAAAGGACTACTGGAAAGGCCTGCACCATAACCAGAAAATCGAAGCCGCGGGTCTGGCCATTACCGTATCCGGCGTCGCGCTGGGCGCCCTGCTCACCATCGCCGACCATATCGACCGGGTCAAAAGCTCCATCCAGCCTGAAGACGAACACGCGCCGAAGTCCATCCAGCGCTAATATCCCTTTTATTAACCATCCTGCCTTATACTATAGAATTGGGCGTTGATTCTTTTCGTGGTTTCGCTTAAATCCCTAATGTTTGGCATTGTTTGTGCCGCTTTAGCTCAGGGGTAGAGCAGCGGTTTTGTAAACCGAAGGTCGCGGGTTCAAATCCTGCAAGCGGCACCATTTCCCAAGGACGGCAGCCTGTGGTGCAATCCATCCGCCAGTGCTCCAAGACACTGGGCTAATCGATTCGCAGGGATCACCTGAGGGGTGAAGAACACAGCGCTGGCCTGCCCACACACATGCCGAGCGCCGTACCAGAAAATCCACGCCAGATTCGAATTTGCGCGGCTAAGCCGCCTGAATGTCGTTGCCGAAATAACCTTGCCAGGCCAGACCGAGCAATTCATCGTTCAAGCGCATCTCCTGCCCGCGATGGCGGCAAATGTCGCGCACGCGCTCGATCAGGTCGCGCGGTTCGCAGCAGCGCAGCTCGCGGCGCGACGACGCGTAACGCGCCAGTATGCCCTTCATCACTTCGGCAGGAACCTCGATGTTATGATGCGCGGCATAATGCATGAAAATACTGGTATAAACTTCCGGCGTCGGCGTGGGCACATGCAGGCGGTAGCCGATGCGGCGCAGGAAGGCGGGGTCGGTCACGTCCTTGGGATCAAGGTTGGTAGCAATCACCAGCATCATCAGGAACGGCACCTGTATTTTCTGACCGGTATGCAGCGTGAGAAAATCGATACGGTGCTCCAACGGAATAATCCAGCGATTGAGCAATTCATCGGGTGCGACATGCTGGCGGCCAAAATCGTCAATCAGGAACGTGCCGCCATTGGCCTTCATATGCAGCGGCGCTTCGTAATAGCGCGACCCCGCCAGATAAGCCAGATCGAGCGATTCAAGGGTCATCTCACCACCGGCCACGATAAAGGGCCGCTGGATTTTCACCCAGCGCTTATCCATCACCTGATGCTTGCTGGATGCGTGTTCCACCTTGTGATGGCATTGCGGGTCATAGAGCCGGATAATATTGTTATCGACCGCGATGCAGTGCGGAATCCATAAATCGCCCTGCAACGCCTTGTGCAGCTGGTGGCCTAAACTGGTTTTGCCGTTGCCCGGCGGACCCGACAGAAACAGGCTGCGGCCCGAGGAAATGGCAAGCCCGGCCACCTGTATCGCCTCATCGGACAATACCAGTTCCGACAGCACGCTTTTGACGCGCTCGGCAGACACGTCAGGCGATTTCGCCATCTGCATTTCGAGCATTTCCTTATACGCATCCAGCGACACCGGCGCCGGTCCGATATAGCCGGACACTTCGAGAAGGCGGCTGGCGCGTTCGCGCCCGCGCTGCGAAATGGTATAGCGATAGCCAAATGGTCCGTCCTTGCCCTGCACTTCCAGTAACAGATCGGCGCGCAACTGCTCAAGCAGCCCTGCCACTACCATCTGCGTCAGGTGCATGGACTGCGCTGCCGATTCAGTGGTGATGGACGGCATGACATGCGCCGTCTTCAGTGCAAGATCGAGCAGTATGGATTTGCTGACCCCGGTAGCATCCACATTGGTCGGCGCCTCGGGAGCCGGGCCGTCCTCCGTTTCAAGCATATTCGGCAGATGGGATGTTGTCATGGCCATACCTAAAAGCGATCCGCAAAACCGCCTGGGAGTGAACTGTGCATCGAGCCCGCACCTGCATGCGAAGCATCGGAAGCGCGGTAGTCGGAAACGGATTGCGCCCAGTCGACCTGGGTTTTGGGCCTGACCACCGGAGCAATGGCGGCAAGGGCGTCACGGCGCATCTGCAATGCCGCCAGAATATCCGCCGGATCGCACACGTCGGGATTGGAAACATGGCGGTGGAGATGGGCGAAGCGCTCCGGCGCGATCATGTCCTTAAGCATTTCGCGCGTCGAGCGCGTGGTGCAGTTACCCTTATGCTGCGGCGGCGCAACCTCGGATACCTCAATTTTTCCGAGCGACGATTCTATCGCGTTATGAATCTTGTCGCTGTCCCCCTGAGCCTGATGCCGCACTTTGCGTTCATCGAGAAGGCGGACAAAGTCTTCGATTTTAACGGACTTGTTCAGATGGCGCGAATATTTGGATAAGGCATTTTCACCGTCATCCGCATATTTGAGTTCGGCGCCCGTATTATAGGTCGTCACCAGATAGCCTTTGGAATCCTTGTCAATTTTGGTGACGGTATGATGGCCGCGAAAGCCGCTGACCACCACGCTGGATTCCGGCGGTTTGCTGTTGAGGGGCGCGACCTGACGCTCCACCAGCTCGGACATATCTTTATTGTAGCCGGTTTTCCTGACCGCTTTCAGTATCTCGTAAGGCTCAGATTTGGTCAGTTTGGGGAACATGCCCGTGGAATAGCTCTCAATATCCTCCAGTACAATGCGGTCCTGCTCCATGGTGTTCATGGCTTTCATGGCCTTGTCGAGCCCGGCCATATCGACCGCGGCGATATCCTCTTTGTAGAGCAACTTGTAGGCATGCAGCCAATTGCGGTAGCCGCGCTGGGAATCCACCGTCCTGCCGCCGCGCTCACGATCTTCCGGCTTGGTATCGATCGTGGCCATCTCAAGTCCCTGCACTTTTTTCATCAGCTCCAGCACGTTTTTCCTGCCGTCACGATCTTTCTGCATATCGTCTATCAACGCATCGATTTCCGTTATTTCGTTGCGCGCATCATCCGGCTTCGTACCGGCAACGCGCCGACCGACATCGCCCATATCGGCGAGAAACTGGTTGCCGACGCCGACGACAGGCGGCTGCTGAACCGTGTTATATATCCAGCTATTTTGATTAGTGTCATAATATAATGACGCATGGAAACGGCTTATCAGCGGATGGTTGACAGAGACGATAGCCGGATCTTCGAGACTGCCGATATTCCGGCTGGCATCCTTGCCTTCGAGCTTCACGCGTGTGGCGGCTGCCGAATAACGCATCGTATCGCCGATCATTTCCAGTTCCAGTTGCGGCTTCACACCGGAAACTGCCGTTTTTACCTGATAGGTAGGAACGGTCACCACGTTGTGCGCGTCAGGCAATAGCTTAACCGTCATGCCCGGACGCAGCAACACTTCCGTTTCCGCTTTTATTTCCTCTTCTCCCTCTTTTTTGGGAGCGCGGAAATCAACGAGGGTGTCACCGCCCTGCGCCAGATTGGTGGTTTGCAGCAACCCGATACGCGCAGCGTTACGGATATAGCCCGGATTTGAATTGACCGCCTTCATGACAAAGCGATTGCTCCGGTTATCGAAATGCATGGTTACATGCACGCGCGAAACGGCACTCACGGGAAGGCTCATACAATCCGTAGACTGGCGCCCAATCCCAAACTTCTTGGTGCCCGCCATGGTGAGGTTGTCCGGTAAATGCGTGGTAACATGCTCCTTTTTGTCACCGTCGTAATAGGTGTATTCCGATTTCTCGCTCTGACGGACAATATTGATGCGCGGAGTTTTCGGAGGAGTATCAACCTCGGTAACCTTGTAGACCGGCATCTCGGAAAGAAATTTAATCTCGCTGCCTACGCGCAGGCCATAGCTCTGCCCACCCGCCGCTTTGAATTCTTCATACGAGGTAACTTCGCGGTCTTCTTCCTGGCGTCCCGTTTCAGACATATATCACCTATCAGGCAAGTGTTATCCTGACCCGATGATAGCGTATTTTGCTTAATTATTGTTTACGAAAGCGCGTTTAGGCTTCAAAACGGATGACTTCGCGCGAGGCGATGATGCGGTTGATTTCGTCCAGCGCCCGCTTTTTCTGCCTAAGCCCCTCACTTACCGATATTTTATTGGAATCGATATTGATATGGATTTCGCGGTATTTGATGAATAGCAGGTCAACGAGATCGGGGTTCGGGTAGTTCGCTTCGGTATAGACGCTGCGAACATTGCGCTCGTAGCACTCGGAAAGCTGTGTCCAGTTCTGGAATTCATTACGTTCTTTCAACTCATCGCAGGCCTTTTCTGCGCGCAGCGCCACATAGTATGGGCCTTCACCTTCCGTCTGTGCCGTACCGCCTGAACCGTAGAGGCAGACCGTCATTGTAATAGCGCCTAAAAGGATTTTCTTCATGTGCGACATAAGTGACTCGGTTTGTTGATGAACAGCTAAAAAGTTAACCATTTATTAACTAAACCGAGGCTTTCGTCAACCATTTTGGTATAAAATTTTTAATGGATTGATCTGCATCATTATTTTTTGGTGCCCCGGGTGAAAAGAGCCTTCTTCGGGGTTATCATTATGTATCTGGTGGTTAGCGGACTTGCCATCAAGTTAACCGCTTGAAAATAAAATTATATTGCTCTACACCATCCAGAATGACCACCGCCTCCAAACATTCCAACACTACCGGCAAACTCACGCTAGGCGCTATCGGCGTCGTGTATGGCGATATCGGCACCAGCCCACTCTATGCATTCCGCGAATCACTCGCGGCGGCCAGCGGGCATGGCAACGCGCCCGATCCCGCCGTGGTGCTCGGCATATTATCGCTCGTGCTGTGGTCGCTGTTTATCATCGTTACCCTCAAATACGTCATGCTCGTGCTGCGCGCCGACAATCAAGGCGAAGGCGGCATATTGTCGCTGATGGCGCTGGCACAGAATGCGGTCGGGAAAAATTCCGCCATCCGCTACGGCGCATGGATAAGCACGCTCGGCATGACGGGGGCGGCGTTATTTTACGGCGATGCCCTTATCACTCCCGCCATCTCGGTATTGTCGGCGATGGAAGGGTTGAAACTGGTGACGCCCCATTTTACACCTTATATCCTCCCGCTATCACTGGCCATCATCATCGGACTGTTTGTGGTGCAACGGCGCGGCACCGCCAAAGTTGCCGTATTTTTCGGCCCGATCATGGCGCTATGGTTCTTAGTGCTCGCAGTCGGCGGGCTCATGCACATACAGGATTCGCCCGAAGTGTGGCGCGCGTTCAATCCGTATTACGGCATGCATTTCCTGATGCATCACGGCTACGCCGCGCTGATTACGCTGGGGGCGGTGGTCTTAAGCATCACCGGCGCGGAAGCGCTCTACGCCGATATGGGCCATTTCGGACGCAGGCCCATGCGCCTCGCGTGGATATGGTTCGTCATGCCGGCCTTGATGCTCAACTATCTCGGACAGGCGGCGCTGGTACTTTCCCATCCGGAAGCCGCCGGCAATTCGTTTTACCTGCTCTATCCCGAAACCATGCTGCTACCGATGGTCATACTGGCGGGAATGGCCACGGTTATCGCCAGTCAGGCCGTGATTACCGGTGCGTTCTCGCTGACGCATCAGGCCATCCAGCTCGGATTGCTCCCGCGCTTTCATGTACAATACACGTCGGAAAAACAGGCCGGGCAGATTTACCTGCCCAAAGTAAACTGGCTGCTGCTGACCGGGGTAGCGCTGCTGATTCTGATGTTCCGCAACTCCGGCAACCTCGCCGCCGCTTACGGTATTGCCGTAACGGGGACGATGGTGATTACGGCGCTGATGCTGTTCATCGTGATGCGCCATGTATGGCGCTGGTCGCGGCCATTAGCGCTGATGGTGGTAGCACCGTTTCTGATTATCGACCTCGCATTTCTGGTCGCCAACATGACCAAAGTTTTTGATGGCGGTTATGTGCCGCTCTGTATGTCGGCCATCCTCATCGTCATGATGCGCACATGGGTAAGAGGCAGCGAGTCACTGCACCAGCAGACTCACCATCACAGCATCCATGAACTCCTCAGCGAGTTGAATCATTACCCGCCGCAGCGGGTGGCCGGTACTGCCGTGTATCTGACCAGCAATACCAATCAGGCCCCTACCGCATTGCTGCAGAACCTGAAACATAACAAAGTGCTGCACGACCAGAATATCATGCTGACGCTGCGCTTCGCGAAGACTCCATATGTTCCCGACAGCGAACGCATCACGACAGAAGTGGTGAGCCGCGATTTCACGCGCGTCTATATGCATTACGGCTTCATGGAAACGCCCAATGTGACGCGCGGGCTGACCATGCTGAGCCAGCATAATGTGCGGCTCGACATGATGCTGACCACCTTCTTCGTATCGCGGCGCAGTATCGTGCCGTCGGCGCGCTTCGGCATGCCGCTGTGGCAGGATCGCATCTTCATTGCCATGGCGCGTGGTGCCAGCGATGCCGCCAGCTATTTCCACCTGCCGTCAAGCCGCGTGGTAGAGCTCGGTGTGCAGATGACGGTGTAATAGAATTAGATTATTTGGACAGTGAAGCGTTAGGATCGCGCACTTTGCCGCCGCCCTGGAACGAGGGATCGTATCTCGGATTATCTTTATCATCGAGCAGGCGTGAGAAATCCGGTATATCCGCTTTTCGTGGAGCAGCAATATCGGGAATCGGGCTTGTCGCAGCGCCCGCGAATGCATCCTTGGCCTTAAGCGACCATGCCTTCATTTTAGCCTGTACGCCCGCGTCCGCCAGATTCACTTTGCCCGCAGCATCCACATCGAAGGCTTCCGGAAGCGGCGTCTTTAACTCGGCCATGGTATTATCATAGGTTGATCGTACTTCCATGGAGTCGGGAATAAACTTATTCGTCTTCGCATCCACGGTTCCCAGCACCGCATATTCCATGCCGTCAGCATTATCGAAGTAGGAGACATAACGTTTATCGCCCACGCCGCCCTGCTCGAACCCTGCCGTCTTCGACGGTTCAACCTTGGGCGGTATGGTGGTGACAGGCGGCTTCTTGGCGGACGCTTCGGCGCGACGCAGCGCTACCGGTACTTTCTGTCCTACCGCTTCATAGAGTTTTGCCGTATCGACAAAGCCATCCGCACCCACCGGAACGGTCAGCGGCGGATTGTATTTCTTACGGTCTACCGGCATGCCGGGTACGGTCGAAATAACAACCGATTCGGTAATTTCAAACGTTTTGCCATCTTTCGACGCTGCACCACGTATGCTCATTTTCTTGCCCGGATCGCCAGCAGCCATAGTGAGTTCCATGTTGGGGCTCTTGCCGTCGGCATCGCGTACCTGGAATTGCGTATCGTTGGGGGCAAGCGTTGCGACTTCCTTGTCGGTGAACGGATTACCGCCGCCTAAGAAGTTCGCGCCCAGCGCGCCGACAATGGCACCGATGATCATGCCCACGGGGCCGCCGATGGCGCCACCGGCCAGCGTGCCGAGGAATGCTCCGATCAGAGAATTTTTATTGGCGAAGCGTTCAAGTATGTTCTTGCGCGGGCCAAGCGTACGCCTGTTGCCCGTAAGCGGAGCCGTTGCCCCCGGCGGCGTTACCGTACCCGGAGCGCTGATGGCGGACGCTATTACCGGCGTGCCGCTGCTCATGACTTCGGTTGCTTTGGTGAAGCCTTCTTCACCGTCAAGTTCTACATCTTCCAGCTCGTCTTCCGCATAGTTCGCACCACCGGCAAACGGGATGGTCGTATCACCCGCCGCGCGATTCATCTTTTCCAGTGCTTCGGGTGAGGCCAGATCGTCTTCTGCGATGACGGCTTTAACCTGCATGCCGCTGAACCTGCTCGGATTGCCGTCCTGCGCTTTCAGCTTGCCGAAAGCTATAAATTTCTTGCCGCCTTTTTCAACCCGGGTCGCTGAGCTACCCATATCTTCGCTGAAGGCAGTCTGGAATGCGGTCCTTACCGCAGGCTTGAGAGTGTTTCCCTCAAACACGAGTTCAGGCACTGCAAGCTTGAGCATCAGATCGCGTTTCTTATCCTCAGGCAATGCGCCCGCCATTTTCTTCATGCGCTCAATAGCGGCAGGCTTCTTCGAATCATCCGCCACTGATAAGGGAAGCATTTTATCGATAAACGTCTTTGCATCCATCAGAGAAGCGTTGCTCGCTTTGACATCCACATCCGGCGACGGCTTACCTTTTTTAGGCAGCGGCGGAGCGGGTCTATCATCTCTGGGTTCATCTTTAGGCCCATCATCTTTAGGCATGTCTTTCTTCGGCATTGCCACGCTCGGGTCTGCAGGCGTAGTGCCTTTGGCGAGAAGGTCATCTATCAGGCCGCTAGCTTGCGCTTCGTTGATGAAGATGCCCGCATTGCGTTTCATTTTCAGCTCGGCAAACGGGTCTGCGCCCTCCACCGGCAGAACGGCGTTCGCACGCCAGCCCCCCATGGCTCCCGCATTACCGAACACCATATAGCTTTTGCCGCCGCTATCCTTGGTGACTGCAACCTGATCGCCCAGCCCATTAGCAATAACGCTGACTACCGTACCCTTGAATTTATCCTGAAACTTGCCTTCTTCCGTGAAGAATGAGGCAGGATTACCCGCCAGTGCTTTTTGCAGGGCAGCTCTCTGTCCGGTATCCTTCACGCCCTCGGCAATCATTTTGAAACGCCCGATCAGCATCGCCTGCTCTTCCGGAGTTTCCGCCGTCGTGTTGGCAAGGATATCTTTAAGCGACGCGCGATCGACCTTCACAACATTGAAGCCGCCAACAGGAGCAACCGGCTTGGTGCCGCCCTTGATCACTGTGCCGGTTTGCGCAACATCGGTTACGATGGCAGGCAATTGTTTTATGTCTTTAGCGGTACCGGCGCCATTCTTGATCGCCAGCATTTCCAGCGGATTAGCAACCCTTCCCAGATCCACGGTGGTCACGGCATTCACGGTGAAACCGCCCATGCCATCATCTTTACCATAGGCCACATAACGGCGGCCATTCGCAGGGGCAATCACCATGCGGTCACCGACCGTTTCGCTCATCACCTCGGCGATGGTATCCTTGAAGCCTTCGGTTACTTTGCCGTCGCCGGTAAAATAATCGGCAACGTTGCCTCCCGTAGCTTTTCTAAGTGCATCTTTTTTCTCGCCG
>Ga0163144_10000725_pt1 | contig 77467 bp, 71 predicted proteins | sample OliLak19BULKMAT1_FD_123175 | JGI IMG/M metagenome (GOLD analysis project Ga0163144, IMG submission 123175) | Freshwater microbial mat bacterial communities from Lake Vanda, McMurdo Dry Valleys, Antarctica - Oligotrophic Lake LV.19.BULKMAT1 | ecosystem: Environmental > Aquatic > Freshwater >... | reverse complement strand
CCGAAGCCGAAGCCGAAGCCGAAGCCGAAGCCGAAGCCGAAGCCGAAGCCGAAGCCGAAGCCGAAGCCGAAGCCGAAGCCGAAGCCGAAGCCGAAGCCGAGCCTCGCTCTCTAGGCTGCTACGCTCCAGCCGCCCCGAGGCGGTGGGACACCATGGACAGGAAGCTCGCGACACAGGCCAAAATTCTCATCTGCGCGGTCTCCGCTCTTTCACTCCTCCAATGTGGCGACGAGAGCAGCGGCGCCGCGGGCGTGCGGGTAACATCGGCCGGCCATGAACGAACCGCGCCGTCGTGAAGTACTCGGTGGTCTGGCGGCGCTGGCTGCCGGCTGTGGCGCAGAGCAGACGCCGGGCGGCGCCAACACGAACGCCGGCCCTGACGCGGTGGAGACAACCATGAAATCGGAGCTGCGGACGCTCGGCAAGACAGGCGCGAAGGTGGAGGCGTTCTCGCTCGGGGGCGAAGGCGTGCTGCGCACGCAGGGCCGCGAACGCGAAGCGGTGCCGATGATCCTGAAGGCGCTCGAGCTCGGCGTGCGTTATTGCGACACGGCGCCTGCGTACGCCGGTAGCCAAGATTATTACGGCGCGGCGTTTCGCGAAGCCGGTCCCAAAGCTCGCGACAGCGTCTTCTTGGCGACCAAGACACACGAGCGCACGCGTGAAGGCGCGCTTCGATTGCTCGACGACAGCTTGAAGCGCCTCGGGACAGATCGCGTCGACCTCTGGCAGATGCATGATCTGCGCAGCAAAGACGATCTCGACGAGATGTTCGGCAAAGGCGGCGCGATCGAGGCCGCCGAACGCGCCAAGAGCGAAGGGCGCATCCGCTTCGTCGGCATCACGGGCCATCACGATCCGGGCATCCTGGTCGAAGCCATGCGCCGCTACGAGTTCGACACCGTGCTCGCAGCGCTGAACCCGAGCGACCCGCGGCGGCAGCCCTTTCTGTCGACCGTGGTCGTCGAGGCGCGCAGCCGCGGCATGGGCATCATCGGGATGAAGGCGCTCGGCGTGGGGCGCATCGTCTCCGACGGCGTCGCCACCGCCGACGAGCTGATTCGTTACGCAGCCAGCGTCGCCGACACTGTCATCATCGGTTGCAAGACGCCGGCAGAGGTCGCGGCCAACGTTGCCATCGCGCGCAGCGGCGCGGGTTTCAGCGCAGACGAACGCAAAGCCCTCGAGGCGCGCGTCGCGCCGACGGCCGAGCGCTACGACACGTTCAAAGCCTGAGCCGTCTGTCTTCGAGAAAAGCGAACTCGAGCGACTCGGCTGGGGAAGCCAGAGCGCCGCCGCTGCGTACAGTGAAAACCGCAGCTCTATCACCGAGCGAAGTCGCTAAAATAACACAAAAAAGGCACGTTCTCGGCCTTGACGTTGGCCACTTGTGGCATAACGACACACCCCGTGCATCGCTCGATCATCTTCTCGGTTGCCGCTGGCCTCACCCTCTCGGCTCTGCTCGTTTTCGCCAGCGGCTGCGAGGGCGATATCGGCGACGGAGAAGGCGGCCAAGGTGGTGAAGGCCCCGCGAGTGGCGGCAACGGCGCAGGTGTCGGCGGCGGGCCCCCCATCATGGGGCCGACCACGATCGACTGCACCCACGTCGGCAGCGGCATCGACTACGCCGTCGGTCCCGGTCAGGCCTACGCGTCACTCGGTGAGGTGCCGACCGAGACGCTGAAGGGCGGCGACACCATCCGCATCTTTTATCGCGCCGAGCCGTACCGCGAAAAGATCATGATTGGCGGCAAGGGCACGCCCGCCGACCCCATTCGTGTATGTGGCGTGGCCGGCCCGAACGGTGAGCTGCCGGTGATCGACGGCGCCGACGCCACCACGCGTCCGGAGTCCGACTTTCCGTTCGAAGGCCATCAAGTGCGGGGCGTCGTCGTGATTGGTCATCGGCACGACGACCTCTACGAAGAAGAGCCCGGCCCGTTCGTATTCGAGGGCTTGGCTGTCACGGGCGGCGCGCCCGACAACCAATTCACCGACACGTTCGGAGCGACGCAGTCTTACGCGGAGGCGGCGGCTGGCATTTTCGTGCAACGTGGGCGCGGCATCACCATTCGCGGCTGTGACATTTTCGGCAATGCCAATGGCATGTTCATCGGGACCAGCAGCGCCCCCGACGCGACCTACGACGTCTTGATCGAAGCAAATTACGTCCACGACAACGGCGTGCCCGGCTCCGACAAGCAGCACAACATCTACAACGAGGCCATCGGCGTCGTTCATCAGTTCAATCACTATGGTTCGCCACGCACCGACTCCGGTGCGGGCAACGTCAAAGAGCGCAGCGCGGGCGTGGTGATGCGTTACAACTTCATCGAAGGCGGCGCGCACATGATCGATCTCGTCGACGCCCAAGAGGCAAAGCTCACCACCGTGCCGCTCGAGTCGTTTCACGAGAGCTTCGTGTACGGCAACATCCTGAAGCTCGATGGTCTGAGCGGCTCGATGGTGCACTACGGCGGCGATAGCGGGCTGTTCGAGGACTATCGCAAGGGCACGCTCTACTTCTTCCACAACACGGTCGTCGTCGATACCTCGCAGCAGGGCGACTACGACACGCAAGCGATCTTGGAGCTCTCCACCAATGAAGAGACGCTCTGGTCGCGCAACAACGTGCTGTTCGCGACGGTCGAGCCGACTTCGCTGCGCCCGGTGGTGATCCTCGGCCAGCGCGACTCTGCGACGCACGGCGTGGCTGATATGTCCGGTGACTGGGTATCCAGCGGGGTCACGCCCTACATGATGATCCCCGATGTCCCGCAGACGTTCGATGGCGAAATCGCCGGCCTGGTGCCGCAGCTGCCGGGCGCGCTGCCCGACTTCGTCGACATGGCGGGCGAAGACTTTCGGCCGAGCAGCGCTTCAGCGTTGATTGGCGCGGGTGTCTCCCTGATGTCGTCACTCCCCGACACGTATTGGCCACACTACTCGTATGCGCTGCACCAGCAGGCCACCGCGCGGGACGACAACGCCGCCCCGACTGTGGGCGCCCTCGCACCCTAGCCGTCGCGGCCTCAGTCCGCGGTGCGCGCTGAGCGGCGCTTCGGCTTTGTGCGCTTCTCGATGGCCTTTTCGTACGCCCGTTGAACGGCGCGAAAGCGCTCCCCGTCACCTCCGTGATCCGGGTGGGTCTCGAGCGCGCGTTTGCGATACGCGCGCTTGATGGCGTCGAGCGACGCATTCGGTTCGATGCCCAGGATGGCCCACGGAGAGCTGCGCTGACCGTCATCCGCCTTCGCGATCGCTCTGCCTCCGCCGGCGCGCGCCTTTTCCTCGTCGGGCCACACAGGCTCGCCGCGCAGCACACGCATCCAAGCCTTTGCCCACTTCGGCTCGATCGCGATCAGCGGCCGCTCTGCTGCCTGCTCGGCTTCGCTGGTCGCCTCCTCCAACGTGCGAGCGCCGCCGTTCGACGCGTCCGGCTTTCGGAACGGCTTGATGGTCGGCGCGCCCGACCACCACACAGCCCAAAAGAAGCGACGGCGCTGCGTCTTGGAGAACGAAACCTGCGCCACGCCGAGCGCCTGCTGCTCTGTCACTTCAGCGCAGCCGCGACGCTCTCCTCGACGATCTCGAGCAGCTCACCGAGCTCTACGAGCGGAATGTTGAGTGGAGGCGTCACATACACCACGTCGCCCAACGGGCGGACGTACGCCCCGCGTTTGCGCGCCTCGTGATGTACGCGCCAGCCCACTTGGCCGAGGTAGCTCGCCGCCGGCGCCAGATCGACCGCTCCTATCATGCCCAGCGCGCGCGGCTCGACTGTGCCGGCCAAGTCGCCGATCTTCGCGAACGCGCTGGCAATGTGCTGTGAGCGAACAGCGATGCCTTCGATCACGTTTTCGTCTCGCATGACGTCCAATACCTCGAGCGCGACGCGCGCCCCGAGCGGATTGCCTGCGAACGAATGCCCATAGTAGAACGTCCGCTCTGGCGGCCCCAGAAACGACTCGTAAACAGCGTCGGTCGCGAGCGTCGCGGCCATCGGGAACATGCCGCCAGAGAAGGCCTTCGCCGTGCACAGAATGTCGGGCGAGATGTTCGCCTGATCGCACGCCCAGAAGGTGCCGGTGCGACCATAGCCAGTGAATACTTCGTCGATGATCAAGAGGGCGCCGTGCTGGTCACACAGCTTGCGTGCGAACGCCAGGTACCAGGCCGGGTACAAGCGCATCCCGTTGGCGCCCTGCACCAATGGCTCGAGCGTAATGGCGGCGATGCTGTCGCCTTTCTCGGCGAGAAGAGCTGTCAGCGCATGGGCCGCCGGGCCTGTCTCGTCTTCGCCCATCTTCGGGGGAGGCACGAAGTGAACGTTCATGAGCAGGCTGGCGAAGCTCTTGCGAAAGAGCTCGACGCCGCCCAGCGCAGTGACGCCCAGTGTCTCTCCGTGAAACGCGCCGCCCAAGGACACGAAGCTCGTGCGGGCGATGTCGCCGCGATTTTGATGAAAGCCCACGGCCATTTTGATCGCCGCCTCGAGCGCCGTGGAGCCGTCGTCGCTGAAGAACACATGCGAGAGTCCGCTCGGTGCCACGCCCACCAGACGCTCCGCTAGCGCTGCAGCCGGCGCGTGTGTCACGCCGGCGAGCGACGTGTGACAGAGTTTCTCGGCCTGACTCGTGAGCGCGCGCACGAGGCGCGGGTGGTTGTGACCGAGGGCCGCGACCCACCAAGACGAGTTGCCGTCGAGGTAACGCTTGCCGTCGACGTCGACCAGCACGGCGCCCTCAGCCCGATCGATCACGAGCGGATCGGTCTCTTCGACGTAGCGCTTCATCTGCGTGTAAGGGTGCCAAACGAAGCGCTTGTCGGCTGCGACGATGTCTTCCCGCTTCACGACGCCTCTTTCTTCTGACTGCGGCTCTCGAAGGGCTCAACCACGGGCGGCAATAGCCGGCGCCCGAGCCGCGCTGCGTGCTGCTGACTCGTAGGGAGCAAGAAGCGTACTTCGGTGCCGGCGCCTCGTTCGCTACGAATCGTCAAGGTGCCACCGTGGGCATCGACGACACGCGCCACGATGGCCAGGCCGAGACCCGTGCCGGCCGGGCGCGTGGTGAAGAACGGATCGAGCGCGCGCTTGCGCACCACCGTGTCCATTCCTTCACCCGTGTCCCGAACGATGAGCTCCACACCCGCCGGCTCGATCGACTTGACCAGCTCGATGTGCAGGGTTCCTCCACCGCCCATGGCTTGCAGCGCGTTGTTGACCACGTTGTCGAGCGCCTGACGAATCAGCAGCGCGTCGCCCCCGACCTTGGGAAGATCTGCTGCTTCCTCGATGTCGACGAGCACGTTGGGGTGCTCTTGCAACACCTTGACTGCCTTGTCGACGAGCTCGCGCAGATTGATCGACTGTTTCTCGAGCGCCAGCGGCTTGGCGTAGTGCAGCAAATCGCCGACCAATTGGTTCAAACGCGCCGCCTCTTCCGACAAAATACCGAGCAACGTCTCACGGTGCTCGTCGCTGAGATTCGGTCGGCGCAGCGTGGCCACCGCGTTGGAGATGACCGCCAACGGGTTACGTACCTCGTGCGCGACGACCGCGGCGAGCTCACCGATGGCGGCGAGCTGCTCTTTTCGAACGAGCTCGTCTTGTCGCTGATTGAGCTCACGGAAGCTGACTGTCAGGCTCTCGGACCGTTTGCTGAGCTCGGCGGTGCGCGCGACGAGGCGCTCGCGTCGGCGCGCGAACCTGACAACTTGGCTGACGAACAACAGATGCGAGAACGCGGCGAAGCCGATGGCCACGAACAGGGTGCGTTCGCCCGACGCGATCTCGATCACGGCATCGCTGGTCGCCAGCACGGCCAGCAAACAGCTACCCACGAACAACAGTGAGCCACCCTTTTTGCCACGAGCGGTGCTGCGGATCACGAAGTAGCTGGCGGTGATCGCGCTGGCTGCGGTCATCACGGAGAGCGCGCGGCCCGCGCCGTTGGGGAGCAACATGCCGCCGTAGCTGCCGCCCTTGTCGAACGCGCCGGCAAGCGAGAGCAGCCCGACCCCGACCGCGCTGCCGTAAGCCCAGCGAAAGGCGGCCCGGTTGATCTGCGAGCGGCTCTCTGCTTGGACGTAATGAACCAACACCACTGGCGCCAAGATCATCACCGCGCGCCCGAACCGCTCGAGCCCCTCTTCGAGCTGGCCGTCCGCGAACGTCGCGGCGGCGATTGCCGAGCTGGACAGCGCGAGCACGGCGAAGAGCAATCCGAGCAGGCTCGTCCCAGGGTCGGTTTGCGGCCGCCTCGTCGCCCACACGGCGTAGCCCGCGGCCGTCACGTAGATGACGGCCCATGCGAACAGGTAGCCGGCGAAAATGACGGAGCCCAAGGCCTCCCATTCTCCTCCGGGTTTCGGTCCGCGGCCAGTCAACGTATAGAAGGCGCCGTGCCTCAGCGGAAACGCTACCTATTCGTTTGCATCAACCGCCGCCCGTTCGGGACCTCGAAGGGCTCCTGCGCGACGCGCGAGGCTGAAGCCCTGCACGCGGAGCTGAAGGCGGCCTGTGTGGCGCGCGGCCTCTCGACGACCGAGGTGCGCACCTGCACAACCAGCTGTCTCGATGTGTGTTGGGCTGGCCCGGCCATCGCCGTAACGCCAGACAACGTGATGTACGGCCGCGTCAAACGCGAAGACATTCCGGAGATCGTCGAGGCGCTGGCCCGTGGCGAGCTCGTGCAGCGGCTCATCCTGCCGCAGGCAGATTACGAAGCTGCCACTGCGGGCCCAGCGTTGCCCGAAGTGGTCCCGGCTGAAACCAAAGTCCACAAATGATCGGCATCGGGTTCACCGAGCGCCTCCTCGGCGGTTTTCACGCCCCGCTCGGGCTCGCCCCGGATCGCTCGTTGGCGCTCGAGCTCACCGCTCGGCCTGAGCGGCATTCGCCGAGCTCCGGGTGGGTCGTCTCGGGCAGCCTGCGAGCCGACGGGCTGACTCGAAACGCTGCATTGAAAGGCTCGATACAGCGCGCTTCTCCGCGCTTGCTCTACGAGCTCGAGCTCGAGGTCGGGACGCGAAAGCTCACGATTCTGGGCGAAAAAACGCTGTTGCTGCGAGATATCTACGCCAGCCTGTCGATGTTTCGCGGACGCTTGCTGGAGAGCGGCGAGACCATCGCGACCATCCATGCGCGGGTCGACCTGCGCAGCGAGTGGCGCTTCTGCCTGAAGAACCTTCGCCTTTCGTTCGCGCTCGCGTGATCGATCGCGGGGCAATTCATCAGGCGACGACCGCGCTCTACCAGGAGGTCTCTCGCGATTTGCCAGCGGCGCAGCGCGTGGCGGCTCGCCTTCTCGTACTGCGCGCCGTGGCCGCTCGGCTCTTGCTCGGTGTTGGGCGTAGCTCGAATTTGTTCCGTCTCGCGTCGCGCGAATACGTCCGGGCAACGAAGCCACTACCTCGGCTCTTGGCTCTCGGCGAGGTAGCGCTCTCGCCATTCGAATCGTGCACGACTGAGCTTCCGGCCGCGCTGACGGCCGAGCCAGAACAAGCAGCCGTCTTTCTTGGAGCCGTCTACGAAGGCCTGCTGGCCGATTCGGAAAGGCGCAAGTCCGGCGCTCATCACACCGAGCCCAAGATCGCGCGCGACGTGATCCGCCGTGCCCTGGCGCCGCTGCTGACCAGGGCAGCCAGCGGAGCGACGCTGAGCTGCTGCGACCCGGCGATGGGCAGTGGCGTCTTTTTGGCGGAGCTGCGAGCCCTTCTCGGTGAGCGCGCGGCGCTGTACGGCGTCGATCGCGATCCGGTCGCCGTCGACATCGCGAAGCTCGCCCTGTTTGCGAACAGCGACCGGACCGCGAAGTCAGCGTTGGCTGTCGATGCCGGGCTCGTGGTCGCCGACTTTACCCTGCGCTCGGAGGCGCTTCTTCTCGGGCCGCTCGGAACGCCCTTCGACGTGAGCAAATGTTTCCCCGAAGTTCACCAGCGGGGCGGCTTCGATGTGATCGTGGGCAACCCTCCCTGGGTCGCCTTTGCCGGGCGAGCAGCGCAACCGATCGAGCCGGCGCTGGCTCGTTACTTCAGGTCCGAAACACGCGCCTTTGCGAAGTACACGACGCTGCATGGGGTGTTCGTCGAACGTTCTGCGGAGTGCCTACGGCCGGGTGGAAGACTGGGCTTGGTGGTGCCGACCTCGATGGCTGATCTGGCTGGCTATGCGCCAGCGCGATTGGGCCATGATCGATTTGCGGAGGCCGACCGTGACTTGCCAGACTATGGCGCGGACGCGTTCGAGGGTGTCTTCCAGCCGGCAATGGCGATCGTCTCCACGCGCAGAGCAAAACCAATCGATCCCAGCGCAGGCGAATGGCATCTCAGACCCGATTTCGGTGGCGAGCTGGTGGCGGCGTTCGTCGCCCGGTTGCGTGTGTTCCCAGTGTTTCCTCCGAGCACATTCGGCGAGCGAGGCTTCCAGACGAGCGGCGCAGATCGCAGCTTGCTCGCGCGGGCACCAGTCGGAAGACGCGTCGACGCACTTCGCTGCGGCGCGGACGTCGCACCCTTTCGGCGCGGGGCCGCGTCGTACTTCGCCGATCCAGAGGAGATCGGCGCGCGCTGGCGTTCACGCGACAGCTTCGCTGGCGTCGACGTCCTGATCCGTCAAACGGCGCGCTTTCCGATTGCGTGTTTCGCCGACGGAGCGAGCTTCCGCAATTCGGTGCTGGCTGGCTTTGCGAATGAGCGGTCGATTCCACGAGGCTTTCTGCTGGCGTGGCTGAATTCGAACCCGATTCGCTTCTACCATTACGCGCGTTTTCGCGACGCGCGCCAAGGCATGCCCCAAGTGAAAATTCAGCACCTCCGGTCGGTGCCATTCGTCAACGAGGCCGCGCTGATCGCCACCTTGGGTGCAATCGGCGAACGTGTTGGCGCGCGTAACGAGGGAATTCTGGAGAGCGAACAGACCGAGCTCGACGCTGTCGTTGGCGAGACTCTGAAGCTCGATGCAGGCGAACGAAAGGCAATGCAAGACTGGCAGCTCGCGGCAGGTGCTGTGCCAAAGCCTCGCCAGCGTGCCTGATCTCAAACCTCGGCGAAGAGCGTGTCTTTCTCTGCGTCCGACAGCGCGCGGGTATTGGCTGCCAATGCCTCGGTCAGCTCGTCATGGCTCGAGCCCTGGGTCTCGACGTAGGCCGTCGCGCACTTCGGGTGAAGGTAGCCAGCGCCTTTGGTCGTGGTCATGCCGCGCTCGATATCGCGCTCGATCACCACGCGCAATTCCCCTTTCGGAATGGCGTCGCCGCAGCCGAGACACTTGGCTCTGCCGGTCGGTGCCTTGTCGGCGTGCGGGAACGGCGGCGGCTTGTTGGCGTCTGCCGTCGCCATCAGCGCCTCGATCTCGGCGCGATCGGGTACGTCGCCGACAAACTCGGCGAGCGCGCTCTTCAGCGGGTCGGCGAGCTTGGTCGCAGCGCACTTCAAGTGATGCCAGCGGAAGGTGGTCTCGCCTTCGCCGCTGAAGGCGTTGACCGTTTCCTCGCCGAAGCGCAGCTCGCCCTTGGCGATTGGCTTTTGGCACGTCCTACAGCCTGCGCGACCCGACTTCGCGACCTCGATCATGTGGGGCATGACCGCTTTCTACAACCGGTCAGGCGGTTTGGGGAGCCGCGATTTGTGACCGGCTGTCGGTTGCCCCACAGTGCATGCGCGTCATCCGTCGCGCTCCGCAAGCCGTCCTTCGAGCGCGTCAACGCGAGTCTCGAGGGCGTCGACCCGCTGGTCGGTCCCTTTGCGATTCTCGAGGAGCACCTTCACGCCGCGACCCAAGACAACGAGCTGTTGCGCAAGGTCCCGGAGCGTCGTCTCGATCACTTCGAAGCGCTGGTTCATGTGCTCGAAGCGCTGGTTCGTCTCCGCTCGGAAGGCGGCGTTGTCGGACCGCATCCCGCGCATCTCTTCGCGGATCTCCTTGAGTATCTCCACGGTGAGGTCGGCCACGGTCATCGGGGTATGGTAGCCGACGGAAGCTCGCCCATCCAGGTCGGTACCCCGGCTGCTTTTAGGGACGGCGGGGATCGATCCGTCGATCCCACCGCCCGGCGCTCGTGGTAAATGACTGCCCAGTCATCATGAGCGCCGAGCCTTTCGATCTCGAGAACCCGACCGAAGAACATCGCATGTTGCGCGGCGTGTGCCGCGACTTCGCGCGCAAGGTGCTCGAGCCGCAGGCCGAGCATCAAGACCGCGTTGGCCACCTCGACGTCAGTTTGATGCGGCGGGTCGGCGAGCTCGGCTTGCTCGGCGTGACCATTCCGGCGGAGCACGGCGGCGCAGGCCTCGACACGGTCGGCGCCGTGATCATCCACCATGAGCTCAGCAAGGCCGACCCTGGCTTCACGCTTGCCTATCTCGCCCACTCGATGTTGTTCGTGAACAACTTTTTTTATGCCGGCAACGAGGCGCAGTGGAAGAAATACTTACCCAAGGTGCTTACCGGTGAATGCATCGGCGCAATGGGCATGACAGAGCCGGCCGCGGGCACCGACGTCCTGGGCATGAAGTGCGTGGCCGTCGCAGACGGCGACGACTTCATCCTCAACGGGCAGAAGTCGATGATTACGAACGCTCCCGAGGCGGACGTTTTCCTGGTCTACGCGAAGGTCGACGGCAAATTGACGAGCTTCATCATCGAACGCGCGTTCGCTGGCGTTTCGACGCCGAGCAAGTTCGCGAAGATGGGGATGCGGGCGAGCTCGCTGGGCGAAATCGTCCTCGAGAACGTGCGCGTGCCCCGCGAGAACGTGCTCGGCAACGTCGGCGGTGGCATCACGAACATGATGCGTAATCTCGAGATCGAGCGCATCACGCTGGCCGCGATGAGCCTCGGCATCGCCGATCGCTGTATGGAGATCATGACCAGCTACGCCGCCGAGCGTCAGAGCTTCGGCAAGGCGCTCGCCGAGCACGGGCAGATTCAGCGCTACATCGGCGAGAGCTACGCCAAGACAGAGGCTGCTCGCGCGCTCATCTACTCGGTGGCCCGCTCGACACGCCCCGACGCGCAGAATCGCCTGGGCACCGACGCCGCGAAGCTGTTCGCCGCCCCCGTCGGCAAAGAAGTGGCCGACAACGCGATGCAGGTGCTCGGAGGCTGGGGCTACTGCGACGAGTTCAAAGTCGAGCGTTTTCTACGCGACGCCAAGCTGCTCGAGATCGGCGGCGGTACGCTCGAGTCCCACCAGAAGAACATCACCAAAGATCTGGTCCGCCGACTCGCCCGTTGACCTCTCGTGGCTGCTACAAGCGTAACCAGCGATGAGCCTCCCCGACTCGCCTGCTCCTGCCGCCGTTCCAGAGATCGCCGCTGACGCGCCGACTGTGCTGGTCGTCGACGACGAGCCGTCGAACCTCACCAGCATCGAGAAAATCTTCCAAAAAGACGGGCTGCGCGTGAAGACGGCGCACAGCGCGCGCGAAGCGCTCGACATCTTGCGCCAGCATCGCATCGACGTCGTGCTCACCGACCTGATGATGCCCGCCATCAGCGGTCTCGAGCTGTTGCGAGCCATCAAGCAGATCTCCCCTGACGTCGAGGTCGTCATGATGACGGCGTACGGCACTGTCGAGACGGCCGTGCAGGCGATGCGCGAAGGCGCGTACGACTTCGTCGAGAAGCCGCTCAAGCGGATGAACATCGTCAAGACCGCGCGCAAAGCCGCTGAGCGTCGCAGCCTCACGCTCGAAAATCGTCAGCTCAAACAGGAGATCAGCGTGCTCACCGGGCGCGAGATCATCGGCACCAGCCCCGCACTTCGGCGTGTGCTCGACATCGCGCTGCAAGCGGCGCCTTCGAGCGCCACTGTCTTGGTTCTAGGCGAGAGCGGCACCGGCAAAGAGCTGCTCGCGCGTTTTATCCATCAGCACAGCTCGCGTCGCGCGGCCCCCTTCGTCGCCGTCAACTGCTCAGCGCTGCCCGAGGCCATCTTGGAGGCAGAGCTCTTCGGTCACGAGAAGGGCTCGTTCACAGGTGCTCATGTGCGGCGCGAGGGGCGCTTCGCCAAGGCCGACGGTGGCACGCTGTTTCTCGACGAGATCGGAGAGCTCTCGCCCACGGTGCAAGTGAAGCTCTTGCGGGTCTTGCAAGAGGGCGAGTACGAGCCGGTCGGTGGTGACACGGCCAAAGCCGACGTGCGCATCGTAGCTGCCACCAACAAAGATTTGCGCGCCGAGGTGGCAGCGGGTCGCTTTCGCGAAGATTTATATTACCGATTGAACGTCATTGCGCTCACTTCCCCTCCGCTGCGCACTCGCAGAGAAGACGTGCCGCTGCTCATCGATCACTTTCTCGGCGTGTACTGCCAGAAGAACAGCAAGCCAAGGCTGGGCATCGTGCGTGAGGCGCTCGACAAGATGATGGACTATGCGTGGCCAGGCAACGTGCGAGAGCTCGAGAACGTCATCGAGCGGGCGGTCGTGCTCTCGCGCAGCGACAGGCTGGGCATCGACGATTTGCCGGACACGGTTCGCGATGCAGCGCCCAGCGAACAGAGCTCGATCATGTTCAGCGTCGGGACGCCTCTCGACGAGGTGGAGCTGCGCTTGATTCGCGAGACGTTGCGTCACGCCAAAGGCGACAAGAGCGTTGCGGCGCAGCTGCTCGGCATCTCGACGCGCACCATCTACAGAAAGCTCGGCGAGGTAGAGAGCTGAGCCCCCGAGCAGATCGCTACAAGGCCGTCTCCGAGTCGATCATCTCCCTGCTCGAGGACGAAGACGACTGGGTCGCCACGCTGGCGACTACTGCGTGCGAGCTACATCACGCGTTCGACCATTACGATTGGACCGGGTTTTATCGCGTGGTGGCGCCTGAGCTGATGGTGATCGGCCCATACCAGGGCACTCACGGCTGCCTACGCATCCCATTCTCGCGTGGTGTTTGCGGCGCGGCAGCGCGCAGCAAGGCGACCATCATCGTTCCGGACGTCAACCAATTCGTCGATCACATCGCGTGCAACTCTGCCACCAAGAGCGAGATCGTCGTGCCTGTGCTGGCAAAAAGTGGCGAGCTATTGGCGGTGCTCGACGTCGACTCCAACACCGTGGCCGCCTTCAACGAAGACGACCAAGCCGGTTTGGAAGCGATCTGCAAGATCTTGGGCGAGCGCCACCGCGGCAGCGGCTGACTCGGACAGAGCTCACCTGCGACATCGCTCGGAGCCCGCTCCTCGCGGCCAAAGGTCCGTGCTAATCTTTGCTCGATGAGCAGCAGTGCCCAAATCGGTCATATCGGCCAGGAGACGCGGCAAATGACGCTCGAACAATGGACGTTGTTGCCCGAGGACGATGCTCGCGAGCTCGTTCGAGGCATTCTCGTGGAGGAAGAAGTGCCGAGCGTAATCCACGAGGCCGTCCTTGCTTGGCTGGCCCGCGAGGTTGGTGCGTGGGCATTGTTGAACGGAGCACGCATCTACGGTTCGGGACTGAAGTATCGCGTCGCGGACCTCACCGGTCGCCTGCCTGATGCCACAGTGTATCTCCGTGGCTCCAAACGCCCTCCTCCACGCGGTCTGGTCAGCATCGCGCCCAGCATTGCCATCGAGGTCGTTTCGCCAACCCCACGTGACGCACGGCGCGACAGGGTCGAAAAACTCGCCGAGTACGCTGCATTTGGCGTCAAGTGGTACTGGATCGTCGATCCCGAGCTGCGCTCATTCGAGATCTTGGAGCTGGATGATCAGGCGACCTATCGGCATGTCATTGGTGCGGTCGAAGGGGTCATACGGCCGCCCGGATGCGAAGGCCTCACGCTGGACGTAACGGCTGTCTTTAGGGAGTTGGACGAGGTCATCGCCGAGGGCGAGATGACCTGACAGGCATCAGCGGCGGCGAATCAGGCCCTCTTGCGCGGTAGAGGCGACCAGCTTCCCGTCCTTCGAGAACACGCGGCCGCGCACCAAGCCACGGGCACCGGCCGCAGCGGGGCTATCCATGTCGTGCAGCAACCAATCGTCTACGCGGAACTGGCGATGAAACCACATCACGTGATCGAGACTGGCGACCTGCATGCCCGGCGTGAGCCAAGTGACGCCATGGGGAAAGAGCGCAGTGGTGAGAAAGCCGTGATCCGACGCGTAAGCGAGCAGGTAGCAATGCAGCGCCGGGTCGTCGGGCAGCTTGTCGATCGTCTTCAGCCACACTGCGCGCGCGGCCTTCACCTTGCTCGGCGCAAAAGGATGATCTTGAATGGTGACGGGCCGTATCTCGAATGGCTGCGTGGCGAGCGCACGCTTCTGCAAGAGCTCGAACGGTCGCGCCTTGCCTTCAGGGACGGGTAGCTCGGCCAGCGCCTCGGCGAACAGCTGCTGCTCGGTGCGTAGCCCATCTGGCGGCGCAGTGGGCGGCAGCTCGTCTTGATGCTCGAAGCCGGGCTCTTCTGTCTGGAACGAGGCCGCCAAGTTGAAGATGGCTTGCCCGCCTTGAATCGCGACCACGCGACGGGTGGTGAACGAGCCGCCGTCGCGGATGCGGTCGACGTCGTAGACGATCGGTTTCGAGACGTTGCCTGGGCGCAAGAAGTAGGCGTGAAGGGAGTGCACGTGCCGCTCTTTCGGAACAGTCTGCACCGCGGCTGACAGCGCTTGGCCCAGCACTTGTCCGCCGAATACGGTGCCCCAGCCGAGGTCTTGGCTTTGACCGCGGAACAAGTCTTCTTCCAGCCGCTCGAGCGCGAGCAGCTTCACCAGATCGTCGAGTACGGTAGACATATCGTCGAGTCCGGCGGACATGGCTATCGAATGGTGCGCGAAATGCGCTTGAATGCGTCGCCGCCGGCCTTGCGCAGCCAGTCGAATGCGATCGTCTCTGCAGTGGTAATGGTAGCGCCGGCTGTGCGACACAGGTCGAGACCGACTTGTTTGTGGTCGTCCCGGCGGGAGGTGACCCCGTCGAGCGGCACGTGCACGTCGAGGCCGCGCGCTGCAAGCTCGCGCACTGTTTGAAACACGCAGACGTGTGTCTCCATCCCGAGCACGATCACGCTGCGCGGCGACACTTTCTCGAGCGCGGCCGCGAAGCCCGGCGCCTCGGCCGCGCTGAACTCGAGCTTCTCGAGAATTGGCGTGCCTGCGGCGACGAGCTTCTCGCGAAGTGGTGCCAGGGTGGCGCCCAAACCCTGCGGGTACTGCTCCGTCGCCAGCACCGGCACCCCGAGCGCCGAGGCCGCTTCGAGCAGGATCGTCGCTGCACGCAAGAGGGCCTCGAGCGAGGCCGGAGGCATCGCTGGGCAGAGCTTCTCCTGGATGTCGACGAAGAGCAGCAGTGTCGTTCTGGGGTCGAGGCGCTTCACGCGCGGCAGAATAGCAGGAGTCCGCGCGACGCTGGCGCAGTCACGCGCCGGCCTGCAAGAAGGCTAGCGCTGCCGCCAAGGTCGCCTCGGGCGCTTCTTCGTGGGGCACGTGACCGAGCTCGTCGAACACGACGCGCTTGCTGCCCGGAATGTCGTGCTCGAAGCGCTCACCGTATGCAGGTGGGATGAGCCGGTCGCGCCCTCCCCACAGAATCAGCGTGGGCAGCCGCAGCTCCGGGATGCGTGACTCGAGCTCGCCCGGCGGCGCTTGTCGGAAGCGTTCGACTAAAGCGCGCCGATTGCCCTCGCGAAGGGTGAGCTCGAAATATCGGTCGACCAGCTCGGGTGTCACCTTCGACGGGTCGCCATACACGTTGCGCAGACTCGATTCGATCAGCGAGCGCGGCAGCGTGACTTGCGCCAGGCGGCCGAGCACAGGGGTTCGCGCAATGCGGAACCCTATCGGCACCGACACCGAATCGACTTTGTAGCCGGCGGCATCGACCAGTACGAGCTTGGTCACGCGCGCTGGATGCGCGTGCGCGATGGCGATCGAGATTGCGCCGCCGAACGAATTGCCGACCAGCGCGAAGCGCTCGACGCCGAGGCTGTCGAGCAGCGCCACGATGCGACGGACGTATGCCTCGAGGTGGTAGTCCCCATCGGGGGGCGGTCCAGTTAGTCCAAAGCCGGGCAGGTCGAGACGGATCACGCGACGTTTGTCGCCGATGCCCTCTACCCAGCCGTCCCAGGTGTGAAGGCTCGCCGACGTGCCGTGCAGCAGCACCAGCGGCGACGTGTCCGTTTTGGGACCTTCGTCCCGCACGTGGATTCGTAGGCCATCGATCTCCACGAACTTGGAGGGCTCTTTGGCCCAGCGGCCCTCCAGCGCGGAAACCGGTCGGTCGGGTTGCCAGTTGAGGCCGACGAACACGCCGATTGCGACGAGCACCAGCAACGCCACGACCCCGAGTCCCTTTGCGATGCGCTTCGACCACTTTCGCACGCTGACTGCTTACTCGTGGGCGCTGCGCGCGTCTTCCTTGCACGGCGAGGCTGAGCATTCTGAGACATGTGCGCGCGAGGCGTTGGGGAGGAATGGCACCATTGGTGCTTCGTTGCTCATAGAACGTAGCCAATTTGGCTTGGTTCCAGCCTGGGCTGGAGTTGGCGCGTCTGATGCACCATCGGTTTCCAAGGAGAACCGACCATGAAGCTCTTTTCAACGCTACTTGCAGCTGGTTTCGTAACTTCTTTCGCGAGCGTCGCCCTGGCCGAGCCCCGTGACAGCCGAGCGGAGCGAACCAATATCGTGCGGGAGGTGCGTGAACGTCCGGCGCGCGAGCGCATCGTTCGGGAAGCGGTCCAGCGCGAGACCGTCACCCGAGACAGGGCCGTGCGCGATGGCAAACAACCCGTGTGGGACGTCTGTCTCAAAACTCCGGATGGATGCGTGGGTAGGTAATCCCGCCGCTTTTTACACACGTCAATCAGCGTCGCGACAACAGCGAACCCCAGTCGAGTAGTCCGAGTACCCACTCGGGTGGGCGGTGATCAGCGACTCGCAGCCGTTGGTGGTAGCGCGCGCATAAAAGCCTCCGGCAAACGCGCCTCCCTTTTCATCGACCCACTCGTCCAGGTTGCCGACCATATCCATGATCGCGTCGCTGCCCCAGCGGCTCTTGCAGGCTGTGCTCTCACCGGTGAGGCGCAACAAGGTCACCCCGGGGGCGGCTTCGTCTTCGACGCGATTGAGGCGGGGGTCGAGGTGAAAGACAGACGCATTGTCGTGCAGCATCGCACCCGGGTGGCTCGGTACGTTCACGTTGCATGTGCCCTTCGAATACGTCGTCCCATACGGAAAGATCGTGTCCGCCTCGCCGCGACACGCCTGCTTCCATTCGTCCAGCTTGCAGAGGCGCTTCTTCGACGTTTCGCAAGCGCTCTTCGCTTGCAGCCCGGTGACGTAGCCATTGGGCCTCACGCCCATCTGGCTGGTCGCGCTCGCCGCAGGTGTGGTCGTTCGCTGCCAACTCGACACATGAGGCAATGGCATCGATCGTGCAAAAATATCGCCCATGCGCTCGCGCTTCGTCGCGAAGTCGCCGAGCACGGAGGCCAGCAGATTGGGCGACGCCGGGTAGTCGCTGGATAGAAATCGGCCGCTGGTCTCATCGATCAGAGTTGCCTCGAAGCGATCGACGCACAGCGACGGCGGCACGAACACCATGTCCGAGGGGCAGCGCGCCGGCGGCATGCTCGCGGCGCCTGTCGGCATTGCGCTCGTCCCGGCAACAATCGTTGTTTTGACGGCTGCGAGCGGTGAGATCACGCCGATCTCGGCGCGCACATGGGGTCCGGCGTTGGTGCTGCCGAACCACAAGATGGTTCCGTCCGGCCGATAGCCGATCTCGCCGACGACGCAGGTTCCCGGCGTCTTCTGCGCAGTGAAGTCGTAGAGCTCCCCCGGTACCAAGGAGGGAACTTTGGTTGGCGCCGGGCGGCCAGCCATGCAGACGCTGTCGCTGTTGCTGCCAGCCAGTGTCGCGCGGCCGCGCTCGTTGCCGTCGTCGTCGAGCCATACGGCGAGTGTGCGATCTTGGTCGTAGGCGATGGCGCCGCCGGCTGGCATTGGCACGACACGCACCAGCTGCGTGTTCTTGAATGGAATGGCGCGCGCCCCCGAGATGGCACCATTGACGTATACGATGAACGAAACGAAGCGCGAGGGGTCCCCCAGCGCAGAGCCGAAGACGATCGCCCCGCCCGCTGCTCGCTCGACCGCGTCGAAGCCAGGGCCCACCGGTGACCTCGTGCGACCGATCAGCGCCGTTTTTCCGTCTGCTGCGAGCGCATCGATCGAGAGCATCGGCGGCGCCAGCTCGAGCACCAATCCCTTTTCGTCTCCTCCGACGACGACTGCGGTGTCCGGTGGCAACCGTCGGCCCGCGGTCTCGGCGAGCGTCGGCGCAAGCTTTCGCAGCTCTCCGCGCGCCTGAAAAGTACTTCCGCCAACGCGCGCGGCCGCTCGGCGCCCGACGTCGGCAATGTCTCGCCGGTCAGGGCCTGTCAGGCGCGAGAGCTCGACTCCAGTTCGTTTCGTCAGGCCGCCTGCTGCGCTCACCGACACGATTCCTTCATCGGTCTCGGCAGTGCCTGAGCCATCGCGTGCGAAAGTGCCCCAATGAATGCGGTTCTGCTCGACTCGCAAAGGCCGTGCGACCTCGATCGCCTGCAGCGTGCCGCGCCAATACACCAATCGCTCGCCTTCGAACGCCCATGCGCGCTCGCTGCTGTAGGTGGAGCGGCCCACATCCCAGATCGGTTGCGCGAAGGCGCGATACGCCTTGGCAGCATCGATTGTCGAGGGCTCCTCCAAGTCGACAGGCGTCCCTTTGCGGCGCGCGTGTGCGACAGGGAAAAAACGTCGCGGGTCGATCGCGCAGTCTTCCTGGACGGGGATCATCTGCATCACGAACGGCGCTGTGATGGTGATGTCACACTTGCCGCGCGGGCCGCGAGCCCCGAGCGCGATCGAGCCTTCGGGGAACGTCAAGAGCCGCATATCCGCGTGGTCCGCGAGAAACCCCGCCTCCAGGCGGCTCTCGCCCCACGCTTTGCGGGTCGGCTCGTCGAGCTTGCCCTGTTTGTCGAGCTGCGCGACGCCGAGCTTCGCGCGCGGCTCTTTGCCCTTCATCTCGGCGTGCTCGTAGAACAACAAGTCGACCCGCTCGTTGCGCGTGCCAGCGCCGATCAGCGACAGGCCCGCCATCGCCTCACGAAATTTCAGGCCGCTGCCGATCGTCTCTTCGCGCACCCCGTCTGCGCCGACGAAGGTCGTCAAGATCTCGACCTCTTTGCCGCTCTCGAACAGCTTCTTCTTCGCCTCCGCCTGCGTCATCGGCTTCGGTTTGGGCTTTATTTTTGTTTTGGCTGGGCGCGGCTTCGGCTTTGGCTTCGTCGGCTTCGCCGGAGCACTCTTGGCCGAGGGCAGCGCTTCTTCATCGTCCGGTAGTGGTGTTCTCGCCGCCAAGAGCAGCAATCGATCTGCCAGCGCCACCATCACGTCTGCGTCGGCATCGAAACACGCCGGCCCGCTGAGCTTGGCCTTCTCGAGCACACGTGTGCAGATCTTGCCGCGCTCGGTGGTGGCTATCGTGAACGCGTCCGGCTTCAGCTCGAAAGCGCCGACGAAGTGCGCGCGCGGAATCGTGACGAGCGGTCCTACGAGGCCCTCTACGCCGACAACTTGAGCAAACAGGGCAGCTTGGTCGGCGTGATCTGCCACTGCGAGGACGCGCTTCGACCCCTGAATGGGAAACAGCGCCGCTTCGAGCGAGACCAGTCGTGTGAGTCCGAGCGCATGGCGATCGGACGGTATGCCGGGCAAGCCGACCGAGGCCGTGGCGGCTTCTGTTGTCGCCGCTGGCGCCAGCGGCATGTGCTCCGCCAGTGTCGGTCTGTCTGTCGGCGTGGGCGCGCTACTGCAACCGATCAGACATAGCGAGACGATCGCTCTTTGCTGCATCCCGAGCCTTGATCTCGCAGGAGCAGTCATCGCGCAGCAACTCCTTGCGGAGCAGTCATCGCGCAGCAACTCCTTGCGGAGCAGTCATCGCGCAGCAACTCCTTGCGGAGCAGTCATCGCGCAGCAACTCCTTGCGGAGCAGTCATCGCGGAGCAACTCCTTGCGGAGCCATCGAAATACCTACTTCTTGTAGGTGTCGAGACCTTCTGGGTCCGACGTCGCTTTCACGCGCGAGCCGTCCGGCATCACCATCTCTTTGGTCTCGGGGTCGTACTTGGAGGCGCACTTCGCCATCACCAAAGTCGCCTCGAACTGCTTGCCGTCGTCACCGAGCTCACCCTCGACAGTCACCATCACACCGCCCTCGGGACGGTCGCGGAACGTGTCTGGGATGACGCATTTTGCAAAGCGAACCGCCAGCTCGACCTTGTTGACCTGCATGCGAAAGCGATATTCGCAGCCGTCGTCGCGCTTCACCAAGGTGCCCGGCACGAGCTCGCCGTCGACACGGAGCCGCTTACCATTCAGCGTGCCGGCCTTGGCGACGACCTCGTCGGCGGGCATCGCGTAAACCGCGGCCTCTTTGAAGCCCACCAAGAAGAGCACCGCCACGCCGAGCGCCATCGCCAGCAGCGAGATGAGCAGGGCGAGGTTGCCCTTCTTCTTTTCGGGGCGCTTCGGGAAAACAGGCGCGGCGACAGCAGGTGAGTCGGCGTCCGGGCTGTCCGTGTCGCCGAGCGCGGTCTCCAACTCTTGGTCGAGGTTCTTCGACATTGCGTGTTTGAAGTTACTCCTGAAAGCCGCGCTGCGCCGCTGGTTTTTTTACGGCCTATTGCGGCGCTGGAGCGGGCTCTTCTTGAGCGGGCTCGTTGGGTGCTGGGTCTTGCGGCTGCTCGCCCGGGGGGACGTCTTCGGGTTCAGGGGCCTGATCCGGCGGGGGCGCCTGATCCGGCGGATCAGGCGTGGGGACGTCAGGAGTGTTCTGTGGCTGAAATCGGTTCGCGCCCCCTGTTTTCGGCGGCCCAGTGAAAACTGGGGACTTTCGCGGTGGGGTGGGGGCGGGGCTGGCGACGTCGTCGTCATCGTCGTCGTCTCCGCCCTTCTTCTTCTTGGTGGCATCGGCAGTTGCAGTGCTGCCCTTGCCCTTGGGCCCGTCTGCCGTGGTCGGGTCGTACCGCAGCCGCTGCAGCTTGCCGTGGATGTGAAAGCCCCACAGGCCATCGGCCCGCTTGGCGCGCTTCATCTTGCGGTCCTGCGAGATCAGCGCAGGAAACGGCCCGTCGTCGACGAACAGCGCCTGCGTTCGCTCGTCTTTGTTTTTGTACTCGTCGGAGAAGCCGAAGCGAAGCCACAGATCCGCCATCGAAGCGTCCCAAGGTTCTTTCAGCTTGATGGTGCCCTCTCCGACGAGATCGAGATCACCGCCGGATGCCCCCAGCTTCTCGATCTTCAACAGACCTGAATCCGCCTTGGCAATCAGCTCGAAGGTGCCGACAGTTGCCGGCGGCAACGTCGCCAGACCGCGAAATTTCTCCTTGCCGTCGCCCAAGATCATACCGGCGACAGTGAGCGTGAACGAGCCGGTCGCTTTGCTCCACTTACCGTTCGTCGCCGACAGCTCGAGCTTGCCGTTGGCAATACCTTTGAGCGGCACGCTGACAGTGTCCTTCAACGGAGCGATCTGCGAAAGATCCAGATTCTCGAGCTCGACCTCGAGATCGCCGCCGCCGATCGGTACCACGCCTCGCACTTCACCACCGAAGACGCTGGCGGAAAAATCGAGCCGAACCCGCCCGATCAAAAGGGGCAGAATGCGCACCCGCGCGTGTGCCGAATCGAACAGAATGACCGACTCTTTGGGGCCCTTTTTGGCTTCTTCTTTGTCGTCGTCCTTCGCGTCTTTGGCCCCCGGCTTGGCCGGGCTTTCGTCGTCGGACCCGCTACTGGCAAGCTCGTCATCCGAGTCGGCACGCGGTGAGCGCGGCTTGGCGCCGCCCGTGAGGCGCGACATGGTGCCTGCTTTGGAGGTCGCCCCGGCCGGGCCATCGTTGTCGTCGTCATCGGGCGGCATCGTGATCTTGGCGCCGGTAAGCTCGACCCCGGTCAGCCAGTAGCCGTCGAGTGAGCCGATCTCGAGGCGCCACGCGCGCGAGCCCTTGCTCGCTTGGCTCTTGGCGAACTCGTTCTCGACGCGCTCTTTCAGCCTGTCCCAGGGGAAGGTGACGTAGATGCACGCGAACAGGCAAAATACGTAAAACGTTGGGTAGATGACGTATTTCGCGGCGGCAAAGAGGCGGCTTCTCATGGCTCCTCGTCAGGCTCGGGCGCCTCTTCTTTGGGGGCTTCTTTCTTGGCGTCGCCTTTTCGTTCGAACGAAGAGACGTTGAGCTCGACATCGTAGCTGTCGGGCCCATCTGCGCGAGGCTTGATGTTGAGCCGCGTGATGGCGACGGGCAGGTTGCTCTTCTCCATCTTCTCCAGCATTTTCACCAAACCCAAGAGCCCCACTTTGCGGAGCTTCACCAAGATCACGTGCTCCGTGTACTTCTTGCCGTGCGGGACGTCGGGCTTGGCTTGGCTCTCTTCGATCTCGACGTTGTTCGCCTTGGCTGCTTCTTCGACGAACGACGCGAGCGGCGGCATCGTGCGCGCATAACGCGCCAAAAGCTGCTCTTGTGCGGCCTTCTTCTTGTCGAGCTTGTCGCGCGACTCGCGCACCTTCTCGATGTAATCGTGAATCTCTTGATTCTGATCGCGCGACGCCGCCACCACCTGGTGCAGGTAGATCGGCAGAAAGAAGAAGAGGATCGCCAGCAAGGTGGCGCCCAGCCCCGAAAGCAGCGTTCGTTCACGCGGCTCGAGCTTCGCGAAACGTTCTGCGAGCGTCACTTGGCGCCCTCTTCAGGTTTGGCGGCTTCGGCCTTGGACGAATCGGTCTTCTTCTTCTTCTCTTCGCAGCGAACGTCCAGCTCGAGAATGTACTTTTGCTTCTCTGCGCCGAACTGAGTGACCTTGGAGACCTTCACATCTCGCATGCAGGGGTTCAGCTTGAAGGAGGCGGCGATCTTGTCGACGGTGGCCTGCGCGTCGCTGCCAGTAGGCAAGAGGCCCTGAATCACGGCATGACCTCGGGCGACGTCGAACTCGGCGACGTCGTGGACAACGTCTTTCGGTACCGCCTTGGAGAGCTCGACCATGACGTCGAACCCGTCGGCGTGCGGAAACGGGTCTTCTTCGCCGGCGGGGCCCTTTTCCAAGAGCTCGTTCGCCCGCACCATGTCGGTGACCTCTTCCCCGAACGTCTCGCGAGTGGTGGCCTTCAGCTGTTCGTCCAAGATGGCGTGCTCACTGGAGAGCGCTCTCAGCTCGGCGACGAGGCTGAAGCCGAACGAAACCAGAATGACAGCCCCGAGGCCGCTCAACAGCGGTAGCTTCTCGCGCAAGAAGGCGTACGAGCGGGCGACCTCGAGCGGGCCCTGCCGCAGGTTGAGCGAGTGCGATTTGGCCTCGGTGCCCAGCGCGATCGCGATCGCCTTCGCGAAGCTCGGCAGCCTGGCTTCGTCTTCCGGTCGCAGCCCTTCGAGGCGCCCCTTCAGTTTGATTGCCTTGACCGCCCCGTCGATCGTGGGCGAGGCTGCCGCTGGCGCGAAGAGTGGCTTTACCGGAATGCCAAGCGCCGCGCCGAGGAAGACCTCAGCACCTTGCACGCCAGCACCCGAGCCGACCAACACCAAAGAACCCACGGGCCCGCCCCCGGACGCGCGCCACGCAGCGAACGATTGCTTCAGCTCGCGCGCGATCGCGTTGGCGCTCTCCGGTAGGCCCTCGGTTCCGCGAGACACGGTGCGTGCGAAAGATGCCTCGCCGCGATCGATGATCACGATCTCCGAGCGCGTCTCGCCTAGATCCAGAAGCGCGAGAGGTGCCGGTTGCCCGTCGATGTGCGCTGGTGCGAACAGCTCCGGGACGACGGCGCCCAGGTTGGCGAGCGTGATGGAGCCTGGCTCGACCGTGTCGGGTTCGCGGCCAATCGCCTCTTTGACGAGATCGATGCGATCTTGAACGTCCTCGATGCGCGCAATCGCAGCGAACACGACCAGCTGCTCGTTCTCGCTGCCCTTCTCGCCCACACCCCGCAACAGGCGATGGTCGTAAACGGCGCCTTCCATCTCGAATGGAATGGAGGACTCGAGCTCGAAGGCCAGCACGCTGTCGATCTCTTTGGCGGCGGTCGCAGGCAGCTCGAGCCGGCGGTAGAAGCAGCGGTCGCCCGACAGCGCGACGCCAACAGCGTCGACCTTGAGCTTTGCGGCGACTTCTTGCAGGGCTGCCACCGGGGATTCACCGGGTGGAAAGCCGACCTCGAGCAGCGCCTCGACGGCCACTTGACGGTAGGACGTGCGCAGTACCGCAGCGCGCACGTGGCGATTGGAAATGTCGATACCGAGGAGGCGGGCCATAGGATCAGAGGTGGGGGAAGGACGTTACTCGATGCGGTGATAGATGATGACACCCATGGGATCGCTCGCCAATGCCGCGGCGAGCTGCTCGGGCGTGACTTCTCCCGTTGCCGGCGGGTCGGGCTCGGGGGCGCTGGTTCCGCTGCCGGTTGCGTCGGGTTCGGGTACGAGCTCGTTGGCGGAACGAAAGTCGACGACATCGTGAATGCGGATCCGCGTTTCACGTTGTCGCCCTGGCACGATGCCGTAGGCATAGATGCTGAAGACGCGGCTCTCGATCGAGATCGACTTCTCGACTTGTTTGGGGTTCTTGAACTCGACAGGCTCGACGCCGAAGGCCTCGAACAGCGGCCCGATGCCTTTGCCTTTGCCCCGCATCGCGCGCACGAACGCTTTGGGTGACTTGAACAGCGGTGCGCCCTGCGTGAGCTCGCGAGCCAGCGTCAATGCCGTCAAGAAATTCATGATCTGTTCGACGTCGTTGCACACCAGCGCGTCCGGCGCGCTGGCACACACGATCGCGAGCAGCGTCTGGGGGTTGGCCGTGTTGACGTTGATCTTGTCGCCTTGGCCCCAGACGGTGAGCACCCGCTGCTCCGGATCTTCGGGTTCGGGGTCGACGAAGTTGCTCCAGAAGTCGTCGCCCACGCCACGAATCAAGCGCAGCTCTTCGAGGGAATCGAAGGGGGCGTTCTTGCGCGTGTAGTTGAGGCCGACCCCGGGGTAGTAGTTGTCCTCGCCCGACTCCGACCCCGAGGGTTGTCCCAGCGGGTCACACGGAAAGGCGACCTCGTCGTAGTCGGACCAGTCGACCATGGCGCCGCAGATCACCGGTTGATTCGAGTGCTGACCGTCGAGGTCGACGTCCTCGAAGAGCTGGTTGTAACGAGCTCCACCGAACAGGCCGAGCAGCTGCGAGCCCAAGCGCTGACGTGCGAGCGCCTCGCCGGAGACAGCGCCGTTGACGTTGATCTTGGCGTCTTCATCCACGATCTTCAGCTCGAAGCGACCCCCTGTGAGACCCAGGCTCTTGCCTGTGGCGGTCGGGCTCTGCGTCACGCGCTCGAAGTCTTGCGCGCCGTTTGCATCGTTGAACGGTCCGAGCACCAGACTGGTGAACTTCCACACGGGGATCTGCGGCGCGCTGGACTTGAGCGCCATCTTGTAGAGCGGCTCGATCGCAGCGCGAACGACCGGCTCCGTCGCGATCAACAAGCGCGACAGATTGACCGCGCTCTTCGCGCTGTACTCTGCCTTGAGAGAGTCGCGCTCGGCGTGCGCAGCAGACAGCGTCGACGACGTGCGCTCTTGCAGCTCGGTAGCGAACACCGTCAATACCACCAGCGCCCCGAGCACCATGATCAGGGCGACGCCGCGCCTTTGACGCGACTTGCTCTTCTGCCGTGCTTGGCGAATCCGTCGATACGGGGTGCTGGCGGTGGATTCCTCCGTGCCAGGGCATACCCAGCGCGGGCGCTTGCGCGCGCCTTTGTCCCAGAGGGCACGGAGGAATGTTGTTCGCTGATTCAACCTCCGGTTGACATCCTTCATAGCGCTGGGATCCCGAAGAGGAGCGGCGCCTGCATGGCGATGGGCACCTTGGTGGTGAAGCGGTACGGCTCGCCATTTGCCCGCACCAAGAGCAGGTCGATGCGAACCTGAAGCGGAAGCCTCTCGAGTTGCCCCGTCGCTTGCGTGGTGTCCCATTGGTCCACCCATTCGCCGAGCACCGGGTCGAGATACGCGAGATCGAACGAGACGATGTCTTCGGCCATCAGCTGCACGACCCCGCCCCGCGTCGGCTCCATGTCGATCATGGTCGACTCGCGGCGCGCGAGATCGTTCGTACCCGTCTGTCGATTCTGCGCCACCAGGTAGGAGAGCTCGTTCTGATCCGACTCGTGTGTCCCGAAGCCGAGCCTTCGATGTGAGAACGAACAGAAGTCGAGGCGATCGAGCGTGCCGTTGTTGGTGCCTTTGAACACCGTTTGGCTCGACTGCAGCCCTGGATTCAAGAGTGGCCGATGGAGCGACAGGAACGCCGACTGAATCTCCCGGCCCATGCGCGCCAGCGCGCCACGGCCCTGATGATATCGCTCGCTCGCCGCGTCGACGCTCTTACGCGTGCGGCTCATCGAGTCGAACGCGCCGTACACCAGGCTCGCGACGATCGAAAGAACGCCGAGCGCGACCATGATCTCGATCAGGGTCACGCCGCGGCGCGCCCTGCGACCTCGTCGCCGCGGGAGAGGGCGACTCACTTTTCTACCCTCCCTGTCGATGGCTTTTTGGTCGATCCGCTGCTCGGCTTTGCGGCTGGCTCGTCTTCTTCTCCGTCGTCTCCCTCAATGAGGCCGCCCAGATTCGCGTTGAGGCCGGCTTCTTTCGAGTTGGTGATCCACTGCTCGAGCTCGATCGAATATTCCTTCGAGCCCTCGTACCAGGCGACCTTGACGACGATCTTGCGGGTGCCCGCTTCGAAGATGGCTTTCAGATCCGGGTAGACGATCTGCATCACCATCGCTGCCAGGCCGTCGACCACGCCGTCGGCACCACCCATCACCGAGTCGGCGATGTCGGACACGTCACCGCTCTTGGGCAAGCCGCTGGCGCCGGTCTTCAGGAAGCCGAGCGCGGCGGCACCAGGTGCGCCGCTGCCACCGCTGGGGCCACCGATGCCGGGGATCAAGCTCGGGCCGCCACTACCGAAGTCGAGCTCGGAGTCGAGGTTGAGCTCGCCGAAATTGGCCGCGGGAAATTCCGGCCTCTCGACGCGCCAGCTGCACGTCATACCGATCTTTTCTTCGGCGTCGCAGCAGGGCCCGGTCTCGATCACGTCCGTGATCTGAAAGCCGTTCTGCTGGAGATCCCACTCGACTTCGCTCATCTTGCAGCGTGCGAGCCCGGTGCCCTCGTTCACGTAGCGGGTGTGACGCACGCTCGCGAAGCTGACCCACTGCGTCGAGAAGATGGCAGTAAGACCGATGCCCAAGATCGCGACTGCGACGAGCACTTCGAGCAGCGTGAAGCCGCGCCGAAAGAGGGGCTTCATGTGCCCGGGTCCTCGGCGTCGGACAGCTCGGCTTCGTCGAGCGACTTCGGGATGGGCACGCGCCCTCTGTGAATGAACGACTTTCCGGTGAGCGGAGACACCGTGACTGTCATGAAGTCGCTGGTGTCCTCTTCTGCAGCGTTCGAGACGCGAACCTGGATCGACGCGGACTCGGTCTGGCCACCCGGAAAGAAGTAGAGATACGCCTTGCCTTCGAACAGCGCCTCTTGTTGGTGGCCGGTATCGACCGACCAAAACCCGATGCCGCTCGGAAGCTCGACTCCCTCTTCCGGAAAGCCGAGCGTGCCCACCGTCTTGAACGAAGCGCGTGGCGCGCGCAGCTCTGCCGCCTTGGAGGTGGACCTGGCTTGTTCTTCGATTTGCTCCGAGCCGCCGCTCGCGTCTTTGCGCAAGAAGTGACGGCCTTGGGCTTCTTCGAGGTAGATCTTGGCCTCTGCGAAGTCGAACGTGAGTCGCACGACGTTGGAGACGGCCGTTGCATGAGCGTAGGCGACACGAATCGCGCCCGCGACTTTCGTCGAGCCGTGCTTCAGCCGAGCCGAGCCGACCGCGCCGAAGCCAATCACGACGACGCTCATCACCATGGCCACGATCGCGAGAACGATCAGGACCTCGATGAGGGTCGTCCCTCGACGGCTACGTGCAGGTTTCGACATCGGCTCGCTGGGTCACAGCTCCGCGACGCGTTTGATGTCGGTAGGCTTGAAGTCGTCGCGGACGTCGTCCGGCGTGTTCTCTTTTCCGTCGCGGCCGTTGGAGTGCACGCGGAGGTCGTCGCCGTCGCCGCATACGATGCGATAGGGCGAGCCCCACGGGTCGTCCGTCCTCCTGGCGTCGAGCTTCTTGGCGGCGATCAGATCTTTGATCAGCGGGCAGCCGCCGCCTTCTTGGTCGGTGTTGATGTAGAGCTCGGCTGCCTGTCGCACGGCCTCGGCGCCCACCTTGGCCGACTCGACCTTGGCCTTCTTGAAGGCGGGGAACACCAACAGCGTCGCGCCGCCGGCGATGACGGCCATGATCGCGACGACGATCAACACCTCGACGAGGGTCACGCCACGTCGGCGGCGCGCCCGCAGCGCTTGCAATCGGTTTCGAATCGACATCGTCGTGCTGGTCATCACTGGCTCCGTTTTCCTTGGTTTCGACACTCGTGAATTGAATTGAAGAGGTGGCCCCGACCACTGGGAACCATCATTGGATGCGATCCAATCCACCGAACGCGCCATCGGGGCCGTCGCTCATCAGATCGTAGCGCTCCGGGTGCTCGAAGCCCGGGCAGATCAACCGTAGCGGTCTGCCCCAAGCATCGACTGGCTCGAACGCGATGTAGCCGTTCGGCTTCAGATCCGCGAGGCTGTCCGGGCACTTTCCCTCGTGGTCGGCACGGTACTTGTCGACGGCGCTGGCAACCGTGCCGATCGTCGCGCGTGTGAGCCGCAGGCCGATCTTCTTTTCTTCTCGGAAGCCGAGCACGGCAAAGAGCAGCACGAACGCGCCGAACGCGGCGAAGAGCCGCGCGCGGCTGATGCCCAGCCGACGAATCAGCGAAGCTGGCCGCTCCCACGGAAAGAAGATCGTTTGTTCGCGGGGTTTTCGTTTTGCCATGGTCTTGAGTCTGCAGAGTCACCCGGCGAAATTGCTCATCTGGATGAGCGGCATCAGGATCGAGAACGCGATGAAGGCGACCGCACCGCCCATGATCACGATCATCAACGGCTCGAGCAGGCTGGTCAGCACTCCGACACGCGTCTCGACCGCAGAGTCGTAGGCGATGGCCACGTTCTCGAGCATGTTCTCCAGCTGACCGCTCTTTTCGCCGATGGCGATCATGTGCGTCACGATCGGCGGAAAACGTTTCGATCGCTTGAGCGGGTCGGCGATGGTCTGACCTTCGCGAATGCTGGCGATCGCTTCGGCTACGATCTTCTCGAGCACCGCGTTGTCGAGCACGTTCTTCACGATGCCCATCGCGTGGAGCAAATCGACACCCGAAGCGAGCAGCGTCGAGAGGGTGCGCGTAAAACGCGCGATGCTGAGCATCATCATCAACGAGCCGAAGATGGGCGCTTTCAACGTGAAATTGTCCCACGCGTAGCGACCGGCTTCGGTTCGCTTCCACCTACGGAAGCCCCAGATGCCGCCCACGAGCATGGCCAGCAGAAGCCACCAATAGCTGCCCATGATGTTGCTCGTGAAGATGAGCAGCTCGGTGTACCAAGGCAGCGCCTGATCCATCGATTGAAAGGTGGTCACCAAGTTCGGCACCACGGCGACCATCAGCACCGAGATGAGCACGATGCCGATGATCGCCATCAGCGCCGGGTACGCCATCGCCGCGGTGACCTTGCTCTTCAGCTTGGCCTGATTCTCCATGAAGATGGTCAAGCGCTCGAGCACTGCTTCCATCGTGCCGGAGGCCTCGCCGGCGTGGACCATGTTCACGTAAAGCGGCGGAAAGATGAGTGGGTGACCCTCGAGCGCCTTGGCGAAGCTCGTGCCTTCGCGCACCTGCTCGCGAATGTTCGTGAGCGCGCGCTGCAACCTCTCGTTCTCGACCTGCTCGATGAGCGCGTTCAGCGACTCGAAGAGCGGAATACCAGCGCGCAAGAGTGTCGCCAGCTGCCTCGTCATCACGGCAACGTCGCTCGTGCTGGGCTTGCCCATGAACGAGAACAGCTTGAGGTCGTTCTTGGCCTTGGCCTTGGCGGCGCGCTCTTCGGTCGCGTTCGTGAGTAGAACGCCGTCCTTGCGCAAGAGCGCCCGCAGAGCCTTCGGGTTCTCGGCGTCGCGCACGCCTTTGGTCTGCTTGCCAGTCCCGATCAGGATGCCGCGGTACTCGAAGACTGCCACGTTCGTCCCCCTAGTCGTCCACGAGCACGTCTTCTTGAGTGGCGGCGAGAACCTCCTCGACCGTCGTCATACCAGAGAGCACCTTGCGCGCGCCGTCGTCGCGCATCGAATCCATCCCGGCGTGCCGCGCGGCACGCTTGACCGTCAGCGCGTCGGCGTTTTTGAGAATCAGCGGCCCGACGATGTCGTCGACGAGCATCAGCTCGTAAATACCGCGTCGGCCCAAAAAGCCCTTTTGCCCGCACAAATCGCAGCCGCCTGCCTTGTGAAAGACGACATTCTTGATGGCGTGCTCGTAGCCGTCGTCGAGCAAATTCTGGCCGACGAATTTGTACTCGTAGTCGTGTGGCGCGTACTTGCCCTTAAGCACGCGTCGCGCTTTCTGGGCGAGGCGAGCAGGGTCGAGCGCCAGTTGTTGCAGCTCGTGCGCCGACGGGTGGTAGGGCACCCGGCAGTGGGGGCACAACATGCGCACGAGCCGCTGCGCCAACACGCCGATCACGCTGGAGCGCACGAGAAAGGGCTCGATCTCCATTTCGACCAGGCGCGTCACCGCGCTCGGCGCGTCGTTGGTGTGCAGCGTCGAAAGTACGAGATGACCGGTAAGCGACGCGTGGATCGCGATGTCGGCCGTCTCTTTGTCGCGAATTTCGCCGACCATGACCACGTCCGGATCTTGTCGCAAGAAGGCGCGCAGCGCGCTCGCGAAGGTGAGCCCAATCGAGGGCTGCACATGCACCTGATGCAGGCCGCCGATCTCGTACTCGACCGGGTCTTCTGCGGTGAGAATGTTGATGTTCGGGTGGTTGATGCGGTTCAAACACGCGTACAGCGTGGTCGTCTTGCCGCTACCGGTCGGCCCGGTGACCAAGATGATGCCGTCCGGACGATTGATGAGATCGTCCATGATGCGGAACTCGCGCGGCGCGAAGCCGAGCTCGTCGAGGCCGAGGAGCACGCTCGTCTTCTGCAAGATACGCATCACGATGCGTTCGAAGCCTCGGCTCGTCGGTACGGTCGAGACGCGGATGTCGACGGCCTTGCCTGCGATCTTGAGTGAGATGCGGCCGTCTTGCGGCAGCCGCTTTTCGGCGATGTTGAGCGAGGCCATGATCTTCACGCGCGACATGATCGACGCGATGAACTGTTTGCTGGCGCGGCGCACGACGTAGAGCTCGCCATCGACGCGGAAGCGCACGACCACGTCGCGTTCTTCCGGCTCGATGTGGATATCGCTGGCTCGCTCTCTGACCGCTTGCGCGAACAGGCCGTTCACGAAGGCGATGATCGGCGCGTCGTCGTCGGAGTCGATGATGTCGACGACATTGTCTTCTTCGTTGGCTTGGTCGCCCTCGAGGTTGCCAGTGGCGCCTTTGCGCTCCCATACGCGGTTGATTGCGTCGAGCACTGCCTCGCTGGTGACGACCGCGAGCTCGACCGGCTTCTTGAAGATCGTGCGCACGTCGTCGACAGCGGTGACCAGCAATGGGTCTGCGGTCACGCAGTAGACGAACTCAGAGTCTTCTTGGAGCGGCAGTATCTTGTGCTGCTTCGCGTAGGTGATCGGAATGCGCGAAGCGACCTCGTCCGGGATGGCGTCGACGTCGATCTTCGCCATGAAACCGAGGCCACACTCGGCAGCCAACGCCTGCGCGATGGTCCGCTCGTCCGCGAATTTGCCGGTTACGAGAAGCTCGACCAGTGCTTGGCCCTTCTCCCGCACCGACTGCACGAGCGGCGCGAGCTTATCGGCAGAGATGACGCCCTGCTTGACCAGAATCTCGCCGATGTACTCGCTGTGTGCGGAAAGGGCTCCCAAAGGTCCTCCTTACTCGACGCGATCGCCTCCGCCAGCCGGCCTGGTCGGAACCACTGGGGCCTTGAGCTTGCCGCGCGGAGGGTTGGTGGGGTTCGTCGTCGAGGGTCTCGGCGAATCGTCGTTGCCCGAGCTCGCTGCGGCGCTACCGCCAGAGGCTTTGGACGGCGTGGAGACGGTGGGCAACGCGATCGGCTCGACGGCCTCGTGGGTCTTGGGCTTGCGCGGTCGCGTCTCTTCTTCCAGTCGGGCGCGTTCTTTTTCTTTGAGCATCGACTGACGAATCTCTTCGACGAGACCATTGGCGCGCGAAAAATCTTTGGGCGGTTCCCAGGCCTGGTCTGCGTTGAAGACGAAGTAGCGATCCAAAAATTCTTGGCGCTCTTGCATCTTGCGCTCGAAGATCGCGCGCAGATCTTCTTGGTCGCGCACCACGTACGGCGTCAGAATCAAGAGCAGGTTGGTCTTGACCTTCACCGTCTTGTGTTGCCGAAACAGCGCGCCGAGGATCGGGATGTCGCCGAGGATCGGAATCTTCGTTTCGCTGATCGACTCCGAATCGCGCATCAAACCACCAATCACGACAGTTTGCTGGTCGCGCACGATCAGCGTCGTGCTCGCACTGCGTTGGTTGATCGTCGCTGCGCCGAGGGTGCCGTCGCGGGCGCCGAGCTCGGAAATTTCTTCTTTGAGCTCGAGCCGCACCTGATCAGAGTCGTTGATGTGCGGCTTGATTGAGAGCTTGATGCCAACGTCTTCGTACTGCGTTGCGGCGCCGAAGCCCCCGCCGAGCAGGCCTCCGAGGCCTCCGAGCGCGCCCCCCGCTGCGGCCCCGCCTGCCCCCGAAAGCAGCGAGCCGAGACCGCTTGCGTTCGTTTGCAGCGGCACGCTTTGACCGACCGAAATGTCGGCTTGCACGTTGTCGGTCGCCAGAATGTGCGGTGTTGCCAGTACGTTGGTGTTGCCGTCGTTGCCGAGCGCGTGCAGCACGACGCCGAGCGCTGGAATCGAGAGCCCGGTGCCGAGGAGGCTGTCGGTGCCGGTGAGCTCGGGGCCGCGCACGCCCAGCGCAAGCGCGCCGAGCTCGGCCGGGACGCCCTGCACGCTCTGGATGATGTTGTTGCCGCCGTAGACGGTACTGTCGTTCGGATCCTTTCCCTCGAACTGCGCGCCGCCGTGATAGGCAATCCCGAGATCCAACGTGTTGCTGACGTTGAGATCCATGATCACCGCTTCGATGAAGACCTGGCGGCGAGGCTGATCGAGGCGGTCGATGACGCCGCGCAGCTGTGCGTAGTCGCGCATCGAAGAGGTCGCGAGCAAGGTGTTGGTCTGCAGATCGCAGCTCACCTTCACCGCACCCTCGAACACGTCTTCACTGCCGCCACCGCCGGCTACACTTCCGCCCGTCGGTGCCGCCGCTGCTCCGCCGGGACGAGCTGCGCCTCCGGGTCGGTTGCCACCCGTCGTTGCGGGCCTCGCAGCGCCGGCCCCACCGAGCAGCTGACTCAGCGTCTGCGACAGCTCGTCGCATTGCGCATGTTGCAGCGGGAGGACGTGAATCGAGCTGCCGTCACCGTCGGTGATCGGCGCATCGACGACACGTTTGATGAGCTCGAGGATCTTGTCGTAGTCGTTCTTGGTCGCCGTGATGATCAGCGAGTTGGTGCGGTCATCGGGGATGACAGCGCCTGCGCCACCGGCTTTGCCGCCTGCGCCCGCGCTCTTACCGAGGATCTCGTTGAGCTTGGTCGCGGCCTCGCTCGCGGACGTATTGTAGACAGGCTGGACCCAGATTTGATCGCCCGCCGAGCCGACGTCGAGCTCTTCGACGATGCGCAACATGCGCCGGATGTTCGAGCCTGTGTCGGTGATGATCAGCAGGTTGCCGGGCGCATAGGTCGTAATGTTGGCGTCTGCCGACTTGAAGTTCGTGCCGAGCAGCGTCGCCACCTCACCGGCATCGATGTTGTTCACCCGGTAGAGGCGCGTGACGAAACGGTCTTCTGCCGGCACGGGCGAAGCCGTGCCGAATATCGGCGTGGTCTGCTTGGACGCGTTCTGCGACTCGACGATCTCGAGAAAGCCACCGTGCGGAATCACGGTCATGCCGTTCGAATTCAGAATCGAGAGAAACGCAGCATATGCCTCGCCCGCGCCGATCTCGTCCGGCGAATAGACGGTGACCTTGATCTGATGGAGCTTGCTGCCATAGATGAAGCGTCGGCCCGTGATCTGGCTGACGGCTTTGACGAGCGTCGGCAGATCGGTGTCGTCGAGGTTGAACTTGTACTTCTGGCCCGGGGGAGGCGGGCGGTATTCGATGTCGGTCGGCGTCGCGAGCTGGCTCAGTGGATCTTTTTTCCCGGGCGCGTTCTTGGGGTCGGCAGGTCCCGATTTCGGATCGGCAGGGTCTGCCGCCTTGCCCGGATCTGGCTTTGCGCCGCCCGGGTCGGGCGCGGCACCTGGTGCGCCGGCCTTGGGCGTTTTCGGCGTGCGCACAACGGGCTTGCCTCGCGGCGTCAGCTGCGCGGAGCTATCGCCGGCCCAGAGTGCAATGGCGAAAGCACATGTGGCGGCAGCGAGGAACCGTCCTTTCATTCCGTCGAATCTCCCTTGGCCCGTTTCGCAGTCGTCTTCGATGACACCTTGCCAGACGTGCGCGCGCCCTTCTTCGGGGCTTGCGCGGACGCGCCCGGCACAGGCGGCTCCTCCGCTTCGCCTGCCGCTGTCCCCGAAGCAAGCGGTTCCGCGTCGGCAGGGGGAAAGACCGCCTTGGTTGCCGCAACTGCCACGGCGGAGACGGTGCCCACAACGAGCGAGAAGGCCGCCAGGAGGACGGCGACGGTCACCAGCACGCGGGTCAATAACGGCGCGCGTTCAAGCGCGGAGATCGGCAACACAACCCCTGCAAAGCACCGGCCGTGCCGCGGCGATCATGCGGCGATTCATTGCGGTGCGGCACAGCTCGCCGCCGGGACCCGCCAACCTGGCAGCGACACCGCGCAGTGCGCGCGGACGCGCTGACAGTTTGGCAATCGGTTGGCGAGCGCTTAGCGCTTCGGGGCTTTGCTCGGTCCGAGCAAGCCCTTGCCCCCGGGAGTGGGCGCGGTTGCCTTGGACGTGGCTGTCGCTGTTGGCAGCGGCGGTTGCGCCCAGTTGGTGCTTGCGGCCGAGTTGCTGGTCGGCGCGATTGGCTCTGCGGCCGTTTCGGACGCGGCCACGCTGGCGGCGCTGGAGCTGGCAACCGAAGCCGTACTCGACGGGGGCGACTTTGTCGTGGCTGTCGACATCGGGACAGTGACCGCGCTGTTTGCGTTTTGAGGCGACGCAGGTTCTGGCTTCCGCGTCATGATCACCAACAGGGCTGTCGCGGCCAACGCGCCGACACATCCGCTCAAGATCGCGATCAGCTTCAGCCTGCGAACGTGTTCGGCAGGCAGCGGAGGCGGCAGATCGGTAGTGGTGAGCGTGACAGAGGTGACCTGCGACGGGATCGTTTCGGCGCGCGACTCGTACTCGGTCGGGAAGCCGACTGCGGTTGCGTAGCCAGGTGTTTGATGCAGCGGCGCGCGCTGGTCGAAGCCTTGCTGAGGAAGGGACGACCGAGCTTGAAACGACGCCTGGTGGGCCATTTGCGCTGCCTGGGGATGTGCGCCGAAAGCGGGCTGGGCAGGCGGCATCGGCTGCTGAGTGTTCGCATGACTCGGGAGGGCAGGCTGGCCCGGACGAGGAGTTGCAGTCGGCCCGAGCGCGATGCCTGCCGCGGCCATGAACGCCGCGGGCGGTGAGTACAGCGGCAGCGTTGCGTCACGAAGCTCGACATCGCCTCTTGGGTCTCTCTCGGCAGAGGACGTCGTCGGATCTTCGGTTTGCGGCCCACCCGCCATCGTGAGGTTTCCGACTTCGGAGGTGGTTGTCGAGGTGTCCCAAAGGATTGAGTCGACCTCGGAGGCGCCTGTCGCAGCGGGCTTGTTCACCGCCTGCGCCGCAGCGGTTACCGCGGCTTGCGATAGCGGAACTGTCAGCTTCGGGACCAAGCCTGAAAAGGCCGGCCCCAACACGCGCCCCTGGCTATCGAGCAGAACCGCGCGCGTCGGCACGTCGTCGATAGCGTCTTGATCGTTCGTGCCGCGAAGCGCCGCGACGCGCGCCCGCGCGCGCTTGAGCAGCTCGGTCCGACGAAGCAGCGACGACTTGGCCTCGCCTTTGACCCAAGCAGCCACCTCTGCGCGGCTCGCAGGTGGCATCAACGCGGTGATCGCGGCGGCCATTTCTTCTGCGGTCGAGAAGCGATCATCCGGCTCGGTCGAGAGCGCCCTCAACACCAAGGCGTCGAACTTCGCGAGCGCAGGGTCTCGCTTGCTCGGCGCCGATGGCTTTTCGGTGAGCAGCGACACCAGCAGCGCAGCCTCATTTTCGCCATCGAACAGCCGCTGACCGACGAGCATTTCCCACAGCACGATGCCTGCGGCGAAAATATCGCTGCGCCGATCGACATTCCGACCGCGAGCCTGCTCAGGCGACATGTAGGCGAGCTTGCCCTTGAGCTGACCTTTCTGGGTCTGCTGCACGCGCCCGCGCGCTTTGGCCACGCCGAAGTCGAGCACCTTGGCGACGCCATCGGTGTCGACGAGCACGTTGTGCGGCGACACGTCGCGATGAACGATCATCAACGCTTCGCCGTCTTCGCCGGTGGCTTCGTGAGCCGCGTGAAGCCCCGCCAACATATCGCGAACAATCGCGGAAACGATCGCCTGGGGGACACGACCGTGACGCGCATTGATCGTCTTGATGAGGCGCGAAAGGCTCTCGCCGTCGACCAGCTCGAGCACCAACAAAAGCTCGTGGTGCTCCTGGGAAACGTCGATTGTCGCGACGACGTTCTCGTGCCGGATACGCGTGCAGAGGTGCGCTTCGTCGAGGAACATCGAGACGAAGTCCGGGTCGCGCGCGTAGTGCGCGTGCATGCACTTCACCGCGACGAAACGATCGACGTCGCCCTCGATGTGCGCAAGGTGCACCGTGGCCATTCCTCCCGAGGCAATCTCGTCGAGGATCAGATACCGCCCGATGACTCGCCCTTCGTGGGGGCTGCTTTCATCGTCGGGCGTGGGCCCACCCGCGGTCACCATCGATTGAGCGAGGCTATCATAACGGCGCTTTCCACATGTCTTCCCATGTGAGGCGACGACGACCAGCGTTCACTTTGGTGTGCGACAGGCTGGTGACTTTTTCACCAGCCTGGGTGGTGCCAATGTCAGACTACGAGCAACGCACCCAAAGCCGCCGCCGCTGCCGTTTCGGTGCGCAGCACCAATGGGCCCAGGCTGGCGATCATAAAGCCCAGATCACTCGCGAGCGCTAGCTCTTCAGGCGCCAACCCGCCCTCCGGGCCGATCAACAGCACAACTGGCTCCTTGCGGCCGAGCGACACCAGCGCGTCCCGCAAGGGTGCACCTGTGGGGTGTAATGCGACTCGTCGCCCACTCGAAAACCGACCCAAAATGTCGCCGAGCGAAGCGCTGGCCTCGACGCGGAGCACATCGCCCCGCCCGCATTGTCGAGCTGCTTCGACCGCGATGCGCGCAAGCCGCGCATGTGCCGCCGCCGAGCCTCGCTCTGCCACGCTGTACTTCGACACCGCTGGCAACACCAGAGTTGCAGACAGCTCGCTCGCGTCGCGCACGACGGCAGAAAGCTTCGAGCCTTTGCCCACGCACTGAATGATGGTGACTGCGCGCTCTGGCACGAGCGTCGCGGGCTCGAGCGGGGCCACGCTGACCGTCACGTTTTCTTTGGCTACGAGTAGAAGCGTCGCGGCTGCTTCGCAGCGAGCTTCAGGGTCGAACGCTACGAAGCGATCACCATGCGAAAGGCGCAGCACGCGCGAGACATAGTGGGAGACTTCGCGATCGAGCTTCAGCTCGCCCGTGCTCAGCTTCGCAATCGGAACGCGCGGAGTGTTCACGCCACACGCGAGCGCAGATGCAGCGCGACCCAGCCGTCTTTGTCGTAAGCGCGTTCCCCGCCCGTCGCCATGTGCGCGCTGTCGACGACGTCGAAAGGGTGAGCCAGCGAAGTGAATCGCGTGCGCATCCATTCTTCTTCTGCTGTGAGAATGCCGGACAAAATCAGATCTCCGCCTGGCGTCACCTTGGACACCAGCGCGTCGGCGATCGGGTCGAGGATGCGCGACTCGATGTTGGCGACGACCCAGGGGAAGCGTTCATCGACGTCATCGACCGTCCCGGCGAAGACGCGAAACTCCCCCGGCAGCGCGTTCCGCTCTGCGTTCTCGCGAACCGTAGGCTCGACCTCCGGGTCGATATCGAACGCGAGCACACGTGAAGCGCCCAGCAGAAGAGCCACGAAGCTGAGAATGCCGCTGCCACAGCCCGCATCTAGCAACGCCGCCCCTTGAAGCTTCTGTTTGTTCTTGTCGAGCAGGTTGGCCACCAGCGACGTCGTCGCATGTAGCCCGGTGCCGAACGCGCGACCTGGCTCGAGCACCAGCGTCTTCATCTGGTTGCCTGAAGGGGCCTCGGCCCATGGCGGACGCACCAAGATCGACGGCGTCAGCGCGAACGGCTCGTAGAATTTCTTCCACTCGTCTCGCCACGCGTCTCCCACGACTTCTTCCAACTTGCCGGTGGCGCCGTGCTCGGGCAGCGCAGCGATCGCCGCGTTCGCTTCGTCGTGCGAGTCGAAGCTGGCGATCAAGAGCACACGGCCATCGGCAGGGCCCTTCAGATAAGTCGAATCGTCACGCTCTTCGACACCGGTGGCGCCCAGCCCGAACAGCACCGACGACATCACGTCGGCGTCGTCGGCGGAAAGCTCCACGTGTACGTACGGATAACGCGGCTCGGTCACGTCACGCTACTCGGTGACGTTGATCTTCACGGTGGAGTCGTTGCCGAGCTGCGTGACGAGCACGGCAGTCAACACGGCACCACCTACGACTGCAACGCCGATCGGAACCCAGAACCAGGGGCTCTCGATCACGCTGCTGCCCTCTTCAGGAACGACGAGACGGAGCGGCGTGTCCGCGTCACCGCGTGTGGCTACGGGCAGCCCGGCTTTGTCGAGGGCGAGCACATAGTACTCGAGCAGCGGCGGCTCGACGGCAGCGGGCGGGATCTGTCCGCGGAACCCGCCCATCGAATAGGCCAACGATTTTTCGATGAATTTGCCTTTGGCGCCAGTGCGATAGAAGAGCTCGACCTTCTGCACGCGCACGTCGGGGTCCTCGATGGTGCCTTCGATCGAGACCGTCGAGCCCTTCTCGACTTGGGCGGCCGGGGTGTGTTTCACCACGACAAGCTTGCCGCTCGGTTTCTCGCCGCTGTCTTTGCCGGGTTTGCCCTCGCTCTCCCACGCGGCCTTCGTCTTCTCGAAGAACTCACGAAACTTGGGCGACTCGGTCTTCGGTAGCTCGAAGCTCTCGTCCGAGACGTAGATCGCGCGAACCAGCGCATCTGCAGCTTCATTGTTGCCGAGCGCGATGTGGTTGAACGCGAGCAGCTTGTGACCTTCGATGCGCTCGTCTTTCGTGGCATCGGACCGAACCACGACACCGGACAGCGTCTGAATCGACTCTTCGTACTTCTGATCGTCGAACATCGTTTGCGCGCGCTGAAGCAGCGACGCGACGGTCGAACGTTTTGGGGTCGCGCCAGCCTGCGCGAATTGCCAGGTCTTTGCCGCTCGCTTCGGACGAGCTTCAGCGTCGACGGAGACCAGGCCGAGCCCAAACGTGACCACGGCGAGCGCGAGGCCAGCTCGCAAGCGACGAGTATGCATGACCCGGGGGAGGCTACACCAGTTGGCTGGCGATCAGCGACTCTCGGAGCGTCGGCCCACGCGTCCGACGGGAGGCATTGCAGACGCTCGGAGGAGCTTGAAGGACGCCGAGTGCGAAGGCCGGTCTTTCTCGACGTAGACCCGCCGCGAAGGCACGCTGACGAGTACTTTTTTTCTGTCCTCCGGGGCGGGCGGTCGCTCGCCTTCGCGCAGCACCATCGCCGTCAGCCGCCCGCCGTACACCGCCCCCGTATCGATGCCCGTCGCGTGCGGCGCAATGTCGGGCTCGACCGATGCGTTGTGACCGAACACGATGTGCTCGGGGCCGGCATAGTGGTGCGCCCAGCCGACGCTTCCCCGAAGCTCGCTCGGGTCCATGTGACGATCGAGGGTCCGCACGTACATCAAGGTGCGCGGGTCTTGCTCGTCGATCTCGATGCCGGGGCGCACACCTGCGTGCACGATGCGGACACCATGCGATGGCAAATCTGCCCACAGCGGCATCGCTTCCAGATACTCCCAATCGCGCGGCTTCAGCGCCTCGGCGGCGCGACGCGTGATCGCGCCGATGCGCATCTCGTGGCTGGTGCTCTTGGAACGTCTCCAGCTGAGCAAGCGGTCTTCGTGATTGCCACGCACCGCGACCGCACCATGGGCGCGCGCAAGGGCAACGACTTCGTGAGGCTTCGGACCGCGGACGACCAGGTCGCCCACGAAAAACAGCTGATCATCGGCAGAGAGGCCCACATACGAGAGCAAATCTTCGAGCTCTCGAATGCAACCGTGGACGTCTCCTACGATGACTGCACGCCCCATCCGCCTGGACACCTGTACCCCATCACGCAAAAAAACGCGAGCTGCCCCGCGCCTGAAGGCCTCGCTTGGTTTAGCGCGTTTTCAGCGGGAAGTTAGCGGAGTTAGGGCGACGGTGCGGGCGGGGCGCCTTTCTGCCGGCCCGCCGTTTGGCGGCAGATCCTTGAACTTCGCCTGCTGGCCCGAAAACAGCGTTTGCTCTCGGTGCGCTTCTTGAGACGCGATGACGAGGTCGAACCCTACGGCATGCCCAGAGGCGGCGGCGGAATGCTGCCGCTGCTCTCGGGCAGTTTGGCGCGCTTGGGAATGATGACGATGCCGCTCTCGCTCACGCTCCAGCGCTTGCGATCAGCCTCCAAGTCGTAGCCGATCTCCGTTCCGGGCGGAATTTCGACGTCTTTGTCGATGATGGCGCGGCGGATCCGTGCGTGACGGCCGATCACTACGTCTTCGAACAGGATGCACTCGTCGACGGAGCTGAACGAATTGATACGGCAGCGGTTGGAGAGGACCGAGCGATTGATGCGAGCACCGGAGATGATGCACCCCGCAGAGACGAGGCTCTCGGTCGCGACGCCGACGCGGGCGTTGGCCTCGTCGCGGAACACGAACTTCGCCGGCGGGTCGTGGTTGGTGCCAGTACGGATGGGCCAACGGCGGTTGTACAGGTTGAAGGCGGGCTTGACGCTCACCAGGTCCATCTGCGCCTCGAAGTACGCGTCGACAGTGCCGATGTCGCGCCAGTAGGCGGCGGTAGCGCCGTCCGGGTCTTCGCCCGGCACATGATTCGTCTTGAAGTCGTATGCGAAGCAGCGCTGCCCTTGCTTCACCATGCGCGGGACGATATCGCGACCGAAATCACGCGCGCTCGTCTCGTCCTTTGCGTCCTCGTTGAGCGCGCGCACCAGCTGTTGCGTGCCGAAAATGTAGTTGCCCATCGAAGCCAGACACATTCCCGGTCTTCCCGGCATCTCGGGCGGATCAGCCACCTTTTCGTGAAAGGCGATGATGCGACCCGTGTCGTCCACCTCGATCACACCGAACGAGCGCGCTTCCTCTTTCTTCACCGGGATGGCAGCTACAGTGAGATCGGCTTGGTGGTGCAGGTGCTCCGCCAGCATCGGCCGCACATCCATCTTGTAGACGTGGTCGCCACCGAACACTGCGACGAGCTCGGGCTTCTCGTCCTCGATGATGTGCTGTGTCTGCCAAACTGCGTCGGCGGAGCCTTTGAACCAGCTGAGCCCCGTACGCTGCTGCGCCGGAATCGTCTCGATGTAGCTGTCCAGCATCGGCGAAAGCCGCCATGCGCGGGCGATGTGCTCCTCGAGCGACGCGCTCTTGTATTGCGTGATGATCTTGATGCGGGTGAGGCCCGAGTTCACCAAATTCGACAGGACGATATCGATGATTCGGTAGCGCCCCCCGAACGGGACCGCGGGTTTTGCCCGCTCGGCCGTGAGCGGGCCGAGGCGTCTGCCTTCGCCGCCTGCCAGGACCATGGTGAGGATCCGGTGGACCTCGAACGGCGCGTGCAAGAGAGTTTCGCGCATATCAGGGCCGGGAGCGTACCTAAGGTTCTGCTTTTGGTCCTAAATTCAACCGGTCACGCCGGAATGCACCCGCAAGTCAGTTTCGGCACGGTCGAGCTGCGAGGATCTTTACGAGTCGCGCCTCCCCTGATAGCTCTTCCGGGCTCGTCGCCGGGCTTTCGCAAGCCGGCGGGTTGGTCGCGCGACGGGTTCCCCGCGCGCAACAGGAGATTGAATGAACCTCCGCCGCTTCTTCTCACGCGAAAGCGCCGCTCCCAAGGCCCTCGTGCTCGCGCTGTCCATGGGCTTTTTCTCGCTCGGCACGCTCAGCGCGGCCGGTTGTGGAGACAAAGCCCCCGTTTACCAAATGAAGCCGAAGCCGAGCGGCCGAGCGCCCGCCATTCCGTCGCCCCCGACGCTGCCGAACAAGAAAAAGCGGATCGACGACGCGTACACGATTTTCGGCGTCGTTCACGACCTTCATAGCAAGGTCCACCGCGACGAGGTCAACGGCAAACCGCTCTCCATCGTCGGGTACATCGTGAAGACCAACATGGTCAAATGCGCCGACGACAAGAACGCGATCGACGAGAACTGCGCTCCGAAGTGCGCCGTTCACAAGCGCGGCAAGGCAGACGAGCCCGGCAGCGAGCCAAAGGCGCCCCCCGGAGCGCCAGTCGATCCGAAGGCACCCAAGAAGGACCCCAAGGCAGATGAGCCCTTCGAGAAGTGCGACTCGCCCGTGCCGACCTTCTGGATCGCCGACACCAAGGAAGAGAAGACCGAGATGGTCGCGGTGATGGGTTGGGCATCCAACTTCGCCGGTATCTGGGACGCGATCGAGGAGTACGACAAGGCCACCACCGTCGAGAAGCTGAAAGAGGTGAAGGTCGAGGACTCCTTCGGCAAGCTGATCCCGAACCCGCTGCCTGCGGTCGGCGCGAAGGTAAAGATCACCGGCACCTATGGCGTCGGCTGGTCTGGTGGTGCTGCCGAGCCCAAGTTTGGGATCATGGGTGTCCAGACGATCGAAATTCTGGAGCAAGCCGCCGAGCTCTCCAACCTGCCGTACCGAAAAGACCGCAAGAAGCCGAAAGAGAAGTAAACGGCTCCGTCAGGGAGTCGACAACTACTTCTCCTGAGGATCTCCTACAAAAAAGCGCTCTTGCGGCAAAAATCCCGCGTGGGTACAAAACCTTTGTCGCCCTGGTCTGTCGAACCGGACTATGGCTGACCGAGAGCGCCCGCACCTAACGCCCGTCCCGCAGTCTCCTCCCCGCAAAGCCGAGCAAAGCTCGGTGATGTTCTCGCTGAACGAGCTGATGCAGCTCGAGGGCCAGCGGATCGAAGAGGAACATGATCGCGAGCGTGAGGCTCGCGATCGTGAGCACGCCGCCAAAATGGAAGCCGAGCTCAGGCTTCGTGTTGCGGACGAGGCGCGTCGCAAGGCGGACGCCGATCGCAGACACGCAGAAGCGCAGTCGCTGCGCGAAGAAGAGGCGCGGCTGGCAGCGATGCGCGCCGGGACAATCGAGCGTGCGCGTATCGATGCGCTCGATAGAGCACGGCTCGCCGAGCTCGAGCTGGTGCACAAACACGAACAGGCGCTCCGGCGTGACGCGGCTGACCGCGCCACCTCACGGATCAAGATCGCGCTCGTGTCAGTGGTGGCCGGCTCGCTGCTGATCGGCTCCGCCAGCGCGGCCTACTACTTCGGAGTAGTGCGTCCTCGCGACGAGGCATCCCGCGTCGAGCTCGCGAGACAAGCCGCGAGCGCAGAAGCGGAGGCGCGGGCGCGCCAAGCCGACGTCGATGACCTGACCCGTCAAGGCATCTCGATTCAGCGCGATATCGACGGTGTTCGCGCGCAAAATAGCGCGCTGTCGACCTCGCCGGCGTCGACGCAGACGGCCTCCGCCAAACCAATCTTGCGGCCAACGGCAGTGACAGGCGTCGTGATTCCTCCGCCCAAGCGAGTGTGCACACGCGAGGAGCAAATCGATCCCGCGAGCCCCTGCCTAAACGGCCTCTGATCGCCGAGTGCCCCCCCGCGCCTGGGACGCGTGTAAGATCCAAGGGTGACCGCGCGCGGGAGGGTTCTGGCGGAGCGGTTCGAGATCCTGGGCCGAGTCGGCGCCGGTGGTATGGGCGCTGTGTACCGCGCGACGGATCGTCGTACGGGCAAGGTTGTCGCCGTCAAGGAGCTGCACGCGTCCGGGGCCGAAGACACCGAACGTTTCGCTCGCGAGTGCGACTTCTTGGCGGCGCTCGATCTGCCGGGCGTCGTCGGCCACATCGCGCACGGGGTTTCATTGGAAGGTGCTCGCTATTTGGTGATGGAGTGGGTCGACGGCCCCACGCTGTCGCAGGAGCTGAAGCGGAGAAGCCTTTCGGTCAGCGAGAGCCTGGAGATTGCGCTGGAGGTGTCCGCGATCGTCGCGGCGATTCACGCGCGCGGCATCCTTCATCGCGACATCAAGCCGAGCAACATCGTGCTCGAGGGCGGCGATCACAAGCGGCCCAAGCTGCTCGATTTCGGTGTTGCGCGGCTGGAAGGCACCCTCGGCGGCGGGCTCACCGCCGCGGGGTTGGTGGTGGGCTCTGCGGGGTACCTATCGCCCGAACAAGCGATGGGGCGAGCTGACGTCGATACTCGTGCGGACGTGTTCGCGATCGGGTGTCTGCTGTTCAAGTGTCTCTCCGGGCGGGTCCCGTTTCGCGGTGACGATCCGCTCTCGGTGTTGCTCAAGATAACGCTCGAAGAAGCGCCTCGCGTGCGCGATTTCGTGCCATCTATTCCCCCGGAGGTCGACCAAGCGGTGGCCGCCCTGCTGGCGCGCGAGCGAGAAGAGCGACCGCGAGACGCGGCCGCGGTGCACGCGCTCCTGTCCAGCATCGAACGGGTCGACGCGGAGCCCGACCAACCGAGCGTCATAGACGAAGCCATTACCGGCGCCGAACATCGCCTGACCAGCCTGGTGCTTGCGCGCCGGCCCCGTCACTCGGTCGAGAGCGCGTCGCAGGCAGACGCGCTCTCCTCCAATCGAGCATCGATCGAGCGCGCGCTCGAGCCGCTTGGTTTGACTCCGGAGCTCTACGCCGACGGCACGTTGGTGGTCATGGTTTCGAACTCGACGGATCCGTTGGCCGATCTCGCGAAACGCGCCGTGCGAGCTGCTACCGCGATTCGCGACGCAGACCCCACTCTTTTCGTGGCAGTGACGACAGGGCGCGCTACCGACGGGCGGGCCGTGATGGTGAGCGACACAGTCGACCGCGCCGCATCACTCCTGGCGCATTCGATGTTGCATGGCTCCCCCGGAGACGTCGCGCTCGACGATGCTACTGCCGGGCTTGTCGAGTCGAGCTTCGAAATCGAAGGCTCGCGCGAAGTGGCGCGGCTGGTGTCGGAGCGAACCGACAGCCGCATCCGAACCGTGTTCGGTCGGCATGCGGGCTTCGTAGGCAGGCAAGCCGAGGTCGCGACGCTGCGCGATGGTTTCGATCTGGCGGCGAGCGAATCAAAGGCGCGGGCTGCGTTGGTGACCGGGCATCCGGGGATGGGCAAGAGTCGTCTCTGCCACGAAATCGTCCAGAGTCTCCACCAGGGGGGGACCGAGGTGTGGGTCGCCCGCGGCGACCCGATGACACAACACTCTCCGTTCGGCATGTTGGCGCCGGTTTTGTTCGACCTCGCGGGCATCACCCGAGGAGAAGGAGAAGACGAACGTTGGGACAAGCTCGATCGGCTGGTTGAACAGCGCGCCAGCGGGCCCGGGTCGCGTCGCATTGCCGAATTTTTGGCGGAGCTCTGCGGCGTGGAGATCGCGCGCGACGCAAGTCAAAGCTACCTGGCGGCCAAGCGTGACGCTTCTCTCATGGGCGACCAAATGCGGCGTGCACTGATCGAGTTCGTCTCTGCCGTGCTCGCGGATCGACCCTTGGTGATTGCGCTCGAAGACGTGCAGTGGGCCGACCCGTCCACCATCAATTTCTTGGACGCCACCTTGCGCAAGCTGGATGACCGGCCTCTGTTCGTAGTGGCGTTGGGTCGTCCGGAAGTGAGCACGGCTTTCCCGACGCTGTTCGCCGGTCGCAGACTGGAGGGCTTCGAGCTCGGACCACTCACTGACTCCGACAGCGCGGCGCTTGCTCGAGAGCTCTGCGACGGTCATGCGAGCGAAGAGACCATCGGCAAGATCGTCCGCCGAGCATCGGGCAACCCATTCTTTCTGGAAGAGCTGTCGCGCGCGGCGCTGTTGGGCTCGCTCGCGGCGCTGCCGGATTCGGTCCTCGCGGTGCTGGAAGCCAGGCTCGAGTCGTTGCCGCCGGACGCGCGCAAAGTATTGCGAGCCGCGTCGGTGTTCGGCCGACATTTTTGGGAAGGCGGTGTGCGGTCGATGCTGCCCAAGGTCGATGCGCGCTTCGAGCTCGCGGAGCTCGAAGCGCGCGACATCGTCGTGAAGAGCAGCCGGTCGCGTTTTCGCGGCCAAGCCGAATATGCATTCCGCCATGCCGCTCACGTCGAGGCGGCGTACGCCAGGTTGCCGGAAGACGATCGCAAGCGCGCGCACCGAGCCGCGGCTCGCTGGCTGGAGGAGGTCGGCGAACGTGACCCGCTCGTGCTCGCTGGCCATTTCGAACGCGCTGACGACGCAAAGAGCGCGATCGGTCTGCTGGCAGTTGCTGCCCACCTCGCGCTCGAATCGAGCGATCTCGAGCAAGCGGTGCGACTCACCGAGCGCGCCCTCGCTGGTGGCGCTTTTGGCGATGAGCGCGGGCGCGTGCTGTCGACTGCGGCTGAAGCGAAGCTCTGGCTCGCGCAGACGTCGGAGGCGCTGGCGATGGCGCGGGAGGCGCTCGAGCGTTTGGTGCCGGGTGAGCGCGTGTGGTGCAGCGCAGCTTCAGTGGCGATCATCGCGTCGGGCCGGCTTGGCGATCGCGCGGGTCTGACGGCGTTGGCAGAGGTCGTGCTCGACCTTTCTGTCGAAGCTGCGGGCTCCGGCCCCGAGCGGATCATCCTGATTTGCCAGCTGGCGATCCAGCTCTTGTTCGCAGGCGACCTGGCGCTCGCAGATCGAGCGTTGGCGGAGACGCCTGCCGGCCACGCCCAGGGTGACCCAACGACCGCGGGGTGGTTCTTTCGGGCGCGCGCATGGCGGGCGCTGGCCTCGGGTGACACGGGTGCGTACGGCATGTTGATGAAGCGGTCCGCGCAGAGTTTCGACCACATCGGTGACGTCCGGAATGCCTGCGTTCAGCGGGTGAACGTGGCCTACGCCGCGATGTGTCTCGGTCAGCTGGAGGACGCCATCAGCGGCTTCGACTCGGTGATCGACGTCGCCCTGGGGCTCGGGCTCGCCAACGTCGTTGCCGTGGCTCGCCACAACGCTGGCCTGGTCCGATCTTGGCTCGGCTCGAGTGAAGAAGGTGAGCGAGACGAACGCCTCGCCCTCGAGTCGTTTCGCATGCAGCGCGACGATCGCATGGTGGGCTGCTGCTCGAGCTACCTCGCGCGCATCTTGCTCGAGCGCGGCGCTCCGGAAGAAGCAGAGGCGGTCGTGCGCGAAGGCCTCTTCTTTGCGCGTGGCCATCCGCCGCTGCTCGCGCTGCTGGACGCCACGCTGGCGGAGGCGCTCGCCGATCGAGATCGCGCTGCCGGCCGCCCAGCAGGAAAAGAGGCGGTCGACGCGGCAGCGCGTGCGATGGCGTTGCTTTCGGAGATCGGCTTCGTCCACGAGGGCGAGAGTTACATCCGGTTGGCCAACGCTCGCGTCGCGTTGGAGTCTTCGGGTATCGATGCCGCGAGACCAGCCGTGCTCGAGGCGCGACAGCGACTGGATGCGCGCGCGTTGCGTCTGACGTCGGATGCGGCACGCGAGACATTTCTCACGCGCGTTCCAGAGCACCGCCGCACGCTCGAGCTCGCTCGCAAGCTCGAGGGCTAAATGAGCGAGCATGATTCTCGACAGGGCTGTCACCAGCGAGCTTGGTGAGCATCGCCGCCAGCCGGCCCAAGAGCCCCAACAGCTCGCCGACCTCAAGCAGAGTTGCGACGCCGAGCCGCCCCAGGGCCTCGGCTTTCACCTGAAATCGAACCTTGCTGCTCCAGATCACCGCGCAGAGTCCATTGAATCCTCGAATAGCGCTAGATCAAGGCCTAGCGCAACGCGCGGCTCCCGGGCACCCTGCCTCACCGATAGCCAGAGGCTTGCAGCTCGAACAGCTTGGCGTAGGTGCCGCCCATGGCCACGAGCTCGGCGTGGGTGCCGCTCTCTTTGATCTCGCCTTGGTCGAGCACGACGATCCGGTCTGCCATACGCACCGTCGGAAAACGGTGCGAAATGAGGATCGAAGTGCGCCCTTTGGTGAGCTCACGAAAGCGTTCGAAGATCGCGTGCTCTGCCTGGGCGTCGAGCGCGGCAGTCGGCTCGTCCAAGATCAGCACCTTCGCCTCTTCACGGGCAAACGAGCGAGCCAATGCAATGCTTTGCCATTCACCACCGGAGAGCTCGACACCTTTGTCGAACCATTTGCCGAGCTGCGTGTCGAGCTTGTCGGGCAGACGCGTGAGCAGGCCCTTGGCGCCGCCGCGATCGACTGCTTGTTCGAGACGTTCGTCGTCCTCGAGATGATCGGGGCTGCCGAAGCCGATATTTTCGCGCACCGAAAGCTGATATCGCGAGAAGTCTTGGAACACGACGGCGAACGCAGCCAGTCGTTCGCGCTCGGGAAAGCTCCGCAAGTCGTGGCCGTTCAGCGTCACGCGCCCCTCGGTCGGCGTGTAGAGACCCAAGAGCAGCTTGATCAGCGTCGTTTTGCCGGCACCATTGAAGCCGACCAGCGCCAGACTCTTCTCTTTGGGCACGTCGAGCGTGACATGGCGCACCGCCCACCGCTCCGCGCCGGGGTAACGGAACGACACGTCCTCGAAGCGCAGATGTGGGCTCTCGCGGCCGAGCGAGAGCGCGGTGTCGCCGCTGAGGCGCGCCGTCACGGAGCGATCGAGGTAGCCATACAAATTCGAGAGGTACAGCGAATGCTCGTGCATTGAACCAATGCTCGCCAAGATCGTCTCGAAGTTCTGCTGGCCTTGCCGGAAGGCGACCGCGTAAAGCGTCATTTCTCCGAGTGAAATGGCACCGTCGGCGGCCGCCAATACCATCGTCAGATACACCCCGTAGTAAACGAACGTGGCGAGCAGCGAGAGCGCGCTGCCCCACCAGAACCGCTTCTTGGCCAGGGTCGCGTCCTCGGCGACGATGGTCTTGCCGAGCGCTTGATAACGGTCGAGCAAGAGCGGCCCGATACCGAGCAGCTTCACCTCTTTGGCGTGATCGTCGCTCGCGAGCACCCGCTCCAAGTAGGTGAGCCTACGCGTGTCCGGGCTCCGCCAATTGCGCATGCGAAACGCCAGCTGACCGAAGCGGCGCTCTGCAATGGTCGCAGGTAAGCTTGCGACAGCCAGCGCCAGGCAGGCGAGCGGACTGAACGAAAGCAGCAGCGCCGCGTAGCCGGAGAGGGTGAGCATGCTCCGCACGATGTCGAACGTTTGCGTGATGACGGTTAGCGGCCGGCTGGAGGCCTCGCGACGCGCGCGAGTAAGCTGATCGTAGAAGGTCGGGTCTTCGAAGTCGGCGAGGTCGAGGGTGAGCGCCTTGTCCAGAATGCGAACGTTGACGTCATGGCCCAGCTTGGCGCCCAGGGTTTGGCGCGTCAGCTGGCTCGCCCGAGAGACGAACACCATCGCGCCGACCAGCGCCACCTCGACGATCACCCATATTTCGGCGCCCACCCTGTCTCGGGCCACCACCGCGTCGACGATGGCTTTGCCAACCCAGGCTGTCGCCGGCGGAATCGCCGCCGAAATGAGGGTGAACACGACGAGCCAAGCCACCTGCGCCCGCGAGGCGTCGATCGCCAGCCGGGCTGCGCGCGGAAGCAGTGAAAAAAAGGCTCTAAATCGGCTGAAGCTGAGGGCCTCCCAGGCGCTGGGAGCATCGGAAGACTCGCGAGGCTTTCGTGAAAACTCGGGAGGGTTGGGCAACAGCGACGGATTAGCACTCCCCTTGCCGGAGTGCCTCACCGGCGGTAACCAAACGGTAGAGGTTTGCCATGTCGCTCCCCCGTCCCGTTTTTATCGTCAGCGCCACCCGCACCCCGATCGGGGCCTTTCAAGGAGTGCTTTCGTCCATCACCGCGCCCCACCTGGGCGCGACGGCGATCAAAGCTGCGCTCGAGCGCGGCAAGATCGCGCCCGACCAGATTGATGAAGTGTTCATGGGCAACGTGCTCTCCGCCGGCATTGGCCAGGCACCCGCGCGCCAAGCGCTGATCTACGCCGGCTTGCCGGACAAAGTCCCCGCGACGACAGTCGGCAAGGTGTGCGGCTCCGGCCTGCAGGCGGTCGTGTTCGGCGCCAAGAGCATCGCGCTCGAGGACGCGGAGATCGTCGTCGCCGGCGGTATGGAGTCGATGTCCAACGTGCCCTATTACCTGCCGCAAGCGCGCACCGGCTACCGCATGGGGCACGGCAAGATCGTCGACGGCATGATTCACGACGGCCTGTGGGACCCGTACGGCGACTTTCACATGGGCGTGGCCGGCGAAAAGTGCGCGAAGGAGTACAACTTCACCCGCGAAGAACAGGATGCCTACGCAAAAGAGAGCTTCCGTCGCGCGCTCGCGGCCCAGAAAGAGGGCTTGTTCAAGAACGAGATCGCCGCTGTCTCGGTCGCGCAAAAGAAGGGCGACGCGTTGCTCGTGAGCGAAGACGAAGGCCCGCCCAACGGCAAGCCGGAAAAATTCGCCTCGCTGAAGCCGGCCTTCGCCAAAGACGGCACCATCACGGCTGCCAACGCCTCCAGCATCAACGACGGTGCCAGCGCGCTCGTGCTCGCCAGCGAAGAGGCCGTGAAAAAGCACAAGCTCGAGCCGCTCGCCCGCATCGTCGGTTACGGCGGCATCGCGCAAGCACCGGAGTGGTTCACGACGGCGCCCGCCAAGGCGATCGAAGTCACCACCAAGAAGCTCGGCTTCACCACCAAAGACATCGACCTGTACGAGATCAACGAAGCGTTCGCGGTCGTGGCCATGGCTTGCAACAAGCTCTGTAACCTCGACCCGGCGACGGTGAACGTGCGCGGCGGAGCCGTCGCGCTCGGCCACCCGATCGGCGCCAGCGGCGCTCGCATCCTGACGACGCTCTTGTTTGCCTTGAAGGACCAGAACAAGAAGCGCGGCTTGGCGACGCTGTGTATCGGCGGCGGCGAGGCTGTCGCTGTCGTCATCGAGCGCTGACGCAGATGGAGGTTCGCCCGGCCAGCGTGGCACCAGGCGTCGAGCGCTTCGCCGCGCTGACGCCCACGCTGCCGCCGGCGACGCACACCAACAGCTACGCCATCGGCGAACGCGAGGTGGTGCTGATCGAGCCGGCGACGCCGTACGAAGACGAGAAGCGCGAGTGGCTCGCCTGGGCAGAGGGCATTCGCTCGAGCGGGCGAAAGCTCGTGGCCATCTTGGCGACACATCACCATCCAGATCACGTCGGGGGCGTCGCCTTCTTCAAAGAAGCCCTCGGCCTGCCGCTGTGGGCGCACGAGCGCGCGACTCGGTTCCTGAAGGTCTCGGTCGATCGAGCGCTCGCAGACGGCGACACCATCGATCTCGTAGGTCAGGTGACGCAGCGCTGGCAAGTCATGCACACGCCCGGTCACGCTTCGGATCACATTTGCCTGCTCGAGCAGGCGGCGCGCACCGTGATCGTCGGTGACATGGTGGCCAGCGTCGGCACCATCCTGATCGCGCCCGGTGACGGGGACATGATCGACTACATGGCGCAGCTGAAGCGGCTGGAGGAGCTGGACGCGGAGGTCGCGCTGCCCGCGCACGGCGCACCGATCGCAGCGCCTTCCAGGCTCTTTCGTGCGTACCAGGCCCACCGCTCGATGCGCGAGGCGTGGGTGCTCAAGGCAGTGGAGAAGCTCGCTGGCGAAGCGGGTGCGACGCTCGACGAGATCTTGCCGGTCGCCTACGCAGGCACCGACGAAACGCTGTATCCCATCGCGCGCATGAGCCTTGAGGCGCACCTCGACAAGCTCGAGCATGAAGGTGCTGTCCGGAGGCAGGACGGGCGCTACTCCAGGGCAGCCTGAGAAACGCTGGCCTCATGAAGTCGGTCTGTTGGCGCCCTCATAAGGGTACTGTGGGACACCGCGCCGTTGTTCCTTTGGGGCGCATGCTGGCGCGCAGAAATGGAGTCCTCGGTGAGTCCTGAGGTTCAGACGTTGTGGTGTATCGATCCCGTCGTTGTGGAGCACCTACGCGCCAGGCTTTCAACGGGCTCGACCTCGGATCTGCCGGACAACCAGGTGCTGAGCGAGCTTCTCCGAGTCGCGGCAAACGCGTCTCTCCTCCAGGAGGAGGGACGACCTACTACGTTCGCACTCTTACTGGCTGCCGATTTGACGCCTTCATCCGAAGGCTTTTTCTCGCTCGAAGAGGCTCTCCCGTACAGCCCAGAAACGATCAGGCGCCTGGCGCAGGTGCTCGGTGGCCCGTTTGACTTTCTCGTTGTAGCCGGGCCAACGGCTTACGAGCTGAAGGTCACGGGAGTCCTGCATGTCCAACAACCGCACGAGCCGAATTGCCGCAACATAAGGACTGGCCTGTTCGTGGTGGCCCGTGGTCCGGGCCACCTGAGCGTCGGAGAACGGGGCGAGGAGGTGCTCAGGATCTCGCCGCAGGGGTTGGCGTGGCCCGCCCGAGCCGTTTCGGCTGATAATCTGCTGCTGCTCGAGCTCGATAAAGCGCTCCACCGCCCGAAACAAGATTTGTGTTCTCGTGAAAGCGTGGTGTTGCTCCGGCTCGGAAGAGCGCTGCTGTCTCACGGCCACGGGGGCGCATTGTTCGTAATGGCAGGTGATGCCAGCAACCAGAGCTTCACCGTGAAGTACAAGGTGGAACCTGCATCGGTGTGCCTGTCGCAAGCACTTGCTGCGGCGTGGGACGACGACGCGGACGGAGCGGTTGATTTGCCGCTGCCCGCTTTCGAGTGGCAGAGGCGGGAGTACGCCCGAAATCGGCTTCCGGAGGCCATCGCGACGGTGGCTCGCCTGAGCGCGGTCGACGGTGCTGTACTCCTTGGAGCCGATCTGTCGCTGCGTGGATTCGGCACGTTCGTCGCAATCGGAGAAGGAGATAGTCCCATTCTCGCGACGGAGTTCCGGATCGGTGGCACGGGGGTCTTGGAGAAGGTCCGCCAGCTACCCGCCGGCAAGACGGGCGGCGCCCGTCACCAATCCGCGGTGAAATTTGTCGCCAGCCATCGTGGACAGAGTGTCGCCTTTGTTGCGTCGCAAGATGGCATGCTCACACTGCTGTTCGGGTGCGAAGACGGGACCGTGTGCATGATTCGTCCGATCGGGCCGGCAGCGCTCACTCGCTGAATGGGCTCTGATCCAGCGATAGCCCTCGATCTTCGACGAGCGCGCGCTTGTGGCGCCGCCAGACTGAGCGGCGCCAGCAGGCGGAGGCCGCCCCTCAGCGGCGCCCAAGCTTCGTGAGCATGGCGGCGAGCCTGCCGAGGAGACGCAGCAGCTCGCCGACCTCATCGACGGAGGCGAGACCCAGCCGACCGAGCGCCTCCACGCACGCCGCCGCCTCGCAAGCCTCGGCACGCGCACCGCGGAGCCGCTGGGCCCGGTCAGCGCCGCTTCTGGCGACGCCTTCGCTCAGCTGCAGGAACGCCGATTGGCTCGCCCTGCGGAGTTGATCGCAGAGCGGCCTAGCCCCGCGGCACCTTCTTCGCGAGCGCGTCTGCCTTCGCGAGCGCCTCGAGGGCCACTTCGTAGGCGTCGAGGCCATGGTGAGGGAACCGGGTGTACAGAGTCTTGTCGTCGTGCCTTTGGGTCACGCCCGCCACGGCGCAGGTTCCGTGAACGAGGGGTGGCGCCCGCCAATGCACCGAAAATCGAAATCGCTCTGCGCCACCGCTCGGGCGCGGAACGTGCGCCATCGGGCTGACTCAAAGGCGCGACGACAAGACCGCAGCCGAGCACCAAAGTCCGAAGCCGAGTCCGAAGTCCGAAGCCGAGTCCGAAGTCCGCAGCCGAGCACCAAAGTCCGAAGCCGAGTCAGCGAAGTCCGAAGCCCGATGCCGCACTCGATCTCGGCGTCGATCTCGACATCGTTCTCGACCTCGGAGGGGAAACTCCGGCTAGCGTCAGCCGTTCGTCTCTTCGCAGGCGGTGCCGAGCAGCGTCCACTCCAGCCGCTATTCGGCCGGCGTGCGCTCGGCGAAATGATCGCTCAGCCGTTCGTCTCTTCGCAGGCGGTGCCGAGCAGCGTCCACTCCAGCGGCTGCACCGGCTCCGGATTGCCGCCGTCGACGAACGGGTCCAGGCAAGACCAGCTCTCCAAACACTCGCCGAAGTTGATGGGGTAGTCGCAAACGAGCCCTTGGTCCGAACAAGGCTCGCCCTGCACCGGCGGGCTCGGGGGGCAGCCGTGGGGCAGGCCGTTGTCCGCGCACAGAATGGTGCTGCCGCAGATCTCGACGGGATAGCAGACTGCGTCGTCCGGGCAGACGCCGCTCGTCTGCTCGACGTCCCCCTCGTCACACGTCGGAACAGCGCCGCAAAACTCTTCGGCGCTGCAGAAGATGGTGGCGCCACATGCGGTGACCGAGTGGCAGTCGATGACGCCAAAGCCCTCACAGCTGTCGACCTGCGTCTCGAAGCTGTCGCACGCCGGTGCCTCTGTGCAGGTGCCCGGCTCACAGAGCTTTTGCGTGCAGCAAGCTTCGACCTCGACGCAGTCGCCGGTGCTGCAAGCGTCGACCTCGCTGAACCCTTCCGGACATTGCGGGTCCATCAGGCAGCAGTTGCCGTCGTCGTCGATGCTCACGTTGCTGTCGCAGCCGGCGAACGCCGACAGAGACACCGCGCCCGCGAGCGCCGCAGAAAAAAAGTGTTTGAAGTGCCGGCCAGACGACGAAGAAATAATGGAAGTCATTGTGCTGGCCTGCATGCAGCACATCTCGTGCCGCACGTTCGACGCGCAAAAGAGGCGAAAACGTGCCGGCGGCTGGGCCACGCTGCGCCAGCGCTGGGTCTCTAGCCCTGCTTGGCGTCGTGCTTCTTTTCGCGGACGACCAGCACCGGGCAGCCGGCACCGCGCACGACCTTCTCAGCGACGGACCCGATCAGCAGGCGTTTGATGCCGGTGCGATTGTGGGTGCCCAGAATCACGATATCTGCGTCCTTCTCGGCTGCGAACCCGCAGATCTTGTCGGCCGGGTCGCCGGTGTCAGTGTGGATAGTGACCTCGGGGACGGCAGCGTCTGGGCGGCGCTTTTTGAAATCGGCCAGGCGATTCTCCACGAATTCTTGCAGTTTGTGCAGATCGTTACCGGTCAGCTCCGGAGCGTCCATGTCCTCCGGCGGCTTGACGTTGGCGATGTTCGTCTCGGCGACGTGCACCAGATGTACGACTCCCCCTGTCTCGGCAGCCGCGCTGAGCGCCCTGCCCATCACGCGATTCGAGCCTTTGTGAAGGTCGATTGCGACCACGACGATCTCTTTCTCGGTGCTCATCGCATGTGCCTCTTGTTGAGCCGCCGAGCATAGGGCACATAGCGCGCGTGAGTGAAGCGCCGTGGGTGGCCGTCATCATGGGCAGCCGTAGCGATCTCGAGCATCTTTCGCCCGCGATCGAGCTTCTCAGCGAGCTGGGCATCCCACACGAGGTGAACATCGTGTCGGCGCATCGCACGCCGGACTGGATGTTCGAGTTTGCATCCACAGCCGAAGCGCGTGGTCTCGAGGTGATCATCGCCGCCGCTGGAGGCGCCGCGCACCTCCCGGGCATGGTCGCAGCAAAGACGTTGGTGCCTGTCCTCGGCGTCCCCGTGCCCGCGACGCACCTGAACGGTGTCGATGCGCTGCTCTCGATCGTGCAAATGCCGAAGGGTGTGCCGGTCGGCACGCTCGCGATCGGCAAGCCGGGCGCCGCCAACGCGGCGCTGCTCGCCACCGAGATCATCGGCAACAAACGCCCGGAGGTTCGGGAGCGGCTGCGCGCATGGCGCCTCGCTCGCATGAACGAGGTCCTGTCCGATCGAATCGTGTGAACAGCGTGCCTATCCTGCCAGGCAGTACGATCGGGATCTTGGGCGGCGGTCAGCTCGGCCGCATGACGGCGATGGCAGCCCGCGAAATGGGCTATCGCGTGCGGGCGCTCGACCCGGACGCAAACTCGGCGTCACGCTACTTGGTCGAAGAACATTTACAGGCATCTTTCGAGGACGCTGACGCAGCCGAGCGGCTCGCGCGAGAGTCGGACGTCGTGACGATCGAGATCGAGAAGGTCGGCATCCATTGCCTCGAGCGCGCGGCAGCTTTCGCGCCTACGAGGCCTGGAGCAAAGCTCCTTCATATCGTGCAAGACCGCGCGCTGCAGAAGGCGTTTCTCTCGGGTAAAGGCTTCCCCCTCGGCGATTATCGCACCATCGCCACTCAAGCCGAGCTCGGCGCCGCGCTGTCCGAGCTTGGTGGACGCACGTTCGTGAAGGTGGCGCGCGGCGGCTACGACGGGCGCGGCCAATTCGAAACCGAGACTGCCAACGACGCAGCGGCAGCCTTCGCGGCGCTCGGCGGCGAACGTTGTGTCGTCGAAAAGGCGCTACCAATCGAGATGGAGATTTCGGTGATGTGTGCCCGCTCACCATCCGGAGAGATCGCGGTCTACCCGCCGGCGCAAAATCACCACGTCGATCGCATCTTGGCCTGGTCTGCTTTGCCGGCAGCCATCCCCGACGCGCTTCGACAGCAGGCTGAAGAGATCGGCCGCGAGGTCGCCCTCGCGCTCGGGGTCGAAGGTCTCTTGTGTCTCGAGCTGTTTGTCGTCGCGGGCGCACTGCTCTTGAACGAGGTCGCTCCACGGCCGCACAACAGCTACCACGCCACCGTCGTCGGCTGCGGGACGAGCCAGTTCGAGCAACACGTGCGCGCGATTTGCGATTTGCCGCTGGGCTCGGTCGAGGTCGTTCGCCCAGCGGCGATCGCCAACCTGTTGGGCGACCTGTGGGTCGACGGCAAGACGCCGGCGTTCGATCGTGCGCTTGCCCACCCCGGTGTGCGCCTTCATCTGTATGGCAAGACGGGAGCGAAGCCCGGTCGCAAGATGGGTCACCTGTCGGCGACTGCGGCCACCACCGCCGAGGCTACACAGCTGGTGCAGGCTGCCGTTGCGACGCTGCAGCCAGGGTCTTTACAGCCAACTTAGCTCGCAGATCGACCACTCGTCGCCGCGATCAATCTCGACAGCTTCGGGGTTGCGACCGCCGGAGAGGGCCACCATCGCCTCCATCGAGCCGTAGTGATCTTGCCAGATCGGCTCCGTGTAACCCGCTGCGTTGGTGATGTGCACGCGAGCGCGCCGCTTGCCGGCGGCGTCGGCGATGAGAGAGACGTCGATCATGGGGCCGTCGACATACAGGCCCAGCACGCGGTCGGCGTGCCTGATCAGCGACTCCGGTGAAACGAAACGCAAGACGAACTGAAACACGCCACGCCCGTCGAGACGCTTCGCTTGCTGGCCGATCTCCCTGGAGAAGGACGTGGGCTTACCCGTGACGTCGAGCGCTGCTTGATGAAGCAACCCATACGAAGCGACCGGGTACCAACCCGTTCCCCTTACGTCGCCGTTCAGCAGCGTCGCGACATCTGCGGGCAAGCGCTGGACGACCGCTTCCACGTCGACCGAGACCGAGCTCAGCGCGGCGAGCAGGCTACGAAAGGCTTGCCCGCGTACGCGCGCATCACTCGCTACCGCGAGAGACCGTGTGCGGGCAGTTTCTGCTCGCGCAGCAAGCGACTGGCCAATTGCCGGAACATGCAGCATCACCCCACCCCCCTAACGTCCGATCATAGAAGCAAACGGCTCATCGAAGCGAAGACTAAATTCCTCTGTGCCGGGCGGAGTCAGAGCGGGCGCTTGCGCGCGTTTTTTGCCCAAGAGGGCACAGAGGAATTTCTGTTTGTTGATTCAACCTTCGGTTGAATTCCTCTGTGCCGGGCGGAGTCAGAGCGGGCGCTTGCGCGCGTTTTTTGCCCAAGAGGGCACAGAGGAATTTTTGCTTGTTGATTCGGAACCCAAGTCCGCGGTGGGTCGAGCTGCCCCACCATTCCGCAGGAGCTAAACGCTCACTCCGGCACGATGATGACGGCGTTCGCCGGCGGAATCAGGAAGTAGACATCGCGGCTGTCTAGCGGCGAGCCGTCGCCGCGCACTGTCAGAATCGCCTTGTAGATTTGTGCGTCCTCGGTGGCGGGCACCGTGGTGTTGACCGGTACCGGATGTACGTCCCAGCACACTTTGCTCCCGGGAAAGAGCGCGGGGAAGGCATCGTCGTGTGAATCGGCGTCGGTGTCCGCGACTGGCGAGATTGCTTGGCAGTCGCCTCCAGACAGGTTGACCTCCAAGTAGTCGATGAACTGCGTCGCATCCACAGCGTCGCTGGTGTCGTCGGCAGACTCGATCGTCGTATTGAGCGCCTTGCCCTTGGCGATGGCGAGCACGGCCGTGACGGCGTTCGCTACGACGGCAGCGTCGACGGCCGGGTACACGAACGGCACTCCCAACTCGGAGAGCGTGTTGGCGGCGACGGCCAGGTCTGTCGCGACAGACAGCGCCGTACCGGTGCCACCTTGATCGTCGGTGCCATACAAGGAGACGAACTTGATGTCGGCCGCTTGCATTGCGTTACCGGCGAGCGCAGGGGTGAAGGTGCCACAAGTTCCCCCGGAGCACTGCTGATCGGCGTCGGTGATCTGCATGTAGATGCGGATGGCTTCATCGCGGAAGCCTGGGCAGCCGACGCCTGTGCCTGCGCACTGCATGTTGGCGATCGCGGGGCACAAAGTCGGGTCCGCGATACACGCGCCAGGCTGGTACGGAGCTTCTTGGCCGCCGCCGCCAACGCCAGGGATCGCCGCCGCAGTCGTGGCGGGGTTCGGTTGGAGGGACAGCAGATTGGTGTACGTATTGAGGTTGTCCCAGCGGCCCACCCCCGTCCACATGTCCGGGATGCAGCCAGCACCGAAATTCGGGCTGACGATGCATTGATCTTGGAAGCAGATCTGGTCAGGGTTGCCGCAGTCTTCGTCGAGCAAACAGGCGCCGCCGATGACGTCGCACGTGAGCTGATCGACGATCGCCGGCACACCCGTCGCTGCCGACATCGCCGCGAGCTCGGCCGACATCGAGCCAGTCGTGTCGAACGCGAAGTACACGTCGGCGAACTGGATGTTGGTGCGGAATTTCACCGTGTCTTGCAACGGCGTGGTGTCGTCTTGGTACGGCACGATGAACACGAAGTCGCCGTTGGCTTGGGGGTTGTCGGCCGGGTCGTTCGGATCGGTGCCGGCAGCTGCTTCGACCAAATCGGTCACGCCGTCGCCGTCGGAGTCGACGTTGGTCGGGTCGGTACCGAGCGCGACTTCTTCGGTGTCGTCGAGCCCATCGTTGTCCGAGTCGAGGTCCTGGAAGTTCGGGATGCCGTCGGTGTCCGAGTCGATGGGCGGAGTGGCCACATCGTCATCGCCCGCCTCGGCCGCGTCGCTCAGGCCGTCGTCGTCGGAGTCGCTGTCGTAGCGATCACGAATGCCGTCGCCGTCGGTGTCGCTGCTGCTCTCGTGCAAGTCACCGATGCTGTCACCGTCGCTGTCGAGGTCTTGGTAGTCGGGGCTGCCGTCACCATCACAGTCCTTCGGCTCGGCAGGCGTGCCGTCGACAGTGTCGACCTCGCCGTCGTCGTTGCAGTCGCTGCCCTGCCCTTCAATCTCGACCGAGTCGGTGAGGCCGTCGTTGTCATCGTCGAGATCCGCGAAGTCGGGCTTGCCGTCGCCGTCGAAGTCTTCAGTGCCGTCGTCGGCATCGAGGATGCCATTGCCGTCCGAGTCGTCGTCGAGAAAGTCAGGCGTGCCGTCGTTGTCGGTGTCCTTGGGCTCCGTCGATACGTCGTCGTCGCCGGCCTCGACCGAGTCGGGTATGCCGTCGCCATCGGAGTCGTCGTCCTCGTCGTTGGGAATGCCGTCACCATCGGCATCGCCGTTCCCTTCGTCCGCGTCGGAGATGGTGTCACCATCGGAGTCGGTGAGACTCGGCCCCGAGCCGCCTTCACCCGTGCCGGCGCCCGAGCCGCCTGTGCCTGTTTCGTCACCGCAGGCAGCGGCAGCCAAGAGCAGGAACATCGGAGCAAAATAAGTGAAACGACGAGATCGCTTGAGCGACATGAGGACCTCCAAGGATCCTTGATCATAAGTCGCGGGATCAACGTCCACACTGGAAGTTTCGAGCAACCTCGAAATTCATCGGATGTTCTCGCAAGCTGTGGGACGTCATCCCACAGCTTGCAATCAATCGGCGCACGGTAGCTCAGCTCACAGCGTGGCGACTTTGCCGTGTTGCCCGGCGACTGCCTCGGGCGTCTCGCCCTTCACGAAGGCTTTTGCGGCCTCGAGGTAGTAGCGCAGCTTCTTCGTGCCGCTGAGATCCCAATACTCCGCTTCTTGAACCACGAAGCGCATCAAGCAGAGCCTCGGGTCGTCTTTGCCTTCGGGGAACCAAATTTCGACTCCCTTGGACCAGTACTTGTCGATCTTGGCCCGATCTTTCGTGATGCCGATGTGGCCGCGCATGACTACCTGCCGCGCGCTGTCCTGACAGATCACGTAGCCCTCTGAATCGGCCTTCGCTTCCTGCACTTTGGGTGAGTCGATGCTGGTGAAGAACCAACATGAATTGTCGTCCTCGAACGCAGCGATGCTCATCGGGCGACCGTGAAGCTTCTGTGAATCTTCTTGCGAGCTCGTCATCAAGATCGCCGTACGCAGCCCGTCCATCACTTCACGGAGGCGAGCGAACGAGTTGTCTTCCGGTGGGTCGTTTTTGTAGTCGGGAGTGCTCATGAGAGGTGCTCTCGCAAAGCCCGCGCCAAGCTCGACGGCGCGTCCCTCGAGCTAGCAGGGTGCTGAAAGAGGAACCGTGCCGCCACTGGGCGCGGTGTGGCTCACCAAAACGTCGACTTTTTCAGCACCCTGCTAGCGAACGAGCTGTTCGAGCTGCTGGGCGCGATGCTGAGTCCTTCTTACGGTAGCGAATTTCGACTTCGACGCGCACGGGATCTTGCTCGAGCAAGCGGGTTGCCAGTCGCAGCTCATCGCGTTGTTCGCGCGGCCCACCGCTGAAGGAAGATGTGGCGAGCGCCGCGCTGAAGGCGGCATCAAAGGCGACGGGGCGGTGGGGTACCTCATGCCGCGTTTGCAGCAGCCCTTGTAACGCCGAGCCCTGGGCCGGCTGTTCTCGACGGGCCTCACCAATCGTGCGACCGTGCGCTCGATAACGCATGAAGGGTGCAGCGGCCCGCCGCTGCAGGATCGGATGGTCGGGCCGCCATTCCGCCGGACACCACGCCGGCGTGGAGAGCCATGTCGACATCCGTTCCGGAACCGCCGCCTTCGTTGCCAGCATCGCCTCCCGAGGCTTGGGAGCCGCTGTTGCGGCTCGCGCGACTCGCGCGCCGTCCGCTCGAACGATTCCTGCAGATCCAAGCCGCGAGCGGACTGTTGCTGCTGCTCGCCGCCGTCATCGCGCTGGTGTGGGCAAACTCCGCGTGGTCGGGGAGCTACAACGGGCTCTGGCACACACCGATCGGCATCCGTGTCGGCGCTTGGTCGTTCGAGCGCACGCTCGAATGGCTGGTGAACGACGGCCTCATGGTGATTTTCTTCTTCGTCGTCGGCATGGAGATTCGCCGTGAGGTCCACCACGGGGAGCTCTCGGAGTGGCGCCGAGCCGCTCTGCCGGCGGCGGCCGCGCTCGGAGGTATGGTCGCGCCAGCGGTGCTCTATCTCGTCGTCGCGGGTGCACCGACGACACGGTCAGGCTGGGGCGTTCCGATGGCCACCGACATCGCATTCGCCCTGGGCATTCTCGCGCTGCTGGGCAAGCGCGTTCCCCCTGCGCTGCGCGTGCTGCTCCTTGCCGTGGCGGTGATCGACGATCTGGGCGCGATCGTCGTGATTGCGATCTTCTATTCATCCGGGATCGCCCCGCTGGGCTTGCTCGTCGCCTGCGCTGGCTTTCTCGCAATATTTGCGATGCAGCGCTTCGGCGTTCGGGCGAAGCTCGTCTACGTTTTGCCCGCCACCGTGGCGTGGGCTGGCGTGTACGCGGCGGGCATTCACCCGACGATTGCGGGCGTGGTCGTCGGGCTGATGACGCCCGTGCGCGCTTGGCTCGGCACGGATGGCTTCGTTGTCGGCGTGCAACGCGAGCTCGACCGGCTCACGAACGCGGGCGTTGGGCACGTTTCGTCACACGAGCTCGCCGAAACGTTGCGACATGTCGACGTTGCACGGCGTGAGGCGATGTCGCCGGGCGAGAGTCTGATCGAGACGCTCCACCCCTGGGTGGCGTTCGGGATCATGCCTGTGTTCGCGCTGGCCAACGCGGGCGTGGCCGTTTCGTTCGGCGCCCTCGACGCTGACTCGTGGCACGTCGCGCTCGGCGTGTTGCTGGGGCTCGTGATCGGAAAGCCGATGGGCGTTTTGCTAGCCAGCTGGCTCGTGCTGCGCGGCGGCGTGGCGACCCTGCCAGCCGGCATCACCGCGCGCCACCTCGTCGTTCTCGGCGTGGTCGCCGGCATCGGCTTCACGATGGCCCTCTTCATTGCGCAGATGGCATTCGTCGACGCGCGCCTGCTCGGCGCAGCCAAGCTCGGCGTGCTCGGCGCGAGCGGGTGTGCTGCGGTAATCGGCCTCGCGCTCGGTCGCGTGCTCTTGGCACCAGTGACCATCGCTGGGGCAGCCCAGACCGCGGACGAAGCGGAGAGCTCGACCGAGGCGTGATCACCGCCTCGCGGCCGCATCGGCCATGATCGCATCGAAACCCTCGGTGTCGTCGTCGCCTTCGTAACACGCCAGCATGACCATCTCCGGCGACAGCGCGCACTTTCCCGGTCGAGCCATCCCGGTCCACGGGGTGAAGTCGTTGACCTGCACTTGCGTCGGGTCGACAGTGACCGGAAACAGCTGCTCGATCTCGGTCGTGGCTGCGTAGGTAGCGGCGACGGATCCAGTCGGCGGATCGCCGGTGCCGTCCTCGTCGAGGATCACGATGAAGGAGAGCGGGATGCCGCTCTCTGCCGTGAAGTCGGTCGCTTTCTTCTCGAGGCGCCCGGCCTCGACTCTGCAGGGGCTTCACCACGCCGCAGTCATGAACAGAATGTGGTACTCGCCCGCGAAGTCCCAAATTCTCACTGACTCTTTGCACTGATCAATGAGCTCCAAGTTCGCGATGACATCGCCTTCACTAGAGCCCGTGCTGACGAGTGTGCCTGGATCATTGCGCTTCCAGCCGCAGAGGAAGCAAGCCTCCGAGCCATCGAGCGGGTCGGACAGGCAGTCGATCTCGACGCAGTCGTCCATTCCATCGCCGTCGGTGTCTGCAGCATCGGGGTCCGTTCCGAGCGCCGCTTCCTCCGCGTTGGTCAAACAGTCGCCATCCGGGTTCGCGTCTGGGTCCACGGGGGCACCGCCTGTGCCGCCACCGCCCTGCAGCGAGGTGTCGCCTTGGTCACACGCGCAGAGCGCGAGGGCTACCGTCAGGAGAAGTATGCCTTGCATCGCCTAAAGTAGCGGAATTTGCACAGCCGCGCCTTCGACAGCGCCGTCGGTCAGGTAAACCGTGTAGCCGAATGCCCCATCCACGGCGAACGGCCCTTGGGCGGAATGTTCGACCCCCGCAAGGTCGCGGAAGCGCAGCTCGTCGAGGATGAGAGTCGACGCATCGACCCGGAGAAAGGGCGCGGGCAATTCGCCGTAGACGTCCTCGAACAGCAGATCGCCAAGTTCGCCGTCCGACAGGGAGAGTGTCGACATTGCGCCCGGGGCCGATGCTTTGGCAGGGTCCTTGATAATCACGCGCAGCCCAACGAACGGCTCGGGCATGGCGTCTTCTACGATCTCCGCGATGAAATCGTCAGCCACACGAATCGTGTACGCGTGCCCCGGCTCAAGCGAGAGAGGCCCCGTCAGCTCGGTAAAGGCCCTGCGCACGCAGGTGTCGAGTGTGTGCAGGCTCAAGATAGCGTCTTCGAACATGTCGGCGCTGGCGATCGGAGCGTACTCCGTGGTCATCGACGGCTCGACCAGGTAGAACGCGAATGCCTCGCCGGTGGGAAGCGTCAGCGAGAGGATCTGACCGAACGTATCGTTCGTCATTCTGAGCAGGGCAGGCCCCTCGCCTGGCCCCTCTTCGGCGACAAACGAGACAAAAAGGCTTGGGGCAGCAGCCGGAGCGCCACCAGCTCCGCCGGCCCCACCCTTGCCCGCTACTGCCTGATCGGACTCGGGCGCGCAAGCAGCGATTCCCAAGAATAGCGCGCTGCTCAGTAATGCTCGGCGACCCACGATATCTTATCGAACAGCGCCGTCCATGCGTCAACGGGCGAACAACGCCCCCGGCCGCCGACCATTGTTCGTATAAGCCGAATACTCGGCTACGTGATGTACTGATTGTTCGCATGGTCCCGGCCGACACATAGTTCGCCTTCGTTGACCAAAAAGGACCCATCATGAACGCCAAACATATCTTCACGGCCCTCGCCATTACGCCGCTATTTCTGCTCGGCTGCTCCGACGACTCCACCACGAGCGGCGACGCGGGTGGCGCTTTTGCGAGCCCGGAGGCGGTCGAAGTGACGCCTGAGGCCGGCGGTACGCTCGACGACGATGAGAATGGCGTATCGCTTGTGGTGCCGGAGGGAGCTGTCGCCGCGGCCGTCTCTGTGTCGCTCTCGGTGACCGCCAAAACGGCCGACACCGTTTCAGAGGTGTTTCGACTTTCTCCTGAAGACACCATTTTCGAGGTGCCCGCGACACTCACCATCGAGCTGACGGGAGTATCGGTTCCCGTCGGAATGGCGCTCGCGATTGCGCAGGAGATCGACGGCGAATGGTCCGTCCTCGTGGGCAGCGAAGGGCAATCGGGCGGAGTCGTCTCTCCGCTGACGAAACTCGGGTCGTTCGCAGCCGTCCTGGTCGACGCGGGGCCAGCCTCGCTTTGCGATGAGTCTTGTATGAGCCAACCCGACGCCGAGTGCTGCACTGGCTGCGGCTGCGGTGGCAGCGGCAGTTGCACGCCGGTGTGCGGGGAACCCTTCGTCTGGGATTGCGAGCTCGCCTGCTGCTTCGACTACGACGCGCTTGTGTGTGAATTCTAGCGTGCCCTCATGCATCCGTGAGGCTGCATGCTTTTGCCCGAACCCCGGCTGCACTGCGCGTTGCTCGCCTTGGGCCTATTGGCTCCGCGCCTCGCAATCGCCGAGCCCGCTCGCCCAAGCATCCAAATCGAGGTCGAGCCGAGCCGCTGCTTCGACGCGGCCGCCAGCGAAGCGCTGCGCAGGGATGCCGCGCTGTTACAGCCGGAGAACGACGTCCAAGTTCTGGTGACTCAACGCGATGGGGTGCTCCTGTTTACGGTGAAGTCCGCCGACGGCGCCGTCGGCTCCCGATCGATCGACACGAACGAAGCCGAGTGCAGCGATGTCGTGCGCGCCGCGCAGCTCACGCTCAGCGTGACGCTCGCGGACATCGGCATCGCGCCGGTCTCGATCTCGTCGCGCGAGACAGAGATCCCGGCAGTAGCGCCCCCCAGCGCACCGATTGCCTCTGACGAGCCGTTGCCAGCAGCCGCAGAAGCCTCCAGCGAAGCGGCACACCCGGGCGTGCCGCTTGCTGCTCCCGAGAAGCAGGGCGGCCTGCGCGTGGGAGCTTCGCTCGACGTCGGCGTCGGCTTTGCGCTGACCGGCGTGGCCTCGGTCGTGACCTCGGCCGCTGGGGATGTCGGCTACGCGCCCAACAGCTCGATCGCACCAGAGGTCTCAGGCAGAGCGGGGCTCTTCATGTCGCTGCCGTCGCAGTCGATGGTCTCCGAGCACGAAGTGTGGCTCAGCTTGTACGCGTCCCGCCTGGACGGCTGCGCCGGCCTGCTCAGCACGGGCATGCGTCTGCGTGCGTGCGGCAGCGCGCTGATTGGAGGGCTCGTCGCCAGCGGGGCCGAGTCGAGCAGCATGGTCGCCATTGGGGGCCGCCTGGAAGGCACGTGGCGGGCGACCGACAAGGTCGGCATCCTGCTGGCGGGCGACGTCCTTTCGATGGTGTATCCGCGGTCGATCCGGCCCGAAGTCGAGCTTTGGGAGCCTGCAACGCGGGAATCGCTCAGTACCTTCTCCCTCGCATTTTCGACCGGCGTGATCGCCGCCTTTCTTTGAGGTGAAGGTTTCGTTCGAGCCGGACATGAAAGATTCCGTGGCACCCAAGATGCGGTCCGCGGCGGAGCTCTTTCGAGCGCAGGCGCCTTTCATCGCGCGGCTTCTGGGCCGAGTCGGTGTCGCCCAAGCGGACATCGACGACGCCGTGCAGGAGGTCTTCCTCGTCGCCCACCGAAGAGGCGGCTTTCAAGAGGGAGTCGCAAACGAACGTACCTGGCTCGCCGAGATTGCCCTGCGCGTCGCCTCCAATCTCAGGCGTGGCAAACGTCGGCGGCCCACGCTGCACGACGATGCATTGCTCGGCGGAGTCGAAAGCGGAATGGGTGACCCTTACGCATCGGCCGAGACCCGCGAGCGGGTCGAGCGCCTGGCGGAGGCGCTCGATGCGTTGTCGGAAGAAGCCAGGCTGGTGTTCGTGCTCATCGAGCTCGAAGGCGCGAGCGCCGACGAGGTGGCGAAAGACCGCGGCATCCCGGTGGGGACCGTCTATTCGCGGCTGCATAACGCACGAAAGATCGTGCGGGCCAGCTACGAGCAGGTGCTATCCCGGCGCCGGTCGAGCCTCGGCTCGTTCGCGCGCAAGCTCGGCTTCTCGAGCCCGCTCGGCTTGCTGACCAAGAAGGAGCTGGCGCGATGAGCCAGACCGACATCGACGCCCTCATCGCGAAGGACCTCGCCGAGGCTCGCGCGTTCGAGCCGAGCTACGAGGTCGACCGCGGTGCCGCGCGCTTCATCTCCGCGCTCGCGGGAGTCGGCGCTGCGGGTGCCGCTCTGGGCGCGGCGGCGACCGCCGAAGCTGCGGCTGTCGCGACACCGCTCGGGACGACGTTTCTCCTCAAGCTGCTCGGCGTCGCGACGATCGCAGCTGTGACTGTGGCAACCTCGTCGAGCTTGCCGCCCGTGGAAGCGCCCGATTCGACTGCCTGCGCTGCGAGCGCACCAGTCGCGCCAGTCTCCATGCCCACAGCAACAGCGGAGCAATCCCTTGCCGAGCCCAAAGTCGCCGCGCCTGCGCCGACGGCGAGCAGCACCGCGCGCCCGACCGCCAGCGCGCCAAAGCCGAGCCCGAGCCTCCCCAAAGCCGTGCGCAGCGACCGCGGGGCAGCCTTTGCGGCAGATGTTCGCGAGCTGGCCGAGGCCCGCGATCTGCTCGCACGCGATCCGCTGGCGGCGCTTGCTGTCGCAGAAGGCGCAGGCGACACCGCGTTCCGCGAAGAGACCGACGCCGTCGCCATCCGCGCCTTGATTCGCTTGGGCAGGCGCGAGCAGGCGGTCGCGCAAGCGAAACGCTTCGTCGCGCTATATCCGAAGAGCCCGTTTGCCCCCACCGCACGCGCCTTGCTCGAGGCGCGGTGACGAGGTCCGGCGGCTCTGGGGACACGGGCTGCGGGTCTGAAGAAACACAGGCCCACCCACCAGTGCCCAGTACATTCAACACGTTGCCGCCGGGAATAGGGTGGCACCTCGCTTGCGAAGGGGCAGGTCAGGAGGAATCGTCCACATGCTCGCCACCATCACCTCGTGCTGCGCTCCCCAGTCGACCAAGCGCCTACGCCCCCAGTCGGAGCTTCGCACCGCGCTGGTCACGCTGACCCCGGACCTGTTCTCGCGCGCGCTCAGGCTGTCGCGCAATGCTGCGCTGGCCGAGGACCTCGTTCAAGACACCGTCGAGCGAGCGATGCGCTTCGAATCGCATTTCATTCCGGGAACGAACGCGCGCGCTTGGCTCTTCCAAATCTTGTTCAGCGTTTTCATCACGCGCTGCCGTCGCGCTCGTCGCGAGCACCGCGCGCTCGGCTCGCTGACGGCCGACCCGTGCGCGTGGACAGTGCCCGAAGGCAACCCCGAGATGACGAAGCTGACGCCGCGCCTCGCGAACCAGCTGGCACAGCTGCCCGACTCGTTCCGCAAAGCAGTCGAGCTCGTCGATCTGGAAGAGATGAGCTACCGCGACGCCGCCGACAAGATGGGCGTCCCCGTCGGCACCGTGATGAGTCGATTGCACCGCGGTCGCAAGCTGCTCGCCTCGGCGCTGCGCGAGAGCGAAATGAAGCTCGCCGCCTGAACATTTCTACAGACTCTCGAGCAACGCTCGCAGACGCTTCATCGCGTGGTGATAGTTCGCTTTGGCGGAGTCTTCCGTGATCCCCATGATCTCGGCGACCTCCGCAAAGCTCAGCTCTCGATACAGCCGCAGCTCGACGCTGATTCGCTGTTTTTCCGGTAGCTCTGCCACGGCGAGCACGAGCTTCTGTTTGGTCTCCCGTGCAACCAGACGGGCGGTGCCCAAGGTATTGGTGATCAAGTCCGCTTCGTCGATCGTGATCTCTTGCTTGTGGTCCCGCACGTGGTTGAGCGCGACGTTCACTGCGATGCGATGAAGCCAGGAGCGAAACGTGGAGTCTCCGCGGAAAGTGTCGAGCTTGCCGAGCGCGCGCATCATCGCCCGCTGCGCCACGTCTTCCGCGTCGTGCGCCTGCACATAGCGACGCACCAGACGCGTGATCAGCGGTAAATGCCGCCGCGCCAGATCGTCGTGGGCAGCGCGTTCGCCCGTGCGGGCACGCGCGACGAGCGCCGCGTCTTCGTCCACTAGCTCTCCGCTTCGCATTCGAGGGCGAACGTTTCGTGGCCGCCGCGGCTGCTCTCGACCAGGAGCTCGGGGCTGCCATCGAAGGTGAGCGTGATCTCGAGCGCAGACAGCTTGCGTTTGGCGACCACCACTCCGCTGAGACAGGTGCCTTTGGGGCCAGGGCGTTGCAAGTCTTGCACGTCCAGCTCGAGCCCGCGCAGGCCGACCGTCGTCGAGCTGCTGCCATCGATGGTGAATGCCCCGGTATCGAAGAGCTCGAGCGCGAAGTCGATTTCGTGGTGCACCTTTCTCGGGCCGAGCAAAGCATTGCCTTCGTACTCGCCAGTGAAGTCGATCGTCCGGCGATCAGAGAGCAGCGTAATGATCGCCGTCCCGGTGTGCTCGGCCGCATCCCCGTTCACCTCCAGCCCGTCACTGGCGAAGGAGACCTCGAACGAATCGGCAGTCGGCCCTGGCGAGAACACGACCGTTTCACTGCCCGAGACAGTCACCAGCCCCCAGGGCCCCGTGCAAGCGTCGAAGGTGTAGGTCACTGTGTTGCCTTCAGCCTGGATCGACACACACGAGTCTTCGTCGAATTAGGCTGCGATCTCGGCTTGGCGCTCGACCGCCTCTGCCAGGCTCAGCGAGTCAGCCGTCAGCACGAGCGACGGTAAGCCAGCGAGGGCCGTTGCAATCGAGATCGTGTCTTGGCCATCGACTGCGTCGTCCGCCAGTTGCTGGGCGTCTGGCGCGAGCCCTTCTGGCAATTCGAGACCGCACGAAGCCAGTACGCTGGCAGCCAGCACGGCACAGGCAGACGTCGCTCGCAGAGGACGGATCATAGGACCTCTTCTTCGGACACCGGCATTCGCCAAAAGGTAAAAACTGAGTCGATCATCGGCAGCGCCCCGAGATCCCCATCGTGAAATCCCCAGCAAGACAGCTCAAACCGAGGGTCTGACAGTCGAAGTCAGCCAACTGTCCTTGCAGGCACAGGTCTATGACCGACTGGTCGCAGAGGTTCACTTGCGTTTGAGTACAGGCCGCGTTTGCGGGCACACAACGGGCGGCGGCACCCACGGCTTGGCAAGTCTGTGACGCGCTGGCGCAGTCGATGCGGGCAGCCCTGAAAGCCCCGCTCGGCTCCGGAACAGCACAGCTCTCGACCACCTCACCAGCGCAGCTCTGCACGAACGCAACATCGCACGGGTCGGAGGCGGGCCCCGTTGCGCACCCGATACCCTCGATGCACGAGAGGCCGAACAGGGCACACACAGTGCCCTGATCGTTTCCGTCGACACAGCGACTCGCGTACTCATTGCCTTCGGAGTCGATTTGGCAGCTGACCTCGGCCCCCGAACAGCTGCCGACTCGACACGCCGCTTCGCCGCGATCGCCCTCTTCGCAGGTGGTGCCGCCCGGCAGAGCCGCGCCTTGGCAGTTGGTCATGAAATCAGCGTCGCAGTCGATCAGTCGCTGATTCTCGCAATGGCGGCCAGTTTGGCCCCGGCAGCGATCGTCATCCGTTGCCAGGGGACAAAACGACAGACAATTGCCTGCATCCTCACAAGTCGCGGTGGCGATCACGCAGTTGAGCTCTTGTCGAGCTGCGAGAAAGCCCGGGTGCGCGTCCTCCAGCGGCCCAGTCAGCCAATCGACACAGCCGGAGAAATTGAATGCGCTGCGCTCGCCGCTGCCATTGGTCTCTGCGATCGGAATACCGGTCGACATCACGATCGCAGTCGAAAGCGTGGGGCACTCGGCGATACGCGCACACAGACGCGCAGCCTCGAGCTCCGGCAAAAGACAGCCTGGAGAACGCGCCAGACAATTGTCGGCCGGGCCTGCACCTTCACCACCGCTGCCCAGCGCGCCACCTTGATCCGCGCCGCCAGGCTCGACCCCCTCGAACGCAGTGCAGCTGCTCGACAAGAGCAAGAGGCAGGTTGCAAGTCGGCGGCCCGTCATCGATTCAAGGCCTCGGGCTGTACGGGCTGGGCATCAAGCCAGACGAAACGCTGGGCTTGGCGCTGGGAGAGGCAGGGGGGTTCTGTTGCACCGTTTTCGCGGGCGAACCCGAAGGCTCGACAGCAGCGCTTTTCGGAATTGTGCTGGGCTCTGTGCTGCGCGCGCCCGCAGCCATTGGAAGGGATGAGGCAGCGCTGGCCGTGGCAATCGACAATGATGCTTCGGCTGTCGCAGTCGCGCCTACCTCTCGGTCACGCGGCGGGTCTCCGAGTGAGACGGCTGCCGCCACGAGCAGCGCGAACGCCGCCGCGACCGGCAACAACCACCAGCGTTTGAAGCGTGAGGGCTGAGATGAATCGTTCGCCGCTGGGGCGGGGACGTCGACCTCGTCGTTCTCCAGCGCACCGAGCGAGCTGCGAATCTTGAGACGCAGCGCCTCCAGATCCGCCCCGATCATTCGCTCGACGAGCGCCTGTACCTCCTCGGTTTCAGCGGGAGAGACCGCAGCGGCGATGGCCTTCTTCAATTCGAGCGCCGTCTTCGGCCGCGCATCTGGGTCGCTCGCAAGCGCAGGCCGGAGCACAGCCGCGAGATCGGGCGACAGCTCGGTGAGCTCGTCGAGCTCTGCGTCTCCGATCAAGATGCGACCCATCACCGCCGCGTCCGAGCCGGTGCCGAAGGGCCGCTCTCCAGTGACGAGCTCTACCATCACCGCGGCAGCGGCAAACAGGTCTGCGCGGCGATCGAGCGGCCGCTCTTCGATCTGCTCGGGCGCCATGTAGTGAATCTTGCCCTTCACGATGCCGGTGCGCGTCTTCGCCATGCGCTCTTCGGCGCGAGCGATACCGAAATCGATCAGGCGCGTGATGCCATCGGTTCCGACCATCAAATTCTGCGGGCTGACGTCGCGATGCACCAGCTCGAGCGCTTCACCGCGTAGGTCTTTTGCTTCATGGGCGGCGTGCAAGCCCGAGAGGGCATCGCACAGGATGCGGCTGGCGATGTTCAGCTCGAGACGCTCGCCGCGCTGTTTCACGCGCTTGAGTAAAGACGCAGCGCTGGTGCCTTCGACGTACTCCTGCACCAGCACCAGCTCGCCGTGCGCGTCGAGCACGCCAATCACAGGCACCACGTTCGGGTGGCGAACCAGGGCCGCAAAGCGCGCTTCATCGCTCGCCATGGCGAACACCTCGGGGTCGCCGATCAGGTGTTTGTGGATGCGCTTCAGCGCAACCAGCCGCTCGAAGCCAGCGTCACCAGCTTGCCGCGCCAACAAGATGGTGGCCATGCCGCCGCTGGCGAGCTCGAACAAGATCTCGTACTCGCCGATGCGCGGCCAGTCGCGCTCAGAAGGGGATGACAACGCGCGCCTCCCCCGGCCCCAGGCCCACGAGCGGCTTGCCCGACCCCCAATCGATCGCAAACAGCGCGATGGCACCCGTGACCAGCGCGAGCCCCCCCGTGATGCCGATGGTGACGTTCGTTCTGTCTTGTTTGAATTTGCCTTGGTCGTAGAACAAGAATTGCTCGTTCTTGGTGAGCGCGTCGTAGTCGGCGCGCGCAACCAGGGTATCGACACCGAACCCGATCATCAGACCCAGGCCCGCTGCTGTCGCGCTCGCGAATGGCACGAACAGCCACGGGCTTTGGCCTCGCGGCGCTGGCAGGGGCACCACCGGCCGCACGATCGCTTGTTTCGGTGGCTCGACCACGGGCGTCTTTTTTGGCGCGAGCGTGACAGTGCGCGTCTGCGCCGCGTCGACCGTGACTTGCTCCGACAGCGTTTCGTCGCCGATGCGTGCAGTCACGAGGTGGGTTCCAGGGGCCACGTAAACCTGGCGGTCAGCCCCAAAATCTCTCTCGTCGACACGCACTGACGATGCGTCTGGAGCCACGATCTCGATGAGGGCGACGCTTTTTTGGAGCTCTCGCAGCGAGCTGGTTGCGCGATCTCGGTTCGCTGTTTCACTCGGTGCCTCTGCCAAAAAGCGCCGATAGAAGTTGGCCGCCTTCACGCGCTCGCCCGCTCGCTCCCAGCTGAAAGCAGCGTTCCACAGAGAGATCGGATGAGGATTGGCGAGATAGGCAGCCTCGAACTCAGCGGCCGCCTGAACGAAATCACCGCGTATGAATGCCCGCTCGCCTTCAGCAAAATGGGCAGCTGCGTTTGCAGTGGCGTCGCCTGCGGGGTCAGCTTCGCCTGCCCGAAGCGACGCTCCCGGTTCGATGACCAAGAGCGTGGTCGCCAACATGCAGCCGAAAAAGGAGGCTCGAGGCACGGACCAGCGCCCAGCCTACCACGCCCTCTTCGGCTCGATTCGCGAGGATTCCAGGGCACTTTTCCGACGCGCCTCGGTTTTTACCTCCGGAACCTCCGCCGGGTCCAACCCGTGAAACCCCATCAGGAGAAACCCGTGAAAATCTGCTCCGCTATCGCACTCAGCCTGCCTCTTGTTGCGCTGCTCGCCGCTTGCCCCGCCGAAGAGGACCTGACCCTCGGCGAAGCTCAAGATGCCGTGGTCGAGGCTTCGGTCGCGAGCCAGGCGTCGAACGTGGCCGAGGGCTCGATCGAGCTGACCACGAGCTTCACGCTGGGCGGTGCCGTTGAAGACGCGGCCGAAGAGATTCGCGCGTTCGTAACCACCCAGCTGCCCTGTGCAGACGTCGTGCGCGAAGGTGCGACCGTCACCATCACCTATGGTGCGACCGAAGACATCTGCCTATGGAACGGCCAGAGCTTCACTGGGTCGCATTCGGTGACGGTGTCGAAGAGCGAAGAGAACGACGTGTTGGTCCAGCACACTTGGGACAAGGTCTCCAACGGTCGCGTTGAGGTCAGTGGCTCGGCGGACGTGACGTGGGACATTGACGCGAAGACGCGCCACGTCGTGCACGAGCTCGAGTGGAGGCGGCTCTCCGACGGCCGGGCAGGCACGGGCAGCGGCGATCGCTTGCAATCGGCGCTCGACGGCGCATGGACGAACGGCGTCGTGGTCGCTGGTTCGCGCGCATGGGACGGCGAACGCGGTAATTGGGGCCTCGAGATCGACGACGTCGAGTGGCGCTGGGTCGACCCCATTCCGCAAAGCGGCTCGTACGAGCTGACCAACCCGGCGAACAAGCAGCTCAAGCTGACCTTCGAGCGGGTCGACGACGACACCATTCATGTATTCGTCGACGGTGCGCGTAGAGACTTCGAGTTCGACGTGACCAGCCTCGGCGAGGTGAAGTGAGCCAGCGCTTCGAGCCAAAGCGGCTCGGTCGCTGGCGCAATCAGTCGTCGCGTCCGAAGATCTCCGCGATCGAAATTTCAAGCGATTCGAACGGTTCGGCCCGGGCCAAATCGCCGAGCCCAGCGTCGAGAACACGCAAGTAGGCTGGCTCGGCCCAGCGAAGGACGGTGAGCGTCTCGTGCTCCGGATCAAGGACCCAGTAGTGGGGCACCTCTTGCGCGTGCAGCGTCCGCTGCTTCTTGACGAGATCATTTCGTGCCGTCTTGGCGGAGAGCACCTCGCAGACCCAATCCGGGCGCGCCTCGAGCGGAAAGCCTTCGGGTCGCTCCGGGTGCAGCGCACGACGGTAGCCGAGCGCGTCGTGCCGGAAGACTTCGTCGCTCTTTGCGTAAAGCACCTCGACCTCGGTCATCAACCACCATCCGCCGGGACCGCGCGCGCCCGGCTCCCGCGGCCGGAAGGGCCCGAGCGCCGCCATGAGCCCAGCCTGCGCCGCACCGTGCTGAGAGAGCGGCGCGGTCTGCGTCACTACCTGACCATCGACCAGCTCGATTCTTTCGTCGCGGTGGAGCCTTGCCAACACCTCTCCGAGGCGTGCCCGCGCGTCCTGGACAGGGAGATCGAACATGCGTGGAGCATAGCAGGCAGAATTTTTCTTCGGGATCAGCTACCCACGATGTCCATGTTCGACGTCCGCGGCTCGGCCAGCTTTTGTCTCTGTCTGTTGACGGCCGCGTGCACCAACGCCGTGACGGCCGAGCAGCAGGGGTACGCACCGCCGCTCTCGATGAATGGCCAGCGACAGATCGCGGTCCAAGAAGACGCCAGCAAGGCAGAGCGGCTCTCGACAGGCCTGAGTGATGACCTTTATCCAGTCGTGAACGCAGACGGCACGCTCTTGCTCTACCAAAGCGAGACGTACGAGGACGTCGAGGGTGCCCGGCGCCTCGTCGGGCAGATGCTGCTCGGCATCGACCCGAAAAAAAAGGGAGCTGGCGTCGCCTTCACAGACAAGGCTCGGCTCGCCAACCAACCGAGCTTTCTTCCGAACGGCGCTTCTTTCGTATTCGTCACCAACGCCTTGGGTCCGCTGGCGTTGGTGAAGGCAGAGACCATTACCCCCAATGCCGCCATGAAAGTGATCGTCTCCAGCGACATGGCCCCCGAAGCAGGCGAGCCCGCAGTCTCGCCTGACGGCGCTCGCGTCGCCTTCAGCATGAAGGGCAAAGACGGCGGGCGTGTCGTGGCCGTCATCAACATCGAGGGCACGAAGCTCCGTGTGCTCGGTGAGGGTCGCGGGCCGACGTGGAACTACGCCGGCCTTGAGCTCGTCTTCGTGCGCACCGACAAGAACGGCTACAACCACCTGCACGCGGCCGCTGTCGATCGCTTCAGCGAAGCACGTCAGCTCACCAGCGGCGAGCTCGACTGCGACCGCCCCTCCTTTTCACCGGACGGCAAACAGCTTGTATTCGCCTCCAATCGCGGGTGGAAAGAGGCGCAAAAAAAGCGCAGCGAATATCTGCAGCTGGTCAGCGCCGACGCCGACGGTCGGGCCCTCAACCAGGTGACGACAGGGCAACGGCGCAGCGGCACCCCCTTCTGGGCGCGCGACGGCTTCATCTATTTCACCTCGGATCGTGAAGGCTCGCTCGACGTTTATCGAATGCGCGCGCCGTAGCTAAACTTCGTCGACGCCACCGAGCCTGCTCCGCACCGCTTCAAGGGTGCGCAGCTCCGACGCCGAGCACCGATGCCGATGCCCGATGCCCGATGCTCGATGCTCGATGCTCGATGTCGAGCCCCGATGTCGATCTCGATCTCGTTCTCGAAAGCGGCATCGGTCTCGGCGTCGGGAGATCGGTCTCGGCTTTCACCTGAAATCGAACCTTGGTGCTCCAGATCAACCCGCAGAGTCCATTGAATCCTCGAACAGTGCTAGATCAAGGTCTAGATACTGCGCGACCTCGCGCACCACGTTCGTCTACCGGTAGGGTCACCGCGGCAATGCGAGCTGTCCCTGCCGCGCGTAGTCGATTGCCTCGCCCAAGACCTTGGCGGCTTCCTGCGGGGCGTGGAAGCCCATGCTGTTCTCGGAGGACACGAAGTCGAGGCGCCACTGCGCGCGTCGCTGGAGCGCACGGGCGTTGTCGAGCGTTTCGGTCGACGTGCCCGCCTCTTTCGCATCGGTGAGGTCGTCGATGAGCTCGACGACGGCAATACCCCCGCGCTGGAGCAGTTCGTAGTTGCGGCTCTGGATGACGTCTACGCGGGCGAGCAGCTCCTTTTCGCTCGCGCGGTGACAGGTCTGGCAAGCGCGGTTGACGTTCAGGAGCGGACTGCGCACCCAGTGGTCGCTCAGCTTGGTCGCGCCCTCGCGCATGTAGGGCATGTGGCAGTCCGCGCAAGAGACGCCGCTGCGCGCGTGGATGCCCTGGCTCCACATCTCGAACTCGGGGTGCTGCGCCTTGAGCACCTTGGCTCCCGTATCGGCGTGCTCGTAGTCGTAGAAGGCTTCGCCATCGGGAAAGGTGGTCGCGTCCCAGTACTCCTCGATGGCATTGGCGCTCAGTCCCTTGCCCCACGGAAACGTAAGCGGCATCTTCGTCGAGCAGTAGTACTCGACGTGGCATTGGCCGCACACGAACGACCGTAGCTCGTTTCGGCTCGCGTCCAGGTTCGGGTCATAGGGTTTGTCCCGCTCCCCGCCGCGCCAGATCTCGACTGAAGAGAATGCGGGCGCGGGCGCGTCCGACTCGGCAAAGGCGCTGATGCCTTTCAGGAAGCCGGGTCGCGTCACGCGCAGGGCCATCGAGGTCGGGTCGTGGCAATCCACGCAGCTAACGGGGTGGGCGTGGCCGGACTCGTGGAGCTTCGCGTTCAGGTCCTGGTAAGAAACCTTGAAGCTCTCCTCGAAGCCCTTCATCGCGTCACCATTACCGAGCGCGCGGTAGAGCGGCATGATCGAGGCGTGACAATGCAGGCAGGATCCCGATTGCGGCTTGTCGAGGCGCTTGGTGGCCTCTTGATCGGCCAGCATGTGCGCGTGCCCGCGGCGATCGCGGTAGTCGATCGAGAAGGCGTAGCCGTGGAACATCTTCTTGAGCCATGGGTCGCGCTCGATCTTCTCCTCTGGCAGTGCCTCGCTCCCGGCGTGACCGCCGAAACGCGT